>FSSH01000591.1_pt1 | contig 85239 bp, 87 predicted proteins | sample 1166101 | NCBI WGS metagenome assembly FSSH01 (sample SAMEA32972668, study PRJEB13176) | freshwater metagenome | biome: Drinking water system; feature: Biomass in drinking water that filtered by 0.45 um membrane; material: drinking water | place: USA | collected 2012-12-20 | depth 0 m | reverse complement strand
TCTCCTAATCGAGAAAGGGGGGGCGGCAATCGGTCGCAACGGGGCGACCGATTGCCGTTATTGCGCGGTCCAGCCGCCATCGACGGGCAGTGCTGCGCCGGTGATCGAGGCAGCGCCGGGACCACAGAGGAACACGGCAAGCGCGCCGAGCTCTTCGACGGTGGCGAAGCGCTTTGTCGGTTGCGCTGCGAGCAGAACATCGCGGATCACCGCCTCACGGTCGATGCCGCGTGCCTGAGCGGTGTCGGCAATCTGGTTCTCCACCAACGGAGTCCATACGTAACCAGGGCAGATCGCGTTACAGGTGACCCCGAACTGGGCCCCCTCAAGGGCAACGGTCTTGGTCAGCCCGAGCACGCCGTGCTTGGCGGCGACATAGGCACTTTTAAACGGCGACGCGACAAGCGCATGTGCCGAGGCGACGTTGATGATGCGGCCATAGCCCGAAGCCTTCATCGGCGCGAAGGCGGTGCGGATCGTGTGAAACGCCGCCGATAGATTGAGCGCGATGATCGCGTTCCATTTGTCGACGGGAAAATCCTCTATTGGCGAGACATGCTGGATGCCCGCATTGTTGACGAGGATGTCGACTTGGCCGAGCAGCGCGATGCTGTTTTCCACCAGTCCAGCCGCACCGGCTGCATCGAGCAGATTGGCGCCATCATAGGCGACACTGCCGCCATGCGCGGACAAGGCTGCGCAGGTTGCGTCGATGGCATCGCGATCACCCAGGCCATTGATGACGAGGTCGGCACCGGCCGCAGCCAAAGCGTGCGCGATCCCCAGGCCGATTCCGCTGGTTGATCCGGTAACGACAGCGACACGTCCGGCGAGTAGTTTTGGGGCGGTGGTCGAGATAGCTGGCAAGTCCATGACGGGCATCCTTTTGGAAATGATGACCGGCAACTGCCCAATCTTTTGCCGCGCATGAAATGCCGTTTCTGCATCAATTCGATGCGGCAATGGGATTGGGCCGGGATCAGCCCGAAGCGTACATCCTGATTGTGTCAGCGAACCGCCCCCGGTTTGCCGACCCCCATAACCAAGTAACAGGATGACGATCATGACCAGAACAACCATTCGCAACGCCGTGCTCGCGCTGTTCGCAGCAACCACGCTCGCCACGCCAGCCTTTGCCGGCGGATGCCCAGTCAACAAAAATGCAGTCAATGCGCTCACCGGCGCACCGACGATGCCCAAGGGCGTAACGGATACCATCCTTAGCTCGGTCGATCTCGGCGCGGAAATCAACGTCGCTGATCGTCAGCTGCGCACCCGTCGCCTTGTCGTTCAGCCTGGTGGGATTGTGCCGCTGCACAGCCACAAGGACCGTCCGGCCCTGATCTATACCGTCAGCGGCCAGATCACCGAATATCGCAGCAACTGCGCCGTGCCGATCCTGCACAAGGCCGGCGACATCGCGCGCGAAGCCGACGGGATTTCGCATTACTGGATCAACCGCGGCAAGGTGCCAACGGTGTTGCTGTCGTCGGACGTCCATCACGGCAACTGATCCGATCGATCGGATCGATGACAAGGAACGGGCTCCGCTTCGAAGGCGAGCGGGGCCCATTCGCTTGCAACGGTCGTTAAACAGCCGTGAATGCAAGCAGGCCGGAAGCGACAGGTGAAATCAACATGAAGATGCTCGTATTCTACGGATCTTATCGCCGCGACCGTGTCGGCATTCGTTTTGCGAACTATGTCCGGCAAGGACTCGCCGATCGCGGCCACGATGCCGAGCTGATCGACGCCAAAGCGATCAATCTGCCGATGCTCGACCGGATGTTCAAAGAATATCCGCCGGGCGAGGCGCCCCCCGCGATGGCCGATCTGGCGGCGAAGATTCGCGCGGCGGACGGCTTTGTGTTCGTGATCGGCGAATATAACTGGGGCATGCAGCCTGGCCTGAAGAATTTGACCGATCATTTCCTCGAAGAATGGTTCTGGCGACCGGCGGCGATCGTTAGCTATTCACCGGGACAAGTCGGCGGTGCCCGCGCGGCAATGGCCTGGCACCCGACCCTGTCGGAAATGGGGATGGTCGTCATTTCGAGCACAATCGTGCTCGGTAGTGTCGGCGAGGCTCTCGATGCCGACGGCCTCCCACAGGGAGAGGGTGGAGAAATCCTCGATCGACGGTTCCCGCGCTTTGCTGCTGATCTCGAATGGTGGGCCGCGGCGGCAGCGCATCAACGAATGGCGCAAGCCACGCCCTATTGAGCGCGGTGATCAGCCGCCGCAAGCCATCTGGCCCAGGCCGCAACGTCAGCTTTAATGGCTTTGTCCCAGAGATGTTGTCATGCCGCGATCGGCCAACCTTGCTCTATCGGCACCAGGCGTCGGCAAACGTCTGATCGTCAGCTCAATCCGAAAGCTGTCGTTCGTCGCCACGGCTGGGAATGGCAGGTAAGTCCCAGCTCCCTACCTCGGTAGGGCTTGGCGCCGATAGCCACGATCACCTGAAACCATGAGTGACGAAGCGCCAGCATGCGAGCTATCAGTCAACCGAGTATGGGCACCGATCAGCTTAGCCCATGCACTCCAGATGCCTCGATCTCGAATAATGCGGTGTCTCGAATGCCATGGACGGGTGCGAGCGCACAAAGAAGGCACTGATGGCCAACGGGCTCACATGGAACACTATGAGCGCCATGATGGATGTTCTCGCGGTAACTCGTTCGATGGTCGGTCCCGGATACATCCAAGAGCCCTGACTTGATTGATCTCATTGGGTTCAGCGGAGCCCTGAGGAGGTAGAGCTCGACTGGCGTCTGGACGCGCACTGATGTTAAACGTTTCGGTTCAACAACGACCAACTCGGAAGAATTCCGATAGCGCTTGCTTGTTTAAATACTGACCGGCTCATCCTTGACACCTCCCCTCCAATGCGACCAACGCAGTCATGCTGCATAAAAATGCCAGCATTTCAGGGGGTTTCATGAAAATTGTTTCGATCACGCTTTACGGCGCTGCCTGTTTTGTCGCTGCCCCGCTTGCTGCGCAAACGCTGCCTGCATCGGCCCCTGTTACTACCTCGTCGCCATCGTCGACGCCGGTCGCACCTCCAGCTGCTGTGTCCATGGCTCCTATCGCTGGCCAGCAATCGGTCTTGCGCGCTGGCACCGAAGTGCCGCTCACCGTTTCGGAGGAACTGACGACCAAGGGGAAGGCATTAAAGTCAGGGCAACGCTTCATGATGAGCACTGCGGCGCCAGTGGAGATTAACGGTCAAATCGTGATCCCGGCCGGCAGCCCGGTGACGGGTGAAGTGACGGAAGTTCGCAATAAGGGCATGTGGGGCAAGTCTGGCCGGATCGCAGCGCGGGTATTGTTCGTGCGCGCATATGGTCGACAGATTCGGATGACAGGCACGGTCGATGACCGGGGCGTTACCGGCACCGTTGGTGTCGTAGCCGCCGTCGCTTTTGTTCCTGTGGTGGGCTTCTTCACGACTGGCACGAGTGCGACGATACCAGTCGGCGCCCCGGTGAAGGCATTCATTGATGAAGATGTTACATTTACCGTTGCAGCTGCCGTTCCCGATGTAATGGTTGTGCCCGCCGCCTCGACGCCTCCATCCAAATAGGTCGATATGCCTCTGGCTGGGGTGATTTGATCGAGGGTTCAAACGATGCTGCGGTCGAGGCGAGGATGATCTCGTTTCGCTCAGCGGCAGCATCGTACTAAACCGCAGGCTCCGTTGCTGCGTCGTCGTTGGATGCGAAGGTATTACTCGCAGGATCGGGCTGAACTCCATAGCGGTTGCCAATCACCGGCTATCATCGAACCGAGGCCACCTTGCGGTGGGATACATCGGCTCCTCATCGCTGCGTCCTCGACAAGATATCAAGTTGCATCAGTGCGACATGAAGCGACTCAATCAAACGATGGATGATCTAGACTTTTTAATTCACAAACGCTCGCAAGGGTTTCTGGGGCAATCAATGGGAAGTTCACAACTCGAGAATATTACGGAAATCGGTCGATTAGAGCAAATGGGGCCAATCGAAAAACTTTCCTATTGGGGACAAGAGAAGCCATGGGAGGGCCTTCGTCTTCCGAATAAAACCATTATCATTTCTAAAATTTCGACTATCGCAGGAAACGTAACATCAATGCCCCGATTGAGCGGAAAACCCTGCTTTGGTGTACCGACGGCGTGGCTGCGATTTGGACACGAAGATTCGAAGTTCATTCGAAAACGTTGGATCCTAAGTCGCTGCAACAAGTGCTTGGCTCGGCAGGGGTGCGAAAAAGTGTCGGAAACTCGATTAGGTATAAATGACGAGGTTCGTAAAGCGGTTGCTGAATTTAAAGCGGCTGGCGGAGTAGCCGTACTCAACGACAAGGTCGATGGAGAGCGAGTAGCGAGGCGTTTCAGGAATGTGGTCCGGGCTCTCGCCAAAGCGGGCCCCTTCACAAACAGCAACGACGTGTACGCACAGGCTTGGGCCGAGCAAGAAACGGCGAGACTCGAAGGGCGCGAAACAACAAGAAAGCAAGAGCAACGCGAAAAGGCCGCACGCCAGAAACTCAAGGACGGCGAAATCCCAGAAGTTTTGATGGAGCAACTCGGCCGCGAACGCATTTATCGTGCCGGCCGCTATGAGCAATATCGATTGTCGGGGAGTGCGCCAAGAACGATCGTTCTTTATCCTGAAAACCGCCATTTCACGGTCGATGTCTGGTTCAGGCGTACCGTGCTCGCCACACAAAAATTGCCATCCACCGCATATGCGATTGCAAAGCAGATGATCGCGGATCAACCCGCCGGCGGCCTTATCCTCGAAATTCTTCGAGGCCGGGTGCACCAAGCATTGAAGCGCATAGACGTGCTGGAAACCAAGCTGATGCCGGGGTCTCAGTTGAGGGTGTGGGATCCGTTTAATGCCAAAACAGCGCTCGCGGAGTTGCACGGACACCCCCCTACGGAATCTGCTGAAGATTAAAATTCTCGTCCCTACGAAAGGGAGAAAGCCGGTCCGAGCGCCGCCCTAGCAATTATTTGGAAACACCGGAGTTCTGCGGTTTATCTCCCTACGAATCGTGTCCCATACTTCGGAACCCTTATTCTTTAAGAAAAGGGGGGAGGTGGGAGCACTACAACCACACACCTACCCCACCCTTCAGCTTTAATTTTATAAGCTTGCGGTGATTCATCTTCGTTTATCATCCGGTGTTCAGACACGCCGGAATCAAAATTGCGAAGAGCGGTACGATTAGATCGAGTTCAGCGCGGCATGAACGGCTTCACGGTCTGCTGCCGTCAACCATTGTCGTGCCAGGTCGGGCCGGAGTTCGCGGAGTAGCTCGATTGCGCCGATCTCGTGCACCGAAAGCCAGCGGCGTGCCGCCTGCCCCATAGTTGGCCCCTCACCGCCCCTTCAAAGCAGCAATCAGGGCGTCGCAATCCGATCGACCCAAGCCATGCTTCACCATGGCCGGCCGGAGTTCTCGCAGCAGTTCGATCGCAGCGAGCTCATGCAGCGACAACCATCGGCGCTCGGCTTGAGGATCGGCAGTCGCCTCTCTAATCACGCCCCGTTGGCCTGGTGTCAGCTCATCCAGCGCGCGTCCTCCGGTAAACTCAGTGATTAGCGATGTGCGATCTAGACTTTCGTCGACGGGATTGAGGAGCGCCCAATCAACGTCGGGGTGCCGTTGAGCAACCACGGCCGACAGGAAAGCGCTCGGGTCGATATCCAGCGCTTTGGCCAGTTCGACTGCACGATCGATCGGAATGGGCACCCGGCCATTAGCCATGTGCGAAAGAACGACCGCCTGCTTGTAGCCAAGCGCCTTGCCATGCTGCCGCAGGCTGATGCCCCTGCGTACACTGCTGTGCTGGAGACCTGCTGACAGCATGCGCGCAGCTGCGGTGTCAGCAAATGGAAAGTCAGGACGATCGCTTGTCATGACCGGCGTGTACCATTTTCCCACTCGACAAATCGATATGTGTTCTATATTGCACACATATCGAACAGCAACCCACAAAAGAGCGAGAAGAACCCCATGAAATGACCGCCATACCATTCACGCCCGAGACCCTAGCCGACCGCTGGGGTTGTAGCGCGGAACACATCCGCAGAATGTATCACGATGGAGAGATTGCAGCCTTTCGCCTTGGCAAACTGATCCGCATCACCGCCATGGAAGTTGAAAGAATCGAGTGCCAAACCCCCGATCAGACCCTCAATATGAAATCGTCAAACACCGCGGAAAATTCTCCGTCGCCGTTGGCCACGGAGAGACTCGCCGCCGATTTTCGACTGGCACGGATGACGCGGGCTTAGCCCGCGTCATCGCCGAAAAAATCTTTCAAACACTGGACGCACCGGCATCCGATCGAGTGGAGGATCTCTGGCGACTATACCTCACCGAGCGCACAAAGGATGGTCGTGATACCGCACGGCAGGAAAATGCGTGGAAGCGGCTGGCTCCGTTCTTCGCCCAGCGCTTCGGTTATGATGTTACCAAAGACGACTGCCGTGAATATGCAAAGCTCCGGTGCAGGCAGGGCGCCGCAATCGGCACGGCCCGAACCGAGCTTGAGCTCCTGCGGGCTTGCCTCAATCTACGATATGGCAAGGGCAACACCCATGTTTGGACGCCACCACAAAGCACACCTCGCAGTCGCTATTTGTCCCGCGATGAGCTTGAGACGCTGCTGGCGCACGTCAACACACCGCATGTCCGGCTGTTCATCATCCTAGCCGTTGCGACCGGCGCACGAATGGGCGCCATCCTCGATCTCACTTGGGACCAGGTCGATTTCAAGCATAAGACCATCAACTTTAACGCTGCGGGACGCGAGCAGTCGAACAAGCGGCGTGCTGAGGTCCCCATCAACAGCCGCGCACTTGCCGCCCTCGAGGAGGCCGCACCGGCCGCGCTGACCAACCATGTGATCGAATGGGATGCAAAGCCGCTGAAAAGCATCAAGAAGGCGATACGGATGGCTGCTGAACGCTCAGGGATCCCCTGCTCTCCCCATGTGTTCCGCCATACCGCCGGGGTTTGGATGGCACAGGCAGATGTGCAGATGCAGAAGATCGCCCAGTTTTTGGGGCACACATCGTTCAGGGTCACAGAGCGCACATACGCTCGATACAGTCCGAGTTTCATGAAAGATGCAGCCGCGGCGCTTGAGTGGTGATCATGCGCCAGAAGCTCGTCCAGAACGCCAATTTACCGCGTGAATATCAGCTCCGCCTCGCCAATCCGGCGAGTGCCCTGGTACATACGTACCAGCCGACCCCTGCGTAAAACCCAAACAAAAACCCCGGAAACCGATGGTTTCCGGGGTTTTCGGTGGTGGGCGTGGCAAGGATTGAACTTGCGACCCCTGCGATGTCAACACAGTGCTCTACCACTGAGCTACACGCCCACGGAAGCGCGGCCTTAGCGGGGGTGGCGGTCGGGCGCAAGCGCCGTTTCGCCCTGGCTCACTGTCCGCGCGTCGCTTTATCCATTTCAAACATCCGATCGACCTCCAGTACCAGGTCGCGCAGATGAAATGGTTTCGACAGGACGCGTGCCTGCGGCATTGATTTGCCTGCGCGCAGCGTGACAGCGGCAAAGCCCGTGATGAACATCACCCGCAGCTCTGGACACATCTCGCTCGCCTTTTGCGCGAGTTCAATGCCATCCATCTCGGGCATGACAATATCGGTAAGCAGGAGATCGAACGGCTCGGTCTCCAGCAAGGGAATAGCGGCAGTGCCGCGATCAACCGCCGTAACCGCATAGCCCGATCGTTCGAGCGCACGCGTCAGATATTCGCGCATCACGCGATCATCCTCGGCCAGCAAAATCCTGATCATGACCGGCTTTCCATTGTCTCTGTTGCGCCCACCTTATGCGCCAAGCCCTTAATATTTTCCAGCCAAGCCGAGATAGTTCGTATCGGGTTGATTGCAGCCGCCAATCGGTCGGCCTAGGCTCGCACCTCATGTCGCGCAGCGCCCTTTCAGCCAATTGTCACGGTCCGGTTCCGCCACAAAGCCCGGTGATCCTGTCGGTGCCCCATGCCGGGCGTGACTATCCCGCAGCGCTGCTGGCGGCGATCAGGGTGCCCGTTACCGCGCTGTTGGCCCTGGAGGATCGCCATGCCGACCTGCTCGCGCTGGCGGCGCGCGGCGTGGAAACCGCGCTGATCCAGCGCCCCGCCCGCGCCTGGATTGATCTCAATCGCGCCGAACATGAAAGGGATCCCAAGCTGGATGACGGCGCTGATCTGGCCCGGCAGCCTGCCATGTCTGCAAAATTGCGCAGCGGCCTGGGCCTGATCCCGCGTCGGCTGGCTAATGTCGGGGAGATTTGGGGCAAAAGGCTGAGCGATGCCGACGTGACCGCCCGGATCGTTGCCGATCACCGGCCCTATCATGGTGCCCTCGCCGATCTGCTGACGGCGGCGCACGCCCGGTTCGGCGTGGCCGTCCTGCTCGATATTCATTCGATGCCAACACTTGGTCCGCCGGGAGAAGCCGCGCAGATCGTGTTTGGCGATCGTTTCGGCAAATCGGCAAGGCCGCGCTTTGTCGCAAGGCTGGAGGCAGAGGCGGAGGCTGCGGGCATCGCCCATGCACTCAACTCCCCTTATTCGGGCGGGCATATCCTCGATCGCCACGCCCGGCCGGCGGGCGGTATCCATGCCGTGCAGATCGAATTTGACCGCAGCCTTTATCTCGACTCTGCGCTCGAATCGCCGGGGCCTGGCTTTGCCGCCACGGCGGCCTTGCTTCGCCAGATGATCGCCGCCGTCACCGACGAGGCAATCGCCAGCACCAGCGCCCTGGCCGCCGAATAAATGCCTACAGCCCAATAAAAAACCACCCCGCGCAACAGATGCGCGAGGTGGCCAAGGTTCAGGGAGTACCCATCTGAAAGATGGGTGGCGCAACCCGGTGAAAGGGGGGGAACACGGGGCCGCGCCTAACCAATATAGGTTTGGGTTCGCGGTGCTTCAAGCACCAAATTGGGTTTTAACGAACCCCCTAATAATGAACGACTTATGCAGCCAATACCGGCGGCGGGGTCTTGCCCTGCTCAGCCTGCATCTGGAAAATCTCCCGCATCTGCGACAACGAGAAAAGGTGCGCATAGAGCAAGGGAAGCATGCCCGATTTGGCCATCTTGCGGAGCTGATCGCCGCGCAGGTCCATCAGCTTTTCTTCATTCACCATCTGGAAGCCACGATAGATATAGGGCTGCGCAACGCCATCAGCCTGGATGCTGACTTCACCGTCCATCAGCAATTCGGACTCGGTCAGATCGCGCATAAATGCTGCCGTCCGGGCACCGGCCTGTTCAAACATCTCGTTGAACGACAGGATATTCTTGGTCGTCTCGGTCGGCTGGCCATCGGCGAACAACGCCTCGCCTTCATCAAACTTGCCGATCGTGTCGGAGGTTGGGTCGAAGCACAAGGAAAGTTCCTCGGCATTCGGGGTCAGCTTGGCGAGCATATAGGGGTAACGGCGGATATAGGCCGGCACGTAGAAATTCGGCAGGTTGATCTTGCCCTCTGCGTCGACAAACACGTTGACGCCCTCGTTCAGGCCCATCAGCGCCAGCGGAATGGCATCGGGGCCCGTCGAAAAGACGATCGGCATGAAACGCTGAACCAGCGCGAATTCGTCAACGGTCACGGGGATGGCATGCTGGCCAATCAAAAACGGTGCCGTCATCGCTGGACGAATGCGATAATCGGCATGCGCCTGGCTCGAAAGCGGTTCGAGCGAATTGTAAAAAAGCGGGAGTCCCTGCGGGGCGCTGGCCATCATCATCTCCGTCAAAAAAATAGATACAAGCCGAATGGCGAGTTGGCGCCGCCTCTATGGTGCCCGGCGCGCTGGCGCAAGCGCTACGAGCTTGCCGGGATTCATGATCTGTCCCGGATCGAGGGCCAGCTTGATCGCGCGGAGCATCCCAAGCCGGGCGGGTGAGGACAGCCGCTCCAACTCGTGCAGCTTCATCTGGCCAATCCCATGTTCTGCCGAAATAGACCCGCCTGCCGCGACGACAAGATCATTGACGTAGGGCGTAATCAGCACGGCCTGTTCAGCATACCAAGTTTCCGCATCGACATCTTTAGGCGCGCGCACGTGAAAATGCACATTGCCATCGCCCAAATGGCCAAAAGCACCAGCGCTGGTACCGGGGAAGCGCGCTTCGACTGCTCGCGCGGCGGCGATCATGAAACCGGGCATCCCTGCCACGGGCACCGAAATATCATGCTGCACGGCCGGACCACTGGCGCGTTCCGCCGCCGAGATCGAATCGCGCAGCCGCCAAAATGCGTCGGCCTGGGCCTCGCTGGCGGCAATCACTGCATCAGCGACCAGACCATCACCGATCGCGCCAGTCAGCAGCCGCTCCACGATGGCGGCAGGCGATTCGGCATCAGCAGCAGTCGACACAGCCTCGACAAGGACATGCCAGGGATGCTGGCCCGTCAATGGCGCGCGCGCGCCGGGGACATGATCGATGACGAGCTGCAGCGAGTGATCGGGGACGATTTCAAAGCTTTCGATGCTATCGGTGGCGACTTCCATCCGCCGCAGCAGCGCCAGCGCATCAGCCGGATTGGCCACCCCCACCCAAGCCACCGCGCGCGCGCTGACATCGGCCACCAGCCGCAGCGTTACCGCCGTGATGACGCCCAGCGTTCCCTCTGCGCCAACCAGCAACTGATTCAAATCATAGCCGCGATTGTCTTTTTTCAGCGCGGTCAGCCCGTCATGCACCGACCCATCAGGCAATACCGCCTCAACGCCGGCGACCAGCGCGCGCATCGTGCCAAAGCGCAAGACCTGGGTGCCACCGGCATTGGTGGAGGCAAGCCCACCAATCGTCGCGCTGCCACGCGCGCCAAGCGTCAACGGGAAACGCCGGTGCTGTTGATGAGCGGCATCATGCAGATCGGCAAGGATAACGCCCGCTTCCGCCACCGCGAGATTGGCCCCGGCATCAATGTGACGAATGCGGTTCATGCGCCGCAGTGACAGGATCAGCGCCGATCCATCGCTAGGCGGGGTCGCGCCCCCGACCATCGATGTATTCCCACCCTGCGGCACCAGCGGCACCCCGGCTTCAGCCGCAGCAGCCACGATCATGGCGACGTCGGCCGTCGTCGCTGGGGCCAGGATCGCCGCGGCCGCGCCATGATATCGGCCGCGCCAATCCACCAGCCAGGGCGCAATATCATTACCGTCGGTGATCACTGCCTTGCTGCCAAGGCGATCCTTCAGGGTCTCGATCAGGGAAGTTTGCGCGGCGGTCATTTCGCGAGGGTATTAGCATGATGCCCGCCGCCGTCCATCGCGCAGCGCGTGCAGTCGCGATCGGGCCGCATGCCGAAACAAGCGGCGATAGGTGCCGCTGGCCTGAAAACATTCTTTCGGCGGGTGAATAATCACCTGAACCCAATCATGGCGCGGAATCAATGGTTTCGCCGCTTGGAAACATATGCGTACGATCGGTTTATCTTCAGAAGACCTATGCTAGATAGTCACTATACAATTCAAATTACATAATAACTACGCAAATTAAGGTATAGGATATTTAATAAAATATTCGGGAAACTAAAATAACGCCGATGCGTTTTGGGTTCATAATATTCCTCCGATACACCTTCATCTGGTTATTTATTGGATGGTTGAATGCCAAAGGACCCAAAACGTGAAAAATACCGTCATGTATATGCTATTCACTTCGAGCTTGGCTGGCGCGATGTCTGTGACCGCCCACGCGCAGAGCAGCAATCAAACCCAATCCATCAACCAACGCCAGGCTGCGCTTGACGCGCGGATCAATGCCGGCGTCAATGACCGGTCGCTGACGGCGGTCGAGGCCGCCCAACTGCGCGCGGATTTTCAGGACATCGCCAAACTGGAAATGCAATATCGCGTCAGCGGTCGCAATGTCACCCAGGCAGAAAGCAACGATCTCAACCGCCGCTTCAATCAATTGTCGAGCCGGATCCAGACCAATCGTAACGACAATGACATTGCCGGTCCCGGCATCAACGCCCGCCAGGCCGAACTGGACGCGCGGATCAATGCCGGCGTCAATGACCGGTCGCTGACGGCGGCCGAGGCCAGCCAACTGCGCGCCGAGTTTCAGGACATTGCCCAGCTGGAGATGCAATATCGCGTCAGCGGCCGCAGCGTAACGCAGGCGGAAAGCGACGATCTCAACCGCCGATTCAATCAATTGTCGAACCGGATCCAGAACAACCGCAACGACAATGACCTTGCCGGTCCCGGCATCAACGCCCGCCAGGTCGCGCTCGACACGCGAATTGATGCTGGCGTTCGTGACCGATCGCTGACGACTGCCGAGGCTAGCCAGCTGCGCGCCGAGTTTCAGGACATCGCCCAGCTGGAGACTCAATATCGCGTCAGCGGCCGCAACGTAACGCAGGCGGAAAGCAACGATCTCAATCGCCGCTTCGATTTGCTGTCGGACCGGATTCAGAACGGGCGCAATAACAACGACAGCCGCTGGACCAATTTGAACCAACGCCAGTCCCAGTTCAATGGCAGGCTGAGCCGTGCGGTCAGCGACCGACGGGTAACGCAGCAGGAGGCTAGTGGGCTTCGCAGCGAATTTAACACAATTGCCCGACTTGAAGGGCAGTATCGCCAGAGCCGCCCCGGCATCACGGCCTGGGAGCGCGATGATTTGAACGCGCGCTTCAACCGGCTCGAGGTTAATTACCGCACTTCAATCAACAACAGCAGCTATGGAACCGGTAGCCGACAATATCCGTCGCTGTTTGAATTTCTGTTCGGCATCTAGCGCCACTTGATCGAGGATCGAGCCCGCAGCGGCGGGCGCGCAACCAAGCAACGCCAATGGTCGGCGCCTGGCCAGTCCTGTCCTATGATCGATCGGAAGCGCTGAAGCTGGATTGTGATGATGCAGCCGCGCCTTTTGAGGAAAGAACGAATGACTGATCCTGCCCCCCCCAAAAAAGCATCGGCGCTTCGCAAGCGCGCGCTATCCCGATGGGATAATGAGGGTGGCGCGATTGCATCGCCACCCGCCAACGGCAATGTCGGTGCCCCCGCCCCGTCGCCGGGGCGCAGGCCAGACTGAGCTGCAGGCAAACTAACGCTCCGGCGAAGCGCTAACGGGCGGCCAGCCATGTCGAAAAAATCGCCGCCAATTCATCCGCTGTTCAACCATCTGGGTTAACAGCGTTGCTTCTCATGATGACTGCCCTGCTCTCCCCCGCACTCATGCTGCTGTTTGCCGCGCCGATGCCCGATAAAGACGGACAGGCGAGGCAGACGGTTCAATATGGCATTATGACCTATCGCCAACGCATTGTGATCCGCGTGCCCAAGCTGCCCAATCCACCGCGCGCGCCTCAACAAATCGCGGCGTCGCCGATCCGATGGAAAGAGATGAAGGCCGATAAATGCCTCGCGATCGGATCGATTACAGGTGTTGCCGTCAGCCGGACCGAAAGTGTTGATCTGCTTACCATCGATGGCCGCAGGCTGCGCGCCAAATTCGACGATGATTGTCCAGCGATCGATTTCTATGCCGGCCTGTATATCCGCCGCACCATTGACGGCATGATTTGCGCCAAGCGCGATGCCATAAGATCGCGATCGGGCGATTCCTGCCGGATCGAGGCGTTTAGGGAATTGCGTCGCAAGCGTTGACGCCGATCGGGTATTCGGCCTGTCCCAAGGCAAATCTTGACATTTGGGGTGGAATCCGCAACCGCCACTATTGCTTTCAGGCCCGCTGCCAGCGGACCCTTTTTCCGGACACAGCATGACCTTTGCCGATCTCGGCCTATCTGACGAACTTCTTCGCGCAATCGAGGATTCGGGCTATACTGTGCCCACCCCCATCCAGGCGAGCGCAATCCCCTCGATCCTGATGATGCGCGATATGATCGGCGTTGCGCAGACGGGCACAGGCAAGACCGCGTCCTTCGTGCTGCCGATGATCGATATTCTGGCCCAGGGCCGCAGTCGCGCCCGTATGCCGCGCTCACTGATCCTCGAGCCAACGCGCGAGCTCGCCGCCCAGGTCGCCGAAAATTTCGAGAAGTACGGCAAATATCACAAGCTTTCGATGGCGCTACTCATCGGCGGCGTCTCGATGACCGACCAGCTTGCGGCGCTTGAAAAAGGCGTTGACGTGCTGATTGCGACCCCCGGCCGCCTGATGGATCTTTTCGGGCGCGGCAAGATCATGCTCAACGGCTGCTCGCTTCTGGTGATCGACGAAGCGGACCGGATGCTCGACATGGGCTTCATCCCCGATATCGAGGAAATCTGCACCAAGCTGCCCAAGCAGCGCCAGACCCTGCTGTTTTCCGCGACCATGCCTGCGCCGATCAAGCGGCTGGCGGACAAATTTCTCGAAAACCCAAAAATGGTCGAGGTCGCTCGGCCGGCCACCGCCAATGTCAACATCAAGCAATGGGTGGTTTCGGTCTCGGCATCGAAGAAGAAGGATCGGCTGCGCGAGCTGCTCGGCGCCGAAGATGTCAAGACCGCCATCATCTTTTGCAACCGCAAGACGACGGTGCGCGAGCTCAACAAATCGCTGCAGCGCGACCGCTATCGCTCCAGCGAAATCCATGGCGACATGGAACAATCACAGCGCATCGCTGAGCTTGACCGGTTCAAGGCAGGCGATGTCAACATCCTGGTCGCGTCTGACGTCGCCGCGCGCGGGCTGGACATCAAAGGCGTGAGCCACGTCTTCAATTATGATGCGCCGTGGCACCCGGACGATTATGTCCACCGCATCGGCCGCACTGGTCGCGCAGGGGCGACGGGTGTTGCCTTCACTTTCGTCACGCCCGACGATGCTGAGAATATCGCCAATATCGAAAAGCTGACGGGGCAGAAAATCGATCGTTTCGCCAGCGAAAGCGGACCTGTCGACAGCCCTGCCGACGAGGATGAGCGGGCGCCACGCAAATCCCGGCGTAAGCCCGCAGCCAAGGCCGCCGCCAAGCCCGAACGTGCGACTGCCGCGCCCGCGCCAACATTCGATGATGATCGTCTGATCGATGCCCATGCCGAACGCGCGCAGCCTGCTGCACGACCAGCGCGCGCTACGCCGAATTCGGCCCCATCGGCAGCGGCCAAACCAATGCCGCCAAAGGCCAAACCAGCGCCGGCCCGGACGGCGGCGATTGATGACGGCGACGATGATGGCGGCTGGAACGGCCCGTTGCCGGATTTCCTGCGCGCCAAGATCAGCTGACGCACGCCATGTCGGGCATTGTCGAACGCGTCCCGATTCAGACGATCACCAGCCCTTGCATCAATATCTGCGCCATTGATCCGGCATCCCAGCTCTGCACGGGCTGCGCGCGGTCGCTGCATGAAATCGCCGGCTGGACGAGCGGCAGCGCTGAATGGCGCGCCAAGGTGATGGCCGCCCTGCCAGCGCGGCGACAGGCGATGACGGGCTAACAGCCCCGTCAGGCCGTGGCTTGCACCTCAGCGATCAGCGCCAAATCAATCCCCTTGGCGCGAACATAGGCATCGCGCGAGACCAGCCGAGCGATATACGCCTCGAACGCCGCCCGCTTGGGTAGGGTGCCGAATTGCACGCCCCAGATGACCTGCGATCCGACATAGACATCGGCGGCGGTAAACCGGTCACCCGCGATATAGGGCGATGCCGCTACCGCCTTTTCGAGTACATCAACCGCGAGATCGTAATTGCCGTAACCGGCCATTCGCCCTTGATCATCGGTCGGTGCAAAACCCATTGCGCGGTTAGTAACCGCTTGTTCCAGCGGCCCCGCGCCAAAAAACAGCCAGCGATAATAGGCAGCGCGCTCGGCTGGCGTAGGGGCAAGCCCGGCATCGGGGAAAGCTTCGGCAAGATAGGCGCAAATCGCCGCACATTCGGTAACAACCTGCCCCTTGTGCACGATCGCCGGCACCTTCCCCATCGGATTGATCGACAGAAAAGGTTCCTGCTTCATCGTCGTTGCGTAATCGAGCAGGACGGTTTCATAAGACGCCCCGCTCTCTTCAATAGCCCAGCGGGCAATCTGCCCGCGCGACATCGGATTGGTGTAGAAGGTCAAAATACCAGCCATGGCGACTCTCCCCTTTTTCAGAACAGAAAAAGAACAGATCGGCGCGCTGGCGTCAAGGCTTGTGCGGCGCGCGATACCACCAGACGCCGTCGATCACATCCTTGACGGCGCGCCCTTCGACCTCGAGCCTGCGGAGATGCGCCAGCGCCTCGCCAGTCGCCATGCCGTAGACCTCAGGGCCGATCGCGCGGCGGAACAGCCGCCCGAAACAATCAATCGCCCGTCGCGGCGCTTCGGCGATGAAAACCGCCAGTTCATCGAGCCGATCGCGATGCTCCCGGTCGAGCGCGTCAAGCCGGGCGTGCAACCCGGAAAACACATCGCCATGCCCGGGTAGCACGATCAGGTCGTGGGGCAGCTTCTTCAGCTTAGCGATTGAATCGAGCCATTCGCCGAGTGGATCAGCTTCGGGCTCGGTCACGCCCAGCGAGACGTTGGAGCTGATCCGCGGCAACACTTGATCGCCCGAAATGAGCAACCCGCGTTCCTCGTCGAACAGACAAGCATGCTCGGGCGAATGCCCCGATCCCGTGACGATCCGCCAGGGCCGCCCGCCGATCATCAGCGTGCCGCCATCGGCAATCCGGCGATAGCTAAGCGGTAGCGGGGTAATAATCCGGCGGAAACCGCTCCAGCCGCGTACTGTGCCATGCGCGATCTGTTCCTCACCCCAGCCCGCGGCACGCCAGAACGCGATCATCTCGCCCGGCACAATATCGCGTGCATCGGCCGCAAGCATCCGCGCGGTCAGCCATTCACCCCGCGTCATGATCAGTGGCGCATCGTGATGATCGCACATCCACCCAGCCAGGCCGATATGATCGGGGTGGAAATGCGTGCCGATCACCTTGGTGATGCGCACGCCCGCCAATGGCCCCTTGCTGATCGCCTTCCACGCCGCCCGCGCCTCTGGCAGGTTCATGCCGGTATCGACCAGCGCCACGCCCGGCCCGCGATCATCCTGATCGTCGATCAGCCAGCAATTAATGTGCTTCAATGGGCCCGGCACGGTCAGCCGCACCCAGCGCAGTCCATCGGCCACCGTCATCACCTGATCAGGTTCAGGGCCGACATGCCCGAACGGATAGGTCAGCCCTTTATGACTGGTCGCCACAAAGCTTTCATCAGCGACCAGCGCGGCATCGGGGGAGATGCGCGTCACGTCAGCGGCGCTTGAAGGGGTCCTCGAAGCCGCGCGCTTCCAGTTCAGTTTCTTCTATGCCGGCATTCTCCGCGTCACGGACGGCCTGTTCGCGCTGCGCGCGCAATTCAGTGATCAACGCGGCGCGGTCGCCCTCAAGGCGGTTGTCAACCGGCGCTTCGATGCCGGCTGCCTTAGCTGCCTTGGCGACGATGGCATCAAGTTCGCGCTGCGAACACAGGCCGAGCGTGACCGGGTCCTTCGGCGTGATATTGGCGATGTTCCAGTGGCTACGGTCGCGGATCGCGGCGATCGTCGTCCGGGTGGTCCCGATCAGGTTACCGATAGCGCCGTCCGAAATTTCGGGGTGGTTGCGGATGATCCAGGCAATGCCATCGGGCTTGTCCTGACGCTTGGAAACCGGCGTGTAGCGCGGCCCCTTGGTCCGGCGGATTTGCTCTGGTCCCTTCAGAATCTTCAGCCGATAATTGGGATCCGCCTGGCCTTTGTCGATTTCGTCCTGCGTCAGCTCATGCGCGCGCAAAGGATCGCGACCCGTTAACTTGGTGGCGGCAGTATCGTCGGCAATCGCCTGAATTTCCAGGATATGCAGGCCACAAAATTCAGCAATCTGCTCAAAGCTGAGCGCAGTATTGTCAACGAGCCAAGAGGCGGTTGCATGCGGCATGAGCGGCTGGGCCACGGGAAACTCCTTAAAAACAGAAAGGGCCGCCCCGTTAAGGAGCGGCCTGTAATGCGGATGACTTAATGCGGATCGCCTGCCGGGGCAAGGCGCTTAACGGACACGACGATTTTGCCAACCCGCCATCAGGCGGCCATGGCTTCATCATCATCCAGCTGGATCGGGGCCAGTGCCTCCAGAAACTGGCGGGCGCTCGCTTCCCAGGTGAAGGTTCGGCCGTAAGCCGCACAGGCCGCGCGATCACGCGTCAGCGCGGCGGCGATTGCGACATTGAGATCATCGTCCATCGCGCCGATATCCGCCTTCACGACATCGATCGGCCCAGTCACGGGGAAAGCGGCGACCGGCACGCCAGACGCCAGCGCCTCAATCATGACCAGGCCAAATGTGTCGGTCTTGCTGGGGAACACGAACACATCAGCGGCGGCATAGGCAGCCGCCAGATCAGCGCCGAATTTCGGGCCCAGGAAATGGGCTTCGGGATATTTCGCCTCAAGCGTGGCGCGCGCGGGGCCGTCGCCAACGATCACTTTGACGCCGGGCACGCTCGCTTCGAGAAAGGCCTCGATATTCTTTTCAATCGCCACCCGGCCGACATAAAGCTGGATTGGCCCGCCCAGCGCACGGATCGCCGGATCGGGGGTGATGTGAGGGCCAAAAATCGACAAATCCACGCCGCGGCCCCAATGCCTGATCTTGTTCAAGCCATGCGTCCGCAGCGTGCGCGCGATTGAGGCGGTTGAGGCAAGCACGGCTTGCGCCGGCCAATGGAACCAGGTGATGTACCGCCAGATCCAGCCCGGATCGATTCCCGTCCGCGCCGAAACATAATCCGGAAATTGGGTGTGATAGGCAGTGGTGAAAGGAAAATCGCGCGACAGGCACCAGCGCCTTGCCGCCAGGCAGATCGGCCCTTCCGTCGCCAGATGGATCGCATGCGGGTTAAAATCGGCGAGCATCTTGCCGACTGATGACGTCCGCGCAAAGGCTAGCCTGATTTCAGGATAGGTCGGGCACGGCATCGAATAAAAATGTTCAGGGCTGATCACCAGCACCTGATGGCCCTGGCGCTCCAGCTCGGCGCGCACCGATTGCAGGGTGCGGACCACCCCGTTGACCTGGGGGCTCCACGCGTCGGTGGCGATTGCGATCCGCACCGGCGTCAGGCCGCCATGGCCGGCATTGTGGCGAGTTCCCGCACTGCGATTTCGTCCGCCCAATGGAGCACTTCCATCCGACCGTCGAAATGCTCGACCAATGCGGTACAACCTTCTACCCAATCTCCGTCATTCCAATACTCCACACCTTGAATCATGCGGTGCTCTGCGGTGTGAATATGGCCGCAAACCACTCCATCCACGCCGCGCGCGCCGGCTGCATGTGCGACAATCTCTTCATAATTCGAGATAAACTCGACTGCGTTTTTCACCTTCGCCTTCGCGTGCTTCGATAGCGACCAATAGGGCAGGTTAAAGCGTCGACGAAACGCGTTGACCAGCCGGTTCAGCGCCATCAGCGCGTTATAGGCGAGATCGCCCGCATGCGCGAGCCACTTATGCGCCAGCGTGATCGCATCGAATTCATCGCCGTGCAGCACCAGCAATCGCCGCCCGTCGGCGGTCTGGTGGATTGCCTTGCGCCGGATCGCGATACCGCCAAAATCCAGCCCGGAAAACTGACGAAAAACCTCATCATGATTGCCAGGAATATAGATTACCTTGGTACCGCGCTTGGCGCGCTTTAGCAGCCGCCAGACGATGTCGTTGTGCGCGGCCGGCCAGTAGAATTTCTTCTTCAGCCGCCACCCGTCAATGATATCGCCAACCAGATAGAGCGTCTCACTATCCACGTGATCGAGAAAATCGATCAGCATCTCAGCATTACAGCCACGCGTACCTAAATGGATGTCTGATATCCAGATGGTGCGATACTGCTGCCGCCCACCAAATGTCCGTTCTGGGATGGCCGGTTCTGAATGCACGAAATCGGCGAAATCGGCCAACCCGCTATCGATCGAAAGCTGGGCAATATTCATGCGCGTAACCCCGCAACCATCCCTTGGTTGGTCGGCTATGCCCCGTTTATGTTACATTTTGAATCGTTAGGGCTCCGCGATTCATCAGTTTCGGCGGTTTTTTCGACCCATGTTTAATCGAGAATCCCGATATAGCCCGGCACCCTCGGCACGTGCGCGTGCAATGCCAAGTTGACGCAGTTGCGCGGGGCCGATGCGCACGCATGGCCGGTCAATCGCACCTGGGGGGCGCTTGCTACGGTCGGCCTATCGATGCCCGCTTTTCGGCGCGCTGTTTGTCGGCGGCGAGCGTTGCGCGCATCATCTGTGCATAATCACCGTCGAGGAACCACCACCGGAAAAACTGGTCGCCGACAAAGCCCAGCACCCCGGGCAAGCGCGTTCGGTTCATCTTGAAGGCATAAGTCCAGCGGACGTGGGTCTCGCCCGTTGGCAGCTGGGTGCGGACAAAATCACCGACGGCGTAGCTGATCGGGCGGGCAGTTGCCGAGGTATAGTTCCATACAATGTAGCGAAAACGCGCCTCGGTCGCGCTGGCCCGATTTTCGAGCAATTGCTCCATCAATGTCGAGCCATCCGACAAGCAGACGATGCGGCGCGCGCCGGGAAAGTCGAACGCGCCGGGCGTCAGCAGCCTGGTACCCGTCACCGACGGCAAGTTCTTTTGCCGCGGAATGGCGTCTTCGAGCTTGGTTTCGGCAATCGACGCGACGACGACGGACAGCGGAGCCTTTATCCGAGTGGTCTCCACGCGCGATACCAGCCGTTCCACAGGCAGCGGCGCGGGCGGCGGCGCCTTCGAATATCCAGCGGGCGGTGCGCATGCTGCCGCCACCGCTGGGCCCGGCACACCGAGCATTGCCAACCACGCGATCACCTTTGCCCGCATCATGCGCTCCCAATTCACGATCATCGGATATTACGATATTCGGAATATCCGATGATCGTTACATATGTCAAGGCACCACTTGCAGGATCGTCGCGTCACGGGTTAGGCAATGGCATGGTTGCGCCGCAGTTCCCCGTCGAAGAAGCGCAAGTCGACGCCTTGCTTTCGGGCGTGATCGGGCTGTTGCGGCGGTTCAAGCTCGAACCCGGCCTGCTGGCGGACAGCGTCTATGCCGACCTGCACCACAACGACATCGGTCTGCTCACCCATCTCCAGCCGGGCGATGGGCGGCCCGTTCGGGTGCTTGCGAGCGAGTTTGGGGCGCCCGATTCAACGATCTCCTCCGCGCTCGACCGGCTTGCGCGGCGCGGGCTGATCCGCCGCATCCCGAGCGAGACCGACCGGCGCAGCGTGCTGGTATCGTTGAGCGCCGAGGGCGAAGTGCTGGCCGACCGGTTGTTACAGATTCAGCGCGACAATTGCCGCGCGATGCTTGCAGCGCTGCCGCCGGGTGACCGCGCGACGCTGATCAGACTGGCGGGTGTCATGGTGACCGATGCCGCCGAATAGCGGCGCCGAGTCTCGCTAGATCGCGACGTGCCCCGGCTGCGCCGCCACGCGCGCCAGCCACGCCACGACGTTGACATAGGGTGCCAGCGAGAAGGCGCCGCCTTCCTCGGCAACATGGGTGTAGGCGTAGAGCGCAATGTCGGCGAGCGTCAGCGTGTCGCCGACGAGGAACGGCGTCTTGGCCAGCTGGGCATCCATCAGCGCGAGCGCCGCCATCCCCGCGACTTGCTTGGCCATTAGCTGACCCTTTTGCGCATCGGACAGGTTCTCGGCGCCGACGAACGCCAGCCAGAAACGCAAGGTCGCGATGTTGGGTTCGTGGTTATACTGCTCCCAGAACATCCAGCGCAGCATGTCGGCATGGTCGAAGCGATCAGCAGGAATCAGCGCCGATCCGTGCGCCAGATAGACGCAGGCGGCATTGCTTTCGGGCAGGAATTTGTCGCCGATCTGCAGCACCGGAATACGGCCATTTGCGTTCACCTCGCGCAAGAAGGCAGGCGTCCGCGTTTCGCCCGCGAGAATGTTATACTCCCGCCGCTCCAACGCGATCCCTAGATGCGCGGCCGTCAGCCGGATCTTGTAGCAATTCCCCGACGGGGCATATTCGTGCAGGATCAGCGTGTCGGTCATTGCCCCACCCCCCCTTCAAGTGTGGCGGCGGGCGCCGCCGTTCCTGGGCCCGCAATTGCGGGCGGTGCGACGATCTTGGTCAGCGCGTCGAGCGACGATCCGTCCAGCCCCAGCTCCTTCATCAGTCCGTCGATCAACGGCGCCTGGGCGCGGTAGCGGAGCGCTGCCGATACCGCCGAATTGGCAAGATTCTGGTCGCCGCCATCATGGCTGCCGCCATTACCGCCCTGTCCGTTCAGCCCTTCGACCTGGACGATCTTGATGCTGTCGATCGCTTCCATCGGCTTGGCTGCTTCGCGGATGATTTCGGGCAACACCTTCAGCAGCGCAAGCTTGCTCTGCAACGACATGGTGTCGGACGACAGGATATTGGCGGCCTCGTTGACGGCGCGTTGCCCGGCCGCCTCGACCTCGAAGCGGATTCTGTCCGCCTCGGCCTTCAGCTTGACCGCTTCGGCATCGCCTTCCGCCGTCAGGCGCTGCGCCTCGGCACGATCAGCCGCAGCCTGTTTCTCAGCCTCGGCCTGCACCTTGACGCCGATCGCGGCGCGTTCGGCCTCTCGCGCCGCATCGATCAGTTCGATGCGTTTTTGGCGCTCGGCGATCTCGGTTTCCCGCGCGGTGCCGACCTGTTCCTCGGCGGCGACCGCCTTGGCGCGGGCGCCATCGGCCTCGGCGCGCGCCTGGCTCTCTTCACGGCTCTTGTTCTGGACCGCGATCTGCTGCTCCTGTCGGGCGAGTTCGAGCGCCTGGGTCTGCGCAATCTGCGCTTCCTTGACGGCGCGGTCAGCCTCGATCTGCTGGCTGTCGATTTGCTTCTTGGCCTCGATCCGGGCTTGCTCCGACTCCTGCTGGCGCAGCGACTGTTCGCGCGCCACTTCGGAGGCTTGCGCCGCGCGCTTCACCTCAATCTCGCGCTCCTGCTCCAGCCGCGCAAATTCAGTGTCGCGCCCAATCAGGAAGCTCTGGCGCGACGCTTCCAGATTCTTGGTCTCGATCTGGACGCGGGTATCCTGCTCGATGTCGTTCCGCGCCTTCTTGCGCAGTTCGATCTGCTCGGTCAGCTTGGTGAGACCTTCGGCGTCAAAGGCGTTGTTGGCGTTGAAATGCTCGATCGAGGTCTGGTCGAGCCCGGTCAGCGACACGCTCTCCAACTCAAGCCCGTTCATGGCGAGATCGACCGACGAGGCCTGCTGCACCTTCTGCACAAATTCGCTGCGTTGCTCATGCAGCTGCGCCATCGTCATGCCGGCTGCGACCGAACGCAGCGCATCGACGAACTTGCCTTCGACCAGCTCCTTCAGCGCATCGGGGTGCATCGTCCGCATGCCGAGCGTCTGGGCGGCGGTCGCGATCGACTGCGCATCGGGCTTCACCCGGACATAGAATTCCGCCTTCACGTCGATCCGCAGCCGGTCGAAGGTGATCAGCGCATCGGTGTTCTTGCGCTCGACCGCCAGCCGCACGGTGTTGAGATTGACAGGCATCGTTTCGTGAAACACCGGCAGCACCAGCGCGCCGCCGTTGATCACCACCTTTTCCCCGCCGAACCCGGTTCGAACGAAGCCAACCTCTTTCGATGCACGCTTATAAAGCCGCGCGAGCATCAGGCCGATGACCAGCAGGACGATGAGGCCCACGCCAGGATAGACGACATAAGGCAGCACTGAGCCGCCCTGAGTCACCAGGTCGTTCATGTTGATTACACTCCGAGTTGCGGCAAGCGATGATCGCCGCGGGAAATGGCGCGGAACAGGTCGTTCTCGCGCCGCACGAGGAGGATCGCTTCGCCCTCCTCTAAGATTTGGTCGGGCGCATTGGGCTCGACCATCACGAAATGGGCCTGACCGTGGACATCCTCCACCCGGGCCCGGGCGGGCGACCCATGGGACGCGCGACCGGTGACGATCTTGCCCGTTTCGCCAACTAACGTGTCGAGCGAAACGGCTGTGGTGAAATCGCGCGGCAAAATGCGCGCCAGCCCGCGCGCGCTGAACCCTGTCAGCGGCAGAGCGGCGACCAGCGCCGCCGGCCCGGCGATCAATGGCGACAGAAACGTCCCAAGCCAGTCATGGCTCGCCTGTTCGATGATCAGCCCCGTCGTCCCGAACAGTGCCAGAAAAACGACGATCAGGATCATCAGCGGCAAGGTGCCGACGCCAAGCCAGCCGAGCAAGTCGATCTCCGCGTCGACATCGGCATCGACGTGCGCGTCGATCCCGAAGTGCCCGCCCAGACCAACCAGTTGAACCGCGCCGATCAACAGCATCAAAATCAGCGCCGACACAAAAACGACGCTCTCCGACGCACCCAGAACCGCAAACACGAACATTCTCCTGTTGCGCACAATATTAGAAGGACTTGGGGTTGGGCGATAGCGGAATCGGATGGGGGGCGTACCGATTTTACGGGGCGGTGTTTGCGGTGACGGAGAAAAGGCAGCTGGCCCCCCGCCTTCGCGGGGGAGACGGGGGGAGAGTAACGCTGCATGGCTGCCGTCGCCCCCGCGAAGGCGGGGGTCCAGCTATTCTTCCGGCGCGCCGTTCAATGTATTGAACAGGTCCAGCCAATCCGGATTCGCCCGCTCGATGAGCGCAACCTTCCAATCGCGCCGCCATTTCTTCATCGCCTTTTCGCGCGCAATCGCATCCTCGATCCGCTCGGTATATTCGGCGTAGACGAGTTGGGTCAGGTCGTATTTCTTGCAGAAGTCTGCGCCCTCCCCAGTCGCATGTTGGAAGGCGCGGCGCGAGATGTCGGCGGTGACGCCGATATAGATGGTGCCGCGATAGCGGTTGGCCATGATGTAGACCCAGCCGCCCATCGGCACTCACCGGGCTGCGGAGAAAGGTAGCTGGACCCCCGCCGTCGCGGGGGAGACGAAGAAAATATGAGTGGTCTTGTCGATCACTGCTCCCTCCCCGTCGCCCCCGCGAAGGCGGGGGTCCAGCTGCCCTTCCTGAACCCTCACCCCATCGTCAGCACGATCTTGCCGACATGGTCGCCCTCTTCCATCCGGGCGTGGGCAGCGCCAGCTTCGGCCAGCGGAAAGGTCCGGTCGATCACTGGCCTGAGCTTGCCCGCCTCGACATGCGGCCAGACGACGCGCGCCAGTTCGTCTGCGACCATTGACTTGAAGCTCAGGTCGCGCGGGCGCAGCGTTGAGCCGGTTAACGTCAACCGTCGCCGCATCACCTCAAAGATCGGGATGGTCGCCATCAGCCCGCCCTGCACCGCGATCGACACATGCCGACCGTCATCGGCCAGGCATTGCAGGTTGCGGGGCACGTAATCGCCGCCGACCATGTCGAGCACGACAGCGCAACCCTTGCCCGCCGTGATTGCCTTCACCCGATCGACAAAATCCTCGGTCTTGTAATTGATCGCGTGCGCTGCACCCAGCGCCAAGGCCGCTGCGCATTTGTCATCCGATCCCACGGTGACAATCACGGTCAGCCCAAACACAGCGCCTAGCGCAATCGCCATCGTGCCGATCCCGCTGGTCCCGCCGTGCACCAGCACGGTGTCACCTTCAGTGGCGTATCCGCGCTCAAAGACATTGGTCCATACGGTAAACAACGTTTCGGGGATTGCCGCCGCTTCGACCATCGACAGCGCTGGCGGCACGGTCAGGCACGTGCCGACAGGCGCGACGGCATATTCCGCATAGGCCCCGCCGCCGACCAAAGCGCAGACCGACTGGCCGAGCATTTCACGCTCAACACCGTCGCCAATCGCGACCACCTCGCCCGCCAACTCGAGCCCCAGGATCGACGGAGCGCCGGGCGGCATCGGGTACATACCCTTGCGCTGGAGCACATCGGGCCGGTTCACCCCGGCAGCCGCCACCTTGACGAGCACCTCCCCGGCTGCAGGTTGCGGCACGGGCCGCGACACCGGGAGAAGAACCTCCGGCCCGCCCGGCGTAACTGGATCGATTGCAGTCATCGTGTCGGGAATCGCGGTCATCGAGTCCGTCGCCCTTTTTTGGTCTGTAGGAAAAAGCCCCGAAGCCCTTATTGACACGACCGCCGCGCGGGTCAACGTTGTGACGATGGAGCCCGACGAGCCTCTCGCGCGTCGGGCGGGCGATCCTCTGGATGCGCTTGCCCGGCATGATCTCGATCCCTTCTCGGTCGAGGAGCTAGAAGCGCGCATTGTTGCGCTGACGGCAGAAATCGAACGCACCCAGCGACATTTGCACCGCGCCGTTAACCATCGCGCAAGCGCTGACGCGTTATTCAAGCGGTGACGACACAATCGCCTCGGGGCCCGGCTGAGGCGATAATTTGTCAAGTGCTTGATGCGGGAGCGCTGCCTTCCGACATAGCTGGAAAGGGCCGCACATTGCTGGCGGCCCGTTTGGAGTAGACGATAATGCCTTCCTTCGCCTCTGCCCTCGAAACGACGCTCCATAAGGCCCTTGAAGCGGCGACGTCGCGCCGTCACGAATATGCGACGCTTGAACATCTTTTGCTTGCGCTGGTCGATGACGAGCATGCCAGCAAGGTGATGATCTCTTGCGGCGTCGATCTGGGCGAACTCAAGACCACCGTCGCGCATTATCTCGATACCGAGCTTGAAGCGCTGAAGGTCGAACAGGCGACTGATCCCTCGCCCACCAGCGGTTTCCAGCGCGTCGTGCAGCGCGCCATTCTTCACGTCCAGTCATCCGGCCGCGACGAAGTCACGGGTGCCAATGTGCTGGTTGCCCTGTTCAGCGAGCGCGAAAGCTATGCCGTCTATTTTCTGCAGCAGCAGGATATGAGCCGGCTCGATGCGGTCAGCTTCATCAGCCACGGCGTTGGCAAAGGCAGCACGCCGACCGAAGCTTCCACGCCAAAGGGCGCCGAAGAGGAAAAGCCCGCCAAGCAGGACAGCAAGGGCAAGAACGAAAGCGCGCTCAAGCAGTTCTGCGTCGATCTCAACGAGAAGGCGAAGAACGGCAAGGTCGATCCACTGATTGGCCGTCATGCTGAAGTCGATCGGACGGTGCAGATCCTCTGCCGCCGCTCGAAGAACAATCCGCTCTATGTGGGTGATCCCGGCGTCGGCAAGACCGCGATCGCCGAGGGCCTGGCGCGCAAAATCATCGAGGGCGACGTACCCGAAGTGCTCAAGCCCGCCGTCATCTATTCGCTCGACATGGGCGCGCTGCTCGCCGGCACGCGCTATCGCGGCGATTTTGAGGAGCGGCTGAAAGCCGTCGTCAACGAGCTCGAAAAGCTGCCCGATGCGATCCTGTTCATCGACGAAATCCACACCGTGATCGGCGCTGGCGCGACCAGCGGCGGCGCGATGGACGCATCGAACCTGCTGAAACCAGCGCTATCGGGCGGCACGATCCGCTGCATTGGCTCAACGACGTACAAGGAATTCCGCAACCACTTCGAAAAGGACCGCGCGCTGCTGCGGCGCTTCCAGAAGATCGACGTCAACGAGCCGACGATCGAGGATACGATCAAGATCCTGACTGGTTTGCGCACCGCGTTTGAAGACCATCACAACGTGAAATACACCCCCGATGCGATCAAGACCGCGGTTGAGCTGTCGGCGCGCTACATCAACGATCGGAAATTGCCCGACAAGGCAATCGATGTGATCGATGAGGTCGGCGCGATGCAGATGCTGGTGCCGCCAAGCCGTCGCAAGCGGACGATCACCGCCAAGGAGATCGAACAGGTAATCGCAACAATGGCGCGCATCCCGCCAAAATCGGTATCGAAGGACGATACCGCCGCGCTCGCAAGCCTGGAGACCGATCTCAAGCGGGTGGTGTTCGGCCAAAATGCCGCGATCGAAAAGCTGGCATCCGCCATCAAGCTCAGCCGGGCGGGGCTTCGCGATCCGGACAAGCCGATCGGCAATTATCTGTTCACCGGCCCCACAGGTGTCGGCAAGACCGAGGTCGCACGTCAGCTCGCGTCGATCATGGGCATCCCGCTCCAGCGCTTCGACATGTCGGAATATATGGAGCGCCACTCGGTCAGCCGGCTGATCGGCGCGCCTCCGGGCTATGTCGGCTATGATCAGGGCGGGCTGCTCACCGATGCGGTCGATCAACAGCCGCATTCGGTGCTGCTGCTCGACGAAATCGAAAAGGCGCATCCGGACCTGTTCAACATCCTGTTGCAGGTGATGGACAACGGCAAGCTCACCGATCACCACGGCAAGACCGTCGATTTCCGCAACACCATCCTGATCATGACGACCAATGCGGGTGCCAGCGACATGGCGCGCGAAGCAGTGGGCTTTGGCGCGATGACGCGCGAAGGTGAGGATGAGGAAGCGGTGAAGAAGATGTTCACGCCCGAATTCCGCAACCGGCTCGATGCCATCGTCCCGTTCGGCTATCTGCCGCCCGAAGTGGTCGCCCGCGTGGTCGACAAGTTCATCCTCCAGCTCGAACTGCAGCTGGCGGACCGGCAGGTGCACATCAATCTCGACGACGAATCAAAGGCATGGCTCACTACCAAGGGCTATGACAAGCTCTACGGTGCCCGCCCGATGGGCCGCCTGATCCAGGAAAAGATCAAGCAGCCGCTCGCCGAGGAATTGCTGTTCGGCAAGCTCGTCCATGGCGGCGAGGTGACGGTGAAGCTGAAGGACAATGCGTTGGCGTTTGAGATTACGCCAGCAGCACCCAAAAAGCCGAAGAAAAAGGGCAAGGCAGAGCCCGTCAAGGCGAAGTGACAGGCTCGGCGCGAGGGGGACGGGGTTCCCCTCGCGCCGATGAGCACTATCCTATGGTCGCATCTGTTACGGCAAAGCGATCGCCGCACCGGCCCGAATCGTTGCGGGCAATGGCGCACCCGATTGTACCGCGCAGAAATCGACCAGACTGATTTCAGCGTCGACGCGGCAGCATAACTGTCTCAATTTATTCGCCTCTTCGTCACGACCGGGTCATCAGGAAGCCTCTCGCCGCGGCTAGAGGAGGCGCGTCACGCAGCAAATACTGCGGACAATCCCCCTTCCCAGGAGATCACCATGTCGATCATGACTCATCGGCTGTCGGTTGCTGCCCTGCTCGCGGCTGCCGTTATCGCCCCCGCTTTTGGCCAAACTACAGGCGAGGATCGCCAACGCCTGATCATCGCATTCGACCCGGCCGATTTGATGACCAAGGCCGGTCGCCTGCGTATAGATGCACGGCTTGCCCGCGCCGCTGATCGGGTTTGCACGCCGGATGACCGTCCCACCATCGCCGTCAGCCGGGTTGATCGCGCTTGCCGCGACGCGGCGCTCAACGATGCCCGCCGTCAGCTCGCCCAACGGGTGGGCGCAGCGCAGGGGCGCGTAGAGGTCGCAGCGGTGGAGGGCCAGTCCGGCTCGCATTGAGCGGCATTGCCATACCGGCCCCGATGCTGCCGCGCAGCGTCGGGGCCATGGCGGCGCCCCAACCCGATTGTTGCCAATCTTTACCCAATCTTTGCCATAGCCAATTTATATCTGCTGGATGATCTCCCGCTCAGCCTATCGATTTTTGTCCCCCCTTTACTTGTTGATATTGATGGTGGGTATCGTTGGCTTGGCGAACCCGGCGGCAGCGCAAATCGGCCTGGGCAGCACCCCGCTGAAACTATGTATCAAGCCAGTCGCTTCAGGCGACGCGCCGGCCCGGCTTTTCCGATCGCCTGCTGCGTTTGATTGCAGCACCCCACAGACGCAATTTGGACGCGGCGATTTCTGGGTACTCGCCTCCCATTTGCCGATCAGCGCCCGCGCAGCCACACCGCTAAGCGTGCGGACCGCCGCCATCTGGCAACGCCATTCGACGCTCTACGGCCGCTTTGCCGATGGCGCGATCGTGGCGCTACCGCTGAGTCGCAGCGATGTTTCGCGCCACCTTCAGCTTGGTGCAATTGTCGAACAGGCGATTCCTGCCCACCCTGCTCCGCTGGTCCAGCTCCTCTGGCGAGTCGAAGGTGCATCCAATCTGCGCGGGATCGTGGTCGGGGCGCAGGTGACGACGCAGGCGGAGAGCGTGCGGAACAACCTGTTCATGGCGGCGCTCTACGCAGCTTTTGGCGGGCTATGCGTCGCTTTGCTGGTGCATAACCTGGCGATGTGGCGGGCGATGAAGCATGATTTCCAGATCATCTACTGCCTGATGGTCGTCACCTTGATGATCTACACTCTGTCATCATCGGGTGCCCTGGCGTGGCTGTGGCCGTCCATGCCGGATATGGACCGCATCAGGATCAATTATCTGATGCTGTCGTCGTCGGGGAGCCTAGCGCTGCTCTTCGCACGCAGCTATTTCGAACCCCGCGTCTTTGCCGGCTGGATCGGCGTGGCGGTTCGACTGGTGATGGTTATGCTGATGACCAGCGGCCTGAGCTTCGCCCTGCTGGTCCCCTGGCAAGCGCTGGCGCTCCACAAATTCTTCGCCTTCTCCTTCCTGGCGATGGTCGCGCTGATCCCCGCCGTGCTGTGGCGGGCGTGGCGGACAAGGAGCAGCTATCTGCGGGTCTTCGCCATTACTTGGGCCGCGCCGATTATTTTTGCCGGGCTGCGCGTGGCCAACAGCCTCAATTTCCTGAACTGGAACTTCTGGGTCGATAACTCGACAATCCTGGCGATGACCAGCGAGGCGCTATTGTCATCCCTGGCGATATCCTATCGAATCCGCATGCTGAGCCGCGAACGCGACGATGCCCGCGTGCAGGAACTCGCCGCCCGGGCGCTGGCCGATACCGATCCGCTGACCGGCCTGCTCAATCGCCGATCCTTTCTGGATCGGGCGATCGGACGCCAGGGCGATCATGTGCTGATGATTGCCGATCTCGATCATTTCAAAACGGTCAACGAGACGATCGGCCATGATGGCGGTGACGAGGTGCTGCGCGTCTTCGCCCGATCGCTGCGGGCATCATTGCCAGCAGAAGCGCTGGTGGCGCGGATCGGCGGCGAGGAATTTGCCATCGTTCTGCCCGCCGGGGAGCCGATCGACGCCAATGCGATTCTCGATCGGTTGCGCGCAGAACGCATGCCGTTCGATCTGACCGTTACCGCCAGCATCGGCACTGCCGCCGGTCCGCTGACCAGCGAGATCGACTGGAAAAAGCTCTATCGACGCGCCGATCGCGCGCTGTTTGCCGCCAAAACCGAGGGGCGTGATTGCGCGCGCCACAATATGGCGCTTGCCGCCTAAGCATCATCTTGTGCCCGCGCCACGATTACGGTAAATATTGCGCCAGGAGGTCGATGCGCCATGCGTAATCGTCGTATTGCACTGGCTGGGTTTGTTGCGCTGCTGGCGATTGTATCGCTGCGGCACCCATCCGCTGATATCCGGATCATGACGCATGAGGCCGGTGACCGGGCCCCGCAGCAAGTGAGTGCGGCGGTCGATATTGGTGTCATGGCCGTGTCGCTGCTCGTCACCTGGACCGCTAAGCGCTTCATCTGAAGCAATCATCATTGATGACATTCAGGCTGGCTTGCACCGTTACGTGACGGTGCTTACACCAATGTAAATGATCGATTGCGAACCAGAAAATGCGTGGCGCCACGCCTATCGTCACCCCGGAGCCTGGGATCAGGCTTTTGCTCCCTTGTCGATGGTCGCGATGTTCGATTCGGCGGCCGCCAAGGGCGGCAAGGCACCACTGATCGATTTCCTCGGTCGGCATTATAGTTTTGCCGAGACGCTCGACGGGGCCAACCGTGTGGCCAAGGGGCTGAAGGCACTTGGCTATGGGCCGGGCGACCGGATCGGCCTGTTCCTGCCCAATGTGCCGCATTATCTCGCCGCTTATTACGGGATTTTGAAACTCGGCGCGACGGTGGTGAATTTCTCGCCGCTCTACTCCCCGGCCGAGCTTGCTCATCAGGTGGCGGATTCGGGCACCCGCGCGCTGTTCACTATCTCAGCGTCGGCACTGCTGCCCACCGCGCTGAAAGTCCTGGAGGAAAGCGCGCTGGAACGACTGATCGTCGGGTCGGTGGCGGGCGCGCTGCCGCCAGGCAAATCGATCCTCTATCGATTGTTCAGCCAGAAGGATGTCGCCAGAAAGCCCGCCGATTCGCGCATCACCGCCTTTTCGAAACTGATCGATAATGACGGCAAATTGCCCCCTGTGCCGATCGATCCGGAAAGCGATGTTGCGCTGATCCAATATACCGGTGGCACCACCGGCAGCCCCAAGGGGGCGATGCTGACTCACCAGAACCTCACCGCCAATGCGCGCCAGGTCAACGCGATCGACCCCGAACCCGGCATGGAGGACCGCATCCTGGGCGTGCTGCCGCTGTTCCATGTCTTTGCCAATACCTGTGTGCTCAACCGGACGGTGGTGTCGGGCGGGTGCATCGTGATGCTGCCGCGCTTCAATGCCGCACAGGCGCTGGCGGCGATCGGGCGGACGCGGGCAACATCGCTGCCTGGCGTGCCGACCATGTACCAGGCGCTGCTCGATCATCCGAAGATCGGCAAGACCGATTTTTCCTGCCTGCGCGTCTGCATTTCGGGCGGCGCGCCACTGCCGGGTGAGCTGCGCACCAAGTTCGAACAGGTGACCAAGGCACGGCTGGTTGAAGGCTATGGCCTGTCGGAATCGTCCGGGGTCGTGTCGGCCAATCCCTATCTGGGGGAAGGCAAGACCGGGACGATCGGCCAGCCGCTGCCCGCCACGCGTATCCGCCTGGTCGACAAGGAGAACCCCTCGCTACCCGTCCAGGCGGGCGAACCCGGCGAAATTCTGGTCGCCGGGCCACAGATCATGAAAGGCTATTGGAACCGCCCCGACGCGGACGCCGATGTGTTTGTGTTCGACACCGATGGCACCAAATGGCTGCGCACCGGCGATGTCGGCCAGATTGACGCCGATGGCTTCGTCAAGATCGTCGACCGGCTGAAGGACATGATCGCGGTCGGCGGCTTCAAGGTCTTCCCCAGCCAGATCGAGGCGGTGCTGTACCAACACCCGGCCGTGAAGGAGGCCTTAGTGATCGGCATCCCCGACAGCTATCGCGGCGAACATCCGCGCGCCTATGTCACGTTGAATGAGGGTGCCGATACGACAGGCGAGGCGCTGACGGCCTGGCTGAACCCGCAGATCGGCAAGGTAGAGCAAGTCGACGCCGTCGTCGTGCGCGATACAATGCCGAAGACGATGATCGGCAAGCTGAGTCGCAAGGATCTGGTGGCTGAGGTGTTGGAGTGATGATGGTCTTGGGACTGTTAGGCGCCCCAGAATTAGCTGTTCGGAGTGAACGCCGAAAGCCGCGGTCTGTTAAGCTGGATCTCATGTCTTTTGCCTCTTTGGGATGGGCAATCTTTGGCGAAGCAGCTGGCTCGCCAGCCGGCGGCGAGGAGCCGAATCCATCAAACCTCAGTTCCCTGAGCAAGTATTAGCGCGTCGTCAACGTTGACACACATATATCGCACGGTGTTCTCGACCTTGGTTTGACTGGCAGGATTTGCCCTCCGCATCTTCGGAATTTCTAAGTGTCTTTCCCTTCGAGCGAGCGACTGTTAGTGTTGACCAGTTATGATGAGGTATTGTGATGAGTGACGTTCCTATGCACTTTGGCTGGAAGGTCTTCGGAAAATTCGTGCTGGCATCAGCTATAATCGTTGCAGCCCTTGCCTACTCAGTTGTTGTCACCGTCCGTTACGACGCAACAATTGCTCAGCTAGCTCCAAAAAGAGATACGCATTTGTTGGCGATAGAGGCTGCAAGCGAACTGAGCCCGGAGGCGCGGACAGCTGCGCTGCTTGAGCTGGAAATCGTTGAGCGCCGATATGACCAGGCTCAGGCCGCGATGCTCTCGAAGATGTGGACCCGTAACATGGGCTTCGTCACCGGAATGCTCATCGCGCTCTTAGGTGCTGCCTTCGTGGTCGCCGAACTAAGAGTCGATGCCTCCGAAGTCACTGGCCTGCAGATGGCGATCAAGAGCAGCTCGCCAGGCCTGATACTTTGCACAATCGGCTCTGCCCTCGTGGTCGTGTCACTGTCAGTTACCTACAGGGTGGACGCAAGAGATACGCCGGTCTACTTCAGACAAGTTGAATCGCGCTACGAGACTCCGAAAGAATTTCCTCAGGAAAGCCCGGACGCTACATCCGCTGTCAGGGAAACTGATACGAATACGTCAACTTCGAAGGGGGCGAAAAATGCGCAAGATGAGATCCGCAGGATGTTGGGGCGCTAGCTTTATCCTTTGGCTGACGTCGACCGCAGCAACGGCAAATCCAGATTCGCTGAGCGGTGCTCGTAACGCTTGGCGGGCGGGCGACTACGTCAGCGCTGCCAAGATCATCTCGAGGCTTTTGCCTCCCGTGGGCCAGACGACCGAGGCGCTCTACATTCAAGGGACAAGCGCATGTCGAATTCCCAGTCTCGAGGACAACGGCTGGGTGCTGCTGGACGAAGTTCGCAAACGTCCGCTTACGCAAGAGCAGAGAGCGGTCGTCTCCTTGGAGCTTCGCGACTGTGGGCAAAAGGCCAAGCCCAAAACGCTCAATTCGGGGTGGCTCATCCCCGCGTCGATTACCATCGAGTCCAAGACATTTTACTGGCTCGACAAGAGAGCTGCTCCAATGAGCCAGACTATCGAGGTAAATGAGGTAGATGATTCTGCGCTCGCAGCGCGCCGACGGCCGCTCGATGCGGCGGATGCCGTGGACGTGGCTCAGCAGCAATTGGAGAATTGTATAGTCCTGCAACAGGATGGATTTATTGTATGTAGCAAATCTGGGCAGTCGGCGGACGACCTGCATTACGCGGTGACTGCTCTGAAAAACCATATCGCTTGGCTGCGTGCCGCCTTCGGGTTCGAGCGTCCCGCCCAAACGATCTATGTCTATCTCGTGCCCGATATCTTCAGCTTACAATCCCTCGCAGCGAAGTCGCATGGGATCGAGCTCGCATATGGAACCATAGGTTACGCTTTTGAGAGAGACCTGAGCGTCTCGGCAGTTGTTTCGGGCCGGAAGATCGGAACCCTCCTTCATGAGATAACCCACCTCATCGTTCACAATGCATATCCCAACGCACCCCAGTGGCTCGAGGAAGGGCTCGCGAGCCTCTACGAGACTTCGAAGATGTGCGGTGGCATCACCCTTGGGGTGCCGAATTGGCGAGCACAAATCCTCGAACAGTCGTGGTCCAAGAGGGTCACGCTTGATGCTGCGCTCCGTGCGAACTGGTTCCAATTTTCTCCAAGCGGCTACATGGCCGAAGGCACTCGCGATGCTGCATCCTACTTCAGTCTGATCCGCCAATCTCTCATGCGCTTGCAAGATCAAGGCGATCTTGGATCGCTGGTGCGGGCTATGCAGTCAGAGGACGGTCGGCGATTGCAAGTCGCGCAACTATTGGATGGATCGTCGAAAATAACGCGGCTGGGGGCGGCGGATCGGTCCGTTGCGGCATTCCGTAACGGAGCGGGGCACCTCCCAGCGTTTGAGGCAGAAGTGAGGAAGAGTACTGGCGCAGTGGATTCGGGAATGGTACCTGCTTGGGCATTGGCTCGTGCTGCGTCGGCGAAGCTAACGGTCTGCACAGACAGGCAAAGCCAAAGCGTAGTATCAAAGGCGCTCGACCAAACCGATTGATACCGGCAGCGGTAGGCAATGCGTCGGAGAATAAAGTTGAGCATGCCAGCGCTCGTCTTGTGTTGGCAATCGGTTTCGCCAATTGGCGCAGAAAAAATTTGTTTTGTTGAGAATGTGCTTAATTAGCTCTACTTTTGGCTCGGTTTCGTTGTTCCGTACGGGTGTTGACGAAAACGCTTTATCCGCACGTCGAAGTTGGAGGTTATCTTTTTAAGAGCCGCGATCACAGCATGCCCCATTTCTCTTCTAAAACCTCCCGTTCGCCCCCCAGCCCGATACCCGCCTCCTCTGCACCTCAAACGCCCAACCACGTCCTTCGCGCGCGCCGCCCCCTTCCCCCTTGCGCGCCTGCTTGCTAAGGCCGCGCTCATTGCAACGCATCGGCCGTGCCGCGTGCGCGCGGTTTCCCCAACCGCCGCCGTGTCGACCCCGGGCCATCAAGGAAGGACCGCTTATGACCGCCATTGGACAAGACACGCTCGGCACTCGTGATACGCTGAGCGCTGGCGGGGCGACCTATAGCTATTACAGCCTGGCCAAGGCGGCAGCGAAGCTGGGCGATATCAGCCGCTTGCCTTTTTCGATGAAGGTGCTGCTGGAAAACCTGCTGCGCTTCGAAGACGGCAAGACCGTGACGCTCGAGGACATTCAGGCGCTGGTTGACTGGCAGACCGAGCGCAAGTCCGACCGCGAAATCCAATATCGCCCTGCGCGCGTGCTGATGCAGGATTTCACGGGCGTGCCATGCGTCGTCGATCTGGCGGCGATGCGCGATGCGATCACCAAGCTGGGCGGCGATGCGCAAAAGATCAATCCGCTGGTGCCCGTCCACCTCGTCATCGATCACTCGGTGATGGTCGATGAATTCGGCACGCCCCAGGCATTCGAAGACAATGTCGAGCTGGAGTATCAGCGCAACAATGAGCGTTACGAGTTCCTGAAATGGGGATCAAAGGCGCTCGACAATTTCAAGGTCGTCCCCCCCGGCACCGGCATCTGCCACCAGGTCAACCTGGAGAATATCGCGCAGGCGGTGTGGTCGTCCAAAGCCCCCGATGGCAGCATGATCGCCTATCCCGACACCTGTGTCGGCACCGACAGCCATACGACGATGGTCAATGGCCTTGGCGTGCTTGGCTGGGGCGTCGGCGGGATTGAGGCGGAGGCAGCGATGCTCGGCCAGCCCGTCTCGATGCTGATCCCCGAAGTCGTCGGGTTCAAGCTGACCGGCACGCTCGCTGAGGGCATCACCGCGACCGATCTGGTACTGACCGTCACGCAGATGCTGCGCGCCAAGGGCGTGGTCGGGCGCTTTGTCGAATTCTATGGCCCCGGCCTTGATGCGCTGTCGCTCGCTGACCGGGCGACGATCGCCAATATGGCGCCCGAATATGGCGCGACCTGCGGCTTCTTCCCGATTGACGACGCGACGCTCACCTATCTGCGCCTGACCGGCCGGACCGAGGAGCAGATCGCGCTGGTTGAGGCTTATGCCAAGGCACAGGGCATGTGGCGGCTCGCCGATGCGCCCGATCCGGTGTTCACCGACACGCTCGGCCTCGATATGGCGACCGTGGTGCCCTCGCTGGCCGGGCCGAAGCGCCCGCAGGACAAGGTGATCCTGACCGAGGTTGACGATGTGTTCAACGAAGACCTGTCCAAGGTCTATAAGCACGCCACCGAAAAGCGCGTGGCTGTTGCGGGCCGTGACCATGACATTGGCGATGGCGACGTCGTCATCGCCGCGATCACCAGCTGCACCAACACGTCGAATCCGTCGGTGCTGGTCGCTGCGGGCCTGGTCGCACGCAAGGCCAATGCGCTGGGCCTGAAGCCCAAGCCCTGGGTGAAGACCTCGCTCGCGCCGGGATCGCAGGTGGTGACCGATTATCTCGACAAGGCCGGGCTGACGGCTGATCTCAACGCGGTCGGCTTCAACCTGGTTGGGTATGGCTGCACCACATGCATCGGCAATTCCGGCCCGCTCGCGCCCGCCATCTCGGCGGCGATCAACGAAAATGACATCGTCGCCGCCTCGGTGCTCTCGGGCAACCGCAATTTCGAAGGCCGCGTTTCCCCCGATGTGCGCGCCAACTTCCTCGCCAGCCCGCCGCTGGTCGTCGCTTATGCGCTGAAGGGCAGCGTCACGACCGATTTCGTTACCACCCCCATCGGCCAGGCGACCGATGGCAGCGACGTTTTCCTGAAGGACATCTGGCCGACCAATGCCGAAGTCCGCAGCGTGATGGACGCCAATATCGATCGCGGCATGTTCCAGGCGCGTTACGCGCATGTCTTCGCCGGCGACGCCAAGTGGCAGGCAATCGATGTGACGGGGTCGGACACCTATGTCTGGCGCGCGGGCTCCACCTATGTTGCCAACCCGCCCTATTTTGACGGGATGACGATGACCCCGGCGCCAGTCACCGACATTATCGAGGCACGGCCGCTCGCCCTGTTCGCCGATTCGATCACCACCGATCACATCTCGCCGGCCGGCAGCATCAAGGCGGACAGCCCGGCAGGCAAGTTCCTGCAAGAGCATCAGGTGTCGAAGGCGGACTTCAACTCCTATGGCGCGCGGCGCGGGCATCATGACGTGATGATGCGCGGCACCTTCGCCAATATCCGCATCAAGAACGAGATGACCCCCGGCATCGAAGGCGGCGTGACCAAATATGTCCCGACCGGCGAAGTGATGGCGATCTATGACGCGGCAATGCGTTACAAGATGGACGGTACGCCGCTGGTCGTCGTCGCGGGCAAGGAATATGGGACGGGCTCCAGCCGTGACTGGGCAGCCAAGGGCACCAATTTGCTCGGCGTGCGCGCGGTCATCACCGAAAGCTTCGAACGCATCCACCGTTCGAACCTGGTCGGCATGGGCGTGCTGCCGCTGCAGTTCGCCGAAGGGACTGATCGCAAGACGCTCGGCCTTGACGGCAGCGAGACCTTCACCATCACCGGTGTCGCTGACCTGAAGCCACGCCAGATGGTCGACGTCACCCTGACCCGCGCCGACGGGACCAGCTCGACCTTCCAGACGCTTTGCCGGATCGATACGATCAACGAGCTGGAATATTTCCTGAACGGCGGCATTTTGCAGTATGTGCTGAGGAACCTCGCGGTCGCGTGAGCAACGCGCTTTCCGCGACCTGTCATTGTGGCGCGGTGGGGATCACCATCCCCGCCGCGCCTGACTATCTCAACGACTGCAATTGCTCGCTATGCGTCACGCGCGGCGGGCTGTGGGGCTATTTCTCGCCCGCCGACGTGACGATCAGCGGCGAGACACACGGCTATATCCGCGCTGACCTAAAGGAGGCGGCCCTAAGCACCCACTGGTGCGCGCATTGCGGGTCAACCACGCACTGGACGGCGCTCGATCCGGCCTATGATCGCATGGGCGTCAATATGCGCCTGTTCGATCCCGCAACCTATGCGCGCGTTGAAATCCGCCCCATCGATGGGCGAAGCTGGGAAGGCTGATTGTGACCATCTTTATCGAAATCATCGGCTGGGCCGCCGCCCTGCTTATCCTTGCATCCTATTTGTTGGTGTCGACTGGGCGGCTGTCGGGGACGTCGGTGACGTTCCAGTGGATGAATGTGATCGGCGCAGGGGGCTTCATTTTGAATAGCGGTTGGCACGGCGCGCTGCCATCGGCGGTGCTCAATGTCGCCTGGGCGGGGATTGGGATTTTCACCTTGCTGCGATTGCGGCGCAGTGGCCAGGCGGCGTGAGCGAATCATCGCTGCTGATCGAGATTATCGGCTGGACCGGATCGGCGCTGTGCCTCGCCGCCTATCTGCTGACCTCAATGGGCAGGTTATCAGGCAAGTCGGCACTCTATCAGGCCATGAATTTTCTGGGTGGTGCGACGCTGGCGATCAACGTCATCTGGCACGGCGCCTATCCGGCAGCCTTGCTGGAGATTGGCTGGGCGCTGATCGGGCTGGTGGCCCTGATTGGCATCGTCCGCGTGCGGATTGCAGCGCCGTCGCGCTGATCCCGAAGCGACGTCGCCCCTCGACTCTGAGCGGCGCCGCCCGTGATCCAAGTCAAACCCGCGATCAGTTGAAGATCGTCGAGAGCCTGACCGGGTCGCTACCGCCACCGCGTTGCAGGAACATCGCGGTGCCGACACTCCCGGCGCGCGCGACAGCATAGAGCTGGTCGCCCGCCAGATCGGCACCGTGATCAAGTTCAAGCTGGAGCGCAAAGGAATCGCGCCGGACATGCCCCGGGCGCGCGCCCTTGGCCTCCAAGCGACGGACTGCGACGATTTTGCCGTGGCGCGCACCATCCGGGCCGGTAATCCAGATGGGCTCGCCCACCACAGCGGACCAAGCCTTGAATTCATCCGGGGCGCTGCCGCTGATCATCGCCAATGGCCCAACCACTGCCGCGCCAGCAATTGCCGTACCGATAAAATCACGCCGCGAAGCAACACCTTGCGTCATCATCCTGCTCCCTATTGGTGAACAATTATTTCTTGTTTACCATAATTTACGCAATCTTGCTAGTTCGCGGACGAGCAAAGCCAAAATAGATCAAAAGTCCAATGCCGTTCCAGATCAGAAACGAATATTGAGTGAGTTCTTGCAGGCTGGTAAACAAGTAAATGCAGCCCAGTATTGCGATTGGGGCGACTATCCAGGCTATCGGCGTTCTAAAGGGCCGCCGAGCATCGGGGGCGCGTCGTCGCATCACCAATACACACGCTGCCACCGCAACAAAGGCGCACAGCGTGCCGGCATTGGCGAGGCTGGCGATAACATCGAGCGGCACCAGTCCTGCAATGATCGCGACAAAGATCGCGGTGACCGCTGTAATCCGGACGGGTGTGCCGCGACTATCAACCTTGGCGAGCGCGCGCGGCAGGAAGCCATCGCGTGCCATCACCAGGAAAATCCTGCTCTGGCCGTAAAGAAAGGCGAGCAGCACGGTCGGCAAGGCAATGGCCGCCGCGGCGGCAACTATTGTCGCGATCTGCCCCTGCCCCAATTCGCGCAGGATCAAGGCCAGCGGTTCAGGGCTGTCAGCAAAGCGCGCAAAGCCAATGGCACCGACAGCAGCAGCGGCCACCACCAGATAAATCACCGTGCACGCAATCATCGACCCGACAATGCCGATCGCCAGATCACGTTCGGGGTTCTTGGCCTCTTCGGCGGCAGTCGAGATTGCATCAAAGCCGTAAAAGGCGAAGAAGATGATCGCGGCTGCACCCATCACGCCATATTTCGCGCCGCCCTCGCCGACCGTGCTGCCATAGCCAAACGGCGCGAATGGCTGGAGATTGGCCGGATCGAAATGCGGCAACGCGACGAACACGAACAGGGCCAACGTAACGATCTTCAGCACGACCAGCGCGCTGTTGACGCGTGCACTTTCCCGCGTGCCAAGCATCAACAATCCGGCGACCACGGCGATGATCAGTATCGCGGGCAAATTAATCACCCCGCCCAGCGCCGGGCCATTGGCGAGCGCGGCGGGAACGATGATGTCGAGCCCTTTCAGAAACCCGACCGCATAGCCCGACCAGCCAACCGCGACGGTGGAAACGACGAGCGAATATTCGAGGATCAGGCTCCACCCGACCACCCAGGCGAACACCTCACCCAACACGGCATAGCTATAGGTATAGGCGCTGCCTGAGGCCGGGATCATCGTTGCCATTTCGGCATAGCACAGCGCCGCACAGGCGCAGATCGCGCCCGCCACCACAAAGCTCAGCAACACCGCCGGCCCCGCCCGGTCCGCGCCGACGCCGATCAGCGTGAGAATGCCGGTGCCGACAATCGCCCCCACCCCCATCGCCACCAAGCTTGGCCAACCAAGCGTGCGCGCCATCCGGTGTTCGACCGGGCGATCATCACCGTGCAGAATCGTCTTGGTACGAAAAAGACTCATGAGTTCCCCATTTTCCTCCCACTCAACCGTTCGTGCTGAGTAGGTGCTGAGCCTGTCGAAGCGCCGTATCGAAGCACCTGCCCCAAATACCGTCCTTCGATATGCCATTTCGACTTCGCTCAATGGCTACTCAGGACTAACGGAGGATACTAGTAGCAATTGAAACGCCCGGTTGGAGAGACCCAATGGATACCGCCCTTGATTTCGCGCTCGGCGAAACCGCCGATATGATCCGCGAGACAACGCACCGTTTCGCCAGCGACCGGATCGCGCCCCGAGCCGCCGAGATCGACGAAACCAACACATTCGATCGCTCGCTCTGGCCCGAAATGGGCGCGCTCGGGCTGCATGGCATTACCGTTGAGGAGGAATGGGGCGGGCTGGGGCTTGGTTATCTTGAACATTGCATCGCGATGGAAGAGGTCAGCCGCGCCTCCGCGTCAATCGGGCTCAGCTATGGCGCGCACTCGAACCTGTGCGTCAACCAGATTCGTCGCTGGGGGAACCCTGAGCAAAAGGCCAAATATCTCCCCAAGCTGATCTCGGGCGAGCATGTCGGGTCGCTGGCCATGTCAGAGGCGGGCGCGGGCTCCGATGTCGTGTCGATGAAGCTGAAGGCCGAACTCAAGGGCAATGATCGGTATGTGCTGAACGGCACCAAATTCTGGATCACCAATTCGACTGAGGCCGACACGCTGGTCGTTTACGCCAAAACCGGGGAAGGATCAGGCGGAATCACTGCCTTTCTGATCGAACGCGGCATGGCCGGGTTCAGCGTCTCCAAAAAGCTCGACAAGATGGGCATGCGCGGATCCGACACCGCCGAACTGGTATTTGAGGATTGCGAGGTCCCGGCGGAGAACATCATGGGGCCGCTCAACGGCGGCGTCGGCGTGCTGATGTCAGGGCTTGATTATGAACGCGCGGTGCTCGCCGCAGGCCCGCTCGGCATCATGCAGGCCTGTCTCGACGTGGTCCTGCCCTATGTCCGCGACCGCAAGCAGTTCGGCAAACCGATCGGCTCGTTCCAGCTGATGCAGGCCAAGATCGCCGACATGTATGTCGCGCTCAACAGCGCGCGCGCTTATGTTTATGCGGTCGCGCGCGCCTGCGACGCCGGCAAGACCACGCGCTTCGATGCGGCCGGCGCGATCCTGCTGGCGAGCGAAAATGCCGTGAAGGTGTCGCTGGAGGCAATCCAGGCGCTGGGCGGGGCGGGCTATACCAGGGAATGGCCAGTCGAGCGTTTCCTGCGCGATGCCAAACTCTATGACATCGGCGCAGGGACCAACGAAATCCGCCGTTTCCTGATCGGACGCGAGTTGATCGGCGCGGGTTAACGCCGCAGCGCAGCGGCGCGCTTGCTGCCGAGCAGGACCGCCGCCATGTCGCCCCGCAGCTGAAAGCTGAGGAACAGCACATAGCCGCTGGTGAACATGCCCCCGCCCACCGGCACCAGGCAGGCAAGCAGCAGGCCCGGCACCGAAAAGCCGTTCCGCCACGCCACCCACAGCATCGTCATCAACAAAAAGGTCGAGAAATCGACGTTGAACTGGCCCGGCCAATCCATCTTGGCGATGTCGCCGAAGAATATGGGCAACAAATCCATCCCGTGATTGGCGATGACTGGCAGGGTGTAAAGCAGGATGGTGAGGCCAAGGGCGGCCAGAAAGAGGCGAAAAGCGGTCATCGTCAGTCCCCGTTATGTAGCAGTTGCTACATTTTCACTAGCCGGTCGGCAGGCGCGGAGCAAGCCCAAAGCGTTGGCGCTCGATCGGTCGATCGGTTTGCTACCCCGACGGCTTCCCAACGGCTTCTCACCCGGTTAGTCAGGTCCGCAAAAGATAAAGGATGCCCCGCATGAGCGCCCCGGTGCTCGACACCAAAATCACGCTCGACAGTGAGTCATTCCGCGCCAATGCCGCGCATAATCGCGCGCTCGTTGATCGGCTGCGTGCCGATGTCGCGACCGCCGCGCTCGGCGGCAATGAAAAGTCGCGCGAACGCCACACCGCGCGCGGCAAATTGCTCCCCCGCGACCGAGTCGAGCGGTTGCTTGACCCCGGCAGTCCGTTTCTGGAGATCGGCCAGCTCGCTGCATTTGACGTCTATGGCGAAGACATTCCCGGCGCGGGGATGATCGCGGGGATTGGCCGCGTGTCGGGCCGACAGTGCATGATCGTTTGCAATGATGCGACGGTGAAGGGCGGCACTTACTACCCGCTGACCGTCAAGAAACATTTGCGCGCGCAAGAGATTGCGCAGGAGAACCGCCTGCCCTGCATTTACCTCGTCGATTCGGGCGGGGCGAACCTGCCGCATCAGGCCGAGGTCTTCCCCGACCGCGACCATTTCGGCCGGATCTTTTTCAACCAGGCCAATATGTCGGCGCTGGGCATCCCCCAAATCGCCTGCGTGATGGGCAGCTGCACCGCGGGTGGCGCTTATGTGCCCGCGATGAGCGACGAGACGATCATCGTCCGCGGCCAGGGCACGATCTTCCTCGCCGGGCCGCCGCTGGTGAAGGCGGCGACGGGCGAAGTGATCTCTGCCGAGGAACTGGGCGGCGCGGACACGCATGGCCGCCGGTCTGGCGTGGTCGATCATGTCGCCGAGAATGACGAACATGCGCTGACGATCGTCCGCGACATCGTGAGTTTTCTCGGTTTTCCGGCGCAGGCCGGAACCCTGGCCGCCAACGCTCCGGCCTCCGCCGGAGCACTCCGCGAGCCGAGGCCACCCAAATACGACGCCGAGGAACTCTACGGCATCGTGCCAAGCGACGTCCGCGCGCCCTATGACGTGCATGAAGTGATCGCGCGGCTGGTCGATGGCTCCGAGTTTCACGAGTTCAAATCGCTCTACGGCACCAGCCTTGTCTGCGGCTTTGCGCATATCTGGGGCATGCCGGTCGCGATCCTCGCCAATAATGGCGTGCTATTCAGCGAGAGCGCGCAAAAGGGCGCGCATTTCATCGAGCTCGCCTGCCAGCGGCGGATACCGCTGCTGTTCCTGCAGAATATCTCGGGCTTCATGGTCGGCGGCAAATATGAGGCAGAGGGGATCGCCAAGCATGGCGCGAAACTGGTCACGGCAGTGGCGACCGCCAGTGTGCCCAAGATCACGGTGCTGATCGGCGGATCGTTCGGCGCGGGCAATTATGGCATGTGCGGCCGCGCCTATGGTCCGCGCTTCCTGTTCACCTGGCCCAATGCGCGGATTAGCGTGATGGGCGGGGAACAGGCGGCGTCGGTGCTGGCGACCGTGCACCGCGATGCGGAGACCTGGACGCCCGAGCAAGCCGAGGCGTTCAAAGCCCCGATCCGCCAGAAATATGAGGACGAAGGTAACCCCTGGCACGCCACCGCGCGGCTATGGGACGACGGGATTATCGATCCGGCGCAGACAAGGGATGTGCTGGCGTTGTCGTTGGCGGCGTGCCTGAACGCGCCGATCCCGGAGGTGCCCCGGTTTGGGGTGTTCCGGATGTGAATTGAGGAGGCTAGGTGATCAAATGAAACTTCGACACGCGATTTCGTATCTCGCCTTGGTTGCGACGCCAGTGATGACAATCGCTCAATCCGCGCCGTCAGTGCACGCAGAACCGATTTCACGCAATCTGGTGATGATGACGCGGGCAGGTCCAAACTTCGCGGATCGCGCCAAATATGCTGAAGAAGCGCGCGCGCATCAGGCGATTTATCACCAACTCGCCGACAACGGGACGACGATCGCCAGTGGCGCGTTCGAGGGGCTACCATTTCTGGGAATGACGATCTGGTCTTCAGGTATTGACGAGGCGCGGGCGAGGGAATTGATCAAGGAAGACGAGCTTCCTGCGCTGGGGATAGTGACCTACGAGTTCAGGATGCTCGCCGTTCGCGAAGGCAGCTTTGGCCGGTGATGGCCAGATCGGGATTTTGGGACGACGGGATTATTGATCCTGCGCAGACACGCGACGTGCTGGGGCTGAGCCTGGCGGCATGTTTGAATGTGCCGATCCCGGAGGCGCCCCGGTTTGGGGTGTTCCGGATGTGATTGGCCAAAACAGGACATGGGCGGCGCTTGTCCCGGAGCTCACCTGTTCCGATCTGCCGAGCAGCATGCACTTTTATACCAACGTTGTTGGCTTTGCTGTAGGCTATCTGCGACCAGGCTTTGCTTATCTCGATTTAGGAAATGCACAGCTGATGCTGGAACAAGGTCCGAGCGATTGGACGACCGGCACGCTGGATCCGCCATTCGGTCGCGGTATCAATCTTCAAATCGAAATCGACGATGTTGATGCCCTTGCTGATCGCCTGCGGGCCAGCAACGTGCCCATTTTCATCGACGTCGCGGAAAACTGGTATCGTGCCAATGGCCTTGAACACGGGCAGCGTGAACTGCTGGTCCAAGATCCCGATGGCTATTTGCTCCGTTTCGTCACCGTGCTGGGTGAGCGACCGGTCGAATCGGGTACGCAATTGTGACGGACGGTATTCTCATGGCCAACCGTGGCAAAATCGCCTGGGGGATCATCCGCCGCGGCCCCTTCGTCAGCGCTTCGCACTGCCACCTCCCCGAGACTAGCTCGGGGAGGATTTAGATAAGGATACTCCATGCCCCTGACTCTTCTCCCCCTCCTCCTCCAAGTCACGCCCACGCCGCCGCTGCCCAAGGGCAATCCATCCCCCCCGCCGGCAGCCGTCAGCGAATTTTCCGGGGTGATGGCCCCCGTCAACACCGTGTTCGCCGCGATTGCCGCCGGCGATGGCGAGATGCTGCGCCCCGTGTTGCGCGCGGACGGCAATCTGTTCGTGGCAAGCGAGGGTGAAGATGGCAGCCGCAAGATCACCCACCTCACCATGGCCGATTTCATGGCCCGGCTAAAACCCGGCGGGCCGAAACTCGAAGAGCGCCTCTATGATCCCGCGATCGAAATCGACGGCGACATCGCGCTCGTGTGGGGCCGGTTCAATTTCTACATCGATGGCAAGCTGCACCATTGCGGCTATGATCATTTCGATCTGGTGCGCGACGGCGGCAACTGGAAGATCGCCAACATCACCTATTCCAGCCGCACCACGGGTTGCTCGGAGTAACATGATCACCTCGCTCCTCATCGCCAATCGCGGCGAAATCGCCTGCCGCATCATCCGCACCGCGCGGGCTATGGGGGTGCGGACCGTGGCGGTCTATTCGGACGCCGATGCCAAGGCGCTGCATGTCCGCCAGGCCGATGAGGCGGTGCATATCGGCGCGTCGCCCGCGCGCGAAAGCTATCTGGTGGGGGAGAAGATCATTGCCGCCGCCAAGGCCACGGGCGCGGAGGCGATCCATCCGGGCTATGGCTTCCTCTCCGAAAATGCGGACTTCGCGCAGGCGGTGATCGACGCGGGGCTCATTTGGGTCGGCCCCCGCCCGGACAGCATCCGCGCGATGGGGCTGAAGGATGCGGCCAAGGAACGCATGATCGCCGCCGGCGTGCCGGTGACGCCGGGCTATCTCGGCGCAGATCAATCGCCTGATGTGCTGGAGGCGGAAGCGGGCAAAATCGGCTACCCCGTCCTCATCAAGGCCGTCGCGGGCGGCGGCGGCAAGGGCATGCGCCGCGTGGACGACGCCGCCGATTTCGCCGATGCACTGAGCAGCTGCAAGCGCGAGGCCGCCTCCAGCTTCGGCGACGACCGCGTGCTGATCGAAAAATACATCCTCTCCCCCCGCCACATCGAAGTGCAGGTGTTCGGCGACACCCACGGCAATGTCGTCCACCTGTTTGAACGCGATTGCAGCCTCCAGCGCCGCCACCAGAAAGTGATCGAGGAAGCCCCCGCCCCCGGCATGTCCGAGGAAACACGGCAAGCGATCTGCGCAGCCGCCGTTCGCGCCGCCAAGGCGGTCGATTATGTCGGCGCGGGCACGATCGAGTTCATCGCCGACGCGGGCGAAGGCCTGCGCGCCGACCGCATCTGGTTCATGGAAATGAACACGCGGCTGCAGGTCGAACACCCCGTGACCGAGGAAATCACCGGCGTCGATCTGGTCGAATGGCAGCTCCGCGTGGCGAGCGGGGAGCCGTTGCCGAAGCGGCAGGACGAGCTGGCGATCAACGGATGGGCTATCGAGGCACGGTTGTATGCAGAGGACCCGGCGAAGGGGTTTTTGCCGAGTGTGGGTCGGTTGGAGCACCTATTGCTTTCGCGGCCTAGCTTCGACGAGGACTGGGTTGCAATTGCGGTCGATGGCGAGTGGAAACCAAGGGTCGAAACCGGCGTCGACGGACAAAACACCATTTCGGCGCATTATGACCCGATGATCGCGAAGCTTGTCGTGAAGGCGGCTGACAGGACAACCGCATTGTCGCGCCTGGCCGAGGTTTGCGACGGGGTTGAAGTTTGGCCCGTGAAAACCAACGCCGCATTCCTTGCCAAGCTGCTTCGAGAGCGTAGCTTTGTAGAGGGTCGAGTCGACACCGGTTTCATCGTCACGGCGATGGACCGGCTGACTGCACAATCGCCCTTGCCGCCCCATGGCGTTGCGTTTGCGCTCGCTCTGCTGCGCAACCGGCAAGATGCCCAGGCTCCCGATCAACGCGATCGTGCGACCCTTGATGGATTTCGGCTGAATCGTGCTCGGCGCACAACTGCCAACATCTATGTTGATGGGGTCGCCTACGATGCGGCCATCCGGGTCGGCGAACCGTGGCAGGATGACGAGTTTCTCGCACAAGGGAATCTGTGGACGAACGAAGGCCTGATCCTGTTCTCAAATGGAGCGCCGCACTATGCGGCCTTGACCAACCGCCCGTCTGCGTTCGGCACCGCCGCCGACGGCGCGATCCTTTCCCCCATGCCGGGCCGAATCACCGCGGTAGATGTCGCGGCGGGCGACGTCGTCACCAAGGGCCAGCGGCTCGTGACGCTCGAGGCGATGAAGATGGAGCACAGCCTGACCGCGCCCTTCGACGGGACGGTCGAGGAACTGAACGCCACCCCCGGCGCGCAGGTGAACGAGGGGACGGTGCTGGTGAAGGTGGTGCGGGGGGAAACAGGCCCATAACCACGCCGTCACCCCCGCGCAGGCGGGGGTCCAGCTGCCTTTTCGACGGTGGCAACGAAAGAAGAAGCTGGATCCCCGCATTCGCGGGGATGACGGTTGAAAAACGAGCCGAACAGGAGAGAGCCAAATGCCATTCGATTTCACGGGCAAGAACGTCATCGTCTTTGGCGGCACATCGGGCATCAACCTTGGCATCGCCAAATCCTTCGCGCGCGCCGGCGCTAACCTTGCGGTTGCGAGCCGCAGCCAGGACAAGGTCGACGCCGCCGTCGCCGCGCTCCACGGCGATAAACAAGCGCTCGGCTACAGCCTCGACGTCCGCAACTTCGATGCCGTCAAAGCCGCGATCGAGCATTTCCGCGCCGAACGCGGCACCATCGACGTGCTCGTGTCGGGCGCGGCGGGCAATTTCCCTGTCCCCGCCGCCGGGCTCTCCCCCAATGGCTTCAAGTCGGTGCTGGAGATCGACACGCTCGGCACCTTCCACGTCATGCGCGCAGCCTATGAACACCTCACCAAGCCCGGCGCGAGCATCATCAACATCTCCGCCCCACAGGCTTGGATCCCGATGGCATTCCAGGTCCATGTCTGCGCGGCCAAGGCGGGCGTCGACATGATCACCAAGACGCTGGCGATCGAATGGGGGAGCGAGGGCATCCGCGTGAACAGCGTCTCGCCCGGCCCGATCGACGGCACCGAAGGCATGGACCGCCTCGCCCCCACCTCCGAAGCCAAAGCGGCGTCGGCGCGCGCGGTGCCGCTCGGGCGGCTCGGCACGGTCGACGACGTGGCGGATGTGTGCCTGTTCCTGGCGAGCGATTATGCGCGCTATGTGTCGGGCGTCGTGCTGCCCGCCGATGGCGGCTGGACGGCTGGGCGCGGCTTTGGCGGCCTTGGATAAGCTGGTGCTCCTGCGCAGGCAGGAGCCTTGGCCATCAGCGTGCCGCCAACCAGCCAGCGCTCCGGCCTACGCCGGAGAACAAAGGGAAGAGACGAAATGCCCGGCAAATATTACGACGAATGGCAAATCGGCGAGACCATCGAACACCCGCTTCGCCGCACGGTGACCGAGACCGACAACCTGCTCTGGTCAACGATGACGCACAACCCGCAGCCGCTCCACCTTGATGCAGAGGCCGCGCGCGCAAGCGAATTCGGGCAGATCCTCGTCAACGGCACCTTCACCTTCAGCCTGATGGTCGGCATCACGGTCGCGGAAACAACTATGGGGACGCTCGTCGCCAACCTTGGCTATGACAAGCTCATCATGCCGAAACCCGTGTTCATCGGCGATACGCTCCACGCCACCAGCGAAGTCACCGAGCTGCGCGAGAGCAAGTCGCGCCCCGATGCTGGGCTGGTGACGTGGAAGCACCGCATGATCAACCAGCGCGAGGAAATTGTCTGCGAATGCCTGCGCACGGCGTTACTCAAGAAGCGGCCCGCCTGATTTATGTAGCGTTTGCTACATTTCTGTGGTTAACGACTCCCGGACAACAGGGAGGGCACCCCAATGAGCGGCATTTGGCGGGTTTGGGTGAACGCAATGTGCGGGATTGTCGTGCTGTTCGGGCTGATCATGGCGGGGGGTGCCCTGCCCGAAACCGAACTGCCCGCGCGGCTCCTCTTCGAGTGGCAGCATCAAGGACCGCTGGCGATCGATCAGGCGGCGCGGGTCACGCTTGGGGTGTTGGGCGGCGTGATGTGCGGCTGGGGCGTCACGCTTTATGCCGCGATCCAGGCCGCGCAGATGCTGGGCCAGTCGGCTGACCGCATCTGGCGGCTGATCCTGGCCAGCATCCTGTTCTGGTTCATCGTCGATTCATCGCTATCGATCGCGACCGGCTTTGCGCTCAATGCGCTGATGAATGTCGCTTTTCTGGTCGGCTATATGTTGCCGATCACGGCGAGCGGCGTGCTCAGACGGTAAAGCTTTCGCCGCACCCGCACGCGCCCTTCGCATTGGGATTTTCAAAGGTGAAGCCGGCGGCGAAATCATCCTCCACCCAGTCCATCTTGCTGCCGACCAGGTACAGGATCGATCCGCCATCGACGAAGAGCGTGCCGCCGGGCGTATCGATCCGCTCGTCAAAGGCCTTGGCCTCGCTGACATAATCGACCGAATAAGCGAGCCCCGAACAACCGCGGCGCGGGGTCGACAGCTTGACGCCCACTGATCCTTCGGGCGCGCGCGCCATGAGGTCCGCGATCCGCGCCTCAGCAGCGGCGGTCAGGTTTAGCGCGGCGGGGCGTGCTCGGGTTTTCACTTCAACCATTTAATTTCTCCATCCCGTTGGTGCTGAGTAGGGGCTGAGCTTGTCGAAGACCCGTATCGAAGCATTGCGCTTGCGGCTCGGGTCCTTCGATACACCATTTCGACTTCGCTCAATGGCTACTCAGGACGAACGGTGGCCAAATAATCACTCGATCCCAATAAACTCGATCAAAGTACCACTTTGATCGAAACCTACAGCATTCCCATCTCAAGCCGGGCCTCGTCGCTCATCTTCGCCGGGTCCCAGGCGGGTTCCCAGACCAGATTGACCTCGGCCGAGCCAACCCCCGGCACCGCGCCGACGCGGATTTCCACCTCGGCAGGCATCGTCTCGGCGACCGGGCAATGCGGCGTCGTCAGCGTCATCGTGACGACGGCATGGCCATCTTCGGTGACATCGACGCCGTAAATCAGCCCCAGATCATAGATGTTCACCGGGATTTCGGGATCATAAATATCTTTCAGCGCGGCAATCACCGCTTCATAGGTCTCGCCCCCCGGCGCGGCGTGCGACACGCCTGCGGGCTTTTGCGCCAGAAAGCCTTCGAGATAGTCGCGCTGACGCTCTCCGTCGGCGCTGGCGTCTTCCACGCGCGCCCGCGGCGGCGCTTCGACTGCGCTGACTTCGTCGATCTCGATTTTGCGTTCTTCGTTCATCCGAAAATCCTCGTCACTCGCCCAATGCCCCTGACCAGCGCTTCGACATCGCTGGCATCGCTATACACCCCAAAGCTGGCGCGCGCGGTCGCGTCGACACCGAGCGACGCCATTAACGGCTGCGCGCAGTGGTGCCCCGCGCGGATCGCCACGCCTTCCTCGTCCAAAATGGTGCCGATGTCGTGCGGATGCACGCCTTCAATCACAAAGCTGACGATCCCGGCGGAATCCTCCGGCCCGAACAGCCGAACCGAATTGATCTGCGGCAGCGCCGCGCGAGTCTGCGCGACCAGATCGGTTTCGATTGCATGGATGCGATCAAGCCCGACGCTTTCGACATAATCAATCGCGGCATGCAGGCCGAGCGCACCGACGATATGTGGCGTGCCCGCCTCAAACCGGCCCGGCGGCGGAGCATAGGTCGTTTTCTCGAACGACACCCGGTCAATCATCGCGCCGCCACCCTGATAGGGGGGCATCGCCTCGAGCAATTCAGGCCGCGCCCACAGCACGCCGAAGCCAGTCGGGCCGTAGAGCTTGTGCGCCGAGAACACGTAGAAATCGCAGTCGAGCACCTGCACATCGACGCGCATACGCGGCACCGCCTGGCAGCCGTCGAGCAAGATCTTCGCACCAACCGAATGCGCGATATCCGCCGCACGACGACAATCGAGCACCGAGCCGAGCACGTTGGAGACATGCGCCAGCGAAACCAATTTATGCGCCGGCGTGATCATCGCCGCCATCGCGTCGAGGTCGATGCGGTGATCCTCGGTCAGCGGGATCACATCGATATGTGCGCCCAATTTCTCGGCGATCATCTGCCACGGCACGATGTTGCTGTGGTGCTCAAGCTGGCTCAGCAGGATGCGGTCGCCCGCCTTGAGCTGTTCACCGGCCCAGCACGTCGCGACCAGATTAATCCCCTCCGTCGCGCCGCGCACGAAGACGATTTCGTTTTCGCTTCCTGCACCGATGAAACCGGCGACGCGGCGACGCGCGGCTTCATAGGCCAGCGTCATGTCGGCAGAGCGTTTGTAAACGCCGCGGTGGACGGTGGCGTAATCGGGGCCATAGGCTTGCGCGATCGCGTCGATGACGGCCTGGGGCTTTTGCGCGGTCGCGGCGGTGTCGAGATAGTGCCAGTCGCCGATGCCGGGGAAGTCACGCCTCAAATCCTCCCCGGCACGGGGAGGGGGACCAGCGAAGCTGGTGGAGGGGGCGTGCCCCATTGCGTCGCGCTCGTGGAGGGCCCCCTCCACCACGCCGCTTTGCGTCGCGGTCCCCCTCCCCGTGCCGGGGAGGATCTGGTCGTCCATACTCACAACATCCGCTCCAGCGCCGCGCTCGCCGCCGCTTCCAGCCGCTCGCGCGCCGCGTCATCCGCCACATCATCGAACACGCCCGATATGAACCCGCGCAGCAGCAGTGCCTTCGCCTCGGCCGGCGCAATGCCCCGGCTCATCAGGTAGAACAGCGCATTGGCATCAAGCTCGCCCACAGTCGCCCCGTGCGCGCATTTCACGTCGTCGGCATAGATTTCGAGTTCGGGCTTGGCGTTCGCCGTCGCGGTCCGCGCGAGCAGCATCGCCTTTACTGACTGCGACGCATCGGTCTTCTGCGCATGGCGCGCAACCGCGACCTTGCCGAGATAACTGCCCGTCGCCTGGCCGCCGAGCACCGAGCGCACGACCTGATTGCTGGTCGCATTGGGCTCGATGTGACGCATGGTCGTGACGATCTCGAGCGTCTGCTCGCCCCCGCCCAGCATCGCTGCGCCGAGCTCAAAATGCGCGCCGTCGTGCAGCGTGACATCGATCGTCACCCGCCCCAGCCGACCGCCGGTGTTGAGCACATGAAACGTCGCCCGTGCCCCCGCACCGAGCACGACCGCATAATCATGGATCGCGACCACATCAGGCGCAGCATCCTGCACGATCACCCGCGCAATCTCGTCGCCCGCCGCAACCTCGATCCGCTCGGGCGCAGGCACGGGCCACACCGAGGCGACAGCCTCCAGATCGGAATAGCGCCAGGATTCATCGCGGCGAGTAGGAAGGGCAAGCGCCGTCATAAATCCTCCCCGGCACGGGGAGGGGGACCAGCGAAGCTGGTGGAGGGGGCGGGCCAAGTAGCGCCGCGTTCGTGGAGAGCCCCCTCCACCACGCCGCTTCGCGTCGCGGTCCCCCTCACCGTCCCGGGGAGGATTGAAAGCGACGTACTCACGCCGTCACCCCGGCATAACCCTCAGCTTCAAGCTCAAGCGCCAGTTCCGGCCCGCCGGTCTTCACGATCTGCCCGTTGCTCAGGATGTGGACAAAATCGGGCCGGACATAATCGAGCAGCCGCTGGTAATGCGTGATCAGGATCACGGCCTTGTCCGGCGCGCGCATGATCCGGTTGATGCCGTCACCCACCGCACGCAGCGCATCGATATCGAGCCCGCTATCGGTTTCGTCGAGGATCGCCAGCTTGGGCGCGATGATGCCCATCTGCACCATCTCGTTGCGCTTCTTCTCACCGCCCGAAAAGCCGACATTCACCGGCCGCTTGAGCATCTCATAATCCATGCCGAGCCCCGCCGCCTGCGCCTTGGCGAGCTTCAGGAACTCGCCGCCGGACAGCGGTGCCTCGTCGCGCCCCTTGCGCTGGGCATTGAGCGCCTCGCGCAGGAACTGGACGTTGGACACGCCGGGAATTTCGACCGGGTATTGGAAGCCGAGGAACAGCCCGGCGGCGGCGCGTTCGTGCGGGGCGAGGGCGAGGAGGTCGAGCCACTCACGATCTTCCGTGCTCCGGCGCAGGCCGGAGCCCTGGCCATCATCGCCAGCGCTCCGGCCTTCGCCGGAGCACGAGGTGGGCGCGCGGAATTCAACCGTCCCCGACGTCACCTCATACCCCGGCCGTCCGCCGAGCACATAGCCCAGCGTCGACTTCCCCGCGCCGTTCGGTCCCATGATCGCATGCACCTCGCCCGCATTGACGCTGAGCGAGAGGCCCTTGAGGATTTCCTTGCCGTCGATTTCGGCGTGGAGGTTAGTGATTTTGAGCACATTATTCCTTTAGTATTTCCGGAATTTCTTTACGTGTTCCATAGCCAATTTAATTTTAACATGGTCGACAATAGAAATAAAATAAGATATCGCTTCTGCTCGTTTATTCAGCTCCTGCGCTCGATAAATAGAGTCATACATGATAAATATGCCAGCCGTAAGGCCAATAGATCTATCAACCTCTTCATTAGATAGTGTTATTTTATCATCCCGTGTTTCACTTATTAATGATTCACGGGCAATGTCTCGCTTATATTTGCATTTATTGAATGATTCACTGAATGCTGCATCAATCTGTGAGTTGCCTTTGTTCCATAAAGGCTGTTTATTTGCTATAATCTCAGCAGTACATCGAACATATGCTTCGATTGCCTCATCAAATTTTTTTGAAAGTAAAAAGTCCTTTTCTGGCAAAGGCGCGGAAAGGACATTTGATAATATGCAAATTTCGCCACAAACTCGCGTGCCGACATTTTCTGCAGACGTTTGACCAACAGCCAAAACTAAAAAAAGTGTTGTGAGCATCACCCCACGCTCCCCTCAAGCGAAATCCCCAGCAGCTTCTGCGCTTCCGCTCTCTCAAGCCCCTCCCCTTCAGGGGAGGGGTTGGGGTGGGGGCTGTCCCAGCGATTGGCCGCATCGTTCAGCGCGCCAAGGATCGCCTGCAAGACGCCATCCATATTCCTCATCACATCGGCATTGGTGACCCGCAGCACACGAAAGCCGCGATCGGCCAGCACATCATCGCGAAGCCGATCCTTGGCCTCGTCATGGGTATCGCCATCCACTTCGACGATCAGCGCCTTTTGCGAGCAGAGAAAGTCGGCGATGAACCAGCCGATCACCGATTGGCGGCGAAATTTGTGGCCGCCGAGTTGCGAATTGGAGAGATGCCGCCACAGTCGCTTTTCCGGCTCGGTGGGGTTGCGGCGCATGTCGGCGGCGCGCTCGTGCAACTTGGCGAGCTGCTCGACGGACAGGCCCCACCCCAAACCCCTCCCCTGAAGGGGAGGGGCTTCAGGTCGCCAGCCTTTATCTAAGCCCCTCCCCTTCAGGGGAGGGGTTGGGGTGGGGAATGTCATCCAACCGACCCTTCCAACGAAATCCCCAGCAGCTTCTGCGCTTCGACCGCAAATTCCATCGGCAGTTGCTGAAGCACTTCCTTGGCGAAACCGTTGACGATCAGCGCTACCGCCGCTTCCTGGTCCAGCCCGCGCTGCATTGCGTAGAACAACTGGTCGTCGGAGATCTTCGACGTCGTCGCCTCATGCTCGATCTGTGCGCTCGGGTTGCGGACTTCGATATAGGGCACGGTATGCGCGCCGCACTGGTCGCCGAGCAGCAGCGAATCGCACTGGGTGAAGTTGCGCACGCCCTCCGCGGTCGGCGATACGCGCACCAAGCCACGGTATGTGTTGTCCGACCGACCCGCTGAAATCCCCTTCGATACGATCGTCGAGCGGGTGTTCTTGCCGAGGTGGATCATCTTGGTGCCGGTATCGGCCTGCTGGCGATTGTTCGTGACCGCGACCGAATAGAATTCGCCGACCGATCCATCGCCCGCGAGCACGCACGACGGATATTTCCAGGTGATCGCACTGCCCGTCTCGACCTGCGTCCAGCTGACCTTCGAGTTCTTGCCTTGGCACAAGGCACGCTTGGTCACAAAATTATAGATGCCGCCCAGGCCATTCTCGTCGCCGGGATACCAGTTCTGCACGGTCGAATATTTGATCTCGGCATCGTCCATCGCGACCAGTTCGACCACCGCCGCGTGCAGCTGGTTCTCATCGCGCATCGGCGCGGTGCAGCCTTCGAGATAGCTGACATAGGCGCCCTTGTCGGCGACGATCAGCGTGCGTTCGAACTGGCCGGTATTCTCCGCGTTGATGCGGAAATAGGTGCTGAGCTCCATCGGGCAGCGCACGCCTTCCGGGATGTAAACGAACGTCCCGTCGCTGAAGACCGCGCAGTTGAGCGCCGCGAAGTAATTGTCGTGCATCGGCACGATCTTCCCCAGCCACTTCTTCACCAGCTCAGGATATTCCTTGATCGCCTCGCTGATGCTGCGGAAGATGACACCCGCCGCTTCGAGCTCCTTGCGGAAGGTCGTCGCGACTGACACCGAGTCGAACACCGCATCCACCGCCACCCGGCGCGCGGGCAGGCCGCCCTCTTCACCGCCCTCGACACCGGCGAGCAATTTCTGCTCGGCGATCGGGATACCGAGCTTTTCGTAAACGCGCAGGATTTCGGGATCGACCTCGTCGAGCGAGCCGAGCTTGGGCTTGGCCTTGGGCTCAGCGTAATAATAGGCGTCCTGATAATCGATCGGCGTCAGATCGAGCTTGGCCCAATCGGGCGATTCCATCGTCAGCCAATGGCGATACGCCTTCAGCCGCCAGTCGAGCATCCATTCGGGCTCGCCCTTCTTGGCCGAGATGAAGCGAACGGTGTCCTCGGACAGCCCCTTGGGGGCGAATTCCTGCTCGATGTCCGAGCTGAAACCCCATTCATACTTTTTGTTCGCGGCGGCAATCGCCTCGGCATTCTTGGTGGCCATTATCGGGCTCCTGCCGCTGAACGGCTGTGGAAGGGTTCGCGCGGAGACGCGGAGACGCGGAGGGGTTGTGCCGGCACGATGCGCGAAGCGCTTTCATCGCAGGCCGGTGAAAGCGAGATAGCTACGCCGCTGACGCTGCCCCCCTTCTTCTCCGCGTCTCTGCGTCTCCGCGCGAACAAATTCTTCGTCACGCCACTAACTCCGCCGAAAGGCTGGCAAGCGACACTCCCGCCAATGCCCCGCGCACCGCACCGTTGACGACGTTCCAGTGCGGCTTCACGCGGCAATTTTCTTCGATGATGCAGTCGTGCCGACCCTCGTCGACGCACGACGTCAGCACGATTGGCCCTTCGACCGCTTCGATGATGTCGGCCAGGCTGATGCTGGCGGGCGGGCGCGACAGGCGGAAGCCGCCCCCCGTACCGCGCGTGCTTTCGATCAGCCCGGCCGATGACAGCCGACTCACCAGCTTCTGCACCGTCGGCAATGGAATGCCCGTCTCGTCGCTCAGCAGCGTCGCGTTCAGCCGACCGGTCACGCCGCAATGGCGCGCAGAGGCGCTCATCATCACGACGGCATAATCGGCAAGGCTGGAAAGACGCATGCATTTCCTAATCGGACGGATTCGATCTGATTGGTAAATGGCGTCGGAGGACGCCCGCGTCAACCGTTAAGCGGGGGGCGGAGGGAGCTTTGAAGAAGAAGATTTGGTTCGCGCGGAGGCGCGGAGACGCGGAGAAGAAGAAAGAGAAGGGGGATTTAGCGGCGCAGCCAAATGAAAATCGGCGGCTGGCGATAAAGGCGCTTCGCGCCTGACTCTCCGCAACACCTCCGCGTCTCCGCGCCTCCGCGCGAACCAAATCAACGCCGGACCAAAACGCGCACCGCCCTGTTGCCACCCAGCCAACCCCCTGCCAAACGCCTCGCCATGTTCAGCCTCATCCGCCCCGCCTTATTCTCGCTTGATGCCGAACAGGCGCACGGCCTGACGATCGACGCGCTGGCGGCATGGGCAAGGCTGGGCACCCCGTTCGCGGCCTCCCCGCCCGACCCGATCCTGCGCACCACCGTCGCGGGGGTCGACTTCGCCACCCCGCTCGGCCTCGCCGCTGGCGTCGACAAGAATGGCGATGCGATCGATGGCTGGTTCGGGCTTGGCTTTGGCAGCGTCGAAATCGGCACGCTCACCCCCCTGCCCCAACCCGGCAACCCCAAGCCCCGCATTTTCCGGCTGGTCGAGGATCGCGCGGTGATCAATCGATTGGGCTTCAACAATGGCGGGATCGACGCCGCGCTGCCGCGCGCGGCTGCTGCTAAACGTCAGGGCGTGCTGGGCATCAATGTCGGTGCGAACAAGGACACGACCGACCGGATCGCCGATTACCGCACCGGCGTCGTCAAGGCCGCCGCCATTGCCGATTACATCACGATCAACATCAGCTCGCCCAACACGCCGGGCCTGCGTGACCTGCAACATGGCACCGCGCTCGCCGAATTGCTGGCGGCGTGCGGCGCAGCGCGCGGGGCCATCCCGCTGTTCCTGAAGATCGCGCCCGATCTCGATCAGGCAGCGATTGACGGCATCGCCCGCGCGGCGATTGAGCACCGGATCGATGCGCTGATCGTCGCCAACACCACGATTTCGCGCCCAGCCTCGCTCCGCTCGCGCCATGCCGCTGAGTCAGGCGGGCTGTCCGGCGCACCGCTGGCGTCGCTGGCGCGCACCCGGCTGGCCGATGTCCGGAGCGCAACCGGCGGGCAGATTCCGATTATTTCGGTGGGCGGCATCGACAGCGCGACAGAGGCCTATGCCCGTATCCGCGCCGGGGCGAGCCTGGTTCAGCTCTACAGCGCGCTGGTGTATGAGGGGCCGGGTCTGGCCCGCCACATCAATACGGGGCTCGCCGCGCTGCTGAAGAGCGACGGGTTCGCCAGCCTCGCTGATGCCATCGGATCGGCATGACGAAGCATGTTTGCGCTGCGGGCAAACCGGTCTAGGTTTGCTCCCATGAAAAAGCTGATCCTCGCATTCTTCGCCTTCACCCTGCCGACCGCCGTTCAGGCCCAGTCGACGACACCGGGCGTCGTTTCCGCCGCTGATCCGCGCGCCGCCGCTGCCGGGCAGGAAATTCTGCGCGCCGGTGGCAGCGCGGCCGATGCGCAAATGGCGATGATGCTGGCGCTGACCGTGGTCGAACCGCAATCGAGCGGCATCGGCGGGGGTGGTTTCTTCCTGTATCAGGACGCGGCGACCGGACTGCTCACCGCGATCGACGGCCGCGAAACCGCGCCCGCCACCGCCACTGCGGATCGCTTCCTAAAGCCCGATGGCACCGCGCTGGGCTTTCTGCAGGCCGTCCCCGGCGGCAAATCGGTCGGTGTCCCCGGCAATATGCGGCTGATGGCGATGGTACATCAGCGCTGGGGCAAGCTCCCATGGAAAACGCTATTCGCCCCCGCGATCAAGCTAGCGGAGGAGGGTTATACCGTCACCCCGCCGATGGCGAATGGACTGGGTTTCGTGTCGACATTGTGGAAGGATTTTCCCGCCACCGCCGCGCAGTACATGCATGACGGGAAGCCCTATGCGGTGGGCGAGACGATCAAAAACCCCGCGCTTGCGCAAACCCTGCGCCAGCTTGCCGATGGCGGCGCAGATGCCTTCTACAAGGGCCCGATCGCGGAAGGCATTGTTGCTGCCGCCACGGGATCGACCCGCAGCCCAAGCGACATCACTTTGGCCGATCTGGCCGCCTACCAAGCCAAGCAGCGCCCCGCCGTGTGCGGTCATTACCGCGTGTACCGTATCTGCGGCATGGGCCCGCCCTCATCCGGGGCGACCACAGTGCTCCAGATTCTCGGCATGCTCGAACGCTTCGACATGAAGAAGCTTGGGGCGGCAAACCCGGTTTCCTGGCACCTGATCGGAGAGGCAATGCTGCTCGCCTATGCCGACCGCGAGAAATATCTAGGTGACCGCGATTTCGTCGACGTGCCCGTCGCCGGGCTGATCGATCCGGCGTACATGAAGGCGCGATCAAAGCTGATTGCGATCGATAAAACGCTGTCGGCGCATGATGCAGGCACCCCGCCCGGTGCCAAGCCCCGCACCGCCGCGACACAGGCGGAGGTCCCAGGCACGACTCATTTCGTCGCGGTCGACCGTGCGGGCAACGTCTCGACAATGACCTCGACCGTCGAAGGGCCGTTCGGCAGCCAGTTGCTCGCGGGCGGCTTCGTGCTCAATAACGAACTCACCGATTTCACTTATGTCCCCGAAAAAGACGGCGCGCCCGTCGCCAACCGCGTTCAGGGCGGCAAGCGACCGCTGTCATCTATGTCGCCGACAATCGTTTATGACGAGAGCGGCAAGCCGATCTTCACGGTGGGGGCCGCTGGCGGCAAGACGATCATCATGCAGGTTGCCAAGGCGCTGATCGCGCATCTCGATTGGGGGATGCCAGGGCGTGAGGCGCTGGGGTTGGGGCTCGTTTACTTCAATTCAAAAGGGCTGGTGCTTGAAGAGGGTACCGCCGTGGCGCCAATGAAGGCCGATCTCGAAAAACTCGGCCATGTCGTGTCGGTCAGCAAATTGGGTCTGAAGGCCAACGCGGCCGAACTGACCCCGAATGGCTGGGTCGGTGCAGCAGATCCACGCAGCGTAGGCGTTGCACTCGCCGAATAATCGTCCCAAACGGGCGATGGAACTAAGATCGCGCAAGCCGTAACGGCTGCGCCTAAAAGCGACTCCAGGAGAGACGATGCGCAAGCTCGAACATTTCCCCAATCTCGTCACGATGTTTTTCACCCGCGCCCGCGAACAGGGCGACAAGCCCTTCCTGTGGCACAAACAGGATGGTCGCTGGGTATCGCGCAGCTGGCGCGAGGCGGCAGAACAGGTCGCGAGCCTGGCGGCAGGGCTGAAAGCGATCGGCATCCAGCCGGGCGACCGGGTGATGCTGGTCGCCGAAAACCGCCCCGAATGGTGCATCAGCGATCTGGCGATCATGGCAGCGGGTGCGATCACCGTGCCGACCTATGTGACCAACACCGAACGCGATCACACCCACATCATCGAGAATTCGGGCGCGCGCGCGGTGATCGTGTCGAACGCCAAACTTGCCCGCACCTTGCTGCCAGCGGTGGTGCGCGCGACCCAGGCACGGATGGTGATCGGCATTGAGGATCTGCGGATCGGCCAATCGGGCGACATGGATTTTCACAGCTGGCAAAAGCTGATCGACGATCACCCGACCAGCCCCGACGCCTGCGCCGCCCAGGCGACCTTCAAGCGCGACGATACCGCCTGCATCATCTACACCAGCGGCACCGGCGGCGCACCGCGCGGGGTGATGCAGCATCACGGCGCGATCCTGCACAACGTCAATGGCTGCTGCACCGTGATTTCAGAGGATTTCGGCTGGGAGGAGGAGGTTTTCCTGTCCTTCCTGCCGCTCAGCCACGCCTATGAACATACCGGCGGCCAGCATTTCCCGATCGGGCTTGGCGCGCAGATTTACTATGCGGAAGGACTCGACAAGCTCGCCTCCAATATCGAGGAAACGCGCCCCACGCTGATGGTCGTGGTGCCGCGGCTGTTTGAGGTGCTGCGCGCCCGCATGCTCAAAACGATCGAGAAGCAGGGCAAGCTCTCCAATTATCTGCTCGATCAGGCGCTGGCGATTGGCGGGCGCGAGCATGTCGGCAAAAAGGGTTTGCTCGACGGGCCGATGAACCTGCTGCTGGGCGCAACCCTTCGGCCCAAGGTATCGAAGAAATTTGGCGGACGGATCAAGGCGATGGTCTCGGGCGGTGCGCCGCTCAACCCGGAAATCGGCGTATTCTTCCAGTCGCTCGGGCTGACCTTTCTGCAAGGCTATGGCCAGACCGAGGCCGCGCCGGTCATCTCCTGCAACCGGCCCAAAGTGGGGCTGAAGATGGACACGGTCGGCCCGCCGCTCGCCAATACCGAGGTGCGGATTGCCGACGACGGCGAAATTCTCGTGCGCGGCGAGCTCGTGATGCACGGCTATTGGCGCAATCCAGAGGAAACCGCGCGGGTGCTGAAAGATGGCTGGCTGCACACCGGCGACATCGGCATCATCGACAAAAAGGGCCGGATCAAGATCACCGATCGCAAAAAGGATCTGATCATCAACGACAAGGGCGATAACGTCGCCCCGCAAAAGGTGGAGGGGATGCTGACCCTGCAGCCCGAAATCCTGCAAGCGATGATCGCTGGCGACCGGCGACCGCATATGGTCGCGGTGCTCGTCCCTGATCCCGAATGGACGCAGGAATTCTGCGCGAAATCAGGCACGCATTGCGATTTCAACAAGCTGCGCGACAATAGCGACTATCGCGCCGCGCTGAGTGCTGCGGTCGAACGCGTCAACAAGGATCTGTCGGTGATCGAACGGATCCGCCGTTTCACCATTGCCGATGAACCCTTCACGATCGAAAATGAACAGCTCACGCCCTCGCTGAAGATCAGGCGGCATGTGCTGAAACAGGTCTATGGTGATCGGCTCGACGCGCTGTATCGCGCCTAGGGGTGCTATTTCAGGCTTTGGGGGTGTCGTTGCGTCCAGCGGTGTAACGTCTCGCGCGCCATGCGCGTACCCTGAGGACCATCGTCACCAGGAGACATACTTCATGCGCCCCGTCCTTTCGCTCGCCCTGTCGCTTGCACTTGCCGCCCCGCTGGCTGCCATCGCGACCACCGCCGCCATCGCTGCCCAGCCTGTCGACGTTGGTAACAAGGTTCCTGCCGGCTTCACCGCGCTCGACATCACCGGCAAGCCGCGCGACTTTGCGTCGATCGTCGGCAAGAAGGGCGTGGTTCTGGTCTTCTTCCGGTCGGCCGCCTGGTGCCCCTATTGCCAGAAGCAGCTGAAGGAAATCCGCGATCTGACGCCTGAACTGGCCAAGCGCGGCTATACGCTTGCCGCAATCAGCTATGATTCAACCGATGCGCTGAACAAGTTCAACACCAAGGTGCCCGTCAACTACACGCTGCTGTCGGATGTCGGCTCCAAGCAGATTGATGCGTTCGGCCTGCGCGATCCGGCCTATCCCAAAGACAATTTTGCCTATGGCGTGCCAACTGCGACGATCCTGGTCATCGGCAAGAATGGCGTGATCAAGAAGAAGCTGTCGACCACCGACTATAAGATCCGCGCAAGCAACGAGACCATCCTGGTCAGCGTCGACGCGGGCTGATGCCAATCACCCCTCCTCCGTTCAGGGGGAGGGGTTCACCCTATTTTCATGCGATGACGTACCGCGTGGCCGGGCAGGCACCTTATTTACCGGCCACCGTGGCCACTGCCTTGGGCGTTACCGCCAGCAAAAAGGCCCCATCGGGCTTCAGATATCGCTGGGCCACTTGCTGGAGGATTTCGGGCGTTACCTTGCCGATATCGACCGCAAGGGAATTGACCGCAGCAATCCGGCGCGGATCATAGCTCGCCCCAGCCAGCTGCGTGAGCCAGAAGGTATTCCCGGTCGATGCGCGCGCGATATATTGCGCATAGGGCAGCAGCGTGCGTTTCAACTCGTCACGCTCGATCGGCTTGGCAACCAGATCAGCGGCAATTTCCTTGGCCAGCGTGAAGAAGAAGTCCACCTTGTCCGGCGGCACCTGGCCGATTGCCATCAGCCGCCCGCCGCTGGGCAGGCCAACCGGCCATTCGCTCTGCACGCTTGGCGAATAGCTCGCCCCCGCCTCTGATCGCAGCCGATCAAACAATCGATCACTGAAAATCTGCGCTAGCAGTTCCAGCCGTCGGCTATCCGAAATACCGTCAATGCCGCCACCCGTCGGCCAAGCGACCACCGCCACTGCCTGGTTGGCGGGGCCGTCGTGGCTGAGCATCACGGGCTTGCCGGTACTGGCCGGGAACTTCACCGGCGGAATCGGCCGGGTGCTGGCACGCCGGGGAGCAATGGCACCAAGGCTTTTGGCGACCGCTGCAACCGCATCGTCCGCCTTGAAATCGCCGAACACCTGGACCTCAACCGGACCGGAGGCAAGGATCGGCGCCCATAGCGCCCGGAAACTGGCTGGCGTGGTCGCCCGCACCTGATCCGGCGTCGCGGTCGCCCAGCGCGGATCGCCGGCATGCAGCAGACCTTCCAGATCGCGCGACAGGATGCCGCCGGGGGAAACGGCATTGGTGTCATAGGCCGCCAGCGTAACCGCCTTCGCCCGCGCCAGTGGGTTCGGGTCCCAGCGCGGAAAGGCGAGCTTGGCCGCAATCAGCTGAAGCTGGTCGGCCATATCCTCTGGCGACGTCACGGCAGAAAGCACAAAGGCATCCTCCTCGACATCAAAGCTCATCCCGATCCGCCGCCCGACCGTCAATTGATCGAGTTCTTCCTGGCCAAGCTTGCCGATCCCGCCAGCGATCAACGTCAGCGGTGCCGCCCAGGCGGCGGTCGTTCGATCGGTCGGCAGCGCGTTGAGTCCGCCACCAAAGCGGACACGGACATAGACACGATTGGATTCGCCGCTGTTGGGATAGATCATCAGCCGCACACCATTCGCAAAATCGATCCGCTCGATTTCGGTGGGGCCGGAGATTTCGCGAATCGGCGTGCGTTTGACGATCTTGCCCGGCGTCCTGAGCTTCGGCAGCTGCGCAAAACTGATCTTTCGCACGGCGTTGCGGGCATTGGCCAATCCGGACACATCCGCCTTCAGCGCTGTTTCCAACCGGGCCGAGGCGGTCAAATCAGCGGCGCGGCTATTGACGATCGCGTGGGTTGCATCCCCCACGAACACCCGGCGAGTTGATTCAAGCAGGGCTTCCGGCGTGAAAAAGCCTTTGGTGCGCGCGCCAAGGAAAATATCATAGGATACCTGCGCACTGGCGATGGTTTCCCGAATATCGATCGCTTCGCCCATGTTATCGGCCTGTTGCGCGCCCTGCTCGGCCCGCGCGGTATCGACCTGCGCCTTCATCGCTGCATCGAATTCGGCAACTTCGCGGTCGATCTCTGCCTGCGCAGGTGGTGCCTGCTGGGCATCGGCGATCGCCGCACGGACGTCACGCAACGCTGCTTCCCAATCATCCCCGATCGGCAGCACGCTGACAAAAGTGCCATTGGCCGATCGCGATACATCGTTGAGCGAAACGCTGGCCTGGATGAAGCTGCCGCCGCTCCGCGCGCGCGTTTCCAATCGCCGATTGATCAACCGCAACGCCATTTGGTCGACCATCCGCTTCTGATTGAAGGTGATCGTATCGTCCCGATACACCCAGGGCCGCAGCACCGCCCAGGTGACGAGTGGCGGCAGCGAGGGTTCCGTCGTTGAAACGGCAAAGGGCTTGGTCGGATCGGGCTTGCCAAAATCGGGCTCGGGTGGGGGTGGCCCATTGCCCTGCCACGCCGTGAAATATTTGGTCACCAGCTGTTCGAAGATCACCGGATCGACATCGCCCGAAATGATCACAACGACCCGCGACGGCCGATACCAGCGTTTGTGGAACGCCTGCACCGATTGCGCCGTCGCCCCCTCCAGCGCCGTGATCGTGCCGATCGGCGAGCGATCCGCCAGCGGCTGGCCGGCAAAAAAGGTCTGGCGCACTGTGTCACCGAACCGCACCTGCGCACCCGGCTGTTCGCGCTGCTCGGCGAGCACTACCGGGCGTTCGGCGGTGAGTGCCGATCCTGTCAGATTGGGCTGCGCGATCATGCCCGACAGAATTTTCAAGCTCTCATCAAGCCCATCCCGCGTCGCGCTGGGTAGATCGAGTTTATAGGTCGTGCTGGTTGGCGTCGTCTGGGCATTGGTGTCAGAGCCAAAAGTGGTGCCAAGCCGCTGCCAAATCCGCTTGGCCTCGCCATCGGGCACATAGACCGAACCCCGAAAGGTCAAATGCTCGATCAGATGCGCAAAGCCGCGTTCACTGTCGCTTTCCATCAGCGATCCGGCATCGACGCGCACCCGGATTGCAACCTGGCCGGGCGGCACGCCATTGCGGCGCAGCGCATAACGCAAGCCATTGGGTAATTCGCCAAAGGTCCAGTCGCGATCGGGCGGAATATCGCTGCCGCGGAACAGCCAGGGAATTTCATGCGCATTGGCCGATTGTGGCGATGCGTTGGTGGCGCTGGTCGTGGCGGGCGTCGCAGACGGCGCTTCGCGGACTCGCTCGGCTCGGTTGAGGTCGGATCTGCTGGCGCGCTGCGCCCCTGCCGGGACCACGCCACCTGGCAGCACAAGGCCAATGAGGAGAAAAAGGGCGACGGGGCGCCGAAGCGCGCGGGCAAGACGAAGCATCGCCAATGTCTAGCGGGGTTGGTCCGCTTCCGCCAGTCACCGGTGTCGGGCTGTCACCGGCAAGTTGCTCTGATCGGTCAGCTTTCGGCATTTGTCGCCCACGGGGACGAATCCAGGTGACAACCAGTCGCTGCAAATCTTCCGCCGGGTTGGTCTTGATCAACCGATCAGGGTGGCCCACATGGGTTGGCATGTTGATCGAAACCGAAACAACGCCGAATCCGGCGACGCTCAAATTCCTGCCGGGCCGCATCGTGATGGATGCAGGCACGCGTGATTTCGCAAGCCCGGAAGAGGCCGAAGTCTCCCCACTCGCCGCCGCTCTGTTCGAACTGGGCGATGTCACCGGCGTCTTTTTCGGGCGGGATTTCATCTCCGTCACCGCCGCGCCAGGCGTCTATTGGCATGCCTTGAAAAGCGATGTGCTCGGCATTTTGCTCGATCATTTCGCCGGCGGCATGCCCTTGTTCAATCCAGGCAGCGCCGCCGCCATTACGGTCCCGATGGAGGGCGGCCATGCCGATGACCCCGCCGATGCCGAAATCATCGTCCAAATCCAGGATCTGATCGAAACCCGCATCCGCCCGGCGGTCGCCAATGATGGCGGCGACATCATTTATCAGGGCTTTGACAAGGGCAAAGTCTATCTGAAGATGCAGGGGGCCTGTGCGGGCTGCCCTTCGTCCACCGCGACGCTGAAGAACGGGATCGAGCAATTGCTCAAATATTATGTGCCCGAGGTCACTGAAGTCCGCGCGGTCTAATTTTCCATTAAATCAACAATACAGGAACCGTGATGGGCGAGAAATTGTCTGATGCCGCGCTGGATACCATTTTGCGGACCGCGCGCAGCTATAATGGGTATCTCAACCAGCCCATCAGCGAAGACGATTGCCACGCCATCTGGGACCTGATGAAATGGGGCCCAACCTCTGCCAACCAGATGCCCGCCCGGCTGATCTGGTGCCGCAGCGATGACGCCAAAGCCAAGCTCGCCGCCTGCGCAAGCGGCACCAATGGCCCCAAGATTCTGGCCGCGCCGGTTACGGTGATCATCGGCCATGATGAAAATTTCCATGAAAAGCTGCCCGAACTATTCCCGCACACCAATGCAAAGGCCTGGTTCGACAATAATCTGCCGCTCCGCCAATTGTCGGCGATGCGCAACGGCACGCTGCAAGGGGCCTATTTCATCATCGCTGCACGCGCGCTCGGCTTCGATACCGGGCCAATGTCAGGCTTCAACAATGCGGCGGTTGATGAAGCGTTTTTTGCCGATACGCCGCATATCAAATCAAACTTCATTTCAACGCTTGGCATTGGCGATCCGGCAACGATCTTCGATCGTCTGCCCCGCCCCGATTTTGGCACTTTCAACAGCGTCGCCTGATCCACAGCCCCTTTTGCAATCGGCGCGCTAGCCGCTAAGCGACGCTGATGCGCACGCTTGTTATCGATACGGCCACGGCGGCCTGCTCGGTTGCCTTGATTGAGGGCGACTGCCTGATCGCTGGCCATCATGAACGCGTCGACCGCGGCCATGCCGAGCGGCTCGTACCGATGATTGGCGATTTGCCGCAGGGTGGCCGCTGCGATCGCATCATGGTCGATTGCGGCCCTGGCAGCTTTACCGGCATCAGGGTTGGCATTGCCGCCGCGCGCGGGCTGGGGCTCGGCTGGGGCGTGCCGGTGTCCGGCTATTCATCGCTCCCGTTGTTGGCCGCTGCCCATTTCGCTGGGCATCCCGGCCATGGCCCCATCGTTGTCGTGCTCGAAGGGGGGCATGGCGAAGTCTTCGTTCGGGGCTTCGCCGCCGGACCGTTCGCACCCACCAGCGACCTAGAGTCACTCTCCCCCGCCGCCGCCATCGCCCTGCTGGCAGGACGCACGGCGATTGGCAGCGGCACGCGCTTTCTGGCAGCGATCGATCCTTCTCTGCCGTTGATCGACGCCTTGCCCAACGCCGCTGATCTGATCAGTTTGCCCGCGGCTTTCACGACTCTGGCCGCCCGGCCAATCTATGGCCGCGCGCCCGACGCGACCCCAGCAAGGCCCAAAGCAGGGATTTCGGCATGAGCACGACGCTGAACATGATCACGTTACGACCCGGCATGCCCGCTGACATTGCGACGATCGATCGGATCATGCAGCGCGCCTTTGATCCGCGTTTTGGCGAAGCATGGACGCGTGGCCAATGCCTCGGCATCCTCGCCATGCCAGGTGTTTGGCTGACATTGGCAGCGCTTAACGGCGACGTCGCTGGCTTTGCCCTGGCGCGCGCCATCGCTGGCGAGGCCGAATTATTATTGCTGGCGTGTTTACCAGAGGTGCGGCGACGAGGCGTAGGCGGTGCTTTGTTACGCTCGGTGATAAACGATGCGCAAGATCGCAGCGCCACTAAAATATACTTGGAGGTACGGCGCGGCAACGAAGCGCTTGATCTTTATCGGTCATCCGGTTTTTTGAAGGTAGGCGAACGTCTTGCTTATTATCGCGGCACTAGCGGACAATTATATGATGCTTTGACGTTTGAACGACAATTAGCATAAAAACCCTGTTTCATGTAAATTGTTGCTTGCGCATTGACTTATTTGAGCCGATATGGACCGGGTGAAGCCAGTGTATGGCTCCGCTTAGTATCGAAAGGACCATAATGGACACCCACACCGAAGTTCAGGAAACGCTGATAACGCTCACGGCGGACATCGTTGCCGCTCATGTAAGCAATAATAGCGTCGCTGTTTCCGATCTGCCGGTACTTATCGCCAATGTGCACGGCGCACTTGCAGGCCTTGGCGGGCCTGTGGCTGAACCGGAAGTAAAGCAGGAACCAGCAGTCTCTATCCGCTCGTCGATCAAGCCAGATTACATCACCTGTCTGGAAGACGGCAAGAAGTTGAAAATGCTCAAGCGCCACCTGATGACGCATTATCAGATGACGCCAGAGCAATATCGGACCAAGTGGAATTTGCCGGCCGATTATCCGATGGTCGCGCCCAACTATGCTGAACAGCGCCGCACATTGGCCAAGAAAATTGGCCTCGGTACCAAGCGTCGCAAGATCGCGCGCTAAGGCCGATATCGCCTTTGCGTGCACATGCCCCTCCCCATTGCGGGAGGGGCACTTTCCCCCAGCGCCCATTGCCGCTACACCGCTGACCATTGGCTGGCAGGAAACAAAGACGAGCGGATGGCGCGAAAAATCGATCTTGAAGCGCTGTGCAACGAAAAGGGGCTGCGGATCACCGAGCAGCGCCGCATCATCGCGCGTGTGCTTTCGGATGCCGAAGACCATCCTGATGTCGAAAAAGTCTATGAGCGCGCCTCCGCCATCGATCCGGGCATTTCGATCGCCACCGTTTATCGCACCGTGCGCTTGTTCGAAGAGGCCGGCATCCTGGATCGGCATGACTTTGGTGATGGCCGCGCCCGCTATGAACCGGCCCCTGAATCGCATCACGATCATCTGATCGATGTCGAAACCGGCCGGGTGATCGAATTCGTCGATCCCGAACTCGAACAATTGCAAAAGCAGATCGCCGAACGGCTTGGCTTCAGGCTCGTCGACCACCGCATGGAGCTTTACGGGGTCGCTCTGGACCGCAAGGTCTAGACTTGACCCCTGCGAGCGACCCGCCGGCTGCGGCGATGCTGGCCACCAGCACCACCCCGGCGCGTGAGGCAGCGGCGGCGGGGCACCCAAGCCCTGTTCCCGTCATTGGCTGGATGCGGCTTGGCTGGCGCATTTTGGGGCTGGCGCTGATCGCGGCGATCTCGATCCCATCGCATTATCTTTTCCAGCTGCTTCGGCTGTCCTCGCCCTGGCCACGGCTGTTCATGACCACCGCTGCCCGAATCTGTGGCGCGCGCGTCGGCATCAGGGGCGTGCCGCTCAAGCGCGATGTTTTCTACATCGCCAATCATGTCAGCTGGGTCGATATTCTGGCGATCTCCAGCGCAAGCGGCACCGCTTTCGTCGCCAAGGCTGAACTGGCGAAAGCACCGGTGGTCGGCGCGCTCGCCAAGATGAACCGCACCGTGTTTGTCGAACGCGAAGACCGGTTGGGGGTCGCCGACCAGATCAACCGGCTCCGCGATGCGCTGACCGATAACTGGTCGATCACCGTCTTCCCCGAAGGCACCACCACGGATGGCCAGTCGCTGCTGCCGTTCAAGACGCCGATGCTGAAAGTGCTCGAACCGCCCCCGCCCGGGGTGATGGTCCAGCCCGTGCTGCTCTGGTATGGCGGCGATACCGGCTATGAGATCGCCTGGCTGGGCAGCGAAAGCGGCAAGGACAATGCCATTCGGGTGCTGTCGCGCAGGGGCAGCTTCAAGGTGATGGTCGAATTCCTCGAACCCTTTCACCCGCGCGATTATCCCGGTCGCAAGGCGATCGCGGCCGAAAGCCGCCGCCGGATCGAAGCAGCCTTGACCGCTCAGGTCGGCGCGCCGCTGCTGCCGTTTCGCGGGCATGATTGGTGGGAAAAAGCCGCCGCCGCAACTGGCGCAGATGCCGCATCACCAGCCGCAATCATCGAACCCTAGATCGGGCGTCGGCCATCCGACGACAAAAATGGTTTGATTGCGCCCCGCCTACGCGCCGCCGATCACATTCGGCAAGTCGATTATGGCTGGGCCGCGAAACTGGTGAACTTGGCCTTCAAGCGCGGACAGCTTACTTCGCTCAACAAAGCATCAACCGCCTTGCGATACCCCTCTCCACCAATCGCCGCCATCGTCCAGGTGCCGAATTCACGCCGGGCGACCATGCGCTCGGCAAGGATTGAAATGCCCCCATGCCGGGTATCCGCGCTGATCCGCTGGAATACCGCCGCAACATCCTGCGCCTCGCCCTCCAGCGCCTGCAGGAATTGACGCCCGTCACTCAGCAACAGGCCAGTCACCGAAGATTGCATATTGTTCAGCCGCGACGTGTCGAGAATTTTGCGAAATTCCGCCGGCGCGATGCCGTCCGACACATAGCTGATATAGACCAGCTGGCGCAGGGCGATAATGGCGTCCGGCCGAGGCTGGGGCTTGATGCCGGCGGCGTTATGCCCGGTGAATCGGATCGTCATGGCCAGCCCCCCTTCGTTCAGGTCGATCCTTCATTATAGGACGACCGCGCAGCAGCAGACGCCGCCCTGCCAGCAATTGCGCCAAGTGGATGAAAGAATAATCGTCGCGCCACGCCCCCATGCCTGACCATTTGTCCCGCCCGCCGCGCCCCGCTATAGCCGCCGCGATGAACGCGCCCCCCAAAACCTTTCACGTCAAATCCTTTGGCTGCCAGATGAACGTCTATGATGGCGATCGGATGGGCGAGCTGATGGCCGCCCAGGGGCTGACCGCGACCGACGATCAGTTTGCCGCCGATCTCGTCATCCTCAACACCTGCCACATCCGCGAGCGCGCGACCGAGAAGGTCTATTCGGACATTGGCCGCATCCGGAAGCACGCCGGCAAACGGGACGGCAACCCGATGATCGCGGTGGCGGGCTGCGTGGCGCAGGCCGAGGGGCAGGAGATCGTCCGCCGCGCGAAGGTGGATGTCGTTGTCGGCCCGCAGGCCTATCACAACCTGCCCGATCTGGTCGCCCGCGCCAGCCGGGGTGAGGCAGCACTCGACACCGACATGCCCGTCGACATGAAATTCGGCCACCTCCCCGCCCGCCGCCGCGTGCCGCCCAGCGCCTTTCTGACGGTGCAGGAGGGATGCGACAAATTCTGCACCTATTGCGTCGTGCCCTACACAAGAGGCGCCGAAGTCAGCCGCCCGTTCGCCGCGATCGTCGATGAGGCCAAGGCGCTGGTCGATGCGGGCGCGAAGGAAATAACGCTTCTCGGCCAGAATGTGAACGCCTGGGACGATGACGGAAAGGGCCTGCACGACCTGATCGCCGCACTCGACCGGATCACCGGCCTCGCCCGCATCCGCTATACCACCAGCCACCCCAACGACATGGCCGACGGCCTGATCGCCGCGCACCGCGACGTCGCCAAGCTGATGCCCTTCCTCCATTTGCCCGTGCAATCAGGCAGCGACCGCATCCTGAAAGCCATGAACCGCAGCCACTCGCGCGACGGCTATCTGCGGTTATTGGACCGGGTGCGCCAAGCCCGCCCCGATATCGCGCTCTCAGGCGACTTCATCGTCGGCTTCCCCGGCGAGACCGACGCGGATTTCGCGCAAACGCTGAGCCTGGTCGACGCGGTCGGCTATGCTCAGGCCTATAGCTTCAAATACAGCCCCCGCCCCGGCACCCCCGCCGCAACCATGGCCGACCAGGTGCCGCCGGAGGTAATGGACGACCGCCTCCAACGCCTGCAAGCGTCCCTCAACCGCGATCAGGCGACGTTCAACGCGGCGAGCGTTGGGCGGCGGTGTGCGGTGCTGCTCGAGCGCAACGGCAAGCTGGAAGGCCAGCTGATCGGGAAGTCGCCGTGGCTGCAATCGGTGCATTTGGTGGGGGATGCGGCGATCGGGGACTTGGTGGAGGTGGAGATTGTCGAGGCCGGCGCGAATTCGGTGATGGGGGTGCGGCGGACCGCTCCGAGCCTAACCTAAACCACTGCTGTCACTCCAGAATTGTAAGGGGGTTTAACGGCGACACGAAAAGTCCGTCCCCTACGCTCGCGGCGGCATCGCGGATCACCATTGTCGTCGCGACTACTGAAGCGGAGAGCTGTTTCATGCGAAGACCATACCATCGCGTCCGATCATTGCTGGAGCAATGTTAACAACTAGCCCCCCTTGCCCGGGACCCGCAGCAAACGACCCATCCGCTTTGTGCAAACCGACCTCTACTGTGCAAACATTAGCATCAACGCGGAACCCAAAGACAATTTCTCCATTGGCATCAATAAGTGTGTACCCAGATCCATCTAGATACGGTTGCTTAGTCCAACCAGACGGCGGATCTGCTCTCGGAAAACTGTCTATTACAGTTGCTTGACCGCCATTTTTACAAAAGAGTCTGCCATTGAAAATGAACTCTGGCCCGGATTCTCCAATAACGATCTGACCTTCTAACCAAACATCACTCCCGTTTTCGTCGCCTAGCGAAAAATAGTCGCAGCGATTTGAGTGGAGGTGAAACTGGGGATCATCAAATCCAACATACATGACGCATTTCGATATTAAATTCATCTCGAAATCTCTCTAAGTTATTTAAGTCCAATACAATCAAATTAAGGACAGTACAACAATCTACCAGTTTCGGAGACACGTAAGCCCCGGAGGTTCCGGGGACACAATACCTAATTTGTTCAAATTGCCGGAACAACGCGCCTAACGTCCGAAATCCCTGAACCACCATGTCATTAAGTCAGCTGTCACAAATGCCGCCCAGCATCCATGCGCTGGTGCAAGATGCGAACCACGGCGATGCCGTACCACGTCGCCCGAAAGTAAATCACATGCTGCTCAACGCTGCGCCGCCGATACCCTGCTCGGATCGTATCGCAACCCGGCACCCTTAGCGGCGCTTCGGCCAGATCGGCGCAGGCGGCTTCGATAAGATCGGTGTAGCGCAGCGCCTGGGCCAAGCCCCATTCCGCCACCGTATAATCGAACACCCCGTCAAGATCGCGCTGCGCCCTTGGGCTCAGCCGATACTCAGCCATGCTCTGCGACTTTGCGCTGCTTGAACACTGCAAAGTCGAACGGCTCGGGCTCGCCGCTCGCCTCGCCCTCGATTAACGCCTCCCGAATGCGATCAGCTTCAAACATCCGCTCTTGCTCGCGGCGGATTAGGTCACGGATTGCTTCGCTGTCGTTGGTGTAGCGGCCAGCCTCGATCTGCGCCGCGATCCACGCGTCCTGCTGGACGGAAACGGTGATGGTCTTGCGGACGGTTGCCATCGTTGGCCTCCATGAAATCCAAATCGTCTTGTGAGCTTTATCATACTATTGGTGCAATTTAGCGCAGTAAAATATATCCAGCTAGAAACGCCGCCCCCACTTTCCCCCTGTCCACCACTCCCCCGATCTGCCAAACTCGCCCACGGATGCAGCACGCCCGCCCTTCCCGCGCGACCCCCGGCGATTCCCGCCGCAGCGGTCGCGTCATCGGCCCGCAACGATCTCACCCTACCCGCAACCTCAGCACCTTAAGCCTCCTCTCTCGCGAAGGAACCGCATGAGCCGCAAGTCTGTCCCCGCCCAGTCCGGCGACCGCAGCCGGACCGAACTCACCTTTGATCGGCCGCAGCTAATGGCGCAGCTGTTCGGGGAGTTCGACAAGAACCTGTTGCTGCTCGAAAACCGACTCGGCGTGTACATCACCGCGCGCGGCAACAAGGTGGGGCTTGAGGGGACGGCCGAGGCGGTTGCCTCCGCGCGTGATGTGCTGAACGGGCTCTACAACCGCATCATTCGTGGCGAGATCATCGATACCGGGCTGATCGAGGCGGTGATCGCGATGTCGGCCGAGCCAACGCTCCACGGCATCATCAGCGCAGAAGCCTCTGCCCCGCCCTCAATCATGATCCGCACGCGCAAGAAAACCATCGTACCGCGCACCGTCGCCCAAGCGCATTACATGCGCGAATTGCTCAATAACGACATCATCTTCGCGCTGGGGCCAGCGGGCACCGGCAAGACCTATATCGCGGTCGCGCAGGCCGTCGCGCAGCTCATCACCGGCAGCGTCCAGCGGCTGATCCTGTCGCGCCCCGCGGTGGAGGCGGGCGAAAAGCTCGGCTTCCTGCCCGGCGACATGAAAGAGAAGGTCGATCCCTATCTGCGCCCCCTCTACGATGCACTCAACGATTGCCTGCCCGCAGAACAGGTAGAGCGCCGCATTGCGAGCGGGGAAATCGAAATCGCCCCGATCGCCTTCATGCGCGGCCGCACGCTGGCAGACGCCTTCATCATCCTCGACGAAGCGCAAAACACCACGCCTGCCCAGATGAAGATGTTCCTCACCCGCTTTGGCGAGAACAGCCGCATGGTCGTGTGCGGCGATCCCAAGCAGACCGACTTGCCCGGCGGCATGAACGCCAGCGGTCTGAACGATGCGGTCGGGCGGCTCGACGGTGTCGACGGCCTGTCGATCTGCCGCTTCGGCGCGGGCGATGTCGTGCGCCATCCGATTGTCGGGCGGATCGTTGAGGCGTATGAGGGGCCGTCATGAACGCGCCGAATGATCCACCGACACGAGCCGAACAACAGGCCCTATCCGCGCCTTTCCTGGTTGAGGATGCCGAGGTTGTTCGCACCATCGCCCGGCTTGCTGATGAGCGGGGCACGCCGATGGCGGAGATCGTCAAGTTGGCGGTGACCGATTATTTCGATCGCCATTCGCGCGACAGCGCAGCGCCCGAATGGTTGCAGAAATTCTGGCACGAACATCCGCTGCCGCTGCCGACCGGTTTGAAAGCCGACAAGCGCTTTTACGATTCGCTGAACGATGAACTGTGACGATTTTCGTCGATGCGTCTGCGATTGTTGCGATGATCGCGAAGGAACCGGAAGCCCGCTCTTTCGCTGATTGCTTGCACAATGATCCGGTTCGGATCGCGTCGCCGCTCGCGGTCTGGGAGGCGGTACGCGGTGTGCAAGGTGCGCGGGCACTGCCCTTGACGGAAGCACGCGGGCTTGTGGCCGATTTTATCGCCGCCGCTAAGATTCAGGTCGTCGCGGTCGACCCTAGCGACGCTGAACTCGCGTTGGAGGCGCATGCGCGGTTCGGCAAGGGTGTCGATCCTGCAGCGCTCAACTTCGGCGACTGCTTCGCTTATGCCGTTGCTCGACGTCACGATGCTGCCCTTTTGTTCAAGGGGGACGATTTCGCCCAGACCGATATCAAGGATGCAATGCTGATATGATCGCGGTCGAAGTTCAGCACGTCGAGCCTTGGGCCAGCACGACCGACTGGGAATCCCTCGCCACCCACGCGGCGGCGGCGGCGCTGAACGCGACTCCCTATGGCACGCTGTCCGACGCGGCGGCGACGGTCGAAATCTCCATCCGCCTCACCGACAATGACGAAGTGCAAGCGCTCAACCGCGACTACCGCCAAAAAGACAAGCCAACCAACGTCCTGTCCTTCCCGATGATCGCGCCGGACTTGCTCGACACGGTCGCCAATACCGATGACGGCGAGGTCCTGCTCGGCGATATCGTCCTCGCTTACGGCGTGTGCGAAACCGAGGCGGCGGAGAAGGGCATCACCCTGCAAGACCACGCAACGCATTTGATCGTGCACGGGACGCTGCATCTGCTAGGATATGATCACCAGGGGCAGGCAGAGGCCGAGGCGATGGAGCAGATCGAACGCGATGTGCTGGCCACGCTCGGCATTGCCGACCCCTATTTGAATGATCACGCTAGCGAGGACTAACCAACCCCAATGGCCGACGGCCCCAGTACCGAGACCGGCAATGCCGGCTCCCCCGAAGGCAGCTTATGGCGCTCCTTCCGCACCTTCATCTTCGGTGAACCCGCTGATGACTCGCTCCGCGCCCAGCTTGAAGAAGCGATCGATGCGCATGAGGATGATCCTGCCCCCGATGCGCGCGGCGATCTTTCCCCGCTCGAACGCCAGATGGTGCGCAACCTGCTCCATTTCGGCGAACGCGACGCGGGCGATGTCGGGGTCCCGCGCGCGGACATCCTGGCGGTGGAGGAACAGACCAGCTTTGCCGATCTGGTGACCTTGTTCGCTGAAGCGGGGCACAGCCGCCTGCCGGTATATCGCGAACAGCTCGATAAGATCATCGGGATGATCCATATCAAGGACGTCTTCAACATTCTGGCGACAGGCGCGCCGCACCCCGCCGCGATCGCCGGGCTGATTCGTCAGCCCCTGTTTGTGCCAATGTCGCGCGGGACGCTCGATCTGCTCGCTGATATGCGGCAAAAACGCGTGCATCTGGCGATCGTGCTCGACGAATATTTCGGCACCGAAGGGTTGGTGACGATCGAGGATCTAATCGAGGAAATCGTCGGCGATATCGAAGACGAACATGACGAAGCGCCGCAGCAATTGCTGATCCCGATCGACGGCGGTGCCTGGGACGCCGATGGACGTGCCGAACTGGAAGATGTCGCTGAGACGATCGACCCCCGGCTTGCTGAAACCGATGACGATATCGATACAATTGGCGGCCTCGCTGCCGTATTGATCGGTCATGTACCAGAAGCGGGAGCGTGTATTACCCATCCCAGCGGCTGGCGACTTGAGGTGACCGAGGCCGATACCAAACGTATTCAGCGATTGCGACTACACCCCCCGATCAACGCCGCTGTCGACAATGATTGACGAAGGGCGTTTGGGCGTAACAAAATAAAACTTGGCATTTGCCGTGCATAATTATCGGTCAGGCGACAAAATACGTTTTAATCTCCTTTTGCCAAAATCAAAAAACGATGATATGATTTGGAACAATGCATCAAAGTGCATGGTTTGTTTCTGAATAGTTAATGCAGCAATTACGTATTTAGGCTTCAATCAGCACGCTAAAGACAAGCGCCGTCCCCCCTTCGCTCGTCTCCGATCATAGTCGGGCTGATTGATATGGCCGCCGGCACCCCCCCTTCGCCGGCGGCCACTTATTTCGGCCTTTCCTCGGTTGCCCCTTTCCCGATTTGCCGATGCCCCTTAACTAGGGCGCCATGCGCAAACATATCCTCATCCTCCTCGCCATTTTCGCCGTGCTCGGCGGCGGTTTCTGGTTCTGGGCAACGCAGCCTGATCAAGCCCAGCTCCCGATCGCCGCGTTGCAGGGTCCCCGCCCGACAATCTCCGCCCCGCGTGTCCAGACCTTCCCGACGATCAGGGTTGCCGATGTGGTCGGCTGGCAAAATGGGGCTATGCCGGTGCCCGCGCCGGGCCTGAAGGTCGCGGCGTTCGCCAAGGGTCTGGATCACCCGCGCTGGATCTACCAGCTGCCCAATGGCGACATTCTGGTCGCCGAAACCAATTCGCCGCCGCGCAAAGCCGGGTTCAGCATCACCAATCTCGTGATGAAATGGCTGTTGGGCAAAGCGGGCGCTGGCGTTCCTTCTGCCAACCGCATCACCCTGCTGCGCGACACGAGCGGCGATGGCATTGCCGATGTTCGAACGGTGCTGATCGGCGGGCTCAATTCACCATTGGGCATGGTCCTGGTCGGGGATCAATTATATATTGCCAACACCGATGCGCTGGTCCGCGTGCCCTATGTGACCGGACAAACGAAGATCACCGCCAAGCCTGAAACCGTGGTGCGTTACCCCGGCGGCGGCAATCACTGGGCGCGCAATGTCATCGCCAGCCCAGATGGCAAGACGCTGTATGTCGCTGTCGGCTCGTCGAGCAATATCGGTGAGAATGGCCTCGATATCGAGGTAAACCGCGCGAATATCCTTGAAGTCGATCCCGCAACCAAGACTTTCCGGGTATTCGGTGCCGGGCTGCGTAATCCGCAGGGACTAGCGATTGAACCGCAAAGCGGCCGACTTTGGACCACCGTGAATGAGCGCGACATGCTTGGATCGGATCTTGCGCCAGATTATCTGACAGCCGTCGGTCTCGGCGATTTCTTTGGCTGGCCTTATAGTTATTGGGGCGGGTATACCGACAAGCGGGTGCAGCCGGAACGGCCCGATCTGCTCGAATATTCAAAGCGCCCTGATTATGCGCTGGGACCACACACCGCTTCGCTCGGCCTGAGCTTTGCCAATGGCGCAACCCTGGGGACCCGTTTTGCCAGCGGTGCCTTTATCGGCCAGCATGGCAGTTGGAACCGGGTGCCCGTGTCCGGGTATAAAGTCATTTATGTCCCCTTTGCGCCCGATGGTTTTCCCGTGAAAGGAACCAAGCCGATTGATGTGCTGACGGGCTTTCTAGACAAAAATGGGGATGCGCAGGGCCGCCCGGTGGGCGTGGCGCTGGACCATGCGGGCAGCCTGCTGGTCGCCGACGATGTCGGCAATGTGATCTGGCGCGTCAGCGGTTCATAGCGCCGTTTGGAATTCTTGCCGTATCGGCGTGGCAACGTTGTCATTTCATTTGCCCGATTGCGGCTCGATGGGTTATCAGACGGCGATTGACCCATAATGGGTATCAGCTGACGATCGCCGGGCACGGCGATTTCGGGGAGGAACATCGCCACACCATGACCGTGCGGATCGCCACAAATCCTCAAAAAATGGAGGCAAATTGGCGCGTCGCCATGTTCGGTATTGCCAATCTCTTTCTGTCAACGGAACGCGCTTTCACTTCGGGCACCGTGCCGATTTCCCCCAGTGAATTGCTGATTTATCTGACCGTCTGTGTCGCCAATGTGCAGAAATTGATGCGGGAGCGCACCATTCCCGATCAATTTACCGCTACGTCGATTCTGCCGCGCGAATGGGTGGTGCCGATCTCCCGCAACGCCATCGCTTCCGCCACTGGCCTCCCGCGCGAGACGGTTCGTCGGCAGGTCGAAAAGATGATCGAACGCGGGCTGCTGATCGAGGATTGCCGCGGCGGCGTCACCCCACCGGCAGGCGTGATCGACTTACTCGGGCTCGGGCCGATGCTCGCCCCCTTGCTCGCCGAATTCACCAAGACCGCCGAACAACTCGCCCGCATTGGCGTTATCGAGATTCACGACGACTGATAGTGCGTGGCGCGGTGCGCCCAAGCTCAGCTTGTCGCGAAAATCATTGAATCATCAGCAAAGGCTTTGAATTCCAAAGCATTACCGCTTGGGTCCTGAAAAAACATCGTCGCTTGCTCGCCGGGTTGGCCGGCAAAGCGGATATGGGGGGCAATACCGAACGGCACCTGCGCCATTGCCACGCGATCCGCCAGCGCCTGCCAATCGTCCATGGTCAGCACCACGCCAAAATGCGGCACCGGCACGGCATGGCCATCCACGGGATTGACCACGGCAACGGGTTTTGCCGCCGGATCAAGATGGGCGACGATTTGATGACCGAACAAGTCGAAATCGATCCATTGATCCGATGAGCGCCCTTCCGGACACCCAAGCACATCGCCATAAAATGCGCGCGCCGCGGCGAGATCATGGACAGGAAAGGCGAGATGGAAAGGCCGGATCATGCAATCCTGCTAGCAAATCCCCGCATTCCACGCGATAGCCAATGGGTGAATCAGCGCCCCGCCCTGTTGTCGCTCCTGCTTGGTGCCGTTGCCGCGATTGGCTTTGCACCATTGCAGCTCTGGCCAATCACCTTGGCCTGTTTCGCCGCCTGGCTATGGCTGGTGCATGAAGCGCCGACCTTGCGCACCGCGCTGTGGCGCGGCTGGCTGTTTGGCATCGCCCATTTCACGATCGGTAACAACTGGATCGCCCGCGCCTTTACGCTACAGGATGCCATGCCGGCCTGGCTCGGCTACCCGGCCGTAACGATCCTGGCGGCCTATCTGGCCATCTATCCGATGCTGGCGGCGGGGCTGATGTGGCGGCTGGCAAGCCCGCGCGCCACCGGCGATCAGACAACACCCGTCGGTGGCAGCTTCGTCCTGGTCGCCGGGGCGGCCTGGATCGCATCGGAATGGCTGCGCGGCACGATGTTGACGGGCTATCCGTGGAATCCGCTGGGCGTGATCTGGCTGCCGGTGCCGGGTATGGCCTGGCTGGCGACGTTGGTCGGCACCTACGCACTGTCGGGGCTGACAATTGTGGTGGCCGGCGCGCTGGTGCTGCTGGCGGCGCGCCGTTGGCGCTTTGCTGCCCCCGTATTGGCGGCGGCTGCCCTGCTTTCTGTGGCCGGGCTAGTGGTTCGGTCCCCGCAACTGACGGCTGATCCAAATGCGCCCCGCATCCGCGTTATCCAGCCCAATCTTGATCAGGAGGAGCGCCCGCGCGACGATTATCCCGAAGCCAATCTCGCCGCGGTCGAGCGGCATATCGGTACGCCCGGCCCCGCCCCCCGGCTGATCGTTTGGCCCGAAGGCGCGCTGCGCTTTTTTGTCGAACAAGGCTATCCGTCCCAATATTATTGGAAGGGCCGCCCTGAGGTCACGCTTGCTCGGATTGCCAGCCATTTGGGGCCGAAGGATATCGTCCTGACAGGCGGCAACAGTCTGCAATTCGACTCGAACGGCGAGCTAACGACCGGGACCAACTCAGTGTTCGCTGTCGGTTCGAACGCGCGACTGCTGGGCCGCTATGACAAGGGGCATCTCGTACCCTGGGGCGAATATCTGCCTGCACGACCGATCATGTCAGCGCTCGGCCTGGCACGGCTGGTGCCCGGCGATTTCGACTTCAAACCCGGCCCCGGTGCATCAGGGATCAGCTTGCCCGGCTTTGGGCTCGTCGGGGTTCAGATTTGCTACGAGATCATCTTTTCGGGGCAGACCGTGGACGGAGCCCATCGCCCGGCCTTCATCTTTAATCCCTCGAACGACAGCTGGTATGGCCGCTGGGGCCCGGTTGAGCATCTCGCCATGGCGCGGTTGCGCGCAATTGAGGAGGGGCTGCCGATCATCCGCTCCACACCGACCGGCGTATCGGCGATTATCGATGCCGACGGCCGCGTGCTCGGCGCGATCCCCGCCGACCGGGATGGCGCGATTGAGCTCCCGATCCCACCGGCGCATCCCGCAACGCTCTTTGCCCGACTTGGCAATCTGATGGCCGCGTTGGTTACCTTGGGCTTGCTCCTACTGGCAGTTGCCATTCGCCAAAGAGCGCGATAGGGCGCATATAACGAAAGCTTTATATGTCGTTCGCGGCCTATTTTCCGGCCCAATCAGAGGGATTTCCATGCGCGCATCGTTTCTCTTCACTTCCGAATCAGTTTCCGAAGGCCATCCCGACAAGGTCGCCGACCAGATTTCGGATGCCGTCGTCGATCTGTTTCTGTCGAAGGATCCCTATGCCCGCATCGCTTGCGAAACGCTGACGACCACCAACCGTGTCGTTCTGGCGGGCGAAATCCGCTGTAAGGGCGTGTATGAGAATGGCGAATGGACGCCGGGCTCACGCGAGGAAATCGAAGCTGCGGTCCGTGCGACGGTGAAGCGCATCGGCTATGAGCAGGACGGCTTCCACTGGCAGACCTTTGATTTCGCCAACCATCTTCACGGCCAGAGCGCACACATCGCGCAGGGCGTCGATGAAAGCGGCAACAAGGAAGAAGGCGCCGGCGACCAGGGCATCATGTTCGGCTATGCGACTGATGAGACCCCCGATCTGCTGCCTGCAACGCTTTATTATTCGCACCGCATCCTCGAAACCATGGCCGCTGATCGCCATTCGGGCGCAGCGCCCTTCCTGGAGCCTGACGCCAAGAGCCAAGTAACGCTGCACTATGAAAACGAAGTGCCGGTCCACGCGACCGCGCTGGTTGTTTCAACCCAGCATGCCCCGGGCTATTGCGACGACGGCGCCGAGGGCAGCGATCCGGAAAAATATGCCGTGCTGCGCGATTATGTAGTCGGCGTTTTCCACAAGGTGCTGCCTGCAGGCTTCATTACCGACGAAACCAAGATTTACGTCAACCCGACCGGCCGCTTCGAAATCGGCGGGCCGGACGGCGATGCGGGCGTGACGGGTCGCAAGATCATCGTCGATACGTACGGCGGTGCCGCTCCGCACGGCGGCGGCGCGTTCAGCGGCAAGGACCCGACCAAGGTCGATCGTTCGGCGGCTTATGTCGCGCGCTATCTGGCAAAGAATGTGGTTGCGGCCGGCCTTGCGCGCCGCTGCACGATCCAGCTCAGCTATGCGATCGGCATCGCCGAGCCGCTGTCGCTCTATGTCGATCTCCACGGCACCGGCACCGTTTCCGAAGCGAAGGTTGAGGAAGTGCTGCCCCAGCTCGTCCGCCTGACGCCACGCGGCATCCGCGAGCATCTGAAGCTCAACGCACCCATCTATCAGCAGACCGCCGCTTATGGCCATTTCGGCCGCAAGGCAGAGGGCAATGCCTTCACCTGGGAAGCCACTGATCTGGTCGACAAGCTGAAGGCAGCGGTGGCGTAAGGCCGCACTTTTTTACTGCAGATTGCAACGAAAAACACCCCGTGCGTCCACCGACGCGCGGGGTGTTTTGCTGCCGGACAGCATCGGCGGGAGATTATCGCGAACTGGCTCGCAAGCCGTCCCGCCACTCCCTTAGGGCGCACTTGGCTGGACTTTCGTGTCCGCTCCGCTACGCGAGCCCACCATGAACGATCCCACCACCATCCGTCGCCTTTATGGCCGTCGCCAAGGCCATAAGCTGCGCCAGGGCCAGGCCGCACTTGTCGAGGAATTGCTGCCCGAGGTGTCGGTGCCCGAAGACGGCCCGCTCGACGGGGTGCGGCTGTTCGGCGATCCGCGCCCGCTCCAGCTCGAGATTGGCTTTGGCGCGGGCGAACATCTCGCTGGCCAGGCAAGCGCCAACCCCGACACTGGCTTTATCGGCTGCGAGCCGTTCCTGAACGGCGTGGTCGGCGCACTCGGTCATATCCGCGACGGGGCATTGGCCAATGTGCGCCTGCACATGGGCGATGCGCTGACCGTACTTGAACGCTTGCCCGATGCCAGCCTTGAGCGCGTCTATCTGCTCCATCCCGATCCGTGGCGAAAGGCGCGCCACGCCAAGCGGCGGATGATCAACAACGGGCCGCTCGATCTGATCCACGCCAAGCTGCAGCCCGGCGGCGAGTTCCGGCTGGGCACGGATGACCCGACCTATTGCCGCTGGTCGATGATGATCATGAACGCGCGGCGCGATTTCGCGTGGCAGGCGGGCAGCGCGGCGGATTTCCTCACCCGCCCGGCTGACTGGCCCGAAACCCGCTATGAGCGCAAAGCCCGGCGGCAAGGCCGCGAGGTGTGGTATTTCAAGTATACCCGAGTGTGACTATCAAGAATGGCGCTGTCAAACCAATGTGGCAGTGAGCGACGGGTGCTAATAGCGAACGCGAATGAGCCGCAAATCCAGAGCAAAACCCGCCTCGCCTTTTCGCTGTTTCAACTCGTCACCTGAGGTAATCCGGCTGGTGGTGCTGATGTATGTGCGGTTTCCGCTGTCGCTGCGAAATGTCGAGGGCCTGCTATGCGAGCGCGGCATCGACTTGTGTCATGAAACCGTTCGGATGTGGTGGAACAGGTTTGGGCCAATGTTCGCTGGTGACATTCGGCGGCAACGGATCAGTCGGATTCGCGGGTTTCGCCGTTAGCGATGGCACCTGGACGAGATGCACGTAAAGCTGAACGGCGAGATGGCTTACCTCTGGAGGGCTGTTGATCACGAAGGCGAGATCCTTGAGAGCTACGCTACGAAAAAGCGCGACAAATCAGCGGCCCTCACCTTCATGAAGAAGGCGCTGAAGCGGCACGGCCCGGCCGAAACCATCGTCACTGACGGTCTCAAATCCTATCCCGCCGCGATGCACGAGCTGGGCAATCTCGATCGTCGCGGGATCGGTCGATGGGACAACAACCGGGCCGAAAACAGCCATCTTCCCTTCCGACGAAGGGAGCGGGCGATGCTCCGGTTCAGGCGAATGAAGACACTGCAAAAGTTCGCCTCGGTTCACGCAAACGTCCACAATCACTTCAATCTTGATTGCCACATCGTCGATCGCCAAACATTCAAAAAACGCCGTTCGGCCGCTCTGGCCGAGTGGCAACCGCTTGCCAATTGAACTTCCGGACCAAAGCCCGATCTGCATCGTAGAGAGACGGGTTCGCACAAGACTGACAGCACCGAATGCAGCGGTCAGCGAGGCGACGAACGTCGGGCCAGTGCTGGTCGTGCCGACGTTTTGTTCGCTGGCCGATCTTGCCGGAGTCTGCGGATAGCGTCGCACGCTATCCGCAGACTCCGGCGGAGATCAGAACATCACGCCAAACTCCAGCCGCCCGC
>FSSH01000259.1_pt1 | contig 86053 bp, 82 predicted proteins | sample 1166101 | NCBI WGS metagenome assembly FSSH01 (sample SAMEA32972668, study PRJEB13176) | freshwater metagenome | biome: Drinking water system; feature: Biomass in drinking water that filtered by 0.45 um membrane; material: drinking water | place: USA | collected 2012-12-20 | depth 0 m | reverse complement strand
GCGCGGCCGTGGCGGCGAACGCGGAAAAGGCACACAGCAATGCTGTGGTGGCGAGACGGAACTTCATGTGGAACGACCTCCCTGGGACTAATTCCTGGATTAAGGTTACGTTCCTGCTTGCGACCGCACGCGGCGTGGCCTCTCACCGTGTGGTGCCAAGTCCTGTTCGGTGTCCTTCAATTACCATAAGCATCTTGTTGGTCAATTGCCGTCCGTGCTGCAGCGCAAAAAGATCGGACTGCGATACATTTGCAACAGCGAACGGCACGCGCCCCCCCAAATCCGTCCACCCTGAGCCTGTCGAAGCCTGTCCTGAGCGGCTGCTGCAAGCAGCCAGCCGAAGGGGGCCGCCCTTCCTTCTGGCGAGCCCAAGGAAAGGACGACGGCCTTGTCAAACCAATGTGGCAGTCCTCGGCTGGGACTGATAGCGGGCGCGAATGAGCCGCAAATCCAGAGCAAAACCTCCCTCCCCTTTCCGCTGTTTCAACTCGTCGCCCGAGGTGATCCGCCTAGTGGTGATGATGTACATTCGATTTCCGCTGAGCTTGCGGAACGTCGAGGATCTGCTGTTCGAGCACCGGATCGACATTTGCCATGAGACAGTGCGGCATTGGTGGAACAGGTTCGGACCGATGTTCGCCGGCGAAATTCGCCGGCAGCGGGTTTCGCGGATGCGGGGGTTCCGCCACTGGCGGTGGCACCTCGATGAGATGTACGTGACCCGAAGGGCGGCGAAGCCAACCTGAATGGAGAGATGGTTTACCTATAGCGCGCCGTCGATCACGAAGGCGAGATCCTTGAGAGCTACGCTATGAAAAAGCGCGACAAATCAGCCGCTCTTAATTCATGAAAAAGGCGCTGAAGCGGCACGGCCCGGCCGAAACCATCGTCACTGACGGTCTCAAATCCTATCCCGCCGCGATGCGCGAGCTGGGCAATCTCGATCGTCGCGGGATGGGCCGATGGGACAACAACCGGGCCGAAAACAGCCATCTTCCCTTCCGACGAAGGGAGCGGGCGATGCTCCGGTTCAGGCGAATGAAGACATTACAAAAGTTCGCCTCGGTTCACGCAAACGTCCACAATCACTTCAATCTTGATTGCCACATCGTCGATCGCCAAACATTCAAAAAACGCCGTTCGGCCGCTCTGGCCGGGTGGCAATCGCTCGCCAGCTGAACCTTCGGACCAAAGCCCGATCTGCATCGTCGAGAGACGAGTTCGCACAAGACTGACAGCACCGTTCAGACTGCTTCGCGTGAGGCTCTCGATCGCATCCGGGCATCGGGCGGATTAGTCAGGGTCGCACCAACCAACGTAGTATCGATAAGTAATGATTTTTGATATTTTGAGATCACCATCGATATGTGATATGTAGAGTCGTTACAAAAAGTTAAGTTGCGTTGTGAGTCGATGCGTTGAACCTTTGAAATCTGCTGATTTCGAAGAAGTACAAACTTGTCCGCCGGGGCAATGCCGGCTGTTATGGTCTGGCATGCTCTTTTCCACAGCACCGGCGTTATGCTGGTAAGGCTGGAGAATTTGCCATGTCGACAACTTATTTAAAAAAAATCTACGGATCAAGGCAGCTGTTATGGGCCATGGTCACGGCATGTGTACTTCTTATTGGAGCATTTTTTGTCACCCAGTCGTCATTAAGCTTTGCGCAGCCGGTCAGGGTATTAAAGCAGGTGCGCATAATAGGCACGTTGCGTCTGATTGTGCCGACCGCGAGCGTGGCCGCAAATGTCGGGATCGGCCGCATCGCCTTGCCCGATCAGAAGGTAGTGCTTCAGGTTCTGGGCGGCAGCGACGTCGACACCGCGATCACGACACTGGACGGACGATTCAGCCTCAAGGCACCAAAGCCCGGCCAATACCAGGTCTGCTGGTCGATCGGCGGATCGAACGGCTGCTCAAAGTCTTTTGTGGTTGCGAAGCGGACAGTGGGCATCGAATATGTCGATGCCCGCATCGAACGACCGGTCGTTTACGGCGTGACGCTGACCGGCGACAACCGGCCCTGCTGGATCAACGATGCCTTTTTCGGGCTTAACGTTTCCACCTCCGTTAGCGCCGGAGGCCGAAAAGTTCGCGCCAATATCCGCGGCGAATACGCCATCGCCGGATTGTCGCCTGGAACCTATACGGTAAAATCGAATTGTGAGAATGCGCGGGCAAACGCACAGGTGGCTTTGACCGGCGGCAGCGTGCGCGTCGATCTTCCGCTCGGTAATCACGCACCACGGATCACGACCTTATTTGCCACCGACGGAACAAAGTCCCTGCATCGCGCAGTCACCGGCGCGACGATCAAGCTGGCCGCGACCACGCGTGACCCGGATGGCAATCAGATCGAGTATCGCTGGCGGGTCAGCGATGCCGCGGGGTTGATCGGCGCCGGCACTGCGGGGACTGAAAGCTGGCAATTACCCGCCGAGCCCGGCCAGCCTGCCGCCTATGTCGTCGCGCGTGACGGGATGGGCGGCTATGCGTTCAAGCGGATCGACATGCGGACGGGGAGCCCCAACCTGTCATTTTCTGGCAAGGTCCTCGATGAAGTGTCGGGCACGCCAATTGAAAAGGCGCTTGTGACCGTAGGCAGCGCGACGGCGAAAACCGACGCCAATGGCTGGTTCTCCCTCGCGGCGCCCCCACAGAGCGATGATCGCTATGTGCTGAACGTTGCACACCCCAATTACGCGGCGATGTCGCGCGTCTATGATAAGGATGCAACCGGGGCGACCTACGAGATGATCCGCGCCCAGATTGATGTCCTGCCTGCCAATGGCGTGGTGAACATCGTTGGCACGCGCGATTCCGGGCCGTGCGGAGCGCGCCCGACAGACACCCGCAAGCGCCCGCTCCTTCGTCTTGTCCAGCCCGCAATTTACCGAGCTGAAACCGACCAACCCGGTGATCGCAGGTACCTGGCGAAGCGCCGCCGCGTTGACGCCGCCTTGCTTTCGGCGGCCAGGGGCCAGGAGCGTTGCGATTCGCGCGGCGTTCAGATCGCGATTCCGGCAGGGGGGTTGGTTGATGCCGGGGGCAATGCCCCAACGGGGCCCGTTCGTGCGGCATCGGCATCGCTCAATCCCGCAAGGCGTGCGCTGCCGGGCGATTATCAGGCGCTGCCCGCTGCGGGCGGTCGCGCGGAACTGCTCAGCTATGGTGCCGTTTATGCCGAGTTCACCGATACGTCGGGGAATCGGCTCAACCTAAAACCCGGCGTGAAAGCCGAGGTCCGTGTGCCGGTATCAGACGTTGCACGACTTTCGGCTCCCGCCACGATCGCGCTCTGGTCTTATAACAACAAGACGGGTTTGTGGTTGGAAGAAGGCACGGCGGCGCTGCAGAACACCCCGTCGGGCTGGATGTATGTCGGTCAGACAAAACACTTTTCTGAAATCAACATGGATGTCGCCGGAAGCGATCCGGCGCTTGCAACATGCGTGCGGGTAGAGGTTGGCCCTGATTTTAACGGATGGTCCAATCTAACGTTGCGCGCCTATGTCTCATTCGGCGGTGCACCGCCGCCCAAGGTCAAGGAGGTTGTGCTTGATCAAGCGCAATATCATGCGATCTTTCGCATCCCCTTCAATACCGGTTTCCCGAACAGCTTGCGGCTGGAGCTGCGCGGAACGGCCAATAATCAGCAAGTCGTTCTGCTCGACAATATCATCAATACCGACGCGCCACCGCATCACGCGATGACGACGCCCGATCTTTGGCCGGATTCACCCTATACCGACTGCACACCGATCGTTCTCAACGCATCGCCGGGCGTCGTGCCGCCCTATGGTGACATCGACGGGTTCGGTAGACCGGCATTTCTTGCGGGGCCCTATGGCGAGTACAACCCGGCCGATGGCGATGCACAGGCAACGGCCTATTACGCTGCGCTCGACGCCGTCACGCCCAAACCCACCCTTGGTGACTGGTGGGCCGCCAACGGCTTCAATGCTACCGGTGGCAGCGGTAGCGTGGACTTCGTCAATGCGACCTATCTCAATCACAATGATCTCGGCTTCGGGCGTAGCATGAATTGCCTTAAAACCGGCCAGAAGCTGGCCTGTTATGTCACAAACTATGGGCTCCCCGATCAAAACTCGCAAAATGCCGATGATGCCGAGGCCCTGACCAATCCGGGCGCCACTGTTGCCATGGAGTATGACCAGGCTGCGGGCGTTGAGGCGGTCCAGTTCTACGTCTATGGCGCTGGCGCTCTGGCCAGTTCGGGTCGCCTCAAATTTGCCGATCTTGACGGGTTCGGGCCCAAGCCGGTTCCGTACCTGTGTCAGACGTGCCATGGCGGCGGCCCAGGCCTCAACGCCAACAACAAGGCCGCTGACGCGCATTTTCGCGAGTTCGACCTTCCAAGCTTTCGGTATTCAAATGATAGGCGATGGGATTACGGACAGGCGATCAGCGCGATAACCCCTACAGCGTTAGAGTTCGACAAGTTTGCAACACTCAATAAGTTCGTTCGTGACACCAACACCGGCAATGCGATCGCTGATCTGGTCAATGGCTGGTATCCCGGCAACAATTTCACGGGTCGTCCGGTTCTGCCGCCAACCCCTGCAAGCTGGGCAGGCAAGGAAAACGAGTATAATATTGTTTATGGTCAAGGCTGCCGGGCCTGCCATGTCGCGCGCGACTATCCCGATTTCATTGGGTTGGGCGGCCTGACCACGTTCAAGTCTAACTTCGTCGTGGATAAGGTTTGCGGGACAGGCAGTCCGAAAGTGCGGGTGATGCCGAACGCCAGCGTCACCTATCGCAACTTCTGGGCGAGCACACCGCGTATCCACCTCTACGAAACGCTGGTGGGAAGGGCGATCGACAGTTGTAAAAGCTAATGATGCTCAGCGGCCCTTCAGTTCGCCTGTTGCGTGACGGGTAAAAGGGCCGCTGACCATCGATGATCTTGCTCGCAGCTAGGCTCAGGACGGCGCTGTCAGACCAATGTGGCAGTTGGCCACTGGTGCTGATAGCGGACGCGAATGAGCCGCAAATCCCGAGCAAAACCTCCCTCCCCTTTTCGCTGTTTCAACTCGTCGCCCGAGGTGATCCAGCTGGTGGTGCTGATATATGTGCGATTTCCGCTGTCGCTGCGAAACGTCGAGGATTCGCTGTTCGAGCGCGGCATCGACCTGTGTCACGAAACCGCGCGGATGTGGTGAAACCGGTTTGGGCCAATGTTTGCTGGCGACATCCGGCGGCAACGGATCAGCCGGATGCGCGGGTTTCGCCATTGGCGATGGCACCTTGATGAGATGTACGTGACCCGAAGGGCGGCGAAGCCAACCTGAATGGCGAGATGGTTTACCTCTGGCGCGCGGTCGATCACGAAGGTGAAATCCTCGAGAGCTACGTTACGAAAAAGCGAGACAAATCAGCCGCTCTTACCTTCATGAAGAAGGCATTGAAGCGCCACGGCCCGGCCGAAACCATCGTCACTGACTGTCTCAAATCCTATCCGGCCGCGATGCGCGAACTGGGCAATCTCGATCGTCCAGGGATCGGTCGATGGGACAACAACCGGGCCGAAAACAGCCATCTTCCCTTCCGACGACAAGAGCGCGCGATGCTCCGGTTCAGGCGAATGAAGACATTACAAAAGTGCGCCTCGGTCCACGCCAATGTTCACAATCACCTCAACCTTGAACGCCACATCGTCGATCGCCAAACCTTCAAAGAACGCCGCTCAGCCGCCCTGGCTGAGTGGCAGCTGGTCATGGGATAATCCATGGCGCTCGAGACCGAGCTCCAATCAGCGGAGACCGGTTCGCGTTAGACTGACAGCACCATCATGATGGGCAACGAGGATCGCCTGGACAATCGGGGAGGCGTGCTAGCGTTGCCGCATCCGCTTCGATCGGTCCGTTCCCGCGTAGGCCCCCATTTAGTCCAGTGCCCGAGATCACCAGTGATCCATCATTGGCGATGCGGAGCGTGGTCGAACAAGCCAGCGACATCGGCTTTAACTCGCTGCAGGCGAGCCAGATCTGGGGGCGGCCCGCGGCGCTGACCCGCACCTTTTTGCGCACCAGATCCCAGGCAAAAACACGTCCGGCCGGATTCCCTAGCTTGCTGCCGTCACCGAAAAGGAACGCGCGATCGGCCCGGAACATCGGCGTATCGCTAGCGTCGTAAGCCACCACCTTGCCCGTGTTAAAGGTGATGAGCTGATCGGGCCCACCGGCAAATTCGACGACCGTCAGCGAAAAGGCCTGGGCAACTGCCGCCGCTGGTAGCCCAATCGCCATCAGTGCCGTGCCGCCGCGAAACCACTTTGTCATGTCCTGCTCCCCTCGACGTCGCCGTTCAATATCCTTACGCCTGACACCGGGACGCAGCAAGTTTGCAGGCCGAACGGGGACGCACGATGATCGAAGATATGGCGAACCTGATGATGGACGACGATCCGCCCACCACGCCGGCGGAACGAGAGCGCGTCCGCGATACCTGGCATCGACGCATTACCATTGGCGCTGCGGGCTTTTTCCTTGCCGTCATGCTGGCCGCGATCAATGCGTTCGCTGCGCTGCGTGGCTCCGTGATCGTCGTCCAGCCGCCCGAACAGGCGATCCTCTATCGCGATGGCGTTGGCGACAAGGCCGTGCTGACGATGGCGATGCGGCTTGCCACTATAAACGCCGCAGATTCCCAGCACGGCGATGTGCTGATGGGTGCGTCGATCGCGCCGATCGCCGGGGGACCCGCCTTCAAGTTTGCCGGCACCGTCAAGCCCGTCTTCACCAACGATCCGGACGCGGCCAGTAAATGCGACATCGGTGCGCGCTGCATCACGCTGCCTGGGCTGCTGGCGATCGAGCAGGGCGACGAGATTATCGACATTCCCGGTGGTGCTGTCCGATCACCGTATCTCACCTATCCCATCACCGACTGGAATTGCGATGGCAATGACAAGGCTTGCGCGCAGTTCGGCACTTTCGACGAGGCCGTGACGGCGATTGCCAAAGGACCAAGCCGGTTCGCCGTTTCGGTAAATTTTTACAGCGATGGCAAGCGCCGTATAACCTGCGAAGGGCGCAAGATCGATTTGGCCTATTTGCGGAAGACCGGGTGGATGACGGTCAGCTGCAAGAAAACCGATGTTTCGGGCGCGCCGATCTTGTAGCCTGGCCGCCGGTGCGGCCGCCGCAATGGCCTAGCGCTTACGAAACAGCGCCAGCGGGTGGAAAGTCAGGCGGAACTGAACGCCACGGTCCTGCAAGTCGCGACTGCCGACTTGGCGCGCTTCTATCAAGGCATGGGCATAGCCGACCCGCGCAGTGAACGCGTCCGACGGAATCCACGCCAGGCTGGCACCGACGCTGGCGAGTTCGCTTGGCTGCGGCTGCGGATCGAGGGCATTGCTCAGGATAGCACCGTCGACGAAGACCGACACGCCGAATGCTGCAAGATTGACCCCGTTGGCGCTGGCACCCCGACCCGATAGCGACACAGGCTGGTAAAGTTCGACCGAGCCAACGACGCCGCGGTCGACCAGGGCAAGGGTTTCACGATATCCACGAACAGTGAATTCACCGCCGACCGCCAGTCGCTCGCCCGAATAAAGCAAGCCATCGGCCCATTGGCCGGTAACGCGTAGCCGCAGTTCGAGGCCCTTGCCAGTCAAGCGGCGCGCATGGCTGGCCTGGATCAGGGCGGCGCGGAAATCGGTCTTCGGCACCCGGCGTAACAGATCAGCCGCGTCGGCGGCATTGGTCGGCATCACCCGCGATCCAGCGAGCCCCTGCGTCAACGTCAACGACAGCGCGGTGACCTGGGAAATGCCGCGTTCGACCCAGTCGGCGACGAGCCGCAGCGCGGTGTAATCCGACCGACCGTTGACCGCTCCGGGCGCAAAAGAAAAGGGCTGGCCGAGCAGGAATGTCTGCGTTTCGCGATGCGCGAGCCGCCATCCCACGGAGATACTGCGGGCCGCGCGCCAGCCGCCGGTCGGCCGCGGGGTCAACGGCTCGGCGACAAGTAACTGGTTCAGCCCGCCTTCGACATTCCAGTCGCGCGCGCTGATATCGAGCGGTAACAGCGGACGGTCGACCACCGATGCCCGATTATAGCCGCCGCGCAGGATGAGCGTGGTGCGCGTGCCCAGCACCGGCAGCTGATAGCTTGCCGATGCATCGGGCTGGCCGGCGGTGATCCCGGCCTCGGCACTGGCGAGATCGCCTGCCATGATCAGGTTGCGGATAGACCCTCCAATCGCGCCGCGCTGGCCCCCGACGGCTGGCGAGCGGCTATTGGCGAAATTGAAATACAGGTCGGTGCGCTCTGCCGGATCCACCGTCAGCGCCAGCGTCGCTTCGCCAGCGCGCGCGCCCGGCCGCAGATCGGCACGCACCGTTGCGATCGCCGGACTTTCCGACAGCAGGCGAAAAGCACGTTCGACCGAAAAGGCGTTGAGCGGAACGTCGCCAACCGGTCGCATCCGATCCGTCACATAGTCAGGCGTCAGCCCGCGTGCGCCGCCCGCACCCCAGCTGACGCCGACCAAACCGCCATCGCCCGGATCTGTCAGACGACCGAAGATCAGCTCAAGGTGCAGCACGCCGCCATCGACCAACTCGCCGCCAGTGATCCGCACGCCCGAATTGATATAGCCGTTGCGGACGAGCGCGATATTAATGATCTGGATCAGTGCGGTAACGCGGTCGAGCGGCACCCGCGCGCCCACTAAACCGTTCTGCACGACCTGACGCTTGACCCAGGCTGCGTCGAACCCGGTTGATTCGGGACGATCAAGCGCAATCCCGGTGACAGGATCGCTCGCGGGCGCCCAACTGGGCAGCGCAGGTGCCATGCCTGGCCCACTGGTCACGATGACGTCCGAAATGATGACATCGACATCGCTCGGGTTGGCGGCGCTGATCGGCGGTGCCTCGACCATTGGGATAATCGGCGACTGCGGGCTGGAATAAGCGGGCAGTGCCGGCGCCGATGCGCCGGGTCCGGTCCGGCCCTGCAGCGGTTCGGGGCGGTCCTGGGCGTAGCCGCAGGTGCTGCAGAGCACTGTCGACGCTACCAGGATTCGGAACGGTTTCAAACCGATCACGGCGCGCACAAATTCGAGCGGGCAGGCAGTTGCGCCACGTCAGTCGCGACCTCACGGCTCGGTTCGAGGAGGCCAGCATAGGGGCCCGTCGAGCGCAGGTTGAGCTGGTTAGTACCGCCGCGCCGCGCGGCAGCGCACTGGCCGCGGAGCACTGATGAGGCATCGAGGAACGACAGGTCGATCGCCTCGGCCCCGGTCGATAGATCGCCCACCTGGCTGTCGACCAGCAAGGCGCCATCGACCGAAAGGAGATTCAGCCGATCCGAAGAGCGGATGTAGAAATCGGACTGGAGCAGCACATCCGCCCCGAAAGCCTGGCCAAGGGCGAGAATCTGGCCCCCGTCCGACAGGATGAGATAGGGGCTGGCGATCGTGATCAGGCCGCCGGTACCTGGTCCCGACGATGTCGTGATCAAGCCCGATTGCGCCGCACCGCGAAGCACCAGCGTGCCGGTGCGCGGCATCAGCAAGGTGATGTCGCCCGCGGCGCCTGCGATCGAATTGGTCGAGATTGCCGCACCGTCGAGCAGGTCGATGCGGTTCGCCTCGATCGAAATGCCGCCAGCCGTCCCGCCGCGCTGCGACAGATTCTCGCTGGTGATCTCCGAGCCAGTTCCTTGAGCGGCCAGCGTTCCCAACTTCAGGCTGATCGCGCCCGCCGGATCGGGGTTGAACGATGTGGTTTCAATCCGCCCGCCATTGACGATGCTAAGCATGTCGGCAGTGATATCGATCGCGCCCGCCGTGCCCGACACGGTGCCCGTCGCCGCCGAGGCGATCTCCGCACCATCGAGCACCGCCGATTTCGCGGTAATGTCGATCACCCCTGCAAGGCCACGATTGGCCACGTTGGTGCTAATCGACGGCGTAGCCGCCGGGCCCAGGTAAAGCCGATTGGCATCGATCAGGATATTGCCAGCATCGCCCGTTGCACGCGCGCCAGTTTGCGCCGAGGTGATCCGCGATTCGCCGGTGATCGAAATATCGGGCGCCGTGCCCGCGCGCGGCTGGATGACGATATCGCCCGCCCTACCGGCGGCAAAGGTTTGCGAGGTGATCGCGCCACCGCTCGACATCGTAATCGATCTTGCCTCGACCTGGATGAATCCGGCCGCCCCTGATCCCAGCGTCGATGTTGTGATCTCACCGGTGTTGCGGAGATCGAGGTTGTTGGCCGTGATCCCGACGATACCGGCGGCACCCGTACCGCCCAGTGCCGCGCTGTTGATCGCGCCATCGTCGATCACCAGGCTGTCCGCTGTAATAGCCACCGCACCGGCATCGCCCGAACCCTCGGTAACCGACGAAATCTCGCTGCCCGATTCGATCCGGATCGCCCGGCCGGTGATGGAGACCACCCCTGCACCGCCGCTTGTCGAGCCGATGGCGTCTGACTCGATCCGCGAACCGTTCCGCAGCGTGATCATGTCGGCCGTGATGTCGACCAGTCCACCAAGGCCAGCCCCCAGATTTGAAGACGAAATGCGTGCGCCGTTGGTGAGCGCGACCGTCGATGCGCTCAGCGTAATCGTCCCGGCATCACCGGTTGCGCCTTGTTCGGCCTCGGCAGCGATCACGCCATTGTCCATCGTCAGCGATCCGGCGTTGATCGTCAGATCGCCACCATCTCCGCTACCAAAGGTGGTCGATTCGATTAGCCCGCCCGAGGCAATGCTGATGGTGTCGGCCGTGATGGCGATGTTGCCCGATCTGGAATCGCCGTAAGCGGAGGAAATGATCGAAGCGCCCGTTTCGACCAGCAACGATCCGGCGCGGAGACGGATATCGCCGGCATTGCCGAGCGCGCCAGGCAGCGCCTGCGAGCTGATCTGGCTGGTGTCCGACAGCGCGATCCGCAGCGCGTCGATATTGACCGCTGCGGCATTGCCGAAATCGGGCGCGAAACTGCCAAGGTAGGTTTGATGGGCGCCGCCGACTGCCCCGCGAAGGATCAGATCGCCGGCGAGCACGCGCAGACCCGCAGCGCCGCGGTCGTTCGAATCGGCTGCCAGGATCGAGCTGGTCAGCGTGATCCGCCCGGCATTGGCGCGCAACAGGCCGGTCTGGCTGGCGCTTGGCTCTACGCTAATGAAACTGTCGGCCAGCGACAGGGAGCCGCCCGAAAACCGCGTCGCGAGCGGCGAATCGAGCGCGACATTGAGATTGGCTGCGCCGAGCGCAAGCAGATCGAGCGCGCCGGGCGAGAAGGTCGATCGATCGATCGCGATGTTGGCCGCGCTCAACGACAGGCTGGTATTCGGGCCGACAAAGCCTGTCCCGGCGCCGCGCACGGTGATGTCCCCCCGCGCTCCAAGGAAACCGAACGCGCTGGGCGCCGCCATCGAAAAGGTTGAACCGCTGGGCGTCGTGACCCCGAAGACGCCGCCGTCAGCAAAACGCAGCGTGTTCGCCGTTGAGAAATAGGCAGCGTTGGGCACCGCAACCGAGGCATTCGTCCCAAAGATGATTCCGGCTGGGTTGATGAAGAAGAAATTGGCGCGGTCCAGGCCTTGGGTCGCGATCGTGCCATCGATCGTCGAGATCGTGCCGCCCGTGACCCGGTTGATGACATTGGCAATGCTGCCGCCGTCGCCGCCCGATCGCACCCAGACCGCGCTGTCCCCCGTGCCCAGCGAAAAGCTGGTAAAGCTGTGAAACAAATTGTCGCCGACACGGCGGCCACCGTCGATTGCGGTTATGGTGCCGGCCGTCGTTGCCGTTGTGCCCGTACCAACCCCGGGCTGGCTATCGGGGGTAATCGCCGTCTGCGCGCGCGCCGGATGTGCCGCCAGCAGCGCCAAGGCCGATGCCCCGACCATGATTGCGCAACGCCTCACCGCCAACCACCCAGAAGCGTGAATGCCGCCCAGATCGACGGGTGCGACAGATCGCCCGCGCGACTGATCAAGGCCAGTTGCGCCTGCCGCAACGCGGCCGCCTTGCCGTCGCCTGCCCGGTAGCGGTCGTAAAAGCCCTTCATCAGCGCGACGGTGCCGGTGTCGTTGACCGACCAGAGCGAGGCAATCGCGCTGTCAGCACCCGATTGAACGGCGGCACCGGCCAGCCCCATGCTGGCCAGATCGTCGCCGACCGCGGTCTCGCAGGCGCTCAGCACCAGCAGATCGAGATCGTCGCCCCGCGCGCGCCCGTCGCCGATCAAGCCGCGCAGATCGGCCAGCGGGATCGCTTCGCCGTTGGCGACGATGAAGCTGCGGTCCGATCGCCCGTTGAATGCGGCGTGCGTCGCCAGATGCAGCACATCTACATGCCCACGCGCTAGCGCGCGCCGGAGGTCGGTTGCGCGAAAATCGTCGATCACGGTGCCGCCCGGGCCAGCGGCGGCCAGGGCTTCGTCGCGCGTGCCCTCAAGCTTGGCGAAACGCCCCGCGGGCAGATCGACATCACGCTGGAGCGCCACCGCGACGACCATCAGCGCCCGGCCGCTGCGATCGCGCCCTGGCTGCGAATAAGCGAGCGCTGGCGCCAGCGAGAGCTGCGTCCGCTCAATCAGATATTTGCCATTGCCATCGATCAGTGCCGCGAACGGCAGCGCGCGTAGCGGACCATCGGGGACGATCACGAGCGTCCCGCCGGGCTGAAGTCGGCCTTCGATGGGCTTGATGAGCAGATCGTAGAGCGCGTGCGCGGCGTCTTTCCAGCGTTCGTCACCGCCGCCGATCAGCGAACTCGCCATTTCGTCGACGAGCTGGACGACTGCCCTGCGGGTGATGGGCGTGTCTGTCGCAAGGCGGCTGAAGCTTGCGGTGCCGTCGCGCCCGCCCGCGACGAATAACAGCTCGACGCGATCATCGAGAAGAATCGGATAGAGCAAGACTTCGCCAGTCCGCAGCGCCGCCGGATCGACTGGGTCGCGGGCCGGTACGCAATTGGCGCCGAACGCTGACTGCAACTCCGCCTCGCGATAGGTTTCGACGATGCGTTGAACGCTGGCGATGCGGGTTTGGTCCGACCCCGCCTCGGCAAGCTGCGCCGCGACCGCGGCCTCGAAAACAGGTCGCATCTGCAAGGCGAAATTAGACTCCTCCGTCAGCGGATCATTGAGCGGCAAAATCGGCCGGATCGCCTCCAGTGCGCGATAAGCCTGTAACACCAACGCCACCCGGCGATCGGGGCGCGCCTCGGCCAACAACAACAGCCAGCCGGGCAGGCGCAACGGCTGGCTACGCTGCCCTTCAAGAAACACCGCTCGTTCGAGTGCGATTACTGCGGCTTGGCGATCGTCTTTCGCGAGCGCGATCCGGCCCTCTAGTCCGGCCGCAAATGCCAATGTCGCGGCGTCGCCCCGCGCGTCTGCGTGCATCGACTTGATCGCCGATCCAATCGCATCGTCGGCGGGATTGGCTGCGGCCATTGCCTCGGCAAGCCGCCCGGTGAGCAGCGCGCGTCGCAAGGGAGAGCCAATGTGCTGCGCGGCTTGGAGACCTTGACGCACTGCAATTGCGGCTTCTCCGCGCAGTGAAGCGGCACGGAACGGCGCTATAGTAATGTCCGATAGCATCAAGCGGGCTAAACGAAGTCGGGCGAGCGCCGCGCGGTCGGCATCGCCCGCCTCAAGCGCGCGTGCAGCGGAACAACCAAGAGCAGCTCGTGCCAAGATTGCGGCTGCACCGCGTATGACGGGCGCTTCGATCGCCTGACACGGATCATCCTCGCCCGGCACAGGAATATTGCTGTCGGCTGGCGCCATAATGGGCTGCGCCGTGCCGCGTGTGTTGGTGCCGACGGCGCTGTCGCCACCCAGCAGCGCCAACCCCAATCGATAGGCCGCACGCGCCTCGCCGGCGGCGTCGCCGGCTTGTCGCGCCAGATTGACAGCCGCGACCAGAAATTGCCTGGCTTCCAACTGGTTACCGCCCGGATCGACCCGCATCAGCTCCCCCGCGGCAGCACAATAACGTGCTCGGACTGCAGGCGAAATTGGGCTCATCGGTTCGTCAGCGACCGCGAGCAGGGCAATCTCGCTTGGACCGCCGCCACCGGAAAGCCGCCGTTCAATGGCGTCCTCTGCCGCGAGGCTTGCCCTCTCCAATAACGGCGCGGAAACTCCAGCTTCGGGGACAGATCCGGTCTGACAGATCGATTTCGGTGTCGCTGCCGCCGCCGGAAATGCAAGGATGACCCCCGCCAATGCGATAACAAACCGAGGCGCTCGCACCGAGACGAAAAATTGCCAAGCCCCCATAGGAATGGTGTATCACGGACTAGGCAATTCGCAAAACGGCGGCGATGCGGAAAATCCATAGCCCTTTTGCTTCTCTGATGTTTACCGAAATCATCATTAGGCCATCAATGCATACAAGTTCTCTAACGTAGGGCACGTCCGCCGCTGGCTCACCTCGAAAAGCTGGTCAAGGTGAGCCCCCGCTGCTCGAAGGGCAGTAGGTGGTTAAAATTTTTTGCGTTTTACCTTAATGAGTTAACCGAACTGGCGTCAAAACCGCTTCACAATTCCAACATAGAGCTCGACATCGGGCGTGTCTTTGTTGATCCCGAAATTGCCCCCAAGATCAAACTGGAGTTTGTCGCTCGGCAGATAGGCCAACGACGTGCCGAGTGTTGCCTTTGTCGTGGCCCCGACTGGGTCATTGTCGCGGAGCAAACGAACATCGGTATTTAGCCCGAGAGTGTTCGATAGTTTGAACTCAAGCCCGCCTGCGCTGCCAAAGGAAAGGTGATGCCCGCTGCCGCTGCCGTTTACGATGCTATTGATCTCCGGGGTTAGCGACAGCTCAATAGCGTCCGACAACGGTATCGATACCGGCAGAGCCGCCCCTCCCGTCCAATCGCCAGCGCCCGAAGGCGCAGCGCCGACGGGTGCCGTGACATAGACCTTGATCGCGACAATCGGTGCATCCGCTTTCCCGAAACTGCGTTTGACTGAAAAGGTAATATCGCCAACCCCCGACTGACGATTAGCCAGCGCCGCCAATTTGTCGCGCACGCGCTCAGTTGCGAAGGGGGTCAATCCAATTGCGATTTCGCCATGATCGGCAATACCGATCCGCAGCGTACTCTGCCCGATCGTGAATGTGTCGCTTCGGTCCTTGCTACTTTGCTGCAGCGACCAGCTGACTAGGCCGGTTTCCAGAACCACGCCGCCCGGCTCGACGGTGCAGGGTGGTGTGGTCTGGCCGGGACGTTCGGCACACAGATCCCGGGCGGCCGCTGGCGTGAGCGAATTGGCTGACACGAGCACAAAGAGGGCAGAGAAAATCGAGATTTTCGGCGGGAGCATCGCAGGAGGCTATCTTGCTTTCGCTTGCGGGGTCAAATTGCGCTCTCGAGGGGGCACGAACACGCTTATCCACGCCTACTGCGCTATCGCGCCAGCAATCGGCAAGGCCGTGATCGCCTTTTCGAACGATGGCACGCGGGGCGCGATGGCGACCGTCGCTGTCGCCCGCAGCCTCGCGGCAACGTTAACCTAGCAGCCTAGCTCGATTGGCCTGAACCAATGTCGGCTTACCTCAAACCGCTGCCCGAAACCTGCCAGGCCGTTTTCCAGCCTTTTCGGACATTCGTGATCGGCCGAAATACGCGAAAGGAAGGCTCCTTGTTATTTTCGGCCCGCGCCTTGGTCGTTGACGAAGCGGGCCAGCACCTTCACCTCTCGCCATTAACTCGGGAAATGGAGCCTTGGCCGATATCAGTATCGGCTCCGAGCAGTATCGAACGGCACGAGAGCTTATTCTCGAGTTAGGGGCCGTCCGCCCACCATGGCTACAATAGCAGCTCAGACTCATTCGCCACGAAGCGACGCGGCTTATCGAGCGTATGCAGGGCGAGGGATTGGTTTCGCCTCCGGACGCCGTAGGCCGCCGCAAAATCCTTGGTGTCGATGAAGAGGACGAACGATGAACCCGCGTGTGGAGATTGGTTCGAGTTAGACTGACAGCACCCTCACACAGCTACCGGTAGATAAAGCTATTTGCTGTCGACGCTGAGCCCACGCCGGTCTCGGCGACGTGGCCTTGTCGACACACCATATCTGCGGGTTTTAGAAGTAACATCTTAATCTTAAAGCAATAATTACTCGGCAATCCACTATCGATTGCCGACGGGCAAAACTCCCCCATCGACTCATTCGTTCGAACGAACTAGAGCTGAGTCGATGGCCACGCCCAATCTCCCCAGCGATCAAGCGCTGTTGCGCGTCGCGATTGATGCCTTTGGGCGCTATGGGCTTGAGGGGGCGAGTACGCGCAATATCGCCGGGGCGGCCGGCAAGCCGATGTCGGCGATCACCTATCATTTCGGGGGCAAGGACGGGCTTTACCTGGCCTGTGCGCAGCATATTGCCGATACGATTGGCGCGATGGTCGCCCCGGCGCTGGACCAGGTCGCCACCCTGTGCCGCGCCGATGCTAGCCCGGCGCAAGCGCGCGCGGGGCTATCGATGATCTTCACCGGCTTTGTCCAGACGATGGTGAGCGAGGAAACCGCGCAATTTTCCCGCTTCATCATGCGCGAACAGATGGAGCCGTCCGCCGCGTTCGAGATTCTGTATGGCGGGGTAATGGGGTCGATGCTCACCCATGTTACCGATCTGCTGATCGTCGTCAGCGGCGGTCGACTGAGCCGGGGCGAGGCCCAAGTCCGCACCATCGCGCTGATGGGCCAGGTCATGGCCTTTCGCGTCGCGCACGCCGCCGTCATGCGCACCACCGGCTGGACCAGCATCGGCCCCGACCAGGCGGCCGCGATCAACCAAAGCATTCAGCGGCATCTGGCCGCGATTCTCGACGCGCTCGAAGCAGGAGACGGCATATGAAGTTCAGGCGACCGATTGGGATCGCGGCGCTGATCATGTTGGTGGTGGCGGCGCTTGCCACCCGTGGATTCGGCCTATTTGCGCCTGCGGACACCGGCCTGGCGCTCTATGGCAATGTCGATGTCCGGCAGGTCGAACTTGCTTTCCGCGTGCCAGGGCGGATCGAAACGATGGCAGTGGATGAGGGCGCCAAGGTAGCGCCCGGTACCATTCTCGCCCGGCTCGATCCGCGACCGTTGCGCGATTCGGTGGCGGTTGCCGATGCGCAGATCGCCCTGGCCGATGCCGAACTCGCCAAGCGCGAAGCTGGCAGCCGCGCGCAGGATATCGCCCAGGCGCAGGCGGTGCTCGCCGAACGCCAGGCCGCGCTCGACAAGGCGCAGCAAGACGATGCCCGCCGCCAGTCGCTGGTCGCCAGTGGTGCGGTCAGCCAGGCAATCGCCGACGCGACCCGGGCAGACCTAAAGGCAGCGCAAGCACGGCTAAAGGCAGCGCAACAGGCGTTGTCGTTGCAGCAAGCCGGCAGCCGCACCGAAGATATTCGCGCCGCCCGCGCGCAACGCGCATCCGCCATGGCCAGCCGTGATCGGGCCCGCACCGATCTGGCCGATGCCGCGATCATTGCGCCCGAAGGCGGCACGGTGCTGACGCGCGCGCGCGAACCCGGCGCGATCGTTCAACCCGGCGAGACGGTGTTCACCCTGACGATCGATCGCCCCTTACGCGTGCGCGCCTATATCGCCGAGCCGGATCTTGGCCGGATTTCGCCCGGCATGGCCGTGCTGGTGAGCGCTGATGGCAACCCCCGCCGCTATCACGGCACAATCGGCTTCATCTCGCCGACCGCGGAATTCACCCCCAAATCCGTACAGACCGAAAATCTACGCACCGATCTGGTCTATCGCCTGCGGATCAACGTCAGCGATCCCGATGATGCGCTGCGCCAGGGCCAGCCCGTCAGCATTGCCGTGCCATCGGCCCGCGCCGCAGGCAAGAACTGACATGACAGCGCCCGTCGCACGGGCAGTGGGCGTTTCCAAACGCTTCGCCAGTGATGGCCCCGCCGCGCTCGACTCGGTCGACTTGACGATCATGCCGGGGCAGATGACCGGACTGGTCGGCCCGGACGGCGCCGGCAAGACCACGCTGATCCGCATCCTCGCCGGGCTGATCATTCCCGATCAGGGCAGCATCGAGGTGTTCGGCGCGCCCGCCGCCCAAGCTGACCGCGCGCAGATTGGCTATATGCCGCAGCGCTTTGGGCTCTACGAAGACCTGTCGGTGATCGAGAATCTCAATCTCTATGCCGATCTGCGCGGCCTGCCGGCCAGCGAGCGCGCTGAGAATTTTGCGCGGTTGCTCGACTTTACCGATCTCAAGCGCTTTCAGGCGCGCCGCGCCGGCAAATTATCGGGCGGGATGAAGCAGAAACTGGGCCTTGCTTGCGCCATGGTGCGCGCGCCCAAATTGTTGCTGCTCGACGAGCCTGGTGTCGGGGTCGATCCGGTATCGCGCCGTGAATTATGGGCAATGGTCCGCGCGTTGGCGGGTGAGGGCGTCGGCATCTTGTGGTCAACCGCCTATCTCGACGAAGCCGAGAAATGCGACACAGTATTCCTGCTCAACGAAGGCAAGATGCTGCACGGCGGCCCGCCGGGCGAATTGCTGCGCCAGGTAGAAGGGCGCGTGGTTCGCGTCGCGGTCCCCTCCGCCGATCGTCGCCACATATTGGAGCATGTTCTTGACCGCGATGACGTGATCGATGGCACGGTGCAGGGGGACGCCGTGCGCTTGTTGCTCCGCAACCGCGACGTTGTTCTCACTGCTGCCGATTTCGGCCTGCCCGCGATCACCATCGAACCCGCCGAGCCGCGTTTTGAAGATGGCTTCATCGATATTCTGGGCGGCGGCGCGCATGGCAGCAGTGCGTTGGCCAAGGCCTATCGCACCATCCCGGCGAATGATGCACCGGCGATTGCCGCCCATGCGCTGACCAAGATTTTTGGCGATTTCACCGCTGCGCATGATGTGAGCTTTTCGATCCCGCGCGGGCAGATTTTCGGGCTGCTCGGCCCCAATGGTGCGGGCAAATCGACCACTTTCAAGATGCTGTGCGGCCTGTTGACGCCAACCCATGGCACCGGATCGGTCGCGGGCTTCGATCTGCGCACCGCCAAAGCCGATGCGCGCCAGTCGCTTGGCTATATGGCCCAGAAATTCTCGCTTTATGGCGATCTCAGCGTCCAGCAGAATCTCGACTTCTTCGCTGGCATTTATGGGTTGCAGGGGGCCGCGCGGCGCGCGGCAACGGCGCGCGTCACCGGGATTTTCGGGCTGGAGCGCTACCTAAAGGTCAATAGCGCCACCTTGCCGCTTGGTTTCAAACAACGCCTCGCGCTGGCCTGTGCGGTGATGCACGAACCGCCTGTGCTGTTCCTCGACGAACCGACATCAGGCGTCGACCCGATCGTCCGGCGTGAATTTTGGAGCCATATCAACGGGCTAGTCGAAAAGGGGGTAACGGTACTCGTAACCACCCATTTCATGGACGAGGCCGAATATTGCGACCGGATCGCGCTGATCTATCGCGCCGAACAAATCGCCACCGGCACCCCCGACGAGCTGAAACGCCAGGCGGGCAAAGCCGATGCAACGATGGAGGACGCCTTCATCGCCCTGATCGAGGCTGCCGACCTGCAGCGCGAGGCGGCGGCATGAACGCGCGCTGGGATTACCGCCGATTCAGCGCGATGCTGCTGAAAGAGACATTGCAGATCTTCCGTGATCCATCGACACTGCTGATCGCCTTTGTCCTGCCGGTGCTGCTGATCTTCCTGTTCGGCTATGGCGTCAGCCTGGATACGGCGCGCACCCGGATCGCGCTGTCGCTGCAGGACGGTGGCGGCCCCGCGCAGAGCCTGGCCGGTGCCTTTCAGCAATCGCGCTGGTTCGACGTCGCCTCGACGGGCGATCTCAAAATCCTGAAGCAGGATCTGGTCGCGGGCAAGGTGCGCGCAATTGTCGTGATCCCCAGCGATTTCAGTCGGCGTGTCGAACGGCACGGCAGCGGCGATATTCAGGTGATCACTGATGGATCGTCGCCCAACACCGCCAGCTTTGCCGCCGCCTATGCGCAAGGCGTGCAGGCTAGCTGGGCGGCGGCGCGAAGTGAAGATCGCGGTCGCAGCATTGCCCCGGCCATCAGCGTCGATCAGCGCTATTGGTTCAATCCTGAGCTTGCCAGCCGATTTTTCCTGGTACCCGGCGCGATTGCCATCGTGATGACGATGATCGGCACCCTCCTCACCGCGCTCGTCATCGCCCGCGAATGGGAGCGCGGAACGATGGAGGCAATCATGGCCACGCCGATTGGCATGGGCGAATTCATGGCGTCCAAAGTGATCCCTTATTTCATGCTGGGGCTTGGCTCGATGACGATCTGCGCGCTGCTGGCGGTGTTCGTTTTCGGCGTGCCATTTCGCGGATCGCCGATCGCGCTGCTGGCGGTTGCATCGGCGTTTCTGGTCCCGGCACTCGGCCAGGGGTTGTTTATTTCGGCGGCCACCAAGAACCAGTTCGTCGCCAGCCAGATCGCGCTGCTGACCGCGTTTTTGCCGGGCATGTTGCTGTCGGGCTTTATCTTCGAAATCGCCTCGATGCCGCGCTGGGTGCAGATCATCACTTATCTGATCCCGGCGCGCTACCTGATCCCGCCGCTGCAAACCGTGTTCGTGGTGGGCGATAACTGGCGGCTGTTCCTGCCTGATATCGCGGCGATGCTCGGCTTTGGTCTGATCTTCTTCACCCTCGCTGTGCGGGCAACGAAGCGACGGATCGCATGAGCGGCAGCGGGCGAATCCTGGCGATGATCGTCAAGGAACTATGGGCGGTACTGCGCGATCCGCGCGGGCGCATCACCCTGATCATCCCGCCACTGCTGCAGCTGGTGCTGTTCAGCGCGGCGGCAACGCTGGAGGTGAAGAATGTCACGATCGGCATTTATGATCGCGACGGCGGCCCGGCAGCGACCGAATTCATCAATCAGCTTGCCGGCAGCCCCAATGTCCAGCGGCTGATCCGCATCGAATCGCCAGATGCATTGCGCCGCGCGATCGATGATCAACGCGCAATTGGTGTGTTGGTGTTCGATCAGCGCTTCAGCAGCGATGTTGCGGCACATCGGCCAGCACAGGTGCAGGCCATTTTTGACGGGCGCCGATCCAATGCCGCGCAGATCACCGCCAGCTATATCGATCAGATCGCCGCCAGCGTTGGTGCGGTCGTCCGCCCGGCTGCCTCGCGAACGCCACCCCCCGGACGGGTGCTGGTCAGCAATTGGTTCAATCCCAATCTCGATTATTTGTGGTTCATCATGCCGTCTTTGGTCGCGATCATCTGCGCCATCTCCGCGCTGTCGGTGATCGTCCAGTCGGTTGCCCGCGAACGCGAACTGGGGACGTTTGATCAGCTGATGGTCTCGCCGCTTCGATTGCATGAAATCCTGATCGGCAAGATGACGCCGCCTTTCCTGATCGGCATGTTCAACGGCACCCTGTACCTGATCGTCATTCCGGTCTTTTTCGGGGTGCCGATGACCGGATCGATCCTGCTCTTTTATGCCGCGCTGACATTTTTTCTGCTCGCCGTGATTGGCATCGGCATGGTCGTTTCGACGATTTCGCAATCCCAGCAACAGGCGTTTCTGGGGATGTTTCTGGTGACGGTGCCGATGACCCTGCTGTCAGGCTTCACCAGCCCCTATGAGAATATGCCCCGCTGGCTGCAGATCATTGCCGAAGCAAACCCGCAAAAACATTTCCTGATCATCGCCGAGGGCCTGTTCCTGAAAGCGATGCCGCTGGCGGATGTGTTCGCCAATAGCTGGCCGCTGATGATCATCGCTGCCGTAACGCTGACCGCAGCAACCCTGCAATTCCGATCGCGCGTGGAGTGAAGCCAATGCGATATGCCCCGCCCCTTATCCTGATAGTGGCCGTGCTTGGCGGTTGCACGGTCGGGCCAAGCTATCGGCAACCGCCCACCACGCTTGGCAGCGCGGCGCCATGGGTATCACCGGACACTGCACCCGGCGATGTCGATACCAGCTGGTGGCGGGCGCTGGGTGATCCGATGCTCGACACGCTGGTGGCGCGAGCGCTCACGGACAATCTCGATGTTCGTGAGGCACAGGCGCGGCTGCTTGATGCGCGCGCCAATCGCGACGCTGCCGCTGGCCGAACCGTGCCCGAAATCCGCGCGAGCGGTGGCGCGACGCAGACCCAGCTGAGCCAGAATGGCCAGATCCCGATTGCGCGTATTCCCGGTTTCACGCGGCAGTTTTCGCTGTTTGATGCTGGCTTTGATGCTTCTTGGGAGCTTGACCTGTGGGGCGGCACCCGGCGCGCGGTGGAAGGATCGCGAGCACGGGCTGCGGCTGCCGCCGCGCGCATCGACGATATCCGCCTGCAAAGCATCGCCGAGGTTGCGCGCAGCTATGCAGATCTGCGCGCCGGCCAGGCTCGGCTCGCCAATGCGCGCGCGGACAGCGATATCTGCGATGCGATCGCAGCTCTGGTCACGCAACGCACCGCAGCGGGCGAATCCTCGGCCAGCGATCAGGCATCAGCACGCCAGCGTGCGGACACCGCTCGCGCGGCGATCAGCGGGATTGAGGCTGATATCCGCGGCGCAATCTACCGATTGGCGTTGCTGACCGGCCAGCCGCCCGAGGCATTGCTCGCCGATCTGTCCCCCACCGCACCCTTGCCGCAAGTGCCCGTCGTGGTGGCGACCGGCATCCGCTCCGATCTGCTCCGCCGCCGCGCCGACATCCGTGCTGCCGATGCCGATCTCGCTGCCGCTACCGCCGATATCGGCGTGGAGACCGCCAATCTCTACCCGCATATTTCGCTGACCGGCAGCCTGGGCCAGCAATCGCGTGCGATTGGCGATATTGCTTCGGGGGCGAGCACGCGCTTTCAGATCGGGCCGAGCTTCAGCTGGCCCATTTTCTCCTTCGGGCGAATCCGGGCGCAGATCCGCGCCGCCGATGCGCGCGCCGGTGCCGCAGCAGCCCGCTATGAAAAGGCGGTATTGGGGGCGCTTGCCGACAGCGAAACTGCGGTCAATCGTCTCGCCGCGAGCAGGTCCGCGCAACTGGACCGCGCCACTGCCCTCGCCGAAAGCAGCACCGCCACCGCGCTTGCCGAACGTCGCTTTCGCGCAGGCGAAGATGATCGGATCGCCTGGCTTGAATCGCAATCATTTAGGCTAGCCATTGAACAACAGGCACTAAGCGCGCAGACCGACACACTGAAAGCCTATATCGCACTCGCCAAGGCCCTTGGCGGCACCTGGGCGGAGACGGACAAATGACCGGACGTTTCGGCCTCACGACGCTGCTGGCGCTTGCCCTGGTTATGACCAGCGGCTGTGTCACGCTGCCCAAGCGGCTTTACAGCGAACAAGAACAGTCCATTGCGCAAATGCCCGGCATTCCCGGCGCGCGGTTCTGGGCCGATGATCCCGCCGCCTTCATGCGCGCGCGACCGGAACGCTTGGCCGGCCGGGCAGAGGCAATGCTCGCCATATCGGGCGGATCGGATGACGGGGCCTATGGCGCGGGCTTCCTCAACGGCTGGAGCCAATCAGGCAAGCGCCCGGAATTCACCGTGGTCACCGGGGTCAGCACCGGCGCGCTGATTGCTCCCTTTGCCTTTCTCGGCGCGCGCTATGATGACCGGGTCAAAGCGGCATACACAACGATCAGCCAGCGCGACATTTACAATCTGCGCCTGCCGCCAACGGCGTTACTGTCGACCAGTGTCGCCACCACTGGGCCGCTGTGGCGGCTGCTCAACACCTATGTGACCGATGCAGTGATCGACGAGGTCGCCGCCGCGCATCGCAGTGGCCGGCGGTTATTCGTCGGCACCGCCAATCTCGATGCGCAGCGCGGTGTCGTGTGGAATTTGGGGGTTATCGCCGACAGCAAGGCGCCGGGCCGTTATCGGCTGTTTCGGCAGGTGCTGCTGGCGTCGTCTGCGGTACCTGCGCTGTTCCCGCCCGTCGTGATCGACGCGCAATCGGGCGGCAAACTGATCCGTGAGGCGCATGTCGATGGCGCGACGTCGGGATCGTTGCTGGTGGTGCCGCCGGGGGTGATCACCACCAGCGGTATCGGCACCGATGTGTCCGATCTCTATCTGTTGGTGAATGGGCAATTGGGGGGCGATTTCAAGATCGTCAAAGGCGGCATCCTGGCCATTGCCAGTCGTGCCTTCACGCTGGCGACGGCAGCAGCAGTGCGCGAACAGACCGCCACCGCCTATCTTTGGTCAAAACGCTACGGCGCGCGCTACCATTTGAGCTATATCACGTCGGGCTTCGAACCGGGGCCGCCACATAAGCCGTTCGATACGGCCTATATGAACCGGCTCTATGCCTTTGGACTCAGCCAGGGTCTGGCCCAGAAATGGGCATCCGCACCGCCCTCTGGCGATCCCGTCGCGCCGTAAGACAACGAAAGCCGGGCTCGGTTAGCCGCGCGCGAGCGCTGCCAGCGCGATGGCGCCGAGCGGACCGGCATTCGCACCCAGCGTCGCCATCGCGATCCGCGCGGCAGGGGCAATTGCGGTATCGGGCAGATACCCCGCCAATCGATCCGTCACCACGGCGCGGATCTGGGGGAGCAGATAGGGCCGCTGCTGCAGCACGCCGCCGCCCAGCGCAATCCGTTCGGGCGCGAAGCTCATCAGCATATTGGCAAAGAAATCGCCCAGTTCCTTGGTGACATCCGCCCAGACCGGATGGTCCGCCGGAATATCCGCCCCGGCCAGGCCCGTCCGCGCTTCGAGCGCCGGGCCAGACACCAACCCCTCCACACAATCGCCATGAAAGCAGCAAATGCCGGCAAAAGCATCGTCCGCCCGGCGCGGCACGCGCATATGGCCAATCTCAGGATGCAGGAAACCATGCACGGGCCGACCATCGACAATGATGCCGCCGCCAACGCCCGTGCCGATCGTCACATAGGCATGCACCCGACAGCCAACCGACCCGCCCCAAAGCTGTTCCGCCAGTGCCGCCCCGGCAACATCGGTATCCAGCGCAATCGGTAAATCAAAACGGGACTGCACTGTGCCGAGCAAATCAAAGCCGCTCCAGCCCGGCTTGGTCGTCTCCAGCACATGGCCAAAACGGCTCGCGGCCGGGGCCAGCCCCAGCGGGCCAAACGCCGCGATGCCGATCGCGACAAAGCCCTGTTGCGCCCGCCAGCCCTCCAGCGTGCCAAGCACCGCCGCCAATGTTTCGGCAGGGGCGCCGGTCGGCCAAGCCTGCTTGGCCAAGATCGTCTCGCCGCGCGCAAGCACCGCGATGCATTTGGTGCCGCCAAGCTCGATCCCGGCGAGCAATTCTTCTCCCCGGTTCATGACGCGTTCGGGCGGTGGTGGAGCAATTTAGTCATCCGCATGAGTAAAGCCGGTTTTCCCCCGGTGCCGCAAGTGCGCTTGATCCCGTTTAGCATCACGCTGATCAGGGGACCCCGGCACAGTGCCGGGGTCCACCAAACCGATGCCAGGATTAGCGATTGTCGGGTTGTGCCCGTACCGACGCCAGCCCAAGCCGCGTCGCGCGGTAGGGGCCACCGCCGCTGCTGGCGATCAAGCCGCGCCGCCTGAGTCGCTGGAACAAGCTGAGCGTGCAATCGCTCAGCACATAGCCTTCACGGGTGAAGCAATCGACCGCCGCGATACGCCCGTCATCATCACGCCGGTGGACGATGCGGCCACCCTGCGCCAGCGCGTGCAGCACGCGCTGTTCAAGCTTTGAAATATTCATAGGAAATGTCAGCCCCGAGCATGGGGTTAGCGCCATCACCGCCGCAAACGCCCAAAAATGGGCGGCGACGATGCGTGATGCCGGGCCCGGGATCACGATCCCGGCCAGCAATCAGCGGGCGACAATTCCTAACATATCCACTCCAAGCGAGGTGCTAAAGTTACCGGGCGGCAGCAGCAGCCGTCAATAGCCGATCAATGCCCCTGCCCGCTCCGCGCCCAATGGCCTTTGAGCAGCGCGCCGAGCATCGCCGGCAACCCCGGCCGCACCAGCAGCCAATCTCGGATCGCCGGCCCTTTGGTCGCCCCGATCACCCTTTTATAGCCGCTATCGCCCGCGCCCCAATCAACCCGCGTGATCCCGCGCGCCATCGCGTCTGCGAGATTACGATAATAGAGCAATTTGCCCGGTGAATGTTTGGCAAACGCCGGATCATAGCTGTTGGCGATCGCATATTTCAGCGGACCGGCATCAATATCGAAGGAAAAAGCCGCTGGCGCGCCATCCACGCGCAACAGCGCGGCATGCAGCATCCCGGCGATCACCGGATCGCTGGCGACCTGACGCCAGAAGGCGCCGTGACCCGTGCAGGTGAATTTCGCGTCGCGGCCATCGGTGCGCGCGGCGATCCAGCTCTTTTCCTCAATCGCCGCCATCGCATCAAAGCCACCGTTCGACAGCGCCTTGCCATCCAGAAATTCCCACCCCAGCGCGCCGTGTTCGGCAAGGTGTTTTTCGTGGAAACGGTTCTTGCGCAGCGTCGAGTTACGCGGCCACCCGCCGACCGCTTCGGCAGCCATATCGAGCAGATAGCTATCAGCGATAAAGCGATCGAGCACTGCCCAGCCGCGTCCGCGCGCCGCCGTGATCAGCGCCATTGCTGCCGGATCATCATCATAAACCGGCCCGATCCTGAGCGCATTGACGCGCGCTGCCAGCGCATCAGCAAGCGCATCGAACACCGATGCATCGGCGCCTTCATACGCCGGAAAGCTACGAAATGGCCAATAACTGCCCGGTACCGCCGCCAGCCGCGCCCATCCGGGCCCGATCGCCACCATCGGCAGCGCGACCAGCGGCACGCGATCCGCTTCGATCATGATCGTATGGGCCTGCCCGCCCTGCGCGGCGAGTGCCGACGCGAACCAGTGATAGCGCAGAAATTGGTGGCTATGCGGGGCGACCGCCGCAACGGCATCGATCCTGCTGGACAGCCCTTCACACGCCATTGCCGTCATCGTCGCCGGCAGGCGCACGAAATCAGCGAGCAACAGCGGCTTGGTCATGCAGCAAAAATACCGCAATAATCGTTACGATATGGTTGGTAGTGGCCAGACCACCGCGATCCGTTATGAGTATTTTCCTATGCAATTCTCCCCAGCCGTCACCACGATCGCGCAGACGATCCAGCTTTCCTTGGCCCCGGTTTTCCTCCTCGCCGGGATTGGCGCGGTGCTGAACGTCATCGCCGGGCGGCTGGCGCGCGTCGTCGATCGCGCCCGCGCGCTCGAACGGCTTCATCCGCGCAGCAGCGGCCCAGAACATGATCGGCATGTCTGGGAATTGCGGCTGCTTGATCGGCGCATGTCCGTGATCAACGCCGCGCTGTTCCTGTGCGTGACCAGTGCAGTGGCGATCTGTACCGTCGTCGCGCTGCTCTTCGTCGCCGAGCTCGCCAATTTGCACATCGGCACAATCGTCGCGCTGATTTTCATTCTGGCGATGGCGTTGCTGGTCGCCGGCCTCGTCATGTTCATGATCGAGGTCAGGATGTCCCTGCGTGCAACGCATATCCGCGTCGAGTTGCTGGAGCGCGAACGCGGTTAGCGCGGGATGAAAGCAGATTGAATCGAAACTCAAACCGTTCGTCCTGAGTAGGGGCTGAGCTTGTCGAGGAGTAGCAGGTCGGATCGTCTCCCAGACGATCCTGAAACATACCGGGGGCATGTTTCACCTGCTACTTATCGAAGGACCTGCCCCAAACGCTGTCCTTCGATACGCCACTTCGACAAGAGCTCAGTGGCTACTCAGGACGAACGGACCAACCTAACGTCATCCCGCTCTAGCGCGTCCCGTCCATCCCCGGCCCGACATCAGCGCTTGGCAGATAGCGCGGCGCGACCCGCGCTTTGCTCGCCTGTTCATAAACATAGCCGGCACCCAGCAAGGTTGTTTCGCTATGCGCGCGGCCGATGAACGACAGGCCAACCGGTAATCCGCGCACCAGCCCCATCGGCACGGTCAGATTGGGATAGCCCGATACTGCGGGCAGCTCGCTCGACGACGGGCCATTATATTGATCGCCATAGACGTGATCGATCAGCCAGCCGGGGCCATAGCTCGGTTCCACCAGGATCTGCGCGCCGGCCTTGGCGAGCATCGCGTCAATGCCTTCCTTGCCCGCCAGCCGCAGCGATTTTGCGCGCGCGCCGAGATATTCGGGATCGGTCAGGCCATTGGTCTTTTCCGCCGCCAGGAATGTTTCCTGCCGAAAATAGGGCATTTCCGCCGCGGCATTGGCTTCATTAAAGGCAATAATGTCCGCCAGGGTCCGCGTCTTCACAGCCGGCGGGGTGGTGGCGAGATAGCTGTTCAGATCAGCCTTCAGCTCCGTCAACAACACCGCGAATTCAGCAGCGCCAATCCCGTCAAGCTTGGGCTTTTCCACATCGACCAGCACCGCACCCTGCGCCTTCAGCACGGCAAGCGCGGCGTCGAACGCCTTGGTAAGATCGGCATTCATCGCGGGCCGATAGACCGCCACCCGCACCCCATTCAGCGTCGCGCGGGGCAGATCGGCGGCGTAATCGTGCTTGAACAGATCGGCATCGCGCGTTGCCGGATCGGCGGGATCGCTGGCTATCATTTGCGAAAACAGGATCGCGGCATCGGCGACGCTGCGCGCCATTGGCCCGGGCGTATCCTGGCTATGGCTGATCGGCACGACATGCGTGCGACTGACCATCCCGATCGTCGGCTTCAGCCCGACCAGCCCATTGATCGACGACGGGCAGACCACCGACCCATCGGTTTCCGTGCCGATGCCTACTGCGGCAAAGCTGGCGGCGATCGCGGCACCGGTGCCGCTCGACGACCCACATGGCGTGCGGTCAAAAGCATAGGGATTGCGCACTTGCCCGCCGACAGCACTCCACCCACTGACCGAATTGTTCGATCGGATATTGGCCCATTCGCTGAGATTGGTCTTGCCCAGGATCACCGCGCCACCCGCGCGCAGCACCGCCACCATCGGCGCGTCGCGCAAGGTGACATTGTCCTTCAGCGCCAGGCTGCCCGCCGTCGTCGCGACCGGATCCTTGGTTTCGATATTGTCTTTCACCAGCACCGGCACCCCGTCGAGGGGCCCGAGCGATTTGCCCGCCTTGCGCCGCGCATCAGCGGCCTTGGCCTGCGCAAGCGCGTCCGGATTGGTCGCGATGACCGAGCGCAGCGTTGGCCCGGTCCGGTCCATCGCCGCGATCCGCGCCAGATAGGCCTGGGTAATCGCCTCGCTCGACGCCGTGCCATCGGCCATCATCGCGCGCAAATCGGCGATGGAGGCCTCCTCGATTTTGGGGGCGATTTGCGCGGTGGCGGGGGTGGTGACGGCAAAGACGACGGCGGCGGCGATCGGCAGAAAATGGTGGCGCATGAATTTCCCCAAAGACGTTAACGCAAGCGTAACGGGCAGGGGGCGCGGCGCAAGTGGGGTTGAGGATTTCGCTTCCGGACGATGAACCGCCAACCACCCGTACGTCTTGAGTAGGGGCTGAGCTTGCCAATGGCCCATATTGAAAGGCCTGTCGCAAACACCGTCCTTTGATACACCACTTCGACAAACACAACGGCTATTCGAGACGAACGGGTTGAGATTGGCAATCTGGAGCGCACACGCGCCACCTCAAAGTTGCGAAGGTTGCAAGTATTCTTCGCTTTTTGCGCTGGCGGAAAGTGGTAAGCAGATTATTAGAAAGATTGACGATTTCAAATAACAGAAGTGACGGTATAAGTTGACGGCGACGTAAAAAATCTGCTGTTATTAGGATTGCGAATAGGAGTTATTATGAAGGTATTTATTAGCTGGAGTGGCGATCGAAGTAAAGCGCTGGCCATAGCTTTGAAAGAGTGGATACCACTTATATTGCAGTACGCAAAACCGTGGGTTTCGGAAAAAGATATATCGGCGGGAGAACGATGGGCACAGGCTATTTCTGGAGAGTTAGAAAGTTCTAACTTTGGAATACTTTGCATTACTCCCGAAAATTTGAGCTCAGAGTGGATTTTGTTTGAGGCTGGAGCGCTATCAAAATCGATGCTTGATGCGAAAGTAATACCGTTACTTTTTGGACTTGAGTTAAGCGATCTTAGTGGCCCTTTATCTCAATTTCAAGCTCTAAAGATTGACCAACAAGGCGTCATGGATGTCATAAAAGCTATCAATGTTGTTTCAGAGATAAAGGCTTCCGACACGACGATTGATCAACTTGTTCCCGCATTATGGCCACAATTGCAGCAAAAGGTCGATAATATACCGGGAAAGGCGCCAGCCGGTAAAAATATGCGGCCGCACGGAGAAATTCTGGAGGAGCTGGTTTCCCAGGTTAGAGGTTTAGGGGCGCGAGTGCGTGATCTTGATCCAGATTTTATGGATCGCGAACTAAAGATTGCCAGCCGGAGCGGCCGCGACCTTGACCCTCGGATGATTGACGAACTCATGCATGGAGCAATAGATTCTCGTGACGGCGACTTATCGCTGTTGATTTTAGCTGGGCTAATAAGAGAACCAATGCCTTGGCTAGCCGAAGTACTAGTTGAATCTCACCGAGAACTGAAAAGTGCGAGTCCCAAGCAGGCAAGGGATATCGCTCATCGCCTGATGCGACTTGTCGATCAAACCGCGAGAGGACGAATTGGTGACCGTTTTTTGGGGCGGACCAAAGCTGGCCAAATGCTGATGATGGAAATGCCTATGTACATAGACCGGGCAATCTCCTCACGAATTGAGTTTCGCACGAAAATTGGGGAAATCAACGCAGAGGGGCAACCTGACGGCGATTGACACCCCCACAAATGAAAAGAGGCTGCCGGGGGGTGCCACGCACCGCCCCGGCAACCTCCTGACATGGTCAGCGGCCGGAAGCTCCAGCCCGGGAGACCATGCGAGCCGCCAATCCTATGGGCCTTAACGTTGACTGGGGGAGAATGCCCCCCGTCAGGCCCGGCGGATTAGCGCCGCATCCCCCGAACGAACTGAACCGACCCCTTTGCTGAACCATGAGACATCGGATCACCTCCTTTCGCTAGTTAAAACGGCGTACCCTGCCTGGGCACGACTCCTGTTTGAATCATGTGATTCATAACAACAAGTCTTGTAATTTATTTCTTTTTGGGCGACTTAAGAGGACTGTGCTTGGGACTGGCCCGCACAGTCCCCAATCACCGCTGCAATCGCGCCGTCTGCCGGGATCGCTAGCGTTGCACCGGGCGCAGAACTGCCCGTCAGCATCACGCCAATCCGCCCTTTTGCTCGCGCCAGCGCCGTGGAAATGAAGCTATCGTCGATCGGCACCGCCGCCATCACGCCCGGCGCAAAGGCGCGCGGCCGCGCGACAAAGCTGGCCGCACCCGATCCGGTGATGATCTTCAGCATGCCCCCCGCTGCAGCGGGCACGGCGCGGACGAACAATAATCGGTGGCGAGCGGAATCGCAGCGCAGCGCAAGTTGCGTCTGGCCGGCAGTATCGACAAACACCGCCGCATCGCCGGCCGGGCCAACATCATGCCGCCAATGGCCAGCGGTGATCGCCACGCCGTCCAGCTCGGGCGTCGGCAATATCCCCGACGCGATCACGCGGTCCGGCCCGGGCACGCTGATCGCGACCGAGGCATCTTCCGGCTTGGTGGGAGGCGTATCAGCAGACGGGGCGCAACCGGCCAACCCTATTAGGGCCAGTACCACCACCGTCCCCCGCATCACGGGCGGCAATCCTCACTCACCCGCAAAATCTCTGGCCAGGCGGGAATAACAAGCACCGGCAAGGTCGCCTGATCGACGATGAACCGGCCGCGGCTGAACCCGATCGCATCAAGCAACGGATCACGCGGGAACAGCGCGAAGGCCATATACGCCGGGCTCGCGCCGGTTGGCTGGGTAGCGATGGTGCGCGCCGTGCTCGAGGTGCGGATGGTCAGCGGCGCATTGCCGGGTGCAGCACCGCGCCGCGACACATAGATTTGCCCGGCGCCGCGATCACACCGGATGGTCAGTTCAGCATCGGCACCCGGCCTGCCGAACAGCGCGATGCTGCCGCGACTATCCTGGCGATACACCCAGTCGCCTGGCGTCACCGGCCGATCGCGCCAGTCACCGCCATAAGCGGGGGACACCGGGACCGGCGTTTGGGTAGCGGCAACGATAGGTGCAGGGGTCGGCATGGCGGTCGATACCACCGGCGGCGTGACTTGCCGCGCGGGTGGCGGGGCAAGCCGGGCCGGGAGCGGCGCAGGGGCGCTGGCGCAGCCGGCCACCAGCATCACGACAAAAAGGGGCGATCGCAGCATCCTATCTCTATGCGCGATGCCGCCGAAAGGCTCAACCGCCGATCCGGCCCATCAACCATGAAACCGCTTCCCTTCGTCCCGTCCTTGGGCAACCAAGGGGCAATCAGGGGCCCGGCGGAGGAACTATGGACGGCAAAAGGCTGAAAGCGATCCTCGGCGGATCGGCGGGGAACCTGGTCGAATGGTATGATTGGTATGCCTATTCGGTGCTGACCATCTATTTCGCGCCAAGCTTTTTCCCGAAATCCGACCAGACCGCGCAATTGCTGAGCGCCGCCGCGATCTTTGCGGTGGGTTTCCTGATGCGGCCGATCGGCGCCTGGATCATGGGCAGCTATGGCGACCGGCATGGCCGCAAGGCGGGGCTGGCGCTGTCGGTTGGGCTGATGTGCGCCGGATCGCTGATGATCGCGATCGCGCCAACCTATGCCCAGGCCGGCGTGATTGCGCCCGCTATCCTCGTCATCGCGCGGATGTTGCAGGGGCTGTCGGTCGGCGGCGAATATGGTGCGAGCGCAACCTATCTGTCCGAAATGGCGAGCAAGAAGCGGCGCGCCTTCTGGTCGAGCTTCCAATATGTCACGCTGATCGGCGGGCAGTTGCTCGCATTAGGCGTGACATTGATCCTGCAGGGCTTTTTGGATGAGGCGGCGATGGGCGCCTGGGGCTGGCGGATCGCCTTTGTGATCGGCGCGGCGCTGGCGCTGGCGGTCTATGTGCTGCGGCGGCGGCTCGCCGAAACCGCGCAGTTCGAGGCACTCGCCAAGGACCGCCCCAAATCGACCGCACTCAGCCTGTGGCGCGCTTTCCCGCGTGAATTCATGATCGTCGCGGCGATCAGCGGCGGCGGGTCCTGCGCCTTTTATGCGTACACCACGTACATGCAGAAATTCCTGGTCAACACGTCGGGCTTCGGCAAACAGACCGCGACCGAAATCATGACCGCAGCACTGATCATCTTCATGCTGTCGCAGCCGATCTTCGGCCTGCTCGCCGACCGGTTTGGGCGCAAGCCGATGCTGCTGCTGTTCGGCTTTGGTGGTATGGCCGTGTCGGTACCGGTGTTCTCCGCCATTGCAGCAACCACCGACGCGGTGAGCGCCTTCGCGATCATCCTCGTCCCGCTGATGCTGCTATCGGCCTACACATCGATCAGCGGCCTGATCAAAGCCGAGCTCTTCCCCGCGCATATCCGCACATTGGGCGTGGCGCTGCCCTATGCGCTGGGCAACACGATCTTTGGCGGCACGGCGGAATATGTCGCACTGAAGTTCAAGGACCTGCATCTGGAGGCGGGGTTTTATTGGTACGTCACGGCGATCATCGGGATGGCCACGATCGGGTTCCTGATGCTGCCCGAGACCAAGCATGCGAGCTTAATTGTGGAGGATTGAGGGGGATCATTACAGTGGATCTTCAACTGGCGGAGGATCATCTACGTGCACCATCCCTCGCTCGATGAACTCGTCACGGATTGCCTCGAGTTCGACTTCTGTCCGTCCCGACCAGTTTCCAACAAAAATCGTCGCATCGTCGAAAATCGCTCCAATCAATTGAGCATCATTGAAGTTAACTCGATGTAAAATTGCACCTTCGAGATGCGCCCCACTCAGGTCCGCATTTTCAAGATTTGCACCGCTCAAGTTCGCACCTTCAAGATGCGCACGGCGCAGGTCGGCAGCTTGGAGACGCGCCTCGCGCAGGTCTGCACCTTCAAAATGCGCACGGCGCAGGTCCGCACCACCAAGGTGCACGTTGGTCAGGTTCGCGCCTTCAAAATACGCTTCAAATAGGTCCGCGCCTCGAAGGTTCGCATTAGACAGGTTCGCGCCCTGTAGATGCGCCCAGCGCAGTTTGGCTCCTTCGAGATGCGCCCCGGACAGGTTCGAGGCTCGGAAATGTACCGTGTACAGTCCCGGGCCTTTAAGATGCACTCCGGAAAGGTTCGCGGCTCCAAGATGCGCGTCGAACAGGTCCGCGCCTTCAAGAGCCACCTCTCGCAGGTCTGCGCCTTCTAAATGGGCCCGGCGCAGGTCCGCGCCTCCAAGATGCGCCTGGGACAGGTCCGCGCCTTCAAGATGCGCTTCACGAAGATTCGCGCCTTCTAAATGCGACCCAGACAGGTCGGCGCCTTCGAGATGCGCATTGCCCAAGTCCGCGCCTTCTAAATGCGACCCGGACAGGTCGGCGCCTTCGAGATGCGCCCCGCTTAGGTCAGCGCCCTCAAGATGCGCTTCGCGAAGATTCGCGCCGATAAAGGAGCACTGCGATAATGCTCGAGAAGCGAGCAGCGCGCCAGCCGAACTCCTGGGTCCCGACACATCAATCAGATCGAAACAGGTGCCAGTAAGAGGCAGATCGGCGCGGAAAATGGAGCGCGAGTCTTCTCGGATCACCGCCCGTTCCGCATTGGCAACTGCGTGCGGTGCCACTGCGGCCATCGCCCGCCGGATCTCGGTGACCTTTGCTTCTGCCCAGTCTACTCGCGACAGCCCAGAGTCAGGTTGCGCCTCATCGTGCGCCTCGACCGACTCCACAATCGCCCGTGTTCCCGTTTCGCGGGCGCTGGTCGCCATTCGCGCGCGGAGCAATTCCCAAGCCGGGCGGCGGAAGCTTTCGCCATAATCGCCGCGCAGGAAGCTGCGCAATTGGTGCAATGCCGCGATCTGCAACGTCTCGCGCGCATGAGCCGGATATTTCTCATCGAGCGCGCCCGCCGCGCGCATCTGGATTTCCTGAAATTCCTTCAGGTTCACGTCCTTGCGCTGATTGGCGAGGGTTTCGTTGACGTGAATGTCGCGAAACAGCCACAGGATGAACGCCGAAGGCAGGCCGATCACCAGCAGCAGCAATTGTAACGCCTCACGCCATTCTAGCTGCCCTTCTCCGCCCTTGGTCAAAAATGTTTGAAATGCAGTACCGACGCCACCAACCTCGGCTGGAAAGCGCAGTTCCAGCAGCCACAAAACCACCAGCGGGATCGCGAAGCCTATTGCCAGCAACACTATTGGTCGCGGCAAATGTCGCCGCACATCTCGCCGACGCTGTTCGCCTGCCCAGGCCTTCAGCCGCAGCCACCGCACCCGCATCGAGATTCGCGTCTTGAACCGCCAAGTGTTGCGCGGCCCCAGAAAATCATCGCGCCACCATTTGTGGACGTTACTCAACCAGCCCATCGCAGCCCCCTTGTTGATAAGACTAGCGAGGCCGCTGATTGGCGCTACCTAATTATTGGCAACGGGTTAAGTCCACATAACGAGGTCTGGTCCGCCCCCCGAAACAACATTGCCGAGCGCCGTCCGCTACTTCGTCGCCGTCGCGAACAGCCTCTCCACCGATCCACCATTGCGTTTCAGCACTGCCTCGACCCGTTTACGGCCGTCATAATAGACGAGCGCCGGGGCCATTTCACCCCGTGCCTTCAGGGCGGCGGCTTCGGCGTCGGAAAGGGTGCCACCACCCGCGACCAGATCGCAATATCCTTCACGCAGCCAAATAGGGTAGCGCCAATCGGCAAGCGGCCCGAAATGGGCGCGGATCAGGCCGTGGGTGCGTTCATGCGCGATCACGCCCGACAGGCTGCGTCGCCCGGAGGTGTTGGCCCGCGTCATCACGCTATCGTTGGCGATGTCACTGCGATTGAAGATGATGGTCTCAATGAAAGGTCGGCTGATCGCGATCGTGGTTTGCGATCCCGGCGCCAATAATCGCCAGCGCCAGCCGCCGTCAGTCAGGAAAATACGGCGGCCATATCCGGGCCCGGCGATCGGGCTGGCCCGAAGCAATCGATCCGATCGCGCCAGGATATTGCGCGCTGCGACCTCAGGGATAGGCGTATCCGAATAAAGCTGAGTGTCGCCGACCTGAAGGTGATGCGGAAAGGCCAAGGCTTCTGGAACGACTGTACAAAAAACCCAGGCCACACAAACAAATGTCACCGCCATCGACAGCCATTTACGCATTGATCAGCTCCCCTCTAGACTGGACGATACACTATCCCTTTTTCGGCTTCCGAAACCGCAACGCAAACCGGTCGGTCTTGCCGCGGATGCTGGGGTCGAACACCATCGTGCTATGATCGTCCGCTGCCACCTTCAACACATCGCTCTCGGCCTCCAGCACGAAGCCTGCCTTGACGAAATCGGCCTTGACCACGGCGGGATCGATCCGGTGCAGCTTTTCAACGGTCGCGCGGGTGTCGCCCGGCAGCGCGGCGTGATCGATCACCGCCACAATGCCGCCCGGCTTGGTCGCCTTGAACAGCGTGGCGACAAAGGCGTCAGGGTCCGTGCGTGGCACCTTATACTGCGCACTTTCCCAATAGAGATCATGATAAGATAAATGCAGCATCGTGAAATCAAGGCTGTTCGGTGCTGCCGCGAATTGATCAAACGGATACGCGGTCTGCGTCACATTCGGGTTGCGCGCGACCAGCGACGTCCAGATCGCCTTGCCCTTGTCATCGGTCGGCAAGAACTGGGTGGGCTCATATGCCGTGACATGCCCTTTCGGGCCCACGACGCGCGCCATAATCTCGGTATAATAGCCTGCCCCCGCCATGACATCGGCGGCCTTCATGCCGGGTTTCAACCCTTCAAACGCCAGGATATCGGCGGGCTTGCGGCCTTCATCAAGCGTGACCTGCTCCGCCGGGCGACCGGGTGCGGTGACAGCTGCGGTGATAGTTGACACAGCTTGCTTCGCGGCGACTGGCGATAAGGGGGGCAGCGACGAGAGAGTCAGGGCGGCGGTGAACAGCAACGCAGTCGATCGCATCAGCGGCATCCTTTTGTGTGTTATGTATTTAATACAGTCCATGGGCCGTTCGGTCAATCACCGCGAATGACAAATTCGGCCCGATCGACCGCCGTTCGCTGTGGTTTAGGGTGCATTAACACCATCGCGCTACTTGGTGCTTAAACGTCCAACATTGGTCGTGGGACTTGGGGTCCTGGGGATTAGAGTCACGGGAATTGGGGGCAGGTCGGCAATGATCGACGGGAGGATCAGCAAGCGGTTGAGCGACAAGGAAGTCGCGATGCGCGTTCGCCTGTATAACGAAGGCGGTCATTTTCAGCAGGCCTTGCGCACCGTTTGGGCGCGCGCCTCGCACGTCATCACGCCGGTGATCGAACGCGAATGGCGCATTAATTTTCAAAATCCGTTGAGCGGCGTCGCGCCCGATCGGATCGAGGAATTCGTGGTGCTGGTCCTCGAGACGACGGCGCAACGCTGGACCCTGCCGGTCGATGAAAATTGGGTCGCGTTGATTGCGCGGCGCGGCCGAGAACAGGCCGCGCTCAACCTTTCGCTGCCGATGGTGATCTATGGCCTGATGAATTACGGCACCGCCCTGACCCGCGCGATCACCAGCCATTATGCCGACGATGTCGATTTCGTCGCGCTCGCGCTCGACACGATCCACCGATTGCATTGTATCGAGGTCGACATCTGCATGACGCAGATCGGCGTCGTTCGCCGCGCCGAGACCGCGGAGGAATTGGCGGCGCGGGGCCAATCCTATCTGGCGGACCTGGGGGGCATGCTGCACGAATCAGTGGCCGATGTCGCGGCGCTGCGCGCGCATACGCAGCAGACATCGCTGGCGGCGCGCAGCACGCTCGACAAGACATCCGAAGTCGCGATCGCAGCCGAACAATCGGCTATCGCGATGCGCGACGCTGCACAGACCGCGGGTGGCCTGATCAAGGCCATCCGCGACGCGCGCGGCGAAGTGGAGGCAGCGGCCGACATCGCCATGCGCGCCAGCAAACAGGCTGAGGAAGCGGTGGATATGTCGCGGGTGCTGTCTGACCACGCCAAATCGATCGAATCGATCCTGGGGCTGATCCGCGACATCGCCGGGCAAACCAATTTGCTGGCGCTCAATGCCACGATCGAGGCAGCACGCGCCGGCGATGCCGGACGCGGCTTTGCTGTGGTGGCGCAGGAAGTGAAAAGCCTCGCCAACCAGACTGCGCGCGCGACCGATGACATTGCCGCGACGATCGCCGCCATTCAGGCAGCGACGCGGTCAACCGTGGACACCAACGCGTCGATCAAATCGACCATTGCCCAGCTTGCCGATGGCGCCGGGCGGATCCGCACGGCGATGAGCGACCAGGCCAACACCGTCAGCGCGATCACCGCCAGCGTCGACGAAACCGCGCACGCCGCCGACACCATGTCAGGCACGATCGCCGCGATCCGCGAGGACAGTCAGGTCGTTGCCAGCGAAGTCGACAACCTGCAGGCGCGCGTGACAACGGTCGATGCGCGGCTGACCAATATGGAAAGCGTGGCGGGCAAGTTCGTCGCCGGCATCGCAGGCGAACAGCGCGCGGCGTGATGGGTTAAGCGGCGCGGGGGGTGATACGATCTAGCGCACCGTTCAGGGCGCGCTTGGCTTCCAACAACTCGTACTGAGCTTGAAGGCGGAGAAAAAATCCTTCGGACAAACGGAAATAGCGCGCGAGACGGAGATCGAGTTCACCGCCAATGATCTGCCGCCCTTCGATAACAGCCACAAGGTCAGCAACAGGCACCTCGATCGACCGTGCCAGCAGCGTAGCATCCAGCCCTAGCGGCTCCATGAATTCACTTACTAGCATCTCCCCGGCATGCGGGTTATGAAGCCAATCAGGATTAGTGATAATCTGTGATCTCGACACCGTCCGCGCCTCCGTCGTGCCAAACGAAGCATATACGCCATTTTTTGTTAATTGAAACCGAGTGCTGTCCGGCGCGATCATCGGCTAACGCATGCAGGCGGTTGCTCGGCGGATTACGGAGATCGTCGAGCGACGCCGCCGCGTCGATCAATTTTAGCCGGTAAAAGGCGCGCTCCTGAATGTCCTGTGGGAGTTTACGGCTACGCTCGCCGCGCCATAGACGCTCAGCTTCCGGATCGGCGAAAGTGCGGATCATGGCTTAACTCCAAGAAGGGCCGCTAATCATTAATTACCTTCACCGAAACAACACTTTTGATTCCAAATACATTTGTCTTTAACTAAAGTATATTCTCAGTTATATTTCACTAGTAACTTCAAAATATTGCTACCGCCCCCGCCTCGAACTCCCCGCCACCCCAGCACGCAACTTCTGGCTCTTCCCATAGCGCGTCTTGCGCGTGCCCGGTTTGCCCTCGTTGCTCCGACCCATCACGGGTGCCTTGCGCTCGTCCACCGGCAGCCCCAGTTCCTCTGCCTCCAGCGATCGGATTTCGTCGCGCAAGCGCCCGGCCTCCTCAAACTCCAGGTCCGCCGCCGCCGCGCGCATCTTCTTTTCAAGCTCTTCAATATACGCACGCAGATTGTGACCGACCATGTGCGGGCGGTCCTCATCAATCTCGACCGTCACTTGATCGCGGCTCGCCACGTCCTTGATGATATCGCCGATGTTGCGGCGGATCGTCGTGGGGGTAATGTCGTGCAGCGCGTTATAGGCGAGCTGCTTCTCCCGCCTGCGCCCGGTTTCATTCATCGCGCGTTCCATGCTGCCGGTGATGCGGTCAGCATAGAGGATCACCCGCCCATCGACATTGCGCGCGGCGCGGCCGATGGTCTGGATCAGCGAGGTTTCGGAGCGCAGGAATCCTTCCTTGTCGGCATCCAGAATCGCGACCAGCCCGCATTCGGGAATGTCGAGCCCCTCGCGCAGCAGGTTGATGCCGACCAGCACGTCATACACCCCCAGCCGCAGGTCACGGATCAGCTCGATGCGCTCGAGCGTCTCAACATCGCTATGCATGTAACGGACCTTGATCCCCGCCTCGTGCATATATTCGGTCAAATCCTCGGCCATCCGCTTGGTGAGCGTCGTCACCAACGTGCGATAGCCCGCCTCGGCAGTTTTCTTCGCCTCGACGATCAGGTCCTGGACCTGCTCCTCGACCGGCTTGATCTCGATGGGCGGATCGATCAGGCCGGTGGGGCGGATCACCTGTTCGGCAAACACCCCGCCCGTCTGCTCCATTTCCCATGATCCCGGCGTTGCCGAAACATAGGTGGTTTGCGGGCGCATCGCCTCCCATTCGTTGAACCGCAACGGGCGATTGTCGATCGCGCTCGGCAAGCGGAAGCCATATTCGGCCAGCGTCAGCTTACGGCGGTGATCGCCGCGCGACATGCCATTGATCTGGCCGATCGTGACATGGCTTTCATCGACGAACAGCAGCGCGTTTTCGGGGAGATATTCGAACAATGTCGGTGGCGGCTCACCCGGCATCCGCCCGGTCAGGAAGCGCGAATAATTCTCGATGCCAGCACAAGAACCGGTCGCGGCAATCATTTCGAGATCGAAATTGGTGCGCTGCTCCAGCCGTTGCGCCTCAAGCAACTTTCCCTCGCTGACCAGCTCTTTCAGCCGTTCGGCCAGCTCGAACTTGATCGCCTCCATCGCCTGTTTCAGCGTCGGGCCGGGCGTGACGTAATGGCTGTTCGCAAAGACGCGGACATAATCCAGACTGGCAACCTTCTTGCCGGTCAGCGGATCGAATTCGACAATCTCCTCGATATCGTCGCCGAACATCGACACGCGCCAGGCAGTGTCCTCATAATGCGATGGGAAGATTTCGAGCGTATCCCCTTTCACCCGAAAATTACCGCGCGAAAAGCCCGCATCGTTGCGCTTATACTGGAGCGACACCAGCTTGCGGACGATCTCGCGCTGATCGACCACTTGGCCCTTTTTCAGGTCAAAGATCATCGCCGAATAGGTCTCGACAGAGCCGATGCCGTAAAGGCAGCTGACCGAAGCGACGATGATCACATCATCGCGCTCAAGCAGCGATCGCGTCGCCGCGTGCCGCATCCGATCGATCGATTCGTTGGTCGAGCTTTCCTTTTCGATATAAGTGTCGGACCGCGCGACATAGGCTTCGGGTTGATAATAATCATAATAGGAAACGAAATACTCGACCGCGTTGTCGGGGAAGAATGACTTCATCTCGCCATAAAGTTGCGCCGCCAGGATCTTGTTGGGCGCCAGGATCAGCGCGGGACGCTGCACCGCCTCAATCACCTTGGCCATTGTGAAGGTCTTCCCCGAGCCTGTAACGCCAAGCAGCACCTGGTCGCGCTCACCCGCTTCGGTCTGCGCGACAAGCTCGGCAATCGCGGTCGGCTGGTCGCCGGCGGGGGTATAGTCGGATACGATCTTGAACGGCCTGCCGCCTTCCAGTTTGGGCGGACGTTCGGGCCGGTGCGGCACGAAACTAATGCCGGTTTCCGGCTCGTCGAGGCTGGTGCGAATCTGGATGGCCATGCGGGAACATATGGGGCACGTAGCGGCGCGGCGCAATCAGACGCGACCATCGCCATTGGCCCTGTGCCGAATTCGCGATTGACCAATATTCCCTCGGAACATAAAAAGAACATGAGGGTCGGCGTGAGTCGCGTCGCCCGATAAAGGGAGGATCGCGATGATCGGTTATGCAACATTGGGTACGAACAATATCGCCGCCGCCAGGGGCTTTTACGATGCCCTGCTCGGCAGCATCGGCGCGGCGCGCATCATGGAATTTGGCGACGATCTGGGCGGTTTCACGATGTGGGGCACCGGCTGGGACAAGCCCGGCCTGGCCGTGACCAATCCTTATGACAAAAACGCCGCGACCGTCGGCAACGGCACGATGATTGCCCTTACCGTTGATACGCGCGCCAAGGTTGATGCGCTGCATGCCAAGGCGCTGGAGCTAGGCGGCAGCTGTGAAGGTCCTCCGGGGCTGCGTGGCGACGAAGGTCCACAGGCCTTTTACGGTGCCTATTTCCGTGACTTGGACGGCAACAAGCTGTGTGCGTTCCGGACGGGCCCGGCCTGATCCTGCGCGATTGAGGGAGGTCGGTGCATCCAACGCGATGCTTTTCGCGTAGCTGAGCACACCCCACAGGAGCACCGACATGACCCTGAATCGCCGCACCTTTTTGACTGCATCGACGATTGCCGTTGCCACCGCCGCTGTTGCCGCCTCTGGTGCTGCAGCGGCGGTGAAGCCCCGGTATGAGATCAATCTCAGCGAAGCCGAATGGAAAAAGCGGCTGACCCTGGCGCAGTTTCGCACCCTGCGGCAGGAAGCGACTGATACACCGGGCGAGAGCCCCTATCTAAACGAGCATCGCGCGGGCATCTTCACCTGCGCTGGCTGCGCGCTGCCGGTGTTTTCGTCCAAAGCCAAATATGACAGCGGCACCGGCTGGCCGAGCTTTTTCCAGCATCTGCCCAAGGCGATTCACACCGAAACCGACACATTGCTGGGGTTCGAACGTGTCGAGGTCGAATGCCGCCGCTGTGGCGGGCATCTCGGCCATGTGTTTGATGACGGCCCGGCGCCAACGGGCAAGCGTTACTGCATGAACGGCACCGCGCTGAAATTCATCGCGGGTCGGGCCTGATCGGGCCATCCCCTATGGTGGCTATTGCAGCGACCGATAGGCCACCCGCCACATGACAAGGCCGATCACCGCCGCAACCGCCGCGAGAATCACGCTGGTGGCGGCGGCGCTCGCCCAGCGGAACAAGAGGGTCTGCAAATCGCTGGGCGGCGCTTCAAACAGACCAAAGCCATAGGTCTGGCTGAAGACAAAGACGACGAAGCCGGTCGCCGCGCCAACCAGCGCGGCATGGCCAGCGGCGCGCCGGCCCGTCAAATGCATGAAAATCCAGATCGGCGTGGCAACCGCCGTGATCGCCAGCGCGCAGAGCAAGGCGCCGAGGATAAAGGCGGCCGTCAGCCCCAATGGGCCGCTGGTTGATCCCATCGCCGCCAATCCCATGGCAACCGCGCCGCCCAGCAGACCGCCGACCGCAACCGCCAAGCCGGCCCGGTCGAGCGTGGTTTCATGGCGATGCATCCGCAACTCGTTCATGCCAATCCCAACCCAATCCCAAACTAGTGATCGCCCCCGATCGATGCGACTCGCGCGCCCCAAAGGAAGCCTATCGCATGGCGCGTATGCTGGGCGTATCGAGGCAGGCAAGCAACGCTGCGCGTGGCATTGGCGGCGTCCCAGCCGGGGACGCATAAGGTGCAATCGCGGTCGGCTGGCCAAAACCGACGGTATCGAACCGGCCGCCCTGACGGGTGCAGGCCATGGCAGCGGCGAGCAACCGGGGCGGCGTATCATAGGCTTCATTGCTCAGCCGAAAGGTGCCCCAATGCATGCCAATCGATCGCGACGCACCAAGCCGACGCGCGACGTCCACCGCATCGACCGGCCCGATATGGCTCCAGTCGCCCATTTGCCCGGGTGAAAAGCGGAACGCGCCGATGGGGATCAGCGCCAGCCGCATCGGGCCATAAACCGCCGCCTCATCTGCCCAGCGCAAATCGCCAGCGCCGGTATCGCCGGTGAAGAACAGATTGCCGCCCGGCAACCGCACAACAAAGCTGGACCAGAGCGCGCGATTCTGGTCGCTCAGCCAGCGCGTGCTCCAATGGTGGTTGCGGTTGACGATCACCTCAACGCCGGGCTTCACGGTCAACCGCCCGCCCCAATCAAGCGTTCGCGACGGCACGCCGACCTGACCGATCACCGCATCATTGCCCAGCGAAGAGACGATCAGCGGCCGATCACGGTCCCACAGCCGTTTCAGCGTCGTCAGGTCCATATGATCAAAATGATTATGGCTGACCAGCACGAGATCGATCTTCGGCAGCTTGTCAAAGGCAATGCCCGGCGCGGCAACGCGTGCCGGGCCAATATCAAACGGCCCTGCCCGCGCTGACCAGATCGGATCGGTCAGGATGTTCAACCCTTGGGTCTGCACCAGCACGGTTGCGTGCCCCACCCAGGTAGCAACCATGGCATTACCCATCACCCGCGCCGGCACCGGTTTGGGGACCACCCGAACATGATCCGGCCATGCCGGGGGGGCATCCCCGGTTTGGCCCGTCAGCCGCCGCCAGATGTAATTGCCGCGCTTGCCGCGCGGGCGAAGCCGAATTTCATCATCCCGATCAGGATTACGGAAACGTTCGCCATCATAATGGGCGCTCACCGGCCCTTGATAATAGATCGCATCCAGAAAATGCGGCACGATCGTGAGCGCGAGGCAAAGGATGATAACGGCAAAAAGCACCGTCGTTCCAATCCTGCGCGCAATCCGGCTGAGCATCCCGCCCCCTGTCATACCGCAACGTTGGCTGCAAGCCGGACGATCGTCCCCTGCCCCCCGGGCCAAACTGCGGTCGCGATGCCCCCCGATTGATGCTGGAGCCAATCGACTGATCCACCGTCCCAAGGGGGCGAAGCAATAGATGTCCGTTGGTTGCGGGACCGAAATCCCCATGGCAATAATCAATGCAAATATATCACAAAAGAATCATTGTCTTATGACTAACCATCAGATGATTTTCGACATTGGCATGCATGAGGGACAGGACACTGATTTCTATCTGCGCAAGGGATTCAAGGTCGTTGCAGTAGAAGCCAACCCCGCACTTGCCGCGAGTGCTGCACGACGATTTGCGGCCGCCATTGCATCGGCACAATTAACGATCGTCAACAAGGCGATCGCAGATGTCCCCGGGACAATCGAATTCTACATCAACGAAAAACTGTCCGTATGGGGAACGGCCAGTCGCGACTGGATGGAACGGAACGCAAAACTGGGCGCACCCAGCACGATGATCGAAGTTCCAACGATGAGCATGGCCGCTTTGTTTAGCGCTTATGGCATGCCCTATTTCATGAAGGTCGATATCGAAGGCTATGATCAATTATGTATCAGGGCGTTGATCGATCGTGACGACCGCCCAGACTTTACATCGATTGAATCGCATGCCTGGCTTTATGACGAAACGCTCGCCGATCTGGAGCTGCTGCGACAGGCCGGCTACACCAAATTCAAGATAATCCCGCAGCATGATATCATGCGGCAGCGCCCCCCCGCCAAATCATTGGAGGGGCTGCCTATCGATTACACCTTTGTCAGTGGGTCCAGCGGGCTGTTCGGACGGGAACTGCCGGGCCGGTGGATGAGCTTTGACCAGACATGCGCACGCTATCGCCATATCTATCGCAATGTCCGCATGGTCGGCATGCATAATGGCCGGTTTCGCGACGTGAAGAATCGCTATGTGAAGGCGGCGCTGAACCGCGTCTTTGCAGGCGGGACGGGCTGGTATGACACCCATGCGACCAGCTAGGCTGATCGGGCCAAGCACATCAGCGCGAACATCCATTACAATGTCCAATTCGCCAGCCCCCCGCTGCATGCCATCCTCGCTGCGCTGCTACAGCCTTTCGGACGAAACGAGCTGATCGGATGCTGGTGTTGACATTATCGTCATTCTGTTGCTTATACACAATATATCGTCCGTTTTTAAGAACAAAGTTAACCGATGATCTACAACCGCATTGCACTGTTCAGGGCAGATCGGGGCGTTTCACGTCGCGATCTCGCTGATGCGGTTGGCGTTAACCCCCAAACGATCGGCTATCTCGAGCGCGGCGATTATTCGCCCAGCCTGGAACTGGCGATGAAGATCGCCGCCTATTTCGGCGTCGCAATCGAGATGCTGTTTTCGTTCAATCCGTTCGAATCGGTCGCGGACACGCTCCGCCGCAATGGAGAAGGTGCATGAGCTATGACCTCCGCAAATGGGTTGCGGAATCGCAGACCGCGCGCAAGCGAAGCCGCTGGACGCGTTACTATTTGGCAGCGGGGATTTTTGCGGGGATCCTATTTGCCATCGCTGACCTCTTCGACCCGGGCTTCGGGAGCAAATCATGGGCCGCCAATCCGGCGATCGCGTTCCTGCTGCTCGGCGTCGTTCCGCTGTCGCCATTCGGCCGTGAGAGCTGGATGACCGAAAAGGGGCGAGCGACGTTCGACGAGTTCGAACGCAACGCGCTCTCGGCGGCCACTACGCGTGCCTATGCGACACTGATCACGGTGATCATGCTGGGCATGGTCTATCTGTGGATTGCCTCGATTGCGGGCTGGCCAGTCCCGACGATACCGCGCCAATGGGCAGCCCTCACCTACCTCCTCGTCGGGCTCGGTCTGGCCCTGCCCGTTTTCTATGCCGAACTGCTCGTGCCGCTCCCACCGGCGGAAGGAGACGACGAATGAAATCCTCAAAAACCGTCCCGCAGCGCCTCGACGACATGGTCGAATGGACGGGCATCCCGGCGATGCAGCGCCGCTTCGAACGCGGCGAAGGGCGGCGCTATCGGCTACGTGTATTGCCGATTGCGGTCGTCATCATCGGCACCGGCGGCTTGTTGATGGGGCTGTTCGATCCCGATCGATATTTTCTTGGCCAAGGCCTGGTGACCATGGCGATGGTGCCAGGCCTGTTGCTGCCGGTGTTCGGTCCGGTGAAGCCATGGATGGATCCATCACTGGTCGATGAATATGATCGCCGCGTGCGACGCGAGGCCTATTTGTTCACGCTGAGCATTGTCGCCGCCGGTGCCCTGATCGCGCTGTTCGGCCTTGGCCTGCGGGCGCAGGTTGCCGAATGGCCGCGTGACACGCTCGTGCGCGCGATGCAGATCGCCGTGCTTTATCTGATGACCCTGCTTGGCAGCTTGCCGACCCTGCATGCCAGCCTGAAGATGCGCCCGCTGGAATTGGACTGACCGGTTTGCCCCAACGGCGATCACTGGGCACGTGGCGGTGATGATAGCCGGGCGCTGACAATCAACGGCATGGCGGCGAAGGCCAGTTGACCCGCCAGTCCAAACACCCCCGGCACCCGAACCAGCGACGCGAGCCATGCCGACAGGCTCATCCCAAAGGCGAACACCCCCAGCCCCGCTTCCGCCGCCATCAACAGGGCAAAGCCAATCGCCCCGATGCCGATGGCCGTGCCGGATGGCGCCGGCCTGACCCGCGCGACAACGAGACGCGCCGCGAGAAAGCTGACGATCAGGATCAGCGGGAGTTCGACAAGGACCGCGCCCGTCGCGCCGATCGTCGGAGCAAGCCATAAGGTCCTGACGGTACCAAAGCCGAACGCCACGATGAAGACGATGGCGAAATAGCCGATACCGCCGGAAATCATGCCCCCGCCAGCAGCCCGTCCCGCGCGATCTTTTCCTTCCATACCAAGGGCGCGAGCTGGTGGACGTTGTTGCCCTCGCTATCGACCGCGACCGTCACCGGGAAATCCTGCACCTCGAATTCGTAGATCGCCTCCATGCCAAGATCGGCAAAGCCAACGACCTTGCTGCCTTTGATCGCCCGCGCGACCAGATAGGCAGCGCCCCCGACCGCCATGAGATAAGCGCTTTTGCCCTCGGCAATGGCCTTGGTTGCATCGGGGCCGCGTTCGGCCTTGCCGACCATCGCCAGCAGGCCTTGATCCAGCATCATCCGCGTGAACTTGTCCATCCGCGTGGCGGTGGTGGGCCCGGCTGGCCCCACCACTTCCTCACCGACCGGATCGACCGGGCCGACATAATAGATGACACGACCGGCGAACTCGACCGGCAGTTCTTCGCCCTTGTCGAGCATGGCCTTGATCCGCGCATGCGCAGCATCGCGCCCGGTCAGCATCTTGCCGTTCAGCAGCAGCCGGTCACCCTGTTTCCAGCCCTGCACAATGTCTGGCGTCAGCGTGTCGAGATCGACGCGGATGGCAGCGCTATCGGGCTGCCAGTCGACCTTCGGCCATTCGTCCAGCCTGGGCGCCTCCAAATAGGCCGGGCCCGAGCCATCAAGCGAGAGATGCGCGTGGCGGGTTGCGGCGCAATTGGGGATCATCGCCACTGGCTTGCCCGCAGCGTGGCAGGGGGCGTCCATGATCTTGACGTCGAGGATCGTCGACAGCCCGCCCAGCCCCTGCGCACCGATGCCCAGCGCGTTGACCTTGTCGAAAATCTCAATCCGCAAAGCTTCGATATCAGTCTTCGCCCCGCGCGCTTTCAGCGGCCCCATGTCGATTGGCTCCATCAGCGCTTGTTTGGCGAGCAGCACGCAATGTTCCGCGGTGCCGCCAATGCCGATGCCCAGCATCCCCGGCGGACACCAGCCCGCGCCCATTTGCGGCAGCATCTCCAGCACCCAATCGACGATCGAATCGCTTGGGTTCATCATCTTGAACTTGCTCTTGTTTTCGCTGCCGCCGCCCTTGGCCGCCACATCGACCGAAACGGTTGCGCCGGGCACCATATCGACATGTAGCACGCACGGCGTGTTGTCCTTGGTATTGCGCCGGGTGAAGGCGGGATCGGTCAGCACCGATGCGCGCAGCTTGTTGTCCGGGTGCAGATAGGCGCGCCGAACGCCCTCATCCACCACAGCCTGGAGCGATTGGCTGGTATCGTCCAATCGGCAATCCATGCCCCATTTGATGAAGACATTGACGATGCCGGTATCCTGACAGATCGGCCGGTGCCCCTCTGCACACATGCGTGAATTGGTGAGGATTTGCGCGATCGCATCCTTGGCCGCAGGACCCTGCTCTGCCTCATAAGCCGCCCCAAGCGCATGGATGTAATCCATTGGATGGAAATAGCTGATATATTGCAGCGCGTCGGCGACGCTTTCGATCAGATCGGCGGTGCGGATGACCGTGGCCATAAAAATCCTCGCAGGGTTCGGCGTTGAGCGATGAAGCGCCTGCCATATCCGCCCGCCGGCGCCGGGCCAAGCCGCTAGAATAGTCTCGCGAAATTTGGATCATCGCCCGGTGCGCTAACGCAAGTTAAACGATCATGCGTGTAAGCCGCGCCGATGAAGCGCAGAGAGTCTAAGAAAAACAAGGCGTCAGGACCACAGCGCGGCCTTTGGCAGGCCCTGGCGCTCAACAGCTCCGCATCGGAAAGTGATGCCATTGATTTCGCGGCGATCGTTGCGCAGACCAGGCTGGTCTGGCCGGTCGTGTTCTTCGTCCAACTCGCTGCCGTTGCTACCGTAACCTGCTCCGTGATCCTCGCCGAGCGAGTCGATCTTATCCTGACCGTTGGGCTGGAGGGCGCGGCGGTGCTGCTGCTCGGCCTGACCGGGCTGATCATCCTCAAATGCCCGCCGATGCGCGACTGGCGGCCCCATCTGCACGTGCGCAGCGCGGTCGGCTATGGCAGCGGGCTGGCGCTGGCGATGACCGCCTTGCTCTGGTCGGCAAGCGCGCTGGCGACCGATCGCATGCAGCTCGCCTCGTTCATTGGGGTGCTGGGCGCTATGGGGGTAACGGCATTGGCGCTCCACCCGATGCGCGCGGCTTTGCTTGGCTTTGCCGCGACGATTGCCGGGATGATCGCCGCGCTCACCGGGCCGGGGCCGGGCACCTATATCGCCTGTGGCTGCCTGGTCGGGCTTGGCCTGGCGATGCGGCGGCTGGCGTTGCTGGACGGGGAACAAGCGAGCCACCGGGTACGCGATCACCGCGAAGGCCTGCTTGCCGCCCGCCTCGTCCATGAATTTGAAAGCCAGGGCACCGGCTGGTTCTGGCAGACCGACCGCGAAGGCCTGCTGACCTATATTTCGCCCAAGGTCGCCGAGGCGCTCGCCGAACCCGATTTGCCGCCAATCGGTCGGCCGCTGAATAATGTGTTCAAGATGGACAATGTCAGCCCCGGCACCGAACGCACGTTGGGCTTTCACCTGTCGTCGCGGACGGGCTTTTCGGACTATCCAGTGCGCCCGGCCACGTTCAGCACGGTCGATAGCTGGTGGTCGATGTCGGGCCGCCCCGTGATCGATTCGCACGGCAAGTTTCAGGGCTTTATCGGCAGCGGCAGCGATCTGACCGAAAAGCGCCGGGCCGAGGCAGAGATTACCCGGTTGGCGCTGTTCGACGGCCTCACCGGTCTGGCCAATCGCCAGCGGATGCGGGTGTCGCTTGACCAGACGCTCAACCAATCGAGCCACCACCAGCGGTCAACCGCGATGTTCCTGCTCGATCTCGATCGCTTCAAAGTGGTCAACGATACGCTTGGCCACCAGACCGGCGACGCGCTGCTCGCCCAGGTGGCGCAGCGGCTGTTGCGCAGCATTGGCGATGCCGGGCTGGTCGGGCGGCTTGGCGGTGACGAGTTCCAGGTGGTGCTGCCCGACGAAGACAATGTCGAAACGCTTTCCGATCTTGCACGATCAGTGATCGCCACCCTCTCGCAACCCTATTCGATTGACGGCGCGTCGATCACAATCGGCTGCTCGATTGGCGTTGCGGTCGCACCGCGCGACGGGCCCGACGCGGAAACGCTGGTTCGCAATGCCGATCTCGCGCTCTATGCCGCCAAGGCGGATGGCCGCGGCGTTCACCGTTTCTATCGGGAAGAATTGCTGCACGGCGCGCAAAACCGCCGTCAGCTCGAAGATGATCTGCGTCATGCGCTGATCAAGAATGAACTCCACTTGGTCTATCAACCCGTGGTCTGCACTGAAAGCGCCCGGATCATGGGCTATGAGGCGCTGCTGCGCTGGGAGCACCCGACGCGGGGCAGCATTTCGCCCGCCGATTTCATCCCGGTCGCTGAAGATTCGGGGATGATCGAAAGCATCGGCGAATGGGTGTTGCGCACCGCCTGTCTCGAAGCGGCGCGCTGGCCACGCCATGTCCGGGTTGGCGTCAATGTCTCGCCGATCCAGTTCGCCAATCCGGCGCTGCCCTCCATCATCACCAATGCGCTCGCCAAATCGGGAATCGCGGCGAGCCGGCTCGAACTCGAGATCACCGAAGGCGTGTTTCTTGACGAAACCGCCTCGTCGGATGCGATGTTCAAGGCGCTGAAGGGGATTGGCGTGCGGCTGGCGCTTGATGATTTCGGCACGGGCTATTCCTCGCTCGGCTATCTGAAGAGTGCGCCGTTCGACAAGATCAAGATCGATCAGAGCTTTGTCCGTGGTGCCGCGATGGCCGGCAATCGTAACGCCGCGATCATCAAGGCGATCGTCACGCTGGCGACGACGATGAACATGGAAACCACCGCTGAAGGGGTCGAGACGCAAGACGACATCGAACTGATCCGCGAACTTGGCTGCAGCCATATTCAGGGCTTTGTCTATGGCCGCCCGGCCCGCGCCGAGGACGTCTATCGCGTGCTGACCGAAGGCGGCGGGATGGCAACAGCGATCGGCTTCAAGGTATCGCGCAGCCAGCGCACGGCCATGATGCGATCCGCCCGGCTGCGCGTCGGCAGCGTCGAAGGCGAAGTCCGCATCCGCAACATCTCGTCAAGCGGCGCGATGATCGACGGCATTGATTTCGGTCGCAATGCAGAAGATATCGCGCTGCAGATCGAACTGGTCGACGGCCAGATGTTCCCGGCCCGCGTCATGTGGAACCGCGACGGCAAGGCGGGCATCGCCTTTGCCGAAAACTTCAACATGGAACGCCTGAACGCCCCCGTGGAAGAACGACTGGCCCGGTTGGCGGGGTAAGCGCGGCAAAGCATTCGGTGCAACAGCTGCAAGCGAGTCGAATGCCCCAGCCCGGCGCAGCGACATTCTCCAAATGGTATTGCCAATTCCAGTCTTCGCCACGCCCCTATCAGGCCGTGGTCTGCATGGCCCTTGGGTATGGCTGCACTGCAGCACGACGAGCATCGATGCGAAGGTGATAATCTCCCGAAATTTTTCCGTTTCCCGTTCGTTCTCTTGCCTTTCGCTAACCCCGCCTAGGTCCACGCGTCGCGCCGCATCGCGGTTTGGCGGTGCCGATGAAGCGAATCAAAATAGCGACGAACCGAGTCCCTAAAATGTCATTTACCGTCTTGCGCCCTCGCCCGAATGGGCACAATCTGTTGTGGTTGAGTTCGGGGGCGGACCCAAGCACTGGTAGACAGCTATCGCGATCGAGCATCGCAGACTGATCCTTCCTGTGCCTGGCGCAGGGCGTATGGACACTTTTTGTTCTCGCTCGCCTCCGCCAGATGATAGCATGGGGGTTCGCCCCCGATTCGGACGGATCGCCTGAAAATGCGATTCGCAGCGCGGGAGAAGAGTCGGTGGATTTCAGAGACGGTCGGGAAGAGAATAGCGATATGGCAACCGATATTATCGAGGCGGCAACCGCGAGTATTGCGGTGGCGGCGAAGAAGGCAAAGGCGCATGCCGCCAAGGCTGATTCAAAGTCGGTGAAGCCGCAAATCTTCCCTGTTGAGGTTGATCGCGCGCGCGACGCGCTGCTGACCGATTTCGGCAAGGAAACGCTGAACGATCGCTATCTGCTGCCGGGCGAAAGCTATCAGGACATGTTCGTCCGCGTGGCCTCCGCCTATTCGGACGATGCCGCGCATGCCCAGCGCATCTATGATTATATCTCCAAGCTGTGGTTCATGCCCGCCACCCCCGTGCTGTCGAATGGCGGCACGGGGCGCGGCCTGCCGATCAGCTGCTATCTGAATTCGGTGCCCGACAGCCTGGAAGGGATTGTCGATACCTGGAACGAGAATGTCTGGCTCGCGTCACGCGGCGGCGGCATTGGCACTTATTGGGGCAATGTGCGCGGGATTGGCGAGCCGGTTGGCCTGAACGGCAAGACCAGCGGCATCATTCCGTTCGTGCGGGTGATGGATTCGCTGACGCTCGCGATTTCGCAAGGCTCGCTGCGGCGCGGCTCGGCGGCCTGCTATCTCGACATCAGCCATCCGGAGATCGAAGAGTTCCTCGAAATCCGTAAGCCTTCGGGCGATTTCAATCGCAAGGCGCTCAATCTCCACCACGGCGTGCTGATCCCCGATGCTTTCATGGAAGCCGTCCGCGCCGGGGCCGAATGGAACCTCACCAGCCCCAAGGATGGATCGGTGCGCGGCACCGTCGATGCGCGCGCGCTGTTCCAGAAGCTCGTTGAAACCCGCCTCGCGACGGGCGAGCCGTACATCGTCTTCAGCGATCACGTGAACAAGAACATGCCCAAGCATCACCGCGATGTCGGGCTGAAGGTGTCGACCTCCAACCTCTGCTCCGAAATCACCCTGCCAACGGGCAAGGATCATCTCGGCAATGATCGCACCGCGGTGTGCTGCCTGTCGTCGCTCAACCTCGAAACCTGGGACCAGTGGAAGGGCGAGAAGCGCTTCATCGAAGATGTCATGCGCTTCCTCGACAATGTCCTGCAGGATTATATCGATCGCGCCGAGCCGGGCATGGCGCGTGCCGCTTACTCCGCCGCGCGGGAGCGCTCGGTGGGGCTGGGCGTGATGGGCTTTCACAGCTTTCTGCAGGCGCGCGGGCTGGCGTTTGAAGGGGCGATGGCCAAGCAGTACAACCTGCAGATCTTCCGCCACATCAAGGGCCAGGTCGACGAAGCATCGATGCAGCTCGCGATTGAGCGCGGCGCCTGCCCCGATGCTGCCGATCAGGGCGTGATGGAGCGGTTCAGCTGCAAGATGGCGATCGCACCAACCGCGTCGATCAGCATCATCTGCGGCGGCACCAGCGCGTGCATCGAACCGATCCCGGCGAACATCTATACCCACAAGACGCTGTCGGGCAGCTGGTCGATCAAGAACCCCTATCTGGAAAAATTGCTGATCGAGAAATCGAAGAACAGCGAGGCGGTGTGGAGCTCGATCCTGGAGAAGGGCGGCTCGGTCCAGCATCTCGATTTCCTCTCGAGCGAGGAGAAGGACTGCTACAAAACCAGCTTCGAGATCGACCAGCGCTGGCTGCTCGAACTCGCCGGCGACCGCGCGCCCTTCATCGATCAGGCGCAGTCGCTCAACCTGTTCATCCCGGCCGATGTCGAGAAATGGGACCTGCTGATGCTCCATTTCCGTGCGTGGGAGCTGGGCATCAAGTCGCTCTATTACCTGCGTTCCAAGTCGATCCAGCGCGCCGGTTTTGCAGGGGGCGTGGAGGCGGACAACACCGCCGAACCCAAGCAGATCGAGTTGGAAGAAAAGGATTATGACGAGTGTTTGGCGTGCCAGTGAAGCGTTTCAGTAAGGCTTGGCAGGATTAGGTGAGGCGTTCGGCAATGGATCAGAAAACCGGCTGCATGGGCGTCGCCGCGCTGAGCGGAATCGTGCTGTTGATCCTGCTGCTGGTGGGATGGCCGCAATACCGCGTCTATTCGCAGCGACTGGCAGGCGAAGCCGCGCTGGCCGAGGCGCAATCGTCACGGCAGGTCGCGATCCTGGAGGCGCGCGCCAAGAAGGAAAGTGCGATTTCGCTCGCTGAGGCCGAAGTTATCCGGGCGAAGGGCGCGGCGGAGGCCAATGCCATTTTGCAAAACAGCCTCGGCGGGCCGGAAGGCTATCTGCGCTATCTCCAGATCCAGGCGCTGGAGGATTCAAAGGCGTCGCTGATCTACGTGCCAACCGAAGCCGGCCTGCCCGTCACCGAAGCGCGACGGCTGGACGAAGCCAAATGACCGGTGCCCCCGATCGGATGGCTCCCTCCTTCGCCCAAGCGGGCAAAGGAGGGAAAGTGACATCACTTTTCTTCTTCGAACGTCACCGCGACATCGGCGTTGGCGCTCAGCCGCACCTTGTCGCCCTCGACATCGGCGACCATGCCCAGCGAGATGAAATGGTGATGGTCGCCATGCGGCCCGCTATGCGTTTTGGCCAGCTGAATGCGCTCGCCCTTGATGTGATCGACGGTGCCGACATGGACGCCGTCCGCGCCGATGACTTCCATATGGTCCTTGATCCGGTCCTTGATGGCGTGGTCGTGCGACATGCTCGTTCCTCCTCGATGATGATGCCCCCTGAACGCGCGGCTGTGCGTTTCGATGCACGTCCATCGCTGTCATCAAGGAATTGATCATGCCGCATACTGCCCGCACGCTTCGTCTGGCCGTCCCTGTCGCGCTCATGCTGGCGCTCGCCGCCTGCGCGCAGCAGGCGAGCAGTGCGGTGGCACCCGGCGCGCCTGGATTTTTCCTCGGCGTCTGGCACGGTTTCATCTTCCCGGTGGCAGCGATCGCCTCCTTCTTCGTGGCCGATGTCGCGGTCTATGCCGTGCCGAACAATGGCGGCTGGTATGATTTCGGCTATTTTATCGGCATTGTGTTCCTGGGCGTCGGTTCCAACCGCACCCGCAAAGTCTATGTCGATCGCGTGATCGTTCGGCGGGAACGCGCATGACCCGCGCGCTTGCCCTTTTCACGCCGCCCGTCATCATGGCATTGGTCGCATCGGCGGCGGGCCTATTGGCGGTATTCGTCGTTTCGCGCCCCGGAGCTACCGATCAGGCACGCTACGCCAAGCGGATTGCCGGCACGATGCTGGCGGCGCTTGCACTCATCTTGGGCGGTTTCGCCTGGGCACTTTGGACTTGGAGCATTTCATCTTGACCAACGCAGCAGAACTTCTCGGCATCATCATTGGCCTGAACCTCATTTTCGCCAGCATGGTAGTGTCCTTCATCCTCGGCTCACCCAAGGGGCTGTCGACCGGCAAGGTCGAAACAGCAAGCACTCGCCGCAGCCGCCAGTTTGTCGGCTTTTGCCTGTTCGCAGCGGGCGCGATCTTTACGGCGTTCAGCCTGCTCCCGATGCTCTGACTTTTTATTGTTTCGCTACAAAAACAGGATAGCACGCCATGTCGCTTCTCGAAGCCCGCAAGACCTACAAGCCCTTTGAATATCCATGGGCCTATGATTTCTGGAAGCGGCAGCAGCAGATCCACTGGATGCCAGAGGAAGTGCCGCTGGGCGAGGATTGCCGCGACTGGGCGCAGAAAATCTCGGATCACGAGCGCAACCTGCTGACGCAGATCTTCCGCTTCTTCACCCAGGCCGATGTCGAGGTGCAGGATTGCTATCACGAGAAATATGGCCGCGTGTTCAAGCCGACCGAGATCAAGATGATGCTCGCCGCCTTCAGCAACATGGAGACGGTGCACATCGCCGCCTACAGCCATCTGCTCGACACGATCGGCATGCCCGAAAGCGAATATGGCATGTTCCTCGAATATAGCGAGATGAAGGACAAGCACGATTATCTGCAGAAGTTCAACGTCGACACTGACGAGGATATCGCCCGCACGCTCGCCATGTTCGGCGGCTTTACCGAAGGGCTGCAGCTCTTCGCCAGCTTCGCGATGCTGATGAACTTCCCGCGCTTCAACAAGATGAAGGGCATGGGCCAGATCGTGAGCTGGTCCGTGCGCGACGAAAGCCTGCACTGCGAGGGCATCATCCGCCTCTACCATGAATTCTGCAAGGAGCGCGGCTGCCTGACCAAGGCGGTGAAGGACGACATCATGGACGTCTGCCAGACGACCGTGCGGCTCGAAGACGCCTTTATCGATCTCGCCTTCGAACAGGGCCCGGTCACGGGGATGACGCCGAAGGAGATCAAGAAATATATCCGCTACATCGCCGATTGGCGGCTCGGCCAATTGGGCCTGAAACCCATCTACATGATCGAAGAACACCCCCTCCCCTGGCTCGCCCCGCTCTTGAACGGCGTCGAGCACGCCAACTTCTTCGAACAGCGCGCGACGGAATATTCAAAGGGCGCGACGCGGGGGAATTGGAACGAGGTGTGGGACAGCTTCGACAAGCGGCAAAAGGCGAAGGCCGGGCCGGTTGATGTGGCGAATGAGGATGCGGGCGACGACATGTTTGCAAAGGCGGGCATTGCGGCGGAGTGAGTCTCTGAAGTCATGCGATAATCGCATGACTTCAACCCTCTAACTTTTTCCGCTATAATTGCGGATGGCGGTCTTGCCCCGATAGCCGCCTCCGCCGGAGCGAAACGCAAGATGGGCTGCTGTCCGCGGGGTTGGCGGTTATCCTGACACACAAAAACCGCCACTTTTCTACCTTGAGACTTGCGGCTTGACGCGAACATAGACAGAACATAGCCTTGAACTTAAGCAAGGCCATCGAGAGAATCGAAATGCACTCTATCGAATTTTGCGCCGGTGCCGGCGGCCAGGCGATCGGCCTTGAACAGGCTGGCTTTCGGCACGAAGCACTGGTCGAAATCGAACGCGACTTTGCAAAGACGCTGGAATTGAACCGGCCCGGCTGGAATGTATTTGCCCGCGACATGAACGAGTTCGATGGGCGCCCCTACAAGGGTATCGATTTGTTCGCTGCTGGATTGCCCTGCCCGCCCTTTTCAGTGGCAGGTAAACAGCTTGGCGACCTCGACGAACGCAACCTATTCCCGGCGGCGCTTCGGCTGATCGACGAAATGCGCCCCAAGGCAGTGATGATCGAAAATGTACGTGGCTTTCTCTCAGCCGTTTTCGATGACTATCGTACCTCGCTGAAGCGTCAGCTTGATAAGCTGGGCTACCATACCGAATGGCGCCTGCTGAACGCATCCGACTTCGGCGTCCCCCAGCTTCGCCCCCGGGTCGTGATTGTCGCCATTAGGAAGGACTTGGCCGACGTCTTCGATTGGCCAACTGCGCTGCCCCATAATCCGCCAACGGTCGGCGAGACACTGAAAGACCTGATGGGTGCGCGCGGCTGGCTCGGCACCAAAGCATGGGCTGCCCGCGCCAATGAAATCGCACCGACCATTGTCGGCGGGTCAAAAAAGCATGGCGGCCCCGATCTTGGGCCGACGCGCGCCAGAAAGGCTTGGGCATCACTGGGCGTCGAAGGGCGCAGCTTGGCAGCAGAAGCGCCCGATCCCGATTTTGTCGGCATGCCCCGGCTAACGGTCCGCATGGTTGCCCGGATTCAGGGCTTTCCTGACAGCTGGCAGTTCTATGGCGCAAAAACAACGTCATATCGGCAAGTTGGCAATGCGTTTCCGCCACCTGTCGCACGCGCAGTCGCGCATAATCTGAAGATTGCTTTGTCCGTATCACGGATGTTTGCAGCACGGGTCGCTTGATGGTTGTTGGCGCAACCCGTGCGCCATTGTCGCCCGGCCACGAAGATTATCACGATCTATCGGCACTTGAAGCGGACCTACTAAGCGCTGTCGGCGGTCAATCCATGTTGGAAGAGAAGCTGCGAAGTTTCTTCAGATCTGCCATTGATGAAGTGATCGATACCGCTCGAAGCGGACGGTATTATTTCGCCGATCTGGAAAAAACGGAAAAGACTTATCTCGGTACCAAATTCGAAATTCTACTCCGAGATTGGCTGCAGGTCCCACGCGGCATAAGGCTCGATCTGCTGATCGGTGGACGTGAGGTCGATGTCAAATCAACCACAGTTGGTTTTGGCTGGATGATCCCGCCCGAGGCAATCGACGAATTCTGCATTTTGCTCCGAGTAAACGAACAAGATGCGAAATGTGCGGTTGGCCTGATACGAGCTCGGAAGGAATATCTCACAGCAGGTCAAAATCGAGACGCTAAGAAAAGTGTCTCAGCATCGAGCCGTCGTCATATCTGGTGGCTTGTTTCCGACTTCGATTATACGCGAAATTTCTGGTCAATTGTATCCGATGCAGACCGCCAGATTATTTCAACATTGCATGGCACCCAAGCGCTGGCGTTGCTTTTCGAGCGCTATCAGGGACTCCCCGTTTCCAGAATTCAGATTGCGGCAATTGCTCAGCAAGACGATTATATGAGACGCATTCGCCGTGGCGGAGGGGCGAGGGACATTTTAGCGCCCAAACAAATTGCAATTTTATACTAGGAGACGGACCGTAGCTTGATGCACCAGTTAGGTTTGAAATTCGGCTATCGTGAGTTCATCTCATATTCGCCGAAAGATGCCGAGGAGCGTGCTTTGCTTCTGGCCGCAAACCATATCGACTGATCTCGCGACAAAAGGCCATAGGAGCGGAAATTGCGGTGCCAGTTTACTAAATGCACCTAATCCTCCTCACCTCTCGCCCCATGCCGGATGCGCAGGATAATCACCCGTTCCGCCTCCACCCGATAGCGCAACACATAGGGCCACACCGTCGTCATTTCGCGCATCCCGCCACCCGCATCGCGGCCACGGTCGGGAAATTCGGACAGGCTGTCGGCAACCGCGATCAGCCGCGCACCCAGCCCCGATGCCGCCGATGGATTGAACGCCGAGATATAGGCGATGATCGCCTCGAGGTGCTCGACCGCCTCGTTGGTCCACACGATCTTGCGCAAGTCAGTCGCCGATAAGGGGTCGCGGCAATGGCTTGTCGGTTCCCCATGAGCGAACCCAGCGCTTCACGGCATCATGGCTGACCAGACGACCGGCCTCGACATCAGCCTCAGCCCGCGCATCCGCCGCAGCTTCCGCCTCCGGATCGACTGAATCGAAAAGGGTCATGCGGGGATTCATCTTTGCCAAATTACACCGCATGATGTTGGCCGACAAGCGAGATGTACGTGCGGGCCGTTATGCGGTTGCCTCCAACACGGTCTTGGTGCCAGCTTAACCCCATGCGCCGCCCCCTCACCCTCCTCCTCGCCCTAGCCCCCCCCGCCGCAGCGCAATCCCCCGCGCCGCCATGGGCCGCGCGCCTCATCGCCGGCTATCCCGGCCTCGTCACGCAGGTCACCGCCAGCGAGGTCGTCCTCAGCAACGGCACGCGCCTGCCGCGCACCCTCGGGCCCGCCGGCGCGCCGCTCTCGCCCGCGCCGACTACAGACCCAGGCCGCACCCGCTACGAGCCCTTTTTCGATGCCATCTATGGCGATTGCCGCAAAGGCACCGTGCGGTTGCGTGATGTGGCGTGGCTGCACGGGCGCGGCGGCGGCAGCATCCGCGTCACCACCGCCAACCATGTCGCCGAGCAGCTCGAAGCCGTCATCCGCGATCTCGAAAAGCTGCCGCCCGCAATGACGCGCTATCTCGTTCCCCATTCGGGCGGCTATAGCTGCCGCGCGATTGCAGGGACCAGCCAGCGCAGCATGCACAGCTATGGCATCGCCGTCGATCTCGCGAGCGCCCAGGCCGATTACTGGCGCTGGTCAGGCGGCGAGGGCGCGCGCTATCGCAACCGCCTGCCTGCTGCCATTATCGCCGCGTTCGAGCGCCACGGCTTCATCTGGGGCGGCCGCTGGCGGCATTTCGATACGATGCATTTCGAATACCGGCCCGAACTGCTGCCGGGGCGTTAGCCTCATTCGTTGGGCAATATACGCAGACGGGTGATCCCGGCCTGCCGGACCACCGCCATGGTCTGCGCGAAATGGTCATAGCGCGCGCGCTGGTCGGTCTTGATCTCCAGCGCGGCGCGTGGATCATCGCGCAGCACCGCAAGCGGCCCGGCCAGTGCAGCGCGGGTCACCGCCCGTCCGTCCAGCATCACCGCGCCCCCCGCCGCGATCGTCAGCAGGTGCGGCTGCTGCTGCTCGGCGGGCGCGGGCCCTGCCTGGGGTAGCGGCACGGGGATTTGGTTGATCTGCATCGGGATAGTGATGATGAACATCACCAGCAGGACCAGCAGCACATCAATCAACGGGGTAGTGTTGATGCCACCGATCGGCTCGGCATGGTCGGCGGGGATGGCAAAAGCAGAGGAACGCAGGCGCATGGCTCTTCTCCCGATATGGTGATGTGATACCATCACATATCCCGCCTCCGGTCAATGCCGCAGCCATCCCGCGATATCCCGCACCTTTGCCGGGGCAGGCGCGCAATTCCGGGAGCAACTCGCTCGTCTCCGGTCCGGCGTCCGGCTGCCGCCTATTTCTTCTCTTCGGGCTTGCGATAGGTGGTGTGGCATTCGCCGCAGGTCTTGGCGAGCGCGTCGAACTGGGTCGCAAAACCCGCTGTGTCACCTGCCTTGCCCAGATCAGCCAGCGTGCGTGCCGCGACGGCCATCTTGGCAGCAGCGGCTTCAAAACCGGCGCGGTCGCTCCAGACATTTGGCAGCGCGTCGCTTTCGGGCGTGTCGCTATGCGGCGGGAACATCGTCGGGATCACCGCCCCCCAGCTCGCCATCGCGGCGGCTGGCAGCGCCAGCTTCTTCACATCATCACCGCGGGCAATGCCTGCCTTGATGCCCAGGAACGCGGCGATGGTCAGGTGAAACCCCGCCTGCCGCGCCGCGACGATCTTGCCATGATCCATCATGCTGTGATCGGCCATCATCCGGGCGTGATCGCCGTGCGACATCCCGGCCATCGGCGGCATCGGGGGCTTGGGCGGCGTCGGCGCGGTTTGGGCGAGCGCGAGTCCACCGGCCAATATCAGGCCGGAAAGAGCGACAATCGAGGATAAGGCGCGCATCGTTGGGGGCTCCTGCAAGGGGAAAATGGATGCTGGCGCAATACTATGCCCCGTGCCGCCCAGGCACAAGCCTATGCCCCGCGCCGCGCCATGCGCCAACGGCCGTCCCAACTGGCACCCTGGTCAGCGCCGCTGATCGCGTTCAGCAGGCTTCGTGTTTCCAGTGCCGTCGCTTGCCCTCATGCAACCAAATAGCCGCTTCGGCTGCGCGCTTGTCGCGGGTTTCAGGGCGCTTGGCCTCGCTGATCCAGTCGCAATATTCGCGGCGACAGCTCGGCGCAAAACCAGCGAAATGATCGGCGGCGACCGGATCGGCCGCGAGCACCGCCGCAAGTTCGGGCGGCACCACCGGCGCCGGCTTGGGCGGGCGAGCGGGTCGCATTGGCTTGCTCGCGCCGTCATCGACCAGCGCGACCGCCGCCGCCACTGTCGCGGCAAAGCTGGCTGGATCGGGCAAGTCGGCCAGCGCGGTCAGCTTGCCAAACTGGCCCATCGCTTCGCCCTCTTTCCCCGTTGGCTGGTCCGGGCGCTGCCAAAAGCCGAAGCTCGCATGCGCCTTGAAGGCGGCCATATTGGCGAACGGCCGACCATGACGGACGAAAAACGGCATGCCCCATTTGATCGTCTCTTCCAGACCGGGAACCGCCGCATGAAGGCGCGCGCGCAGCTCGATCAGGATCGGACGCGCGAAATCCGCTTGCTTGGCGATATAGGCATCAACCCGGCTGTCGATCGGCATGGCAGCTCCCCTCCCCAGCCGTCCATGCTGCGACCGCAGCACTGGGTCGTCAAGCCGGGTCAGTCAGGCGTCGCTATCAGGATCGTCGGCGATGGCATCGTCCTCGTCCTCGTCCTCGTCCTCATCCGCGTCGTCGTCATCATCATCATCGTCGTCGTCGTCGTCATCGTCATCGTCATCGCTGTCATCGTCGGCATCGTCGTTGTCAGTGCGACCTTCGCCGCCCTTGGGCGTGTCGAATTCATGCCGATCAAGATTGTCGACATCCTCATCGCCGCCAAGATCGGGGATCAGATCGGTCATGATCGTGCCGTCGCTGGTGCCGCCGCCGCTGGCCTCAAGGATCTCGGCCCGCTGGCTTTCGTCATAGCCATCTTCATCATAGCCATCGTCGCCGGTGCCATTGCCGGGGATTTGCTCGCCACCGCTTGCCATTCGCTGCTCTCCGAAAAGGCTGCGGGGTGCAGCCGTTCGGAATGGCCAACGGCAAGCGGCGCTGCTTGTTCCCCCGGCTGGTCGCGAGCCGGCTCAGCTCGGCCGGAAAAGCCGCCCGCGTTCGACAATCGCGACGATCGCCAGCGCGACCAGGCCGGCGACCAGAAAGCCGATGTACAGCGGCACCGTGGTGCCATCGAACGACTGGCCAATGGCCGCGCCAGCCAGCGCGCCCACCGTGACGCTGATAAAGCCCTGCACGCTGGAGGCCGTGCCCGCGATATGGCCCATATTCTCCATCGCCATCGACGAGAAATTGGCCGTCGCCAGACCAAAACAGGCCATCGCCAGCGCTTGCAGGATCGCAAAGCTATAGATTGTTTCAGCCCCCAGCCGGGCGATCAGCAGATGCACCGCCGACAGCAGGACCAGCCCGACCAGCGCACTATGCGATATCCGGCGCGTGCCGAGCCGCATCACAATCCGCGAATTCAGCAAATTGGCCAGGGCCATCATGCTGGCCACCCCAATGAATACCGGCACCAGCAGGCGATTATCGCCCGTCAGCGCACCGACAATCTGTTGCACGGAATTGATGAAGCCATAGAGCCCGCCCATCAACGCCGTCGCCGCGAGCGTATAGCCAATCGAAAAGCGATCGGTCAGCGCCTGCCGCCAGCCGTCCCACAACCGTTCGATCGACAAGGGCTGACGATCCGCGATCCGCTGCGTCTCGGGCATCCGGATCACGAACCAGATGAGGATGACGGCAGAGATGGCGGCGATCATCACGAAGATGAGCCGCCAGGATCCGAACAGCAGGATCAACTCGCCCACGCTTGGCGCCAGAACGGGCGCCGCCATGAACACCATGAAGGCCAGGCTCATCACCCGCGCCATGGCCCGTCCCGAATAGCAATCGCGCACCAGCGCCACCGTCACCACGCGCGACGCCGCGATCGCCATGCCCGCAGCAAAGCGCGCCACCAACAACAACATGAAGCTGGCCGAAAAGGCGGCAATCAGATTGGCAATCACATAGGCCGACAGCGACGCGACGAGCACCGGCCGCCGTCCATAGCGATCGGCAAGCGGCCCGTGCACCAGCTGGGCCAGGCCAAAGCCCAGCAGGAACACGCCGATCACCAGCTGGCGATCATTCGCCACACCAACGTTCAGCGCGGTGGCGATTGCTGGCAGCGCCGGCAGCATCGCATCGATGCCAAGCGCCGTCAGCGCCATGAGGGAGGCGACCAGCGCCACAAATTCGACAAAACCGATCGGCGGCTGCGCTGGGGCGCGGATGGTTTGCTGAACGGTCATGTCGGCTGCCATGCCCGAAGCGGGGCGCTCGGTCGAGCCTATGGGGGCACAAAATCAGGCCTGGCTTGACGGTCGTCGGCGGTCATGTGTATTATAACATCAACACACTATAGGAGACGACCGATGCGCCGTTCATTGTTGCTGCTGGGGATATTCGCCCTGCCCCTGGCCGGTTGTGGCGACGACGGCAAGGAAGGGACCACGATTTCACTCAATTCCATGACCGAAGATGGCAATGTCACGGCCGGTGTCGATGGAAAAACTGGTGAGGTGGCGATCAATGCGCCCGGCTTCTCAGGCAAGATCACGCTGCCCAAGCTGAAGCTCGATAGCAGCGATTTCGAGATGAATGGCGTCCATCTTTATCCAGGATCAACGATCAGCGGGATGAATATTGTCGCCCATGACGGCAAGGATGGAGACGACAAAGCCAATGTCCGGGTTACCTTTGACAGCCCGGCGGAACCCGCCGTGGTGCGCGACTGGTTTTTTGATCGACTGGGCAAGGCAGATTTCAAGATCACCAAAAGCGGCACCGGGCTGAAGGGCACCGATGAAGAGGACAAGCCATTTGCGCTTGAACTGACGCCTGCTGCCAATGGCCATTCAACCGGCGTGATTGTCGCGGGCGGCTGAAACCAGGGTGATGAGTACGATTTTGTCCTGAATCGGTGCCTAATTATAGCAACGCTTGACCGAGTACCCCTGCCTCGCCTCTGAGGGTATGAGGAAACTTAGCGTGGAGGCTGGCATGACGCGATCATTCTCTCTTGGCGTTGCGACATTGGCAGCCATGGCGATCACGCTGGTCGGTTGCGCAGCGCCAGCACCCACATCGGCTGTGGCAATGGCAGGCAATAATGCAATGGACATGCCGATGCCCGATGGCAGCGCCGTCGATATGGCCGCGCTGCCGCTCTATCCCGGTTCAAAAATGGTCGACATGAAGATCATGCCGCATGAGGTGGATGACATGATCGATTTGGCGTTCGACAGCCCGGCTGATCCGGCAACCGTTCGCGCCTGGTATGTCGATACGCTGGGCAAGCAGGGCTTTACCCTGAAAGAAGACGGCACCGCGCTCGCAGGCACTGACGCCGATGGCAAGCCGATCCGGATCGACGTCCAGCCCGCCCCGGGCGGCCACAGCACCGGTACCGTCAGCAAAGGATAACGGCGGCCCGGCAGACCCCCCGTTCGAACAGGGGGCCGAACCCCTGTTCGAACCCGGCGCGGCGTTCTATGTTGCGGCCTTCATTGCCTAACGGACGACCATCGATGCTCGAAACGCCGCCTGCCGAAGTGCCCACCTTGTCGCTGTTGCAGAACCGCGATGATCCTGACGGGTTCGCGAGCGCACTAGGCGCGTCTTTTGAACGGTTCGGCTTTGCCGTTGTCGCTGATCATGGCATCGATCAAACGCTGATTGATGATGCCTGGCGCTATACGCAGGAATTTTTTGCGCTGCCGGAAGCCGAAAAGCGGGGCTATTTTACCGAAGCAGGCGGCGGGCAGCGCGGCTATACCCCCTTCAAGACCGAAATCGCCAAGGGCGCCAGCCTGGTCGACCTCAAGGAATTTTGGCATGTCGGCCGCGATCTGCCCGCTGGCCATGCCTATGCCGAAGTCATGCCCCCCAATATCTGGCCGACCCGGCCCGAGATGTTTCAGCCAACGCTGACCACGCTATTCACTGCCTTTGATCGCGCCGGTGATACGATTCTGTCGGCAATCGCCCGCCATCTTGGCCTTACAGCGACCTGGTTTGATCCAGCGGTAAAGGACGGCAATTCGATCCTCCGCCTGCTCCACTACCCGCCAATCCCCGCCGATGCAGAAGGCGTGCGGGCAGGCGCGCATGAGGATATCAATCTCATCACCCTGTTGCTGGGGGCAGAGGAAGCCGGGCTAGAATTGCTCGACCGGGACGGTCACTGGCTGGCGATCAAGCCACCCGCCGATGCAATGGTCGTCAACGTCGGCGACATGCTGCAGCGGCTGACCAATCATGTCCTGCCCTCCACCACGCACCGCGTTGTCAATCCGCCACCAGAACGCCGCGCGCTGCCGCGCTATTCGATGCCCTTCTTCCTCCACCCCGCGCCCGATTTCCTGATCAAAACGCTGCCGGGTTGCGTCAGCGACGCGAACCCCAATCGCTACCCAACGCCGATCACCGCGCATGAGTATCTGCACGAGCGGCTAGTCGAGATTGGGTTGGTAAAGAAATAATCAGCGGGGCAAAAGGCGTTAAGCGCTGGCCAATTGGATGGATTGTTGTCGGCGCTTTAGGGGTTACAATTGGCCTTTTGGTGCAAACTGCACTGGCCACCCACATCGGCGCATTCCCAGCGCTTATCACTCTCCTCGTGGTTGGCGTAATCGTGAGAGCGGTTTTGCGCCGATACGGCCCGCATCAACCATAGTTTTGCTACCTACGGTTTCGCCAAACTGGCGACTGTCTAATGAACCCGTGCCGGGCTGGGCGGGCCAGATACAGTACATGATAACGAACCAGCCAATCTATCAGTCTTGACGCACCGTGGCGTGCACGGCACGCGTCAGCCGCATGATTGAAGCAAAACCCCTGCGCATCGCGCTCGCCGGACTCGGCACCGTTGGCGGTGGCGTCATTCGCTTGCTGGATGCCAATCGCGATCTGATTGCCCGGCGGGCGGGCCGCCCGATCGAGATCGTTGCGGTTTCCGCGCGTGATCGTGCCAAGGATCGCGGCGTCGATATCACCCGCTTTGCCTGGGTCGATGATACCACCGCGCTTGCCCAGCAAGCCGATGTCGATGTGGTGGTGGAGCTTGTCGGCGGATCGGACGGCCCCGCGCTCACCCTCGCCCGCGCGACTCTCTCCGCTGGCAAAGGGTTCGTCACCGCCAACAAGGCGATGATCGCGCATCATGGGCTGGAACTCGCGCGCGCCGCTGAAGCCGCGCGCGCGCCGCTCAAATTCGAAGCAGCCGTGGCGGGCGGCATTCCGGTCATCAAGGGCCTGCGTGAAGGGGCTGCCGCCAATGAGATTGGGCGCGTCTATGGCATTCTGAACGGCACCTGCAATTTCATCCTGAGCAAGATGGAGGCAGAGGGCCGCGATTTTGCCGATGTCCTGGCCGAAGCGCAGGCGCTTGGCTTTGCCGAGTCCGATCCCAGCTTCGATATCGACGGCATCGACGCCGCGCATAAATTGTCGATTCTCTCCAGCATCGCCTTTGGTACTCAACCCGCTTTTGGCGATGTGCAGGCTTGCGGCATTCGCGCAGTCCTCGCCGCCGATATCGCTGAGGCAGCCGCGCTGGGCTATCGCATCCGCCTGCTTGGCATTGCCGAATCGACTGATGCTGGCCTGTTCCAGCGCGTCCACCCGCATCTGGTGCCGACCAGCCACCCGCTCGCCCATGTCACCGGTGCCACCAATGCGGTGGTGGCAGAGGGCAATTTCGTCGGGCGCTTGCTGTTCCAGGGGGCAGGTGCAGGCGACGGGCCGACCGCATCGGCGGTGGTTGCCGATCTGATCGATATTGCGCGCGGCGAATATGGACCGCCCTATGCGATGCCCGCCGAATCGCTCGCCGCGCAGGACGCCGCCGATACGGGCAACCGGCTCGGTCGCGCCTATGTGCGGCTGACCGTGGCCGACAAGGTTGGCGTACTGGCCGAAATTGCCGCAGCGATGCGCGATGCCGGGGTGTCGATTGAAAGCCTGATGCAGCGTGGCCATGCCAGCGACGGCAGCGTGCTGGTCGCGATCGTGACGCATGAAGGCCCGGAGCGTGCGGTTGCGCAGGCGCTGGAGAAATTGCGCGGTTCGCCCAGCCTGATCGGCGCACCGTTATGGATGCATATCCTGGCCTAGAGTCTGGTGACTTTGCTTTGGACCAAACCATAGCCCGTTCGCCCTGAGCGAAGTCGAAGGGCATGTGGAGCGTGTGGGCTTCGATTTCCCCCGGACCTGATCCGGGGCCGAACGGGTGTGAGGTTGAAGCGACCTAACGTCATCGCGCTCTAAGGCGCCGGCGGCCTCAATCCGCCGACACGGGTGCCGCGACCACCAACGGTGACCCCAACCCCGACCATGCCGCAACCGACCAGATAGGGGCCCATATCCTGGCATGGCGTCGTTTTGTGCTGCAACCGCTCGGCTTGTTCGAACACGCCTTCGCGGCGCGGATTGCCGATATCATAAGCGATAAATGGCAAGCGATAGCGATCAGCATTGCGGGCACCACACACCAGAATCTCGTCACGATCCGCGCTTTGTTCACAACGAATTTCCGCCCGCGTCAGGTCGCGATAGGTTTTGAGCAAATCAGCGACATCCGTGCCCGCCATCATCATCGTCATCATTGCCACAAGCATGATCACCACACCCTCAAGCCTATGGCATTGTGATCAAAAGAGGCGTCGCCTGCAATCCCTTCGCGGTCAGCCGATTGGGGCGATGTCCAGCCGCCTGAGCTCGATCGCCGGGCAGCGATCCATCACAACCGCCAAGCCCGCTGCTTCGGCGCGCGCTGCGGCGGCTTCATCAATAACGCCCAACTGCATCCAGACTGTTTTTGCACCGACGGCAATCGCCTGATCAACCACCGCGCCGGCAGCGGCAGAATTGCGAAAGATATCGACCATATCGATCGGATCGCCGAGCACGGCCATATCGCCGAAAACGAATTCGCCGTGGATATGCTCGCCGGCGATCTGCGGGTTGATCGGGATCACGCGGTAGCCATGGCGCTGCAACGTGGCCATCACCTCATTTGAGGGGCGATCGGGCCGATCCGACGCACCGACCAGCGCGATCGTGCGCACGCGGTCAAGCAACGCCTTGATGTCGTCATCCGAAGTCAGCGGCATGGTTGCCTCCTCGATCAAGCCAATCGCGCACGATCGTGGCGATCTCCATGAACGCGGCGCGTTCGGGTCCGTTCCCGGTGACCGGCGGGTGACCACCATCTGAGCCAGTCCGAATCGCGATATCGAGTGGGATGCGCCCCAGAAACGGTAGCGTGAGCAGATCAGCGGCGAGTTCCGTCCCGCCACTGCCAAACGGATCGGAAATCACGCCGCAGGACGGGCAGGCATAGCCCGCCATATTTTCGACCAGGCCAATCACCGGGATGCCCGCCTTGACGAACAGGTCGATCGCTCGCCGGGCATCGATCAACGCCAGATCCTGCGGCGTGGACACAATGACGACCCCGGCCGGCCGGTGCTTTTGGATCATCGTCAGCTGCACATCGCCCGTGCCGGGGGGCATATCAACGACGATCGTATCCGCATCCCCCCAATCGGCATCGACCAATTGCCCAAGCGCCCCAGCGGCCATTGGCCCGCGCCAGGCAATCGCCTGATCGGGTTCAACCAATTGCCCCATCGACAGCAACGGCACGCCATAGGGCGTTTCGACCGGCAACAATTTCTTGTCCGGCGCGGTGGGGCGGCTGCCCTCGACGCCCATCAGCTTGGGTTGCGAGGGGCCATAGATATCAGCATCGACCAGCCCGACTTTGCGCCCCAACTGGTGCAGCGCGATCGCAAGGTTGGCAGACACGGTTGATTTCCCGACCCCGCCCTTACCGCTGGCCACCGCGATCAGTTGGCGCTGGCTGCGCTGGCTGGTCATCGCGACGCGCACCTCGTCGATTCCGGCGAGCGCCGACACTTCAGCGCGAACCGACGCCGCCAACATGTCGCGCGCCGTCGGCTCAAGGCCGCTGACGTCGAGGATGATCGAAGCGCGGCCCTGTTCGAGCCGAGCAGTAGCACGCGGGCCGGCAATGGCGGTGAGCGTGGCGTTGAGGAGATCAATATCAGTCATGTCTACGGCATTAGGGCGGTCTTGATCGGTTGCCACTGTTTTTCCCGTCCAAGACACCTATAAAGGGCCAATGATCACTCGTCCGGCCTGGCTGCAGCGCCTCTCCACCCTGATGACCGAAAAGCCAAAAAGCCCCTGGGGCAATTCTGGCGATGACAATGAGGGGCCTCGCAACCCCTGGTCGGTCCCCCCTGGCGGCAATCGGTCGCGCGGGCCCAAGCCCACCGCGCTCGATGAATTTATTCGCCGTGCACGCGGCTCGGGCGGTGGCGGTGGCGGCGGCGGCAGCTTTACCGGCTTCCCCAGTGGCGGCGGCGGGCGCGCGATTTGGCTGATCGGTTCGGCATTGATTGTCGCTTTGTGGGTCATCTTCACCAGCGTGCATCAAATTGCGCCGCAGCAGCGCGGCGTCGTCGCCTTTTTCGGTCGTTATGAACAAACGCTCGATCCCGGCATCCGGCTCACCTGGCCGGCCCCTGTCGCCACGGTGACCAAGGTTGATGTCCAGGCAATCCGGACCGAGGATTTCCCCGAAGGTGGCGGCGGCGAAAATCTGATGCTGACCGGGGACCAGAACATCATCGATCTGGCCTATTCGGTTCGGTGGGACATCGCCAACCCGCAGGATTATATCTACCAGATCCGCAACCCCAAGGACACGGTTCGCGCGGTTGCCGAAAGCGCGATGCGCGCCACCGTTGCGACGGTGACGCTGGATGAAGCGATCGGCAGCGGCCGCGACCGGATCGGCGTGCGGGCACAGGATCTGATGCAATCGATCCTCAACGAATATAATGCCGGTATCCGCATCCAGGGCATCGCCATCAAGCAAGCCGATCCACCGACCAAGGTGATCGACGAATTCAAAAAAGTGAGCGCGGCGCAGCAGGAAGCCGAATCGAATCTGAACGAAGCCCGCACCTACGCACAGCAGATCACAGCGCGCGCGCAGGCAGAGGCGACCCAGTTCGATCTGGCCTATGCCCAGTATAAGCTGGCCCCCACGGTGACACGCCGCCGCATGTATTATGAAACCATGGAGGCCGTGCTGGCCAAGACCAACAAGACGATCGTCGAAACGGGTGGTGTGGTGCCCTATCTGCCGCTGCCCAGCGTTCGCGGCCGTGTTGCAGAGCCGGCCATGCCGCTAGCCAATCCAGCGCCGGGAGCCAGCCAGTGAACGCCACCCTGTTCCGCAATCCTGTCGCGCTTGGCATTGGCGCGCTGGTCGCCTTGATCCTTGCAGTCAGCAGCTTCGTGATCGTGCCCGAAACCGAACAGGCTGTCGTGCTGCGGTTTGAACAACCGGTCTATACCGTCAATGTCTGGCAACCCAATGAACCGTTTGGTCGCACCGGTGCCGGGCTGCTGGCCAAATTCCCGTTCATCGACAAGGTCGTCTGGGTCGATAAGCGCGTGCTCGATGTCGATCTCGATAACCAGCAGGTGCTGTCGACTGATCAGTTACGGCTTGAAGTTGATGCATTCGCGCGGTTCCGCATCGTCAATCCCCTGAAAGCCGTGGTGTCCACCGGCAGCAGCGCAGCAACCGAGGACAGAATCGCCGAACAGCTACGCCCGCTGCTCGGTTCGGCATTGCGCAACGAACTCGGCAAGCGCCCCTTTGCGGCCTTGCTCAGCCCGGAGCGTGGCCAGGTGATGGATAATATTCAGAACGGCCTGCAAAAACTGGCGTCGCAATATGGCGTCCAGATCGTCGATGTCCGCATCAAGCACGCTGACCTACCCGATGGCAGCCCGCTCGACAGCGCGCTCAACCGGATGCGCACCGCGCGCCAGCAACAGGCGGCGACGATCCGCGCGCAAGGGCAAAAATCAGCGCAGATCATCCGCGCCGAAGCCGATGCCAATGCCTCACGCATTTATGCCGAAAGCTTCAACAAGGATGCGGAATTCTATGATTTCTACCGGGCAATGCAGTCCTATCGGCAGACCTTTGGGGCCGATGGCAGCACGCCACAGGGCGAGACGTCGATCGTCCTTTCGCCCAATAACGAATATCTGAAGCAATTCACTGGGCGTCCCCGCTGACAATCGGTTCATATTCAATCGCCGTTAAGGCGCGGACCGGCAAAGCTTGCCGTGTTGCGACGGACAAGAGAGGAATAATCTAACGTGCGTTATGCCTATGCCATTACCGGAGCCCTTTTGCTGGGCGGCGCTGCTGCCGCTGTAACGCTCCAGCCACCTGCCGCCGCGCAGACGGCGCAGAATGAACCGGCAGCGATGGCCGCCATCGCGCCCCGCGCAGGCGCCCCGGTCAGCTTTGCCGATCTGGTCGCCAAGTTGCAGCCGGCGGTGGTCAACATCTCGACCAAACAGAGCATCAAGGTTCAACAGGCACCGGCCAATCCCTTTGCCGGCACACCCTTTGCTGAATTGTTCGGCGGCCAGGGTCAGGGCCAAGGCGCGCCGCAGCCCCAGACCCGCGAAGCACAGTCTCTCGGTTCGGGCTTCCTGATTTCGGATGACGGCTATGTCGTAACCAATAATCACGTGGTTGCCCCGGGGGCCAAGGGCGCGTCGGTCGATTCGATCACCGTCACGCTCACCAACCGCAAGGAATATGTCGCCAAGCTGGTCGGTCGCGATCCTATCTCTGATCTCGCGCTGCTCAAGATCGACGCCAAGGACCTGCCCTTCGTTCGCTTCGGCGATTCGACTCGCACCCGCGTTGGTGACTGGGTCATCGCGATCGGCAACCCGTTCGGCATCGGCAGCACGGTAACTGCGGGGATCGTCTCGGCGCTGCACCGCGTAACGGGTGCCGGCGCTTATGATCGCTTCATCCAGACCGATGCCGCGATCAACCAGGGTAATTCGGGCGGCCCGATGTTTGACCTGAACGGCAATGTCATCGGCATCAATTCGCAGATTTTCGCTGGTCAGTCGGGCGGCAATATCGGCATTGGCTTTGCGATCCCTGCAGAAGACGCCAAGCCTGTCATCGATAAGCTGATGAAGGGCACCACGATTGCCCGCGGCTATCTGGGTGTCGGCCTGCAATCGCTTGATGATGACAGCGCAGCGGCACTCGGCCTGCCCAAGAATAGCGGTGAAATCATCCGCAGCATTGCGCCGGGCGAGCCCGCTGACAAGGCCGGCATCAAGGTCGGCGACGTTGTCATCGGCGTTAATGGCAAAACGGTGACGCAGGATGCATCGCTTAGCTATCTGGTGGCGAATGAAACGCCAGGATCGCGCATCCCTATCGAATTGATCCGCGCCGGCAAGAAGATGACCGTTTCGGTTCTTGTCGGCACGCGGCCACCCGAAGATGCGCTGCAGGCTTCAGCGGGTGGTGAAGACGGGGATGGCATGAGCCAACCCGACACCGAAGGACCCGCGTCGCCCGTCGCCAACAAGCTTGGTCTCGCCGTTGTCCCGCTCACCCCGCAAATCGCCCGCAATATCGGTGTCGATTCGACCGTGACCGGGGTTGTCATCAGCGGCACAGATCCATCGAGCGATGCCGGGCAAAAGCTGAAGCGCGGCGACGTGGTCGTCTCGGCCAATGGGACCCCGGTTGCCACGCCCGATGCGCTTGCGGCGATCGTTGCGCAAGCGGTCCGTGACGGCCGCCCAACGGTGCTGCTCTATGTGCAGCGCCAGCGGTTGCCGGGTGCCTTTGTGCCGATCAAGCTGAAAAAATAAGCCATTTGTCGATGGTTTATCGATGCCGCCCGGTCAGCAATGACCGGGCGGCATTTTCATATCTTGCCGTCGTCCCTGCAAACGCGCGATAGCGAAGCAAGAGCCTGGGGAGAGTGAAATGGCGGACGGCAGCATCTTCATTGGTACGGGCGGCGGTAAACCGCAGGCGCTCGAACTTAAGCGCGCCAACCGCCACGGCCTGATCGCTGGCGCGACCGGCACCGGCAAGACGGTGACGGTGCAGGGCATTATTGAAGGCTTCTCCGCCGTTGGCGTCCCCTGCTTCGTCGCCGATGTGAAGGGTGATCTCGCCGGCCTCGCCATGGCCGGCTCGCCAACCGCCAAGATGCACGAGATCTTCGCCGCCCGTGCCAAGGAGATTGGATATGAGGGCTGGGCCTATAGCGACACCCCCGTGCAATTCTGGGATTTGTTCGGCGAAAAAGGCCATCCCGTGCGCACCACGGTCAGCGAAATGGGGCCGTTGCTGCTCGCGCGGCTGATGGACCTGAATGAGGTGCAGGAAGGCGTGCTGACCATCGCCTTTACCGTCGCCGACAAGGAAGGGCTGTTGCTGCTCGATCTCGATGATCTGCAGGCCATGCTCGCGCACTGCGCCACCCGCGCCGATGAACTGACGACGACCTATGGCAATATGTCCAAGGCGAGCATCGGCACGATTCAGCGTTCGCTGCTGCAATTGCGCGCTCAGGGCGGCGAGCATTTCTTCGGTGAGCCTGCGCTGGCAATGGCCGATTTCATTGGCTGTGATGATCGGGGCCGGGGCATCGTCAACATCCTCGCCGCTGACAAATTGATGCAAAGCCCGAAGCTCTATTCCACCTTTCTGCTGTGGTTGCTGAGCGAGCTGTTCGAACACCTTCCTGAGGTTGGCGATCCCGATAAACCGGTGCTGTGCTTCTTCTTCGACGAAGCGCATTTGCTGTTCAACGATGCGCCCAAGGCGCTGCTCCAGAAGATCGAACAGGTCGTCCGGCTAATCCGTTCGAAGGGCGTGGGGGTTTACTTCATTACTCAGAACCCGATCGACATCCCCGATACGGTCGCCGGCCAGCTCGGCAACCGCGTCCAGCACGCGCTGCGCGCCTTTACCCCGCGCGATCAGGCAGCGGTCAAATCGGCGGCGACTACCTTCCGCGCCAATCCCGGCGTCGATGTCGAAACCGTCATCACCGAACTGAAGGTCGGCGAGGCGTTAGTTTCCCTGCTGCAACCCGATGGCGCGCCATCGCCGGTTGAACGCACCCTCATCAAGCCGCCCGCGACCCGCGTCGGCCCGCTCGACGCCAAGGAACGCGGCGTGATGATCGCGACCGACGCCATTGGCGAGAAATATGACACGCTGATCGATGCTGACTCCGCCGAGGAATTACTCGCGACAAAGGCTGAAGAAGCCTCCGCCGCCGCCGCTGAAGCCAAAGCCGCAACGGAGGCAGAAAAGGCCGCCGCGCTCCAGGCCAAGGTCGACGCCCGCGCCGCCAAAGACGCTGAACGCGCCCGCATCGCTGCCGAAAAGGAATCCGCCCGCCAGGCGCGCGAAGCCGAACGCGCCGCCGCCAATAACCCCTGGAACAAGATCGCCACCGCCGCGACACGGACCGCGACCACCACCATCACCCGCACCGTCGCCAATGAAGTCGCCAAGCAAGTGTTCGGGACGAGCAGCAAGCGTGGTTCGAGCAGCGGCGGGTTGATCGGCGGGCTGGTGCGCGGCGTGCTGGGCGGGCTGTTCAAAGGGCGGTGATCGGCTGAACACCTGTTGGGCGCACCCAGCAATCGGAGAGCAGGAGCGATGGCGGACGTGCAATATGACCGGATCGGGATCGACTATGCAGCGCTACGCAAGCCCGATCTCCGAATCGCCAGCGCCATATATGCAGCGCTTGGGTCGGCAGAGACGATCATCAATGTCGGCGCCGGAACCGGATCTTATGAGCCGGCCGACCGACACGTAACCGCAATCGAACCGTCTTCGGCGATGATCCGCCAGCGCGCGCCGTCATCTGCCCCTGTCATCCAGGGATATGCCGAGCAGTTGCCATTTGACGACAATAGCTTTGACGCGGCAATGGCAATCCTGACTGTCCATCACTGGGCAGATAAGGCGGCTGGCTTGCGCGAATTGCGTCGCGTGACGCGCGGTCCCATCGTCCTGCTCACCTTTGATCCCGCCCAGCGTCCCTGGTTGACTGATTATCTGCCGGCCCTCGCGACGTTGGACGACGTGCGCATGCCTGCCATGGCCGATTATCAGCATTGGCTGGGGCCAGTGACGGTCACCACGGTGCCGGTGCCGCATGATTGCACGGATGGTTTTCTCTACGCCTATTGGCGACGCCCCACGGCCTATCTGGACCCGGCGCTGCGCGCGGGCAGTTCGTCGTTCTGGGCGATTGAGGACGCCGAAGAACGGCTGGGCCTGTTAGCGCAGGACCTGGAAAGTGGTGCATGGGCGCGCCGTTACGCCCATCTTCTGACACTCGATGCCTATGACGCGGGCTATAGGCTAGTCGTGAGCGGCTGATCGGTTAGCATCGGCAAATAGATCGGGGCACCGCTCCCCATAGAAGCGGTGCCCCGGTCAGCCGCTTAGCGGCAGCGAACTTGCTGGCTATTCTGGTCGATTGCCTTGCCTGCAACCGCACCCAGCACACCGCCGAGAATCGTGCCGACCGCGCGCGAGCGGCCGCCGTCGATGACATTGCCGAGCACACCGCCACCAATCGCGCCGATGATCAGGCCAGTGGTCCCGTCATTGCGGCGACAATAATAGCGACCGTCGTTACCGCGATAGACGCGGTCATCGGCCGAGAGCACGCGCTCCTGATAATTGGGTCCATCACGATAATAGCGGGCCGGATCATAGCCATTTTCATCACGATCGGCGAAGCGCGGATCTACATTGCGCTGACTATTGTACCGCGGATCATTGTAGCGCGGATCGTCGAAGCGTGGATCGTTGGCGCGCGGATCGCGAAAGTTCGATCGATTGTTGCGCGCCGCCTGATAGCGATCAAATTCGGTGCGAAAAATCTGCATTTCGTTCTGGAAACGCTGTTGCGCGGTGGAAAATCGCTGCTCCTCCTGCGCGGTCTGAGCGAGCACCGGCGTGGAAAGCGCCATGCAAGACGTGGCGATCAGGGTGGCTAGACGGGTAAAACGGGGCATCTCGGTCTCCTTGGATTGTTGAAGCCTAACTACCGAAGCTGGCGAAACGTTGCATGAACGAAATTACCTGCTGCCGTTCATCGGGCCGATCAATCGCAATCCGCACCCATCGCACCGTTCTGGACCCTTGGGCGGATCGTTTACACTGACACCCGCTGTCCGGTGATGGAGATTGAACCAGCGTCTTCACTGGCCACCGGGATCAGCCCTATTTAACTGGCGTGGCATCCGGCCCTGTCCAGGTCCAGGCGACGATCTTCCAGCCGCCGTCCAGCTTCTTGAGCGCAAAGGTCATTTGCGCGGATTCGGCCATCGCTGCCCCTTTCAGCGTAAAAGTGTAGGTCGAGGACACCACGACATAGGCACGATCGCCCGTGACCAGCTCACGCGTGACAGCGCCCAGAACCACTTTAGGATTGGTGAGGCCCTTGGCTGCGGCGTCCTTGGCATAATCATCGGCCCAGCGCTTCACGACGTCATGACCGCCCCAGAAATAGGGAGCTAGCTCATCGGTGATATGCGCATCGCCGGCATGGGTTGCGGCGGCGGCAGCGATGTCGCCCTTGTTGAAAGCATCGACGAACTGATAGATTGGCGCTTCAACGGCGGCATCCTTGGCCAGCGCTGGCATGCCCCAGAACATCATTACACCAGCGGCTGCAATCATGGCGCTTTTCATCATATCCCCCTAAAAATCATGCGGCGCAGTGATAACACTCGGGCGCTCCTCTGCGAAACGAAACACGGCTACATATGGCTGAGCAGCACCTTGATCGGGATGAACGCAAAGGCGATCGAGCTATCGGCAACGCCGTAGGGCAGGAACAGCGATTCGCCGTGCCGCATCGCCCCGCAGCTATAGACGACATTGGGGACATAGCCCTCACGATCCTGATCGGCAGCGGCTAGGATCGGCTCGCGGGTGCGCCCGATCACCTTTGATGGATCGGCCTTGTCGAGCAACACGGCGCCAATCGAGTATTTGCGCATCGCGCCAACGCCGTGCGTCAGCAGCAGCCAGCCCTCATCAAGCTCGATCGGGGAACCGCAATTGCCGATCTGCACCAATTCCCAGGGGTAAGCCGGCGTCATCAGCAGCTGTCCCTCATTCCAGTGGGTCAGGTGATCAGAGCGCAGCAAAAACAGATTCTCGCCATCCTGCCGGCCGATCATCATATAACAGCCGTCCACCATGCGCGGGAACAGCGCCATGCCCTTGTTGCGCGCGGCACTGCCCGTCATTGGCACCAAATCAAACGCCCGGAAATCGCGCGTCCGCATTAGTTCGGACTGGATTATCGAGCCGTTATACGCGGTATAGGTACCAAGCCACTCAATGCTGCCATCTTCATGGCAAAACTGGACGAGGCGCAGGTCTTCCAGCCCCTTCGACTGGGCCTGGGTGATCGGAAAGATGACGGTGCCCGAAAGCGTGCTGTCGCGGTGGCGGTGCACCGTTACCGGGCCAGTCGGCATCACCATTTCCTCGCGGTCGGTGGTATCGGTGGCGGTTGCAAAAGGCGGTTCGGGGGCGAGTTTCAGTTCATTCTTGTTCGTGATGATCCCTTCGCGAAAGGCGATCGACGAAATATGCCCCTCACCCACCGCGCGCATCGACATCAGCAGCCGTTGCGATCCGGGCGGCATGCCGCTCTGGTCGAAATGCGGCACGACGCTGGGATTCATCAGCGCGGCGGCGGCATAGCTATATTCGTGGCAGAAATAGGCGCCGATCAGCTGGCGCCGCTCGTCATCAATCTGGCTGCCATCAAGATCAAGCAAGGCTTCGATCTGGGCATAACGCGTCATGAACACGCGCCGCGTTTGCCAGTGGCGAGCCTCAAAATCCTTGAGCACGATTTCCAGCTCGGCGCGGGTCTGGGCGCGGCTCATCGCCAAAACTTCCTGCACCAATCGCGCCGTGCGGCTGGGGGCACTGCCATTGGCCTGCCAGGCAAGGTGGAACGGGCGCACAACGACGCGCGACGGATCAGCGTGAAGCCGCAAACGGTGGTTGAAAACTTCTAACACTGGCTGGCGCGGCCCCTGAAACGATCCGGTCAACCCGATCGGTTAAATTGATCCCATCAAAGCGCTGCCCAACATGATGGCTATGCAACGGCCCTGGTTGGTCCTGCCACGGATTCGGCCAAGGTTGATAGCGACGATATCGTGCACGACGCCAATTGCAGCGCCAAAATCGATTCCGCCCCCTGGTTGCGATTAATGCCGGTTGGCGTCAGCCCGTCAAAACAGCCCCCGTCCTGCACCGTCGCCAGCGCCAGATCGAGATCGTTCAGCCCCAGGAACCAATGATAAGCCCGGTGCGCTTCGTCGATCCAGCGGCGTTCGCCCGTTGCCTCAAATGCTGCGGCACAGGCATCCGCCGTCGCCTGTGCTTCCAGCGGCTGCTGATCGAACAACAGGGGCGGAGCATAGGGTCGACCAAAACTTTCGGTGCCCACCGCCCGGAAACGCCCCTCGGGCGATGTTTGCTGTGCCATGATCCAGTCCAGCGCGTTGACACCAGTTTCGACCAGATCAGCCCGGCCCAGCGCCAGGCCAGCGCGGATCATCGCTTCGGGGAGGCGGGCATTATCATAGGCAAGGACGATTTCGAACCATTCCCATACCGGCCGCCGCGCGGCATTGAGCAAGGCGAGATGATCAGCACTGAATCGCTCCAGGATCGTTCGTGCCAGCGCATGGCCGGGGTGGCAGTCAAGCATTTCTGCAGCGCCCAGCATCGCAAATGCCTGCGCCCTGGGGCTACCCAGTTCGAGTGCCATTGACGCTGTTTGATCGAACAGCGCCGCCGCCCAATCGCGGTGCTTCAGTTGCCGCGCATAGCGAACCGTCGTGCCAAGCGCCCAAAGCGTGCGACCGTTCGAATCCTCCGATCCAGCTTCTTCGCACCAGCTCCGATCGAAATTCAAAAAATTGCGAAAGCGCTGCGCTTCGGGGTTCCAGGCATGCTGAATGAACGAGGCATAGATCGTCGTCCATTTATCGCGCGCCACGTCATCGAGTGCGTCCATCCGCCCGACCAGCATCAGCGCGCGGGCATTATCGTCGATGCAATAGCCATGGTGACGATCGGGAATTGAATAGATTGAATGCTGCAACATGCCGGTCGAATCGCTCATGCGTTCAACGGCGGCGAAGTCAGGGTCGAGCGGGGTCAGCGGGGCAACGGGGCTCGGCAAGCGGCACGGCTTTGCCGCAATCATCGTTGCAATCTCGCGCAGCGCGGCTTCGGCGAGCTGGGACCACAGCATCGTCCGCCCCCGCGCATAAGTGCGCGCGGCCAATCGTTCGCGATTGCCATCATTGCCGAGCAGCGCGACGATCTCACGCGCAAAGCCTGCGGAATCACCGAAATCCACCAGCACGCCATGGCCATCGGCCAGGATTTCGGTGGCATGCACATAAGGAGTTGAGACCACTGCCTTACCGACGCCGACGGCATAGGAAAGCGTGCCCGAGGTAATCTGTGCCGGATTGATATAGGGCGTGGCATAGATATCTGCGGCTTGCAGATAATCGATCAGATGCTCGTGCTCGACAAAGGCGTCAATGAATTGGACGTGATCGGTCACGCCGCGTGCCGCCGCCTGTGCCTTTAGCCGCTCACGATAGGCTTCGCCTTCATGCGCGACCAGATTGGGGTGAGTTGCGCCCAGCACAATATACAGCGTGTCAGGCTGCGTAGCGACGATCGCCGGCAGGGCATCGATCATCGTCTCAATGCCCTTGCTTGGGGCCAGCAAGCCAAAGGTCAGCACGGTCCTGCGGCCTTCCCAGCCGAAACGGGGCTTGAAAACCGCGGGATCAGCCAGCGGGCGATCCGGCACGCCGTGCGGGATCATCACCACGGCCTTGCCGCCGACACCGTGAATACGCTGCAAGATGTCCCGGCCCTTTTCGGCCATGACGATCACGCGGGAGGCGCGACGCAGCAACCCCTCCAGCACGCGCCGCTGATCGGCATTGGGTCGTTCAAGAATGGTGTGCAATGTGACGATAACGGGCAGCGAGAGCCGATCGAGCAGGCCCAGAATGAAATCGCCGGCAACGCCGCCAAAAATCCCATATTCGTGCTGCAGCCACACCGCTTCGGCACCGCTTGCCTCGATCGATCGGGCCGCGGCCAAATAGCTCGACCGGTCATTCTGGGCGATCGACCCAGTAACGGCGGCGGGGTAATCATATCGACCGGGATAATCGTCCATCGCATAGACATCGACGATCAGATCGGGGGCCAGATCAGGGGCGGCAGCCGTCAGCGCGTTGAAAATATCAGTTGTATAGGTCGCAATCCCGCATTGGCGGGGCAGGAAGTTACCGATCAGGGCCAGATGCTTGATATGCGAAATCCTGTCGATTGCCTCGGTCATGCGCGCGCCCTTCGGAGAGCGCAACGATCGCGGGTGCACTTACCCTTCGTTGCAAACCCTCGAGTCGACCTAACGGGTTAACGGCAATATGGTTGCACCTATGATGCAGCGCAGCATGAAACTGCGGTGATGCGTTGCCCAATCACGGTCCAGTCGCGACCCAAACGCGAACGAGGTCATGAACCCATAAACGATCGCTTTCGGCACGCGGGCTAGATGACTGAAACTGGGTGGTTTACAGTCCGACAGCTTTTGGGATCAAGCATTGGCTGAGCTGCCGCTCGCTGGATCAGTCGATAGCGGCAGCTTCGGGCCTTAATTTCTGACATTCTGGGGCCTCGCTGTCATTGCCGAAAGCTACCGTTAGCCACTGACGCCACGCGGCACTATCTTGAATCACGTCTCGCAGCGATTGTGAGTTCAATTTGTCAACAGGGCCTACCGCCGACAGGGCCGGATTGGACCGCTATCTGGGAAAAATCGGCTTAAATTCGATTGAAATGTAAAGCCGACAGTCTAGAATACAGATGGTCTTTTCTGGGGGTGAAAATGAAACAGGCTTCATTTTTGGCAGTCATTGCGATTTTCCTTCAGGCGCAAGTTTCATATGCCCAAAGCAGTACTGGCAATGATCAATTAACGCCTGACAACCAGTTGACCCTTGCGGATTCGACACCTTTTTTATCTGTTGCGGTTCAGTCAGGCTCTCGTGCCCCCTCAAAATTGTGCTATTTTAGGTTGAATGTCGAACCAGTTAGGCAAGCACCGGGGGTCCAGATCGGACACCTGCCGCGCAGTGGCTTTCGACGGTTCTTCAATGGGGTCGATTACACATTCAACTCTATTTTGAAGGTCAAAATCTCAAATTACGAGGGAAGCGTTGTACTATATTCAAGAAGATACCGGAGCACAAGATCAGATGGTGAAAGTCATGATCGATCAATTCTCGTTCATGCCTATGATTATCCGCTTTTCCTTTTAGAACGCGACACCAATGGTCAAGCAGAGATTTTCGTGTCGGCGGATATGAAGAATACGCAGACTTTCCAACTGGCGGGTACGGCGCTAGAGGCGGTGACACTTGGCCTGAAAGCAGTAGCGCCCAGCGCTGGGATCATCACGACACTTACCGCAGAATCAAATCGTAATGTCTCTAAACAAATAGATCAGAGTGCGGGGGCATTTATGGGCGTTTCGGGTGCCAATACTGAGCGCCATGACTTGGATGTTCTGTCTGGTTCGAAACAACGGGTTTCGATCTTTGGGCCCCGAGATGAAGTGAACGAAAACAGACGGGACTTTATGTTGGGACAATGGGATATTGGTTTTCTTCCGACTTACGGATCGTATTTCTTAAAGAGCGACTGTGTCGCCGATTTTGAAGACAACGCATGGGGCGACAGGGCCAAGGCAAGTAATGTTCTCAGCACTCCACTTGTTGAAAATATTGGAGGGATCGGGAACCTCGATAGTTATCTTCGGCAACTGGAATGGTGGGGGAATAGCCTTTCGCAATTGACCGGAAAGGCTGCAGGATCGAACGAGGTAGAAGGCTTCTGTCGAAAGATCGTTGGAGCTGTGAAAGACTTGGGCTTCAATACAGTTGATTCATACATCGCTGCCGATTCCGTTTCGAGATCACGGCTGGTTGGAAGCGCCGAGGGCGCGGCGATGCGTGCATCGCCGTCTTGTGATTTCTCAAAACGCCAGACCTAACTAATCTGCCTGATCCGGCGTCGACGGCCTTTCCGACAGCACGCGCCGCAGCAGCTGGTCGACGAACTCGCTGTAGCGCGGGCGCTTGCCTAAGTAGGGAATTTACCACAATCGGGTCATCAGCCGAACGACCGCTTATCTAGCTGCCGCGGCCGATACCAGACAGTCTTTCTCCGGCCCAACTGCTGCCGGTGAACATGTTTACCAGGCGACGTCCGCTGTAGCAGAGCGGGCGCCCAGAACCTGCCGGTCCAAAAGCGCCCCAGCTCCTGCCGCAGCGAGCTACCTCGAGCAACGGCCGGTTTCGGGGAGTCTTCAAGCCGCACTAAATGGCGACTTATGGGGCGAAACCGGCCAATTCTGTCCTACAACAGCGAGTCGTGCTACACGTCCCTCGCTCTTTCACACCGTCGATCGTCTTTTCCTCGCCCTTGGGAAGCAACGCCCGCCTCGCCAAAGGGCTGCCCCCTGACGACGATCTGGCGAAACCATCGCATCAGTGCGAACATTCGTGAACATTCGCATCCGGGCCCAGCCTGAACCCCAGCCTCAATAAACGTCCGCTCGCAGACCAGTTGTCGGATCATTTGAATGGCGCTGTATGGGGCGCTTGCCGACAGGCCGTTTCTTATAAGTCTACCGCCTAGCCGCGCCCGCGATATCCGGGCACGTCCTGCGCGGGGATCCACACTCCAGCTGGTGGCGCGCCGCTCTGCCAGAAGACATCAATGGGGATACCGCCGCGCGGATACCAATAGCCGCCGATTCGCAGCCAGAGCGGCTGCATCTCGCGATAAAGCCGCTCGCCGATGCCGACCGTGCAATCTTCATGAAAGGCCTGATGATTGCGAAAGGCGCCGAGAAACAGCTTGAGCGATTTCGATTCGACGATCGTTGCCGCTGGCACATAATCGATCACCAGATGCGCAAAATCGGGCTGCCCCGTTACCGGGCAGAGCGAGGTAAATTCGGGCACGGCAAACCGCACCATATAGGTGCTGTCACATCGCGGATTGGGTACATAATCGAGCACTGCCGTTTCGGGCGATGCTGGCAATGCGCTCGTCTGGCCAAGGAATTTGGGTGTCATCACCCTGCACTTATCGCGGGAAAACCCGAAAGGAAATGATGCTGGTGCCGATCATGCCCTTGCCATCGGACAGACTGATCACCAGTGAATGTTCTTGCATCTCAGGCCCTAGATCGTCTCGACGACAGCCATAGTGACCGCTAGGGAGTGCCCAACAGGATTCCGGGAGAAGATAATGGACGCGTTGGTAACGACCGAATGGCTGGCAGGCGAGTTGAGCGCAACGGATCTGCGGATTGTTGATGCAAGCTATTTTCTTGCCGATCATGGCCGCAATGCTGCTGCAGAATATGAAGCCGCGCATATTCCCGGCGCCGTTTTCATGGATCTGGCAGAAATTGCCGATACATCGAGCACGCTGCCGATGATGCTGCCCTCGCCCGAAAAATTCGCCAGCCGCATGCAGTCGCTTGGACTGGGCGATGGCAGCCGCATCGTCCTTTACGACGATTCGCCCCTGCACACCGCTGCCCGCGCCTGGTGGATGCTGCGGACCTTTGGCGCGCATGATGTCGCCATTCTCGACGGTGGCATCGCCAAATGGAAAGCCGAAGGACGCGAAACGAAGAGCGGCAAGGAAAGCCTGCGCCATCGCCACTTCACGGTGTGGGCGGACGACAAGGGCCTGCGCACGCTGACCCAGATGAAGGCCAATGTCGAAACCAGCGCCGAACAGGTAATGGACGCGCGTTCAGCGGCACGCTTCACGGGCCAGGAGCCCGACCCACGCCCCGCCACGATGCCCGGCCATATCCCCGGTTCAAAGAACATCCCTTACGGCCAGATGTTCAATGCTGATGGCAGCTGGAAGCAAGACGATGCCCTGAAAGCTGTTTATACCGATGCCGGCATTGACCTCTCACGACCGCTGGTCGGCACCTGCGGATCAGGCATCACGGCCGCCGTGCTGGTGTTCGGCGCCCATCTGCTGGGCAATGAAGCCGCGCTGTATGACGGCAGCTGGTCTGAATGGGGTGCCGATCTCTCAACGCCAAAGGCTATGGGCCCGGCATGAACGAAACGGGCGACGACCGGCACGGCGACGCGACCCGCGTCGTCAACGCCGGGCGGCGGCCGGAATGGACGAGCGGGATCGTCAGCCCGCCGGTGTGGCGCGCATCGACCATCCTGTATGATTCTGTTGCCGATCTGCGCGCGGCCACGCGCGACACGCATCACAAGCTGTTCTACGGGCGGCGCGGTACCCCGACCCAATGGTCGCTGGCCGATGCGCTGACCTCGCTTGAGCCCGGGGCGGAGGGCACGTTTCTGTATTGTTCGGGCGTCGCCGCGATTGCCGGGGCACTGCTTTCGGTATTGGCACCCGGCGATGAAGTGCTGATGATAGACAATGCCTATGATCCCAGCCAATCAATGGCGACCGGCCTGCTCAAGCGCTTCGGAATCAGCACGCGTTTCTATGATCCAATGATCGGGGCAGGCATTGCCGAGCTGATCGGCGACAAGACGCGGGCCATCCTGATCGAAGCCCCTGGCAGCCTGACGTTCGAGGTGCCCGATCTGCCCGCCATCATCGCCGCCGCCAAAGCGCGCGGCGTGACGACCTTGCTCGACAATACCTGGGCGACGCCGCTTTTCCTGCCGGCAATTGCGATGGGAATCGACCTGTCGATCCTGGCCTGCACGAAATATGTTGTCGGCCATTCCGATGCGATGCTGGGATCAGTAACCGCCGGCCCCGGCCATTTTGCTGCCTTGCGCGACACCGCCCACCAGCTTGGTCATATCGCCAGCCCCGATGATTGCTGGCTGGGGTCACGGGGGCTACGGACGATGGCGGTGCGGCTGGCGCATCACCAGCAAAGCGCGCTGAAGATCGCGCATTGGCTGAAAACTCGCCCGGAGGTGGCGCGGGTTTTCCACCCAGCGCTGCCCGATTGCCCGGGCCAGGCGCATTTCCTGCGCGACTTTAAGGGGTCGTCGGGCTTGTTCTCGTTCGAACTGCGTGGCGGCGATGAGGATGCCCGCGCCGCCTTGATTGACGGGCTGGCGCTGTTCGGCATTGGCTATAGCTGGGGCGGCTTTGAAAGCCTGGCGCTGCCGGTTGATCCCCAGCGTTACCGCACCGCGACGACGCCCGACTTCAATGGGCCATTAGTGCGCCTAAGCATCGGGCTGGAAGACCCAGCCGACCTGATCGCCGATCTGGCCGCCGGGCTGGAGCGCTTTCGCGCGGCGTAGCTCGCCCAGTTTCCCGCGCGCGTCGTTCAATTGCTTCGCTGCGCGCGGGGTGACGATCAACAGGTCACGGGCGATCGCTTAAAGTCTGATAACTTTGGATTGGACCAACCCAAACCCCGTTCGCCCTGAGCGAAGTCGAAGGGCATGCGAAGCGCGTGGGCTTCGACTTCCCCCGGACTTGTTCGGTAGTTA
>FSSH01000052.1_pt1 | contig 86425 bp, 74 predicted proteins | sample 1166101 | NCBI WGS metagenome assembly FSSH01 (sample SAMEA32972668, study PRJEB13176) | freshwater metagenome | biome: Drinking water system; feature: Biomass in drinking water that filtered by 0.45 um membrane; material: drinking water | place: USA | collected 2012-12-20 | depth 0 m | reverse complement strand
GGTAAATTTCAACAGCCTGTTAGCTTAGAAAGCTTAGTAGTTTGGAATAATTGGCAATTATTCTGTCAAAACAATCGTAGGCGAGATCAGCCAAGTGCATTCGGGAGGCGTGCTAAATGCGCCGGCTTATCCGCCCTTCGCACTCCCCGCCTAGATCCCGATAATGTTGCTGAGGTTTTAAACGATGTGAGCGATGACGGACATTAGTTCGGTTTTTTGCTGGGCGATGCTCTCGCATAAAGCAAATTGCTCGATAGCGCGCTGGAGATTCTCTCGCGGCTGATTGACCTTGAAATAGCGATTGCCTTGCAGATAATCGCTAAAAAAGCGCAGGCCAAGTTCGAACGGGATTAGCAGGATGGCTGCATACAGATAATCGTAATCGGCCTGCTCAAAAAACCGTCCGGCTTCGGCCAAATAGCTGGTCAAAATAGTCTCGCAGCACGCGATGTCAAATTGGTTGCTGGGCCGAAGATGGCAGCAGGAGCGCAGGCAATCGCCTATGTCGTAATGCACCAAGCCCGGTTTGACCGTATCCAGATCGATCAGGCTGACAATCCGGTCGCTGCCCGGTTCGAATAAAAAGTTGTTCAATTTCGGGTCGCCGTGTATCACCCGCTCCCGCAATTCGCCGCACTGTTTGGCTTGTTCCAGCACGGTAATCCGGTCTTGAAAGCGCTCGATAAACTGTTGGCATTGCCGAAACTCGGCATCCATCGCCACTGTCAGCGGTTGCTCCAGCGTAGCCAAATACCGTTGATAATAAACGGGGGCGATGTGGAAGCCAGGTAGCGTGTCATGCAGCAATTCCGGGGGTAGCGCGCCGCACAAACGATGGAAATGCGCCAGTGCAAAGCCGACTTGGCTGGCTTCTGTATTGTTATTCAGTCGCTCGCGGCTTTCGGCTGGACTGATGAACTGCAAAGCCCGCCATACCTGGCCGGCGTCGTCGCGAAAAAATCCCTGGCCATCGTTGGTTGGCAGCAGGGCCGGGATTCGTAACCGCACGCTCGCCGGGTCTTGTTGCGCAATATGGCGGTTTAGCTGTTGCAGATTGGCGATGACGTGTTCCGGTTGCGGAAACACCTGGCTATTGATAGCTTGCAGCACAAAGGGGCCGTCGCCGGCATTGACCAGGAACGTGTCGTTGATTAAGCCATTACCGAGCGGACTGATCGTGCCAACCGATTGCCCGCCGGCAAAATGTCCGGCAATTCCTGGTAGCGTGTTCACTAGCCGACGAGTTGCTGACTAAGTGCCCGCAGTGCTTGGCCTCTGTGGCTGAGCGTGTTTTTTAACGCTGGCGCCAATTGTGCGGAAGAGCACTGGTATTGTTCCACCCAAAATATCGGATCGTAACCAAAACCGTTCTCGCCGAACGCATGCCGCAGAATTCGACCTTCCCAGACACCTTGGGCAATGATAGGGGTGGGGTCAAGCGCATGGCGCAGATAAACCAATACGCAAATAAATCGAGCCGTGCGCTCTGCGTCTGGCACCTCGTGCATAGTGGTCAGCAGTTTGTCCAGATTGGCTTGATCCGACGCTCCGACGCCAGCATAACGTGCGGAAATGACGCCGGGCGCGCCGCCTAACGCATCTACGGCCAAGCCCGAGTCGTCGGCAATGGCCGGCAAGTTGCAATGCGCGGCGGCGTTGCGGGCCTTGATGATGGCATTTTCGATAAAAGTCGCGCCGGTTTCTTCCGCTTCGACCACATTGAACTGCGATTGCGGCAATATGTTATCGTTTTGGAGGATGGCTTGGATCTCGCGGATTTTGCCAAGATTACCGCTGGCTAAAACTATCGAGCTCATTCCAAACTACAGCACGATTCGCAATGGCGCAGGTTTTTTGGCGTCTCGCAACGCTACCTGTTGTTTTTCCAGCAATTGGTTTATGCCGACTTCTGCCAGTTCCAGCATGGCATTCAGTTCGTCTTTCCTAAATGCGTGGCCTTCGGCAGTACCTTGTACTTCGATGAAGTGGCCGGCCTCATTCATCACCACATTCATATCGGTTTCGGCTTGGTGATCTTCAGCGTAGTCCAGATCCAGCACCGGTACGCCGTTATAAATGCCCACCGATACTGACGCAACTTGGCCGTGCAGCGGGTTTTTCTTGATTTTGTGGGTTTTTAACAAATGTTCGATCGCAATCGAAAGCGCGACGAAGCCGCCGGTGATGGACGCCGTGCGGGTGCCGCCGTCGGCCTGAATCACGTCACAATCGATGGTGATAGTATTTTCGCCCAAAGCTTTCAAATCGATGGCGGCGCGTAAGGAACGACCGATCAAGCGTTGGATTTCCAACGTACGGCCACCTTGTTTGCCCCGACCGGCTTCGCGGTCCATCCGGCTATGCGTGGAGCGCGGCAGCATGCCGTATTCGGCAGTGACCCAACCTTCACCTTTGCCTTTTAAAAAGCGCGGGACGCTATTATCGACGCTGGCGGTGCATAAAACCCGGGTATCGCCAAACTCTACTAATACCGAACCTTCGGCGTGTTTGGTGTAATTACAGGTAAAACGTATTTCTCGTAATTGATCGGGATTGCGTCCGCTTGGTCTCATATTCATCTCGCTGTTATACAAATTGCCGCCATTATACGGGCTTTACCGAGCGGATTTTTAACTATTGCCGGAGCTAAGAGCTTGTTGCAACTCCGCGACGCTCTGCGGTCTATTTTCTGGAAAAACCGCCATCGCCCAATCGATGGCTTTCAGTAAATACTCAGGAAAATGCCGTTTGTGCGCTTTAACTGCCGGCGCTAAATCGTCCTGTTTAACCCGATCCGGCGAGGGTTGCGGAATTTTGTAGTCCAGACACGCACGCATGCTGGCACCTACCGCATAAATATCGGACCAAGGCCCGAGATTGCCGTTGTTGTCGTATTGCTCGATTGGCGAATAACCGTTGGTTAGCACCTTGGCGCGGTTGCGCTGCGGGTCCAGCGTGATTTTGCGGATGGCCCCAAAATCCAGCAGCAAGGGGTCGTTTTCGCTGCGGATCAAAATATTCGCCGGTTTGATGTCCAGATGCACCAAACCTTTTTGATGCACAGCTTCCACGCCTGTCAGCAATAGCTTGAATACCGTTAATAAGAAGGCTTCGTTAATCGGCAGGCTGCGTTTGTGCAGAATTTTGTCCAGGGTGATGCCGTAGTCGTATGTCATCACCATGTAAACGGTGTCGTTGGCTTGGAAAAAATTGATCACGTCGACGATATTGTGATGCTTCAGCATCGCCAACACTTTGGCTTCTTCAAAGAACAAAGAGCGGCCGCGCATGAACAATACTTTGGCCTCTTCGTTGTTGGGCACTACTAGATTGTTCCAGGTGCGATGCGCCAGTTTGCGGGGTAAGTATTCTTTGATCGCTACCTGTATCTGGTCTGCCAACTGTCTGGCCAGATACACAGAGCTAAAGCCGCCATGTGCCAATTCCCGCTCGATCATGTACTGATCTATAATGGTCCCCGATTGAAGGTAGTTCCATTCCTTGGGATAAGTTTCTGGATCGTAGTATTCGGCCATGTGCAAAGCTGGGCGGGTTAAGCGTAACGATTATAGGTGAAAAATGATAAGAAGCATGACCGCTTTCGCGGACGGCGATATAAGCGCCGACAACCTGACCATCCTTTGCGAACTGCGTTCGGTTAACCATCGTTACAGCGATGTTAGCGTCAAGTTGCCGGAGAGATTACGCTTTGTCGAAGCCGACGCCCGCCGCCTGATTGCCGAAAAGCTGAAGCGCGGCAAAATCGAATGTGCGTTGAGTTACAAAAAACAAGCCAGCGACAACAGTTTTAACATCAACCGAGAGATCGTCGAAAAATTGTTGATGGCCACTGCCGGTGTCGAAGCGCTGATGAGTAATCCGCAGCCGTTTTCCGCCTTAGAGGTGTTAGCGTTTCCGGGCGTGCAACAAGAAACCGAAACCGACAAGGAAGCGCTCAGGGAAAAAGTTGTCAAATTATTGGAATCAACCTTGGACAAAATGCTGGAAACCCGCGCCCGCGAAGGCGCGCAACTGGCGCAATTATTAGAAGATCGCTGTCAAAAGATTAATTTACTAGTCGAAGCAGCCCACAAACGCATGCCGGATGTATTGCACAACTTGCGCAGTAAGCTGACCAGTCGGGTACTGGAGATGGTCGCCGAACCTAATTTCGATCGCTTGGAGCAGGAGTTGGTCCTGCTGGCGCAAAAATTGGATGTGGCCGAAGAGTTGGATCGCTTGGAAACCCATGTGGCTGAAGTACAACGCACCTTAAAACAACCGGAACCCACCGGCCGCCGCCTGGATTTTTTAATGCAGGAAATGAACCGCGAAGCCAACACCCTGGGCTCAAAGTCCGCCGACCGGGAAATGACGCAAATTTCCATCGATTTGAAAGTGCTGATCGAGCAGATGCGCGAGCAGATACAGAACATTGAATGATGTTCAGGCTGTCTCCCCCAAGCCAACAGAAGCCGCGTAAATTGCGGCTTTTTTGTGTCTTGCGTGGTCTGAAATCCACAAAAGACTAGTGTAATCCTGGTTGCAGGGTTTAGCTCGGGAGTTCCCGTTAGATAGGATTTATTCAGGGATTAAAGATTAAGTTATCAGGGTTCGTAAATTCATCGCCAAGGGCTTATTCATCCGCATTATTGCCAGGCGTAACAGCCTTGCCGCTATTATGATTTAAACATTTTCGCTCTACTGGAAACACGCCCAATAGCGCTATTCTTTTGTCGGGTTCCCAAGCGCTAGCTTGGGAGTCGGATCTTGAAAGATCTAGCTTCCAGAGCTAATCACCAATGCCGAACCATATCAATCAAGCCGTCCAAGCCCACATAGTTCCTGGCACTGGAATAACGCCAATGTTTCAGCAAAGCCACATAGCCGCGCTTGACCGGGTTTTGCTGATGTAATCCAGTTTCTGCCGCACTACCGCCTCGGTTTCGATTAACTGCGGATGATAGCCTTCTCCCCAAACCTGGTATTCGTTGTGGGTCTTGTGCGGTCGTTTCAGTAAGGCAAGTAGCTTTTAAGTACCCGTGCCGACTTGCTTTGTCGCAGTCGGTGATGATTTGCTTGGCGGTATATGCGATTGAAGCGCTGCATGTCTCGGCTCAACTCTGGTGATGCGGCGATCAGGTGCAGATGGTTTTTATGGATGACTAGCCATACAACTGGAAGCCGCTGTCCTTCTGTAGAAAGCTCCGAGAATACAGCGCGATGTTCACCACTCGGCTAAACAGCGGTAGCCAGTAATTGATGGTCGCCGGCAAAAAATGCGGACTGGGATATTGGACGACTCAATAGCGGTTGCGGTCAGACTATTGTGAATATTCGCTATCTAAGTTGGAGCTTTGAAGATATTCGGTTCCCAATCGGGAGCTTGGGAACCGGGCTATCCGGCTTATTTCAAGTGATCAAAAAAGTCTCAAGCCCTTCTATATCGGCATTTAAACGTGGCTGCGACGAGCATTTAAAGAGAACAGACCGACTACGCTACCAAATAACCAAATTGCAGCCGGCACTGGTACTGCGGCTGGTTGCAGGAATCCGCGAATCTCTCCGCCGGGAAATGACGCTGTATGCACGTTTAGGTAGGCTTTTCCTGTCGCTGCGCCAGCCAGTAGCGCGTTCATTGCGCTGCTGACAGTGCCACCATTATTGGTAATGAATGCAGCGTTAAAGCTGCTTGCTAGGCTAAGGTCGAAAGTACGGTCGTAACTGGCGGATTTCACTCAGAAGGAAATCCAGTAAAACTCGGGGTCTGACTGGCTACCCCAACATTCCCGACACCTGCCACGGGAGTGCAGCAGTGGATGTGTGCCGCGGTGGTGTTACCTGTCAAACCGCTGAAAAAAAAGCAACCCGCATGGTGATCAAGTCCAGATCGAAAGTGATAGTGCCGCTGCCAAAGCCCGGTGAGTTATTTGCTGGGGCTTCATTTGCCCCGGATAAAGCAACGTCATAGCTAACCTGATGAGCCGCCGCGCCAGTGCTGATTAAACTTGCCGACAATAATGCGAGTAACAACATAATGCTTTTCATGTAAATCTCCCTACATAACAATGCAAAATTAATGGATTTTGTGAAAAAACGTCTGCTAAACAGCTTAGTCCGCTACCTTCCCCCCCGACAAGGCAAACAGATTGTCACTTGCTTTTAAAGGAGCTGTCAAACACAAAAATAGTAATATTTTCAATGGCTAGAAAGTTAAGCAAGTGGACTGTTGCCTGCGCTGGGGAGTAAGTTGATTTGTCCTATCAACAGCGCCGGAGGCTTGCTTCAAGTGACTGTCGTGCATTGATCGCCCGCATTGCTCAACGTTGACGCGCTTCCGGTTTTTAAGCAAGTTCCCCGGTTCAGCTTTTTGCGTCAATATGGTCTAATCATCGCCTTTTTGTCTGCGAGGCCTGATACCCATGCCAAATTTGAAGGCTATTTATATAAGCGTTGGTATGCTCGCTGGTTTGGTATTGTTGGGTTGTGGCGACCAGCAGCGTGCGTCTGCGAAAGCTGATCTGGCCCAGACTGTTGTGAGGCCTATCGACACCAAGGCGCTGGGTTTACAAAATCTGGTTAGTTTCGATCTCTATGTCGACCGGCAGACCGTGCATGCAGCCTTCGTCGCGACGCTAAGCAGCGGCAAGCAGCCCTACATCGCTTATCTGCATTCGGAGGACGGTGGCTTGCATTGGTCACCGCCAGCCGTTTTAAGCGAGCAATTCCCGCAGCCGGTCGAGGCGAAAATCGGTAACGATATACAAATTGCCGCAGCCGGCGACAAATTGCTGATCGTCTGGCAAACTACCGGCGAATTACCGGGGATGGGGCCGTTGTTGGCGATCCATTCCAATGACGCCGGCAAAACTTGGCAGCAAGGTGCCAAGCCGACCGGCAGCGATGCGGATCAATCCCATCATGAATTGCTGGCAGACCAGGAAGGCCGTTTCCATGCTGTCTGGTTGGATGATAGGGACGAAAACGGTTATCAGGGACTCCGGTATGCGCGCAGCAGCGATGTCGGCAACAGCTGGGAGCTAGCGCAGACTATCGACGATTCCAGTTGCTCGTGCTGCTGGAACCGCATGCTTCTGCGTGCAGACGGCAAATTGAATACGTTGTATCGAGATATGAAGCCGCGCGACATGGCGTTGGCACAAAGCGCCGATGGCGGCGCCAGTTGGCAACGGCTGAGCACCGTGGGTGAGTTCAACTGGATTTTCGACGGTTGTCCGCATAACGGCGGTGGTTTGACGGTTGCCGGTGACGGTTCCTTGCATAGTTTGGTATGGACCGGCGCGGACAATCAGGTTGGGCTGTATCATATGCAGTCAGCTGACGGTGGCAAAAGCTGGGCGCCGCTGCAGCGAATTGGAGAAACAGGTGCGTTTCATGCCGATATCGCTTTCGGTGCCGGACGTCTAGTTGCAGTTTGGGATGCGCTGGGACCGGAGGGTTCTAAAGTGTTCGTCTCGGAATCTGCCGATAGTGGCGGGCATTGGTCGGCGGCGAAGCCCTTGTCCTTATCCGGCGGTTCAGCGACGTTTCCGCGTATCGTCGCTACCTCGACCGGTTTACTGGCGATGTGGTTAGAGCAAACGCCAGCCGGCAAGCAATGGTCGGCAGCAGTTTTACAATGATTTTTACAATTTTGAGGTGGTCATGCCCAAGTTAGACATAACAAAAATAATAAAACCCGGCTTGTTGGCGATTGCGTTATTCGGACCGTTTCCGGCATTTGCGCACGCCATTCTGGTGAAATCGCAACCCGCCAAGGACGAAACCGTCACGGAATCGCCCAAGCAGGTCGATCTGTGGTTCAACGACGCAGTGCGCAGCGAATACAAAGCCTTGGCGGTAATCGATAGTACCGGCAAGCGCGTAGATAATCACGACGTTGCGCAAAGCCTGACCAACGGCGCCAACATCTATGCCACGGTGCCGACCTTGGCCCCGGGTACCTATACCATTCGTTATCGGGTGGTGTCAGAGGATACGCATATTGTCACTGGTAAATTCGAATTTACCGTCAAACCCTAGTCTGTATTCTTCCATCGGTTTAAATCTATGAACATTCAGCGACTTCCCGTCTTTTTTATAGTCGGGCTCATGGCCTGCGCCGTTTTACTTGGCGGCTGCGATAAACTCGGCTTCGGTACCAAACAGTCCAACGCGCTAGGCAACCGCCCGGATTTGGATTGCATCATCGCTAACGATTTTTACGCGGTGCATTTCAGCGCTTATTTGCAGCCGGATAAAACCGATAAAAACCCCGATACCAAAGCGGCCTTTGTCCCGTTTTGTCAGAAAATCCCTAGAGCCGGCAAGATGTTTTTCACCGCCGATTTGATCGACAGAGACATTCGCGCCACGCCGATTGGCATTAGGTTGGTGGAAGTGGAAAAAACCGGCCAGAAAGCCCCGGATGATGTGCGCGAAATTCGCACTGTTAGTGAAATCCCTTCCAAACTTTATCCGAAGGGCGCGGTAGAAGCGCAAGCGGATATCGATAAAAACGGCGACTATGTGCTGTATCTGTTGATCGGCGAAGCCATGGAAGACGACGATAAATTTCGCATTGCCCTGGAAGTGGGTGTTGATCCCAAGGGTGCCGATCTGCCGCTGGTAGCAATTGGTGGTGTCGTGGCTCTGGTGTTAATGGTGCTCGGGTTTTTGGTTTACCTGCACAAACGTAAAAAAGCGGCGCAAACCAATGGCAATGGGGAACAGCCCTAATGATCAACCGATGGAAAACGCGTGGGCTGTCTGGCTTGGGTCACTATCTTTTGTTGGCCGCCTTGCTGCTGCAAGCGGATTGGGCGGTGGCCCACGCGCCTGGTCTCAGTTCTATTGATGTGGCCGTCAAAACCGACCAAGTTGTGACGAAATTGACCTTTGCCTTGCAAGACATCGAAGCCTTCGCGCCGATGGATAGCGACCTGGATGCGGAAGTCAGCGCTGCGGAGCGCGAAGCAGCCAAGCCTGACATCGCCAAAATGCTGGGTGAGCAGTTGCGGGTGAATATCGACGGTGTGGATGTGCAATCAGTAGCACCGGGCAGCGTGATTTACGACGAACAGAACAACGCCCATGTCGAGTTCAGTTTCAAACCAGTCCCACACCAGCAGCTGTTGTTGCAATCCAAGTTACTGGCCTGGTTGCAGGACGGTCATCAGCAGTATATTACGGTGCGCGATGCCGCCGGCAAAACACTGAGCGAGAAAATGCTGAACCGGGCTGGCGACCAGTTGCAACTGGTGTTGTTGCAAACTGATCAATCCGTTCAGCAAAATGATTCCAGGTTTTCGGCATTTGCGGATTTTCTGAAGTTGGGTATTGAGCACATCCTCACCGGTTATGATCACTTGCTGTTTTTGTTTGCTTTGCTGGCAGTTACCCACAGTTTCTGGCCGGCGATCAAGATCGTTACCTTCTTTACCCTCGCTCATTCCATCACCTTGGCGTTTGCCGGGCTAAATATAATCGAACTGCCCAGTAGCGTGGTCGAGCCGGTCATTGCGTTGACCATTATTTATGTGGCGGTTGAGAATATCATTCGCGGCGATCATCCCAAAGGCCGGCAGTGGCTGACCTTCGGCTTTGGCTTGATCCACGGCTTCGGCTTTGCCAGCGTTTTGCGCGAAATGGATATTAGCAGCGGTGATACAGGCATCCTGTTGCCCTTGCTATCGTTTAACTTGGGCATAGAAACCGGCCAAATCGCAGTAGCCTCGGTGGTGTTGCCGATCATTTGGTGGCTTAATAACAAGCCGGCATTTGCCGAGAAGTTTCTAAAAGGCTGTTCCGTGATGGTAGCCTTGATGGGCGCTTATTGGTTGTTGGAACGCACGGTTTTGTAACAGGCTAAGCAAATAGTCATGACCTTTTTTGGTCTAGAAGCCAATGTGGACGTAAACATGCGTCATGAGGGGCTATGACGTGGGCGTGAGTGCTGTATTAGCGACAAATTGTTGGAAAGATGGCAGGTGTTTTATAAGATTAATTAGTTTTTTCTATATAAATCATCTGCTTAATTATATTTTTTGATGGCATCTTAATTGCTTTTCAAGAAGCGCCGGTAGAGGCCGGGGTGTCTTGGCAACCCGCGTCCACCGGTTTTCTTTATTAGTCATGAGGTGTTGATATGTTCGAAGCCATTGTATTGTTCATACTGAGCGGCCTAGTCGCTGCGTGCGCATACTCTTCTCAGGGTGGCGGACTTTCCTCTATCGGTAAACGATTCCGTTCCACTAAAGGCAAAACACCAGCGACTATGAGTAGCCAGGTTCCTGCTGTTGACGGTGCCGAGCTAAGTTCCTGTTTTCTGGAGCAACTGCAAAGCGAAATTGAAGCCACCTTATTTCCGCGTCCTACCGACTCGGTGCTAAGGCGCCATTACGATGCACTGGTGGCCGGGGAAGTGCAAAATCGTTTGAGCTTTTTTAGCTGAGAGCCGTGGACTCTATATGCAGCCCTTACCGGCTGCATATAGAGTTAGTCCTATTGCAGGGTAAAGTGTTGTTTCATTGCGCCAGGCAGCCAAATAAGTCGGCGCGCTAAACCCACAGTTAGCGCGAACTCCCTATCAAGAATCCCCGCCGTTGGTTTAGCCTAGAAGGTGACGTTGATATTGGTTAGCCAGACGTGATTGATCACATCGGGCGATCCGTAATTGTGGATGTACTGCAATTGATAGCCTGTATCGACATTGAGGTGTTTTGTGAGTTTGTAACCTACGCCTGCATAGCTTCTGTTCTGGTTGATACCGGTTTGTACAGAACGGGCTAAACGCCCTTCGTCGATTGAATTGAAGTAGACAAAGAGTTCGTCCAGGGCGATCAAATAGGCTTGGCTGTCGGGTATAGAATAAACCAAACGGACCCTGTGCCGCATGCGGTGGCCCACATCGCCTTCATCGGCGAAGAAGCGTTGCTCTAAACGAAACCGGTATTGAAAATTCAGTTCCGGTGTCCAGTTGTCTATCCATTGCACCTGCTGCATGGCATCGTGGGTGGCCATGTCAAAATCGGTCTGTTCGTTGTATTCGCCCTGCCAGGTATAGCCCAGCCAGAGTTGTAATTTGTTAGTTAGCTTGTAGCCAATCAGCGGGCGGACAATAAATTGGTTAAACAAGGTGTTATCGGTTTTGGTGCGCGGTCCCAGTTCCAGAAAGGCCAAATAAGGGCTGCCACCGAAATCTGTTTGATAGGTGTTGCTGATCCAAGTGCTGAAATCGTCTCGCGCTGGGCCGGCATTGGCCGTTACCGGAGCAAGCGTAGAGACGGCGAATAGCAGGGCTAAGTGAGTTTTTTGCATATTTTTACCGAAGATCTTGATTTGGAACGAATTGCTTCACGGTTTGCGAGGCTCCACGCGTAGACGCGGTTTCGCTGCTGGAGTTAAGCTTATCGCACTTCTTGAAAAAATTTCTTGCCTAGGGTTTGTATTCTGCGTGTTTCGCAACGGAATAATTTAGCTGCTATCGTGAAAAGCTAAAAAGTCAGTTATGCCCGTCGGTATACCCAAAGGCCACAAGAGCTGGTATCCGCTGCCCATTCTGGCGAGTTTCCAATTGTTTACGCTGTATGGATTTCCCTATTCCAAATGTGGCTCAGGGAGTATTTCGGTGTGAGGGTCTGGCGCGTGCGAGGGTTAAAAAGCAACGGCAGCGGCCAATCGGATAGATTGATGGCCCTGCCGGAGCCGGAGAGGGGTTGAGCGAGATGGCCTTGGTTTAGTCGGTCAAGCCGCCAACACCTTCCACAGACCAGTTTTCGAAGTCGCTTGCGCCTGAGGTGTCGTCGCCTTTGCCGTATTGGATGCGGCAAGCGTAGTGGCGCAATACGTTGGGGCTGTCTTTTCCGCTGATTTCAACGTCGGCATTCACGATATATTCGTAGTTGCCGAGAGTCCAAGCATTGGTTGGTTGGCTGGCAAATGACAGGCTTTGGTCTTCGTCGGCTTCATTTTTGATATAGGTGTTGCAATGGGCAAATGCCAAAGCGGTCATATCGGTGCTGATGGACATCGGGTTAGCCGCATCCTTGCTTTCCACCAAAAATAAATCAGAAGCGGCGATGTCGTACATAAACGGCAGGAAGAACTTAATCTGGACGGCAAGCAGGGCTGCCAAACAGACGGCAAATAATATAATTTTCTTTTTATTCATGGCTCAAATGGTGGTTTTTATTGGTTTAATTATCTAGCGATCACCCGCGATTCTAACAAAGAACGCGGACTGTAGGAAATGCCAACCCTCGCCGGCTAATTTACCGTGAATTTAATATTGTCCAAGCGTGTGCTTTTATAGCGCTCTTTGCCGCAATGGCCGGGCCGAGGCAGTCAGCAGCGTAATTTATTTCAGTGTTCGTTCCAGCTCGCGCCAGGCTGCTTGTTGATCGTTTCCATCCAGGCCATCAGTGTTGTTAGTCAATATTACGTTGTACGGTAGCTCCTCGGCTTGCAACGCTTCGGCGCCGGTTGTGGTCTTGTCCAGCACCGTCAAGTCGGCTTCCGACGCATCGCGACCTTGTTCTTGCCGGTGCCGAATGCGTTGTCGTAACACTTTATCCTGGGCCTGTATCGAGAGAATGACGAAAGGAATACCCAAATTCTGCGCCAACAGCTGAAACGGGCGACGTTGTGCGTGTTTTAAAAAAGCGGCGTCGACAATAACCGGATACCCGTATCCAAGTAGGGCTTGTGCCAGGTCTAATAAATGTTGGTAGGTTTTTTGGCTCGCTTGCGGATCGTATATGCCGCTATTGATAGCCGAACCGCTTTTTTGCAGAGGGTTTAAGCCAAATAGCCGTTTTCTTTCGACATCCGAACGCAAGCGGATTAGCTGATGTTTTTCCAATAGTATTTGCGATACCACGCTTTTGCCGCAACCTGGCAGGCCGTGGGTTAGAATCAACGCCGGTTTATGCGGGCATAAGCTGCTACTGGCCAAGTTTAAATAATTTAGACATTCTTGTCTGGCCGATTCCGCAGCGGTTTGCGCGAACCTATACCCGGCAATTTTCGCGCGCACGGCAGCTCGGTAACTGAGATAAAAGCGCAGCACGCCAAGGCCGGCGTAATCGCCGCTGATTTGCAAATAGGCGTTCAAAAACCGGTATGCTAGATCGGCGCGACCGCGATGGAGCAAGTCCATGATTAAGAATGCCGCATCGCTGATTGTATCGATCCAGCGCAATTCGGGCGAAAACTCGATACCGTCGAATGCGACCGGCCTGTCTCTTAACAGCACGATATTGCCCAGATGCAGGTCTCCGTGACATTCGCGAATAAAGCCTGATTGTTGCCGCTGCTCAAACAGGTTTTCGGTTGCCAAAAATGCTTGTCGGCAACTCTCTTGCAGCAGTTCAATTGATGCGGCGTCTTCGGGGTTCACCAAGTCAAGCAATTGCTGGAAATTTTGCCGAGCTGGTGCCTCGATAGCGGCCGGAGAGCCGAAGTCCGCGTTGGGGTTTGCCGGCAAGCCTGTATGAAATCGGGCGATTGTCTCGGCCAAGCTGTCAATATGCGCCGGCGTCACTTCCCCGCGGGTCAGCAGCGTATCCAGCAGCTTGCCAGCCGCAAAGCGCCGCATTTTTACCGCATATTCAACTGCCGGTTCCCCGTTGATTCTGGGTTGCCCAGGGCTACCGCCAATTGCTGTCACTTGTAAATAAATGCCAGGTGCCAGACGCCGATTCAAGCGAATTTCTTCCTGGCAACAAAAATGTCTTTGGCTGAGTTGGCTGAAATCCAGAAAGCCCAGATTGACCGGCTTTTTAATTTTGTAAGCGTAGCGGCCGGCCAGCAACACCCAGGAAATATGGGTTTCCAGCACGGTGACCCGTTTGACCGGATGCGGGAAACAAGCCGGGTCGCAGAGCGCGGTTATCAGCGGTGGGTAGGCGTGTGTCATGATTAATAACCTTTTACGCGAACTGAGGACGGCTAAAGCTGAACAGGCAAAAACAAGTGTTGCCAACGATTCCGGCAGATCGACTAATGCTAGGCAAAGCGCGCTTACCCTGCAATAGCCTGCTGCCAGTTACATCAAAAGGCTAGGTTTTGCGGTACCTTACAGGGTAAAGTTACGTGATAATTGAGATTTCGACTATAATCCCGCCCCGCTTATACGGCTTTTTCATAGACTTACCCAATTCGATTGGTTTACATCAAATTCATCGATATGCTGATTTCGACCCTGGTACCTCGCTGGTACGGAGCATAATAAAATGGACATTACCCTTCTCATCAAATCCCTGATACTCGGCGTAGTTGAAGGCTTAACCGAATTTCTTCCCATTTCCAGCACCGGCCATTTGATTTTAGCCGGCGACTTGCTGAATTTTAACGACGACAAGGCAAAGCTGTTTACCATCGTAATTCAGGTTGGCGCGATACTGGCAATTTGCTGGGAATACCGAGCCAAAATCGGCTCGGTGCTGAGCGGTCTGACCAGCGATAGGCAGGCGCAAAAGTTTGTATTGAACCTGATGATTGCATTCATGCCGCTGGCGACGCTGGGTCTGCTGTTTGGCAAACATATCAAGGCTGCTCTGTTCAAACCGGTGCCGGTGGCCTTGGCATTCATCATCGGCGCGCTCGTGATTATCTGGGCGGAAAAGCGCGAGCATAAAATTCGCGTGGAAAGCTTAGACGATCTCAGTCCGCTGGATGCTCTGAAATTGGGTATCGCCCAGGCGTTTGCCTTGATTCCCGGCACCTCCCGATCCGGTGCAACTATCATCGGCGGCTTGTTGTTTGGACTGTCTCGAAAGGCTTCTACCGAGTTTTCTTTCTTTTTGGCGATTCCAACCTTGATCGTCGCCAGTCTGTACGACCTGTATAAGCATCGCGACTTGCTTAATATCGAAAACGACGCGGCATCGTTTGCAGTCGGTTTGATTGCGGCTTTTATCAGCGCCTTGTTCGCGGTGAAGGGTTTGTTACGATACATCAGTCATCACGATTTTATGATTTTTGCCTGGTATCGGATTGTGTTTGGCGTGGTGGTGATTGCCAGTGCCTACAGCGGTCTGGTGCAGTGGACGGTAGATTAGTAACCCACCGTACACAGCAGTATTTCGGTTTTTTTGATCTTTAAATTTAAGGGTAAGTTATGGCGTTGCCACTGTTGATGATAGCTATCGGTCTGATTGTATTGGTTTGGAGTGCCGATATTTTTGTCGAAGGAGCTGCTGCTATAGCGCGTTTTCTGGGAATGTCGCCCTTACTAATCGGTATGGTGGTGATCGGTTTCGGTACCTCCGCACCGGAATTGACGGTATCTGCTCTGTCAGCTTGGCAGGGTAACCCGGGGATAGCGCTAGGTAATGCTTACGGTTCCAATATCACCAATATCGCCTTGATACTCGGTGCGGTAGCGCTAATCAGCCCTATCGTAGTGCAATCGCAAATCATCAAAAAAGAATTGCCGGTATTGTTTGGGGTGACGATATTTGCACTCGGCCAAGTATATGACGGCGATTTGTCGCGGATGGATGCGGTTCTGGAGTTGGTCGTGTTTTTCGGCGTAATGACCTGGATGATTCGCCAAGGCTTAAGCAAAACAGCCGAAAAAAACGATGTGTTGGGCGAGGAAATGGCCGAAGAACTCGACGAACAACGCATGTCTTTCGCGCAGTCTGTCATTTGGTTGGTGAGCGGGTTGCTGTTGTTGATAATCAGTTCCAGGCTGTTGGTGTGGGGCGCAGTAACAATTGCCCAGGATTTGGGGGTCAGCGATTTGGTGATCGGTTTAACTATCGTCGCCATCGGTACCTCGCTGCCTGAACTGGCGTCCTCGATTGCCGCCGCCCGCAAAGGCGAACACGATCTGGCCTTGGGCAATATCATCGGCTCCAATTTATTTAATACGCTGGCCGTGGTGGGTTTGGCCGGGGTGATTCATCCGATGTCCATTCCACTGGAAATCGTTAATCGCGATTGGCCGCTGATGGCACTGTTGACCTTGTCGCTATTCTTTCTAGGCTATTCCAGTAAAGGTGAGCAAGGCCGGCTAAATCGTGTCGAGGGCGGCATTTTGCTGGCGATTTATGCCAGTTACACCGTTTATTTGATCAACACCGTAGTGAGTGCTTAAGGATGTCGTTGGAAAAACGTTTGGGAAATATCGCCTTTCGTTGGGGCAACTGGTTGCTCTACTCGCCAGGTTTGGTCTTACTCGGTTCGGTCATCTTGGCCTATCTTGCCGTGCAATACACAGGCAATCATCTTACCGTCAACACCGATACCGCGGAACTGATCGCACCAGAGGCGCCGTTTCAGCAAAACCGCCGCAAGTTCGAAGAACAATTTGGTCAAGAAGTACATACGCTGTTGCTGGTGATCGAATCTTCCAGTCCGGAATTGACCAAAGCCGCAGCCCAACGCTTGAGCCGCGAACTCAGAGCAGATACCGAACATTTCACCAAGGTCTATCGGCCGGATGAAAACGCGTTTTTCCAACGCAACGGTCTGCTGTATCTGGACACCGATAAGTTGCAGGATTTTTCGGTAACGCTGGCGCAAGCTCAGCCGTTTATTGGTCGAATTTCCCACGATCCCAGCCTCAACGGTTTTTTCTCCATTTTTGAAGACGCGTTGAATGCCGAAACTAAGACCGAAGAAGTGCCGATCGATCTAATGTCTTTGATCGACAAGGTCAGCAACTCGCTAAATAAGACACTCAACGGCGAAACCGATCTGTTGTCCTGGCAAAAACTGATCGCTGAAAACAAGATCAGCGAAGAACAATCCGACAAAGCCTTTATTTTTGTCACGCCAAAATTCGACTACAGCCAGATTTTGCCAGTAGAGCCTGCGATTAAGGTGATCCGTAAGGCGGTCGACAAAATTCAAGCCCCTAATCTGCCGGCGGTTAAAGTCTGGGTGACTGGCGAGGTGGGTTTGGAACACGACGAAATGGCAGGAATGAGTGAGGGTACCTTCACAGCTAGCATTTTCTCTATCGTGCTAGTCTGCGGTATTTTACTAGTCGCTTACCGTTCCTGGTTGTTGATGCTGGCAACGTTATTAACCCTAGCTTTGGGCATGGTCTTTTGCGGACTGTTCGCGTCCGTGGCGGTCAAACAGCTAAATCTAATTTCGGTGGCCTTCGCGGTGTCCAATATCGGTTTGGGTGTTGAGTATGCGATCCACTTTTGCCTGCGCTATCGCGACAATCTGGACCTGTACGGCAGCGACAAAGGCAAGGCGATTCGCTCGGCGTTATTGGCAACCAGTCCATCCTTGATTCTCTGCGCAGGCACCACATCCATCGGTTTGTATGCCTTTATTCCCACAGATTATCAAGGTATTTCCGAGCTGGGTTTGCTGGCGGGAACCAGCTTATTTATTTGTTTATTCATCACCTTGACCGTGCTACCGGTGTTGCTGAAGGTCCTGCCAAATCCGCCGGTGCATCAGTTGCACGGCGAACAACCAGGCGCGACAAAATTTACCCACCTGCTGGCACACTTCACACTGCACTATGCCAAACCCATTTCCTTGCTGACTTTGATTGGTGCGGTGGTTGCTGTGTATTTTGTATTTCAGGTGCAAACCGATTTCAATCCGTTGAATCTGCGCGACCCAAACACCGAATCGGTGATTGCTTTCAAGGACTTGATGAAGGAGCGCGATACGTCGCCGATGACCCTGACGGTTTTAGTTAAAAACGAAGACGAAGCCAGAGCGGTACAGAAAAAATTGGAGAGCCTGAAAACCGTCGATAAAACCGTCAGCTTGTTCGATTTTGTGCCCGATGACCAGGAAAGCAAGTTAGGCATCATCGACGACATGGTCTTAACCCTGGGTCCGCAAAGCCAGTTTTTCCCGCAACTGAAAACCGGCACAGATCCCTTACCTGCTATCAAGCGCATGATCGCGGCGATTGATGCCAATCTGCCGAAAAAAACCAATCCCGCTGATATTAAGTCGCTGCAAACCTTTAAACAGGAATTACAGGACGTGATGGTGGAACTGGAGGCCAGATTGCAGCCTGACCGTGGCGTGTTTATCGAGAAGATTCAAACCTCGTTGCTCGGTACCTTGCCCTCCGTGATGAATCAATTGTTGACCGGTTTTCAAGCCGAGGAAATTGTGCCTTCCAGCATCCCAGCGGAAATTAAGGAGCGCTGGTTGAGTAAAGACGGTTTGTATCGCATTCAAATTTTTCCTAAGGAAGATTTGAACGATCTCGGCCATTTACAGGACTTTATCATCGACGTGCAGGCGGTCGCGCCCAATGCCACCGATTTGCCGGTGATGTATTGGGAATCCATGAAAGCCGTAATTGATGCCTTTCAGGAAGCAATCATGATTGCATTGGTGGCGATTGCCTTGCTGCTGATGTTCATTCGCCGCAGCATCGTCGATACCCTGTTGGTAATGACGCCTTTGGTATTGGCCGGCTTATTTACGATGGCGACCACCGTGTTTACCGGTACGCCTATCAATTTTGCCAATATCATCGCGCTGCCGCTCCTAATGGGTCTAGGTGTCGACAATGGCATCCATATGGTCGAAAAACTGCATCATTCCCTGTCAGAGGATCAGAATATTTATCAATCCAGTACCGCGCGCGGCATGTTCTACGGCGCGTTGACGACCATTTCCAGTTTTGTCGGTTTGGCGTTTTCGCCGCACCAAGGCATATCCAGTATGGGCTTGGTGATCACTATCGGGATTTTCTGGATCATGACCTGTACTTTTGTGGTGCTGCCCGCTATCAGCAAGTTGGTTTTGAAAAAAACTGAGCATTTAGCCTGAGATATTCAAAACCATGGCCTAGACTTATCCGGCAACTTACTTGGTTGCCGGTAAACCGAGTAAATCCAGGGTAAGTTTGAATTTTGACAATTAACTTTTAGTTTTTAGAGGCAACCATGTTTGTAATCATTGGTTATGTGATCATTTTGGGCTGCGTATTGGGCGGCTTCTTGATGGCCGGTGGCCACTTGGGGGTACTTTGGCAACCGGTGGAAGTACTGATCATCGTCGGCGCGGCCTTTGGTTCGTTTTTGGCCAGTAATTCTTTATCCACCAGCAAAGCGGCCATGGCCGGCGGTACCGCTACGCTGAAAGGCGGTACGTATACCAAGGAATACTACATGGAATTGCTGATGAGCTTTAATGCGCTCAGTCAGAAGGCCCGGAAAGAAGGCTTGCTGTCCTTGGAGAAAGTGGTGGACGATCCGGAGGGCAGTTCGATTTTTGGCGAAAAAATCGTGCATGACCACCATTTAATGGAATTTATTTGCGATAAGCTCAGGCTGATCCTGACCGGAGTTGATGTCAATCAACTCGAAGACCTCATGGACGCCGAAATTGAAGGTCACCATGCGGAAGGCAATGAGCCGATCAAGGCCGTGCAACGGGTTGGCGACGGTATGCCGGCTTTCGGTATCGTTGCAGCGGTCATGGGGGTAGTGCACACCATGGAATCGGTAGGGATTCCGCCCGCCGAGCTGGGCAAACTGATTGCTGCAGCGCTGGTCGGTACCTTCCTCGGTATTCTGGTGTCTTACGGCTTTATCGGTCCGGTGGCTTCGGTAATGGAAGCACGGTTGGAAGAAGAGGGAAATGCCTATAAATGTACGCAAAAAGGTCTGCTGAATTGCGCGAAAGGCACTTCGCCGGCAATGACGGTGGAATTCATGCGTACCGCGATTCCTCACCATACCAGGCCGACCTTCGCTGAGCTCGAAGAACAGCTAAAAGCCGGCAAATAGGGTAAGCAGCGATGGCCGAACAACCGATAATCATCAAAAAAATCAAGAAAGGCGGTCATGGCGGTCATCATGGCGGCGCCTGGAAAATTGCCTATGCCGACTTTGTGACGGCAATGATGGCTTTCTTTTTGTTAATGTGGCTGCTCGGCTCCACCGATGAAAAGACCAAAAAAGGCATTTCTGAGTATTTTCAAAACCCCTTTGGCGTAGCGATTACTAACAGCAGCGGCGAAGGTACGGGCGACCGCACCAGCATTATTCAAGCTGGCGGTCAGGACTTGAAATCCCAAGAAGAAGGTCAGGTGCATCAGGGCGAAAATACGCCTGCCGAACCAACGCCGGAAGATATTGAAAAGCTGGCCGAAGAACAGGAAAAGCTCAAACTGGAAAAATTGCAGGAAAAAATCGAGGATATGTTGAAAGCCAATGACAAGTTGGCGGATTATAAAGATCAGATCAAGCTGGAAACCACCCCGGAAGGCTTGAAAATCCAGATCATCGATGCGCAAAACCGGCCGATGTTCAGGCTGGCTAGTTCCGGTATCGAAACCTATGCGCAAGCCATCCTGCACGAGCTGGCGCCGGTGATTAACGAATTGCCCAATAAAGTCACCATCAACGGTCACACCGACGCCCTGCCGTTTCCCAGCAATCGTACCGGCTATTCTAACTGGGAGTTATCCAGCGACAGGGCCAACGTAGCGCGTCGCGAGTTAAACCAGGGAGGTCTTAGCGAAGACAAGGTGCTGCGTGTGGTTGGCTTGGCATCCAGTATTCCTTATAAGGCTGATGTGCCTAACGATCCGATGAACCGGCGCATTTCCATCGTGGTGATGAATAAAAAGACGGAAAACCAAGTACTGCACGATGGCGCCGAAGATAAGCCCGAGAGCAACGATACAATTGTTCCCGGTCTGCCGGCTATGTCGCCGACGATACAGCAAAATACCAAAATTACCGGGGCTGACGCGCCGGGACATTAGGCAGTGTGGTTGTGATTAGGGACGGTTTTGCTCGTTTTGCTCGGCCCTGAGTTCCCTGTCGCCGCCCTAATATCCGGCAGCAAAACTACTCTGGCAACTGCACCCCCTTCGGACTGGGCGCAACGATATTTTAGAATTTATTTAACAGTAACAACCCGGCGATGCAGTTACTCAAGGCTCTGCTAAGCCAGTCGCTAGCCTATGCCATGGTGTTAGGCTTAGGCGCTGTGTTCCCGCTGTCCATTAGCGCTTGGCAAGCTGTCGCCATTCAAGCCTGCGGCGCGGCGCTATTCTCTCGCGGCTTTCGCCAGCCCGTCTGGTGGCTACTCATCCATTTGCTGTTTATGCCCGCCGTGCTGTTGGGCTTGAGTTGGCAAGTACCTGCTTGGCTTTATCTGCTGGTGTTATTGCTGCTAACCCTATTATTTTGGGGGACAGTGAAAGGCGATGTTCCCCTGTTTTTATCCTCATCGGCTGTCAGCGAGGCACTGATCGAAATAGTCCGCCGCGAAGGGGCGCAATCGTTTATCGATATCGGGGCCGGTTTAGCGACGGTTGTGGTGCCATTGGCGAAAGCCCGACCAGACACGGCGATAATCGGCTTGGAGCGGGCACCGCTGACCTGGCTGCTGGCGGCTTGGCGCTGTCGCAAGCTAACCAATGTCAGCATAGGGCGGTCCAGTTTTTGGGAGCAAGATTTGCGGCAATTCGATGTGGTATTCGCCTTCCTGTCGCCGTTGGTCATGGCGCAAATCGGCGAAAAAATTCAGCAAGAGATGTTACCCGGAAGCCTCTTTGTCTCATCTTCTTTCCCGATTCCGAATGGTGTACCTGAAGCGATAATAGAATTGAAGGACAGGCGTAGAACCAGGTTATATTGCTACCGGATAGACCGGTCTTAGGGGGAAACGTGCTTATGTCAAGGCTTGTAGCTGCGAATCTATTCTCACGATGGGGGTAAGGTCGCATAAATGCGACCCCAAGGCATGTCTGAACTTAACGGCATTGAGGGTTGTGGTGAGCACAGTTAAACAAAGGTTCCTTCAACTGAACCTTCCCCTAATGCTTGTGCGAGTGATAGCTAGGGTTAAGCGCCCGTATTACTAACCTCCGGCACTAAGTGCTTCAAGCCCGTCAATAATTGTTGGTTGTCGTAGTTCCGGCAAACATCTTGCAAGTCTTCAATCTGTCTAGCCCATTCCGCCGAGTCGTAAAGCCGGGCTTTGGCTAGACGCAATTTCGCATGACTGGTGGCTAGTAATTCTTCCTGGTCGTGGAATAACTCTTCGTAGAGTTTTTCGCCGGGTCGCAAGCCGACAATCTGAATCTGGATGTCTTTATTCGGAACTTTGCCGCTCAGCCGGATCATTTGTTCGGCTAGATAAGTAATTTTTACCGGTTCGCCCATATCCAGCACGAACACTTCGCCGCCTTGGCCTATGGTTTCCGCCTGCATGATCAACTGACAGGCTTCCGGAATCGTCATGAAGTAGCGGGTAATATCCGGATGTGTCACCGTGATCGGCCCGCCGGCTTTGATTTGCTCTCTGAACAGCGGCACTACACTACCGGCAGAATCCAGCACGTTGCCGAAACGTACCGTAGTAAAACGGGTGTTACCGGTTTGATTCAGGTTTTGGCAAAGAATCTCCGCCGCCCGTTTGGTAGCGCCCATCACGTTAGTCGGATTGACGGCCTTATCGGTGGAAATCAATACAAAGCGCGCCACGCCCGCAGCGATAGCAGTTTCCGCCAGGATCTTGGTGCCGATCAGATTGTTATGCACCGCCTCGCGGATTTGATTTTCCAACAAGGGAACATGTTTATAGGCGGCGGCATGAAAGACGATTTCCGGTTGCTGTCCGGTGACTAACTGCTTTACCGCAATGGGATCGGCGACATCGCCCAGCACGGCTTGGTGCGCTAGATCGGGAAATAGCCGGGTCAAGTCCGCGTTAATTTTGTACAAATTAAATTCGCACTGATCGAACACTATTAATTTGCGCGGTTGCGCTCTCGCCAGTTGCTTGCAAAGCTCCGAACCAATCGAGCCGCCGCCGCCGGTGACCAAAATGACTCTGTCGCGTAAATGGCGCTTAATGCCGGGCCAATCGAGTTTTACCGGTGTGCGGCCCAGGATATCTTCAATGGACACGCTGCGCAGGTTGGCGGTAGTGACCGCGCCGCTCAATAGCTCTTTAACCGACGGTAAGGTCTGAAAATCCACGGAACAGTTTTCGCAGATCTCTACGATACGGCGCATCTGCCGGTCGCTGGCCGATGGTACGGCAATTAGCACGGTTTCGATATTCCAGCGCTCGACTAATTCGGGTATTTGCTCGACAGTGCCGGCGACGCGGATGCCGCGAATCTCACGCTTATATTTGCCGTGATTGTCATCGACGAAAATGATTGGCACATAATCACTATCGATATTTGCCAGTAAATCCCTCACCAGCATTTCGCCGGCGGAACCGGCGCCGACGATCAAGGCCCGCCGACCAATACGTTCTGCAAATGTTTGTTCTTTCCAGAAGCGATAAACCAGACGCGGAATGCTGAGCAAGGAAAACAGGATTAGCACATACAGCGGCACGACGGAACGCGGCACACCGTGCAGTCGGTCGTATAAAAACAAGGCGGAGGCAATAAAAAAAATACCGGTCAGGACCGCTTTGCCGATGCGGATCAGGTCAGGTAGCGAGGAAAACCGCCAGACCCCGCGATATAAGCCAAATATCCAGAATAAACTTACTTGGATAGCGATGACCCAGGGCAGGAACAATAAGGCTGAATAGAAAAAGTCGTCGGGGATATCTTGCAGATTAAAGCGCAGCCAATACGCGCCGAACCAAGCCAGCGGAATCATGCACAGATCGTGCACAAAAATGGTGGTGCGGGAGCGAAATTTTAAGGTCACGAAGTAAGCAATTCGGTTTGGCCGGCCTTAAATCGGTAAGCCAGATAGGTTAATGGCAGATAAGCCAAACCAATGCCGGCCAAAGCATGGCTGGGGTGCTGAAATATCCATAAAGAGACTGGTAGCAGCCAGCCCAAGTTGATTGCCCAGGTTGCCAATAACACTCGTAAATGCCCGTAGCGTTTGGCTGCGTGCTGATAGGTGTGGGAGCAATGCGCAGCATACCATTTTTGCCCGCTAACCAGCCGAAAAACCAGGGTATAACTGGCATCGACCACAAACACACCAAACAAAATCAGCCCGCAATACAACAGCACGGCAGCCTGTTCTGAGGCCAGTAAAATCAATAACCCCAATAACAGACCGATAAAGCCGCTGCCGACGTCGCCCATAAATATTTTGGCTTTTGGCCAATTCCAAAGCAAAAAACCAGCACAAGCCGCTGCCAAACTTAAGGTAACGGCGCATAGGTTTTGATCGATAAAAAACAGATAGCCTGCCAATGCCAGGGAGACGAATAGCGCTTCCGACGCGGCAATCCCATCGGTACCGTCCATGAAATTAAACAGGTTTAAACTCCACACTAAACACAGCGTCCCCAGTGGATAGCCCAGCAAGCCGGGATTGAAGCTGAATCGTCCGAGAAGGGTGTCCAAGGGTGCGGGTAGCAAAATCGCTGGGAAACCATTCAATAGTTCCAAGGCGATGAGCGCCGCCAGTAAATGCGTCAAAAACCGCCAGCGGGCGGCCACTTCGCCGTGATCGTCGCAAAAACCGATAACGGCTACTAAAAGTGTCGAGACCAGTAAGCCTAAGGATGAGTCGGTTAATTGTCGATTGAAAAACAGCCAAACGGTCGCCGCACAAAACGCTAATACGATAGCTAATCCGCCGCCGCGCGGGGTTGGCACGCTGTGAGAGCTGCGATGGTTGGGAATGTCCAGCACCTTGTAAGTTAAGGCATAGCGGCGAAGCAGGCCAGTCAAAATCGCGGCGAGCAGTAAAGTAACAGTGAAAAGCAGTAGCACGCTGGATTAATTTAGATGACGAATAATATCGGGTAAGGCTTTCCAGAGAGTCTGGCGGGGTTGAAATCCCAATTCGCGATGGATTTTAGCAGACGAATACCAAGCCGAACTGGTTAATTTTTCCAGGCTATCGCTGTCGATAGGAAAACGTCGCCCTGTTAGCCGGCCAAAAGCATCGCCTAATTTTGCCAAGCCGGTGACCACTGGCAATGGTACCGACCAAGCGACAGGGGGCTTGCCGAGGGCTACCCGAATTGCATCGTAAATCTGCCGAGTGGAATAGCTTTGTTGATCGGTAACAATATAAGTTTGCCCACTGGACTCCGGCTTTTCAGCTGCCAACAATGCCGCTGCGACCACATCCGCTACATGTACCATGGAGCGTCGGTTGCCCGATTCCGCAAGCGGTGGAAATATGCCGCGCCGGATTGCGCCAATCATGCGGGGCAGATTGCCTTTCTCAGTGTCGCCGTAGACCATGCTCAGTCGCAATACCACGGGGTGTGGGACGAAATCACCATGCAGGACGAGTTGCTCCGCGTCATATTTGGATGAGCCGTAAGGGTCTCTGGCTGGATCTTTATTGGTTTCGTCCATGGGTTGTTGATTAACTTGCCGGACGGCTTTCACGCTACTGAAGAATACAAATTTTTTTACCCCAGCGAGTTGTGCCGCCACCAGTAACTTGTGCGTGCCATCGGTGTTGATTTCCCGGTATTCCGCTGCATCCTGGTGACTCTTGGCTAAGGCGTGGGCTTTACCTGCCAGGTGAAAAACAATGTCAACGTCTGCACACACTTCCACGGGGCAGGCTGCCATTTTTACAAAATCGAAGGGGATATTGTCCGGGCCCTGCGCGGTCCGACTGCAAGTTCTAACCGAATACCCCCGCTCCTTTAACAATTGACATAGCTGGGAGCCGATAAAACCGCTGGCGCCGGTAACGAGGGCGGTGCTCATTTAATGGTTAGGCACATTTGCATTTACGGATTCCGCTGGCTGAGCGACGGATAAAGGCTGTTTAGGCGAAGTCGTATCGTGCTGGCGAACGCAACCAACCCGATCGAGCGGATCAATAGCGATTTATACACACTGTTATTGATTCGTTCCATGTTCCGCGAACACCTCATGTTTGCCTTCCTTGTCAAACGAAACTACTTTATACGCGTCCTGCTGGCCGCCCATTTCCATGCCAGGGCTGCCCATTGGCATGCCGGGTGCGGCAATGCCGGTTAGGCTAGATTGGCTTTGCAATAGCTTCTGAATATCGGACGCCGGGACGTGGCCTTCGATAACGCGTCCGTCTACAATGGCGGTATGACAGGATGCCAGCTTCTCAGGCACGCCGAAACGGGCTTTGATAGTCTCCATGTCCTCACTGATCACATCGTTGATTTTAAAACCGTTTTGCTTGGCGTGTTCCAGCCATTTGCTGCAGCAACCGCAAGTAGGGCTACGGTAGACCGTCATTTCCAGTGGCTTTCCGGCTTCTTCTGCGACCAGATTTTGACTGAAAGCCGCCAGCAATATTGCCATTAATTTCAACGCGTTCATAAATACCTCTTTATTCGCCGTGTAGCGTAACGATGATAGTGCGATTACCGGCATGATTGCGATGCTCGCATAAATAAATGCCTTGCCAGATTCCCAAGGCCAATTGGCCGTTGCTGATCGGAATACTTAGCGAGCTGCCCAAAATAACGGTTTTTATGTGGGCAGGCATATCGTCCGGACCTTCGAGCGTGTGGCGGTAGTATGGTTCATTTTCCGCTACTGCTCGGGAAAAATAGCTCTCCAGGTCTCGGCGTACGTCCGCATCTGCATTTTCATTGATTGCCAGCGAAGCCGAGGTGTGTTGCAAAAACACATGGGCCACGCCTATTTCAATATTATCCAGCTCAGGCAATTGTCCAACTATTTCCCGAGTGATCAGATGAAAGCCTCGCGGTTTAACGGCGAGCTGAAGGCGTTTTTGAATCCACATGTTAAGCAAGTTTAGAGATGCAAGATCGTGTAGGCTCGCCGCTCAGCTAATTGGCCATATTCGTATGGTATTGCGGACTCAATGCTTGCACCGCATCCACCATAGCTTTCACGTGTTTGGGATTGATGTCCGGCAAAATGCCATGGCCCAAATTAAACACATGTCCCGAACCATTGCCGAAGCCTTGCAGCACTTTACCGACTTTCTCGCGGATAACGTCCGGTTGTGCATACAGTGTGATCGGGTCCATATTGCCTTGCAACGCCACCCGGTTGCCAACTCGGGCGCGGGCTTGGCTGATGTCGGTTTGCCAGTCTAGGCCGAGCGCGTCGTAGCCGGCATCGGCCATCGCTTCTAGCCAAAGACCGCCGCCTTTGGTAAATAAAATGGTGGGGATTTGCTTGCCATCTTGGCGGGTATTTAACAAGGCGCGCACCTGCCGCGCATAACGTAGCGAAAACTCCAGATAATCGTCATGGCTGAGCATGCCGCCCCAGGTATCGAATACCATCACTGCATCCGCGCCGGCGGCGATTTGCGCATTCAAATACGACGCGACCGACTGTGCCAGTTTATCCAACATTTGATGCATGAGTTGCGGTTGCTCGAACATCAGACTTTTTACTTTTTGAAAGCTCTTGCTGCTCTTGCCTTCCACCATGTAAGTAGCCAGCGTCCATGGACTGCCGGAAAAACCGATCAAGGGTACCCGGCCATGCAGATTGGTTTTGATCAAACGAACTGCATCGATAACATAGCGCAATTCAGTTTCCGGATCGGGTATCGGGAGTTTGGCGATGTCGGCGGCTGTTCTGACCGGGTTGGCAAATTGTGGGCCTTCACCTTCGGCAAACGATAAACCCAAGCCCATCGCGTCGGGGATAGTCAGAATGTCGGAAAACAAAATCGCCGCGTCGAAATTAAAGCGTTCAAGGGGTTGCAAAGTGACTTCGCAAGCCAATTCCGGATTGGTGCAGAGCTGCATGAAGCTGCCGGCTTTGGCCCGCACTTCCCGGTACTCAGGCAAATAACGTCCTGCTTGGCGCATCATCCACACTGGGGTGCGGCTAACAGGTTCTCTTAACAGGGCTTTTAGGAATAAGTCGTTTTGTAAGTGGGTCATTCGATTCGATTGGGTGAGTATCAGCGGCGGCTTTCTTTCTGCACGGCTCGGAAGCGCTTTTCGACGGACTGCTTAAATTCGCCAGGCATCACCGATTTAAGCTGGATGGCTTCTCCGGCAGATTGAAAGGAGCCGTAAATTACCACGTATTTTTCCAGTTCGCCTTGTTTGATGGGGTAAAACTTCAGGCCGTCGCGGTATTCGGCGTATTTTTTTTGGAAACGCTGCGCCGCATCTTTACTCGACAATACCATGACTTGCAGCGTGAAGTTGCCGCCTGGTTGCGCCATGATCCAGTCCTGATCGCTGCCTTCGAAGACCGGTTTGACCGGCTTGCGTTCCACTGCCTTAACGGCCACGGGCGCTGGTGTAGGCTCGACCACCGATGTGTTGTCTGCCCTAGGTGCGACCGGTTTTTCCGGTTGCGGTTCGGCTTTTGGTAATGTCGGGTCGGCGGCGACTGCTGCGTCAGCGTTTTCGCTAATTACGGGTTGATTGGTCGGTCGCGTTTCATCGGGAAGCGAGCTGGTCTGTTGCGGCTGTTCCGGGGAGGGAGTCGCTGAGATAATAGGTGCAGCTGGCAACGCCTCGCCAGCGTTGGGTTCTGGCAGCACTGCAACCGGAGGTGGCGTGCTTGCCATGTCATTTGCAGGTGCCGGTATCGGCGATTCGCTTGGTGTCGGTGTGACCGGCACAGGAGCGTGGCGTTCGGTTACAAGCTTGCTGGCAGTGTCGTTTGGGCTGGTAACTGGCGGGATGACCGCAGTTTGCGCAATGAGCGGATCAACTGGTAACAAAACGTTCACCGCATAGCCGGCTCCGGCTAACACGCTGGCAACTGCCAGCCACAAGCCGACTCTGCTGTGTTTTTTGGCTTGGTAATTAGCCAATTTGGGCAATTGCCCGAGAATTTTGCCGGGAATACCGTTGCTGGCGCGGTATAAATCTTCGATCAGGCTATCGCTGATAGCGTTGAAGGACACCACAGCGCCGGGTTGTGCTGACAGGTTTTGCAAAAACTCGCCGCATTGTTTTTTACTGAGTGGCGGCAACTCGATGAAATGACATTCCTCCACCCGTTTGTCGGTACCGCTTTTGATGTGGAATTGATCGTGATTCATCGCCAATACCAGCCGCAAGCCTGGCAGCGAATCGGCAAACTCGATTAGCATGGTGATCAGGCTGGGCATCAAGTGGCCGGCATCGTCGATTAGCAGTACTACTTTTTGTCTTGCGCATTTTTCACGCAAGGCACCGAGATCGAAGGCCGAGCCCTTGGCAATGTTAAGTTCGCGTAATAGATGGTTAACCACGCTTTCGAAGCTGGCATCGGCAGTGGCAGTCAGTAACACAACTTCCCACATATCCTTACGATTTTGTCTGACAGTTTCCAATAAGGTGGTTTTACCGATGCCATCCGGACCGCAGACGATCAGCGATTGCTGCAAATTGGCCAGCAAGTGCAGCAGCAAATCCAGTTTTTGTGAGCGTTCCAACGTAATCAATGCTCGCTCGGTGCTGTTAACCACAGAGCGCTTTTGGTAACTGTAAGTCAGATCGTCGTTATCCAGCATAGCTGTTCAAGGTTGCCTGCAATTGCGCCAGATCGACGTTGACGGGGAGAGAGGCTTTGCCGACCGCTTCCAATAAAATGACCCGAATTTTGCCGTCGACATTTTTTTTATCCACGGCCATCAAATCCACATATTGCTCGGTCGTCATTTCCGTGGGAGGAGTGACAGGCAAATTGGCGGCCTGGAACACGGCGATAATCCGCTTGACGTCGGCATCGTTCAGCCAGCCCAGGCGCCGCGACAAATCGGCAGCAAAGCAAGTGCCGATAGCTACCGCTTCGCCGTGCAGATAGTGGCCGTAACCGCTGCCGGTTTCGATGGCGTGGCCGAAGGTGTGGCCGAGATTTAGCGTAGCGCGCACGCCGGATTCAAATTCGTCTTCGCCGACCACTTCGGCTTTATTGATGCAGGAGCGCTCGATCGCATACGCCAGAGCGTCTTTATCGCGAGCTAGCAATTTCGGCATATTGGCTTCCAGCCATTCCAAAAACGCCAGGTCACGGATCAGACCGTATTTGATCACTTCCGCCAATCCTGCGGATAACTGTCTATCGTCCAAGGTATCTAAGACATCGGCATCGGCGATAACGCATTGCGGTTGATAAAACGAGCCTATCATGTTTTTGCCCAAGGCATGATTCACCCCGGTTTTGCCGCCGACTGAGGAATCAACTTGCGCCAATAAAGTGGTGGGAATTTGGATAAAGGCGATGCCGCGTTGATAGCAGGCTGCCGCAAAACCGCCCATATCGCCGATCACCCCACCGCCCAGGGCAATCAGCGTGGCGTTGCGGCTAAATTTCTTGGCTAGCAATTGATCGAAGATTTTTTCCAGATACTCGAGGGTTTTGTATTGCTCGCCGTCCGGCAAGATGACCGTTTCGACCTGATAGCCGCTCAAAGCGCTCTGCAGTTTGGATAAGTATAGCGGCGCGATAGTCTCGTTGGTGACGATCAATACCTGCTTGGAACGAATATGCTTGGTTAACAGGGTCGGCTGAGCCAGCAAGCCGGCGCCGATATAAATCGGGTAACTTCTGTCGTTATTTAGTGCAACTTGCAATTCTTTCATGATCTTCTAAAGCAGCCTGATATTGCTGCAAAATGGTTTTAACCACGGTTTTAGTCGGGAGTACGCCGGAGTCGATTTTAAAGTCGGCGCATTCTGTATACAGCGGGTCACGTTGCGCCAGCAGGGTTTGCAGGCGTTGTCTGGGGTTGTCTGTGCGCAATAGCGGGCGTTGGGTGTCGTGTTTGGTGCGATGCAGGATTTTATCGATAGAACAGTGCAGATAAACCACGAAGCCGTTTTCTTTTAGTCTGGACCGATTGTTCGGCATTAACACCGCGCCGCCGCCGGTGGCCATCACTACCCCTTGCAACGCCGATAAATGCTGGATCACGGTCTGTTCGCGCAGCCGGAAGCCTTCTTCGCCTTCATAAGAGAAGATAGTGGGAATATCGACACCCGTACATTCCTCGATAACTCTATCGCTGTCGTAGAAAGGCCATTGCAAGGCTTTAGCAAGCTGCTTGCCTATCGTGGTTTTGCCCACACCCATCAGGCCGATCAAATAGATATTTGCCGCTGGTTTCATTGCCTTGGCTGGATTCTCGCATTAAAAACCGGAGCATTATGCCCACTTTTTGCAGGGAGTTAAATTTTAGATGTCGGGCGTTAGCTTTTGAAGGGCTCTAAATATTAAAGGAATCCCCCTTCTATCATCGGGAGAAGGAGGGGGTGAGGAACTTAAAAAATAGGAAATTCACCTTAATCAATTCTCCTCACCCCAGCCCTCTCCATCAGGAGAGGGAGTTATTTTCCTAAGTTTTTACTGTATCTTTTAACTCAAGAATAGTCAGATGAATGGCTTCCATCACGGCAGGGGTGTATTGTAAAACCTCGTTATTCCAAAATCTTAGGACTGTATATCCCACCTGTTGTAAATACTGACTTCTGTTTTGATCGTATTCCCGTTGATCGGCATGCTGCCCGCCGTCAATTTCAATCACCAACTGGGGTTCCAAGCAGACAAAATCAACGATAAATGGGCCGATAACCTGCTGTCTGCGAAATTTACATCCCAGCAATTGCCGATTCCTGAGCTGTTGCCAAATCACTCGCTCGGCGTCGGTTTGATTTTTGCGGAGTGAACGGGCCAATTCTTTCATTGCAAGAGCCTTTTTTTGGATTCCCTCACCCCCCTCTCCCGCAGGGAGAGGGGGAATGCCGGTATTTTTGTTCACTAGACGAAATTAGGGTCGCCCCAACATAGATCGGCAAGGTAACTCCCTCTCCCTCCGGGAGAGGGCGGGGGTGAGGGGAGTTAAAAGTCCCGGCAAAATTAAATTTTTTACCCCTCAAGCTAACTAAACCCGGATTAACGCAAACACTCAACCAAACTGCGCAGCAATCTGTCCCTGGATTTTTTCCGCCATCGCTTTACGGTCAGCCGCATCGCGGATAGGTCTGCCTACCACTAGGTAATCAGCGCCGTTTTGAATGGCTTGCTCGACGCTGACCGCGCGTTTTTGATCGTCGTCTTCACGGTTATCAACCGGTCGGATGCCGGGGGTGATCACCAATAACTTCTCTCCCAACGTCTCCCGAATCATCGCGACTTCCAGGCCCGACGAAACAATGCCGTCGCAGCCAATCTGCAACGCACGTTTTGCGCGCGATAGCACCAATTCGCGCACGTCGCACTTAAAGCCCAAGTCGTCTAAATCGCCGCGATCCAGGCTGGTTAATGCGGTGACCGCCAAGACTTTTAAGTCGCCTTTTTCTGCAGCCGCCGCTTCCATAATCGAATCGTTGCCATGGATAGTGGCTAAATCCACGCCTTTACTACTCAACGCTTTAATCGCTCGGCCCACCGTAGCGGGAATGTCAAAAAACTTAAGATCGACAAACACTTTTTTATCACGAGCTTTCAGCCACTCGATAAAGCCGAAGTAATCGCCGGACATGAACAGCTCCATACCCACTTTGTAAAAAATCACCGAATCATTCAACTCTTCGACTAATGCTTGCGCCTCGGCAATGCTGGATACATCCAAAGCCATAATCAGGCGTTCGCGGACAGGGATGGCTTTAGTTGATATAAAAGAATCTGACATGAGGATTATGAAATAGTCTGTTTACTTGGTTAAGGGTGGCGTTTTTATTGGTCAGCTTGGCAAGACCTGGTAAAGTGTTTTGGGAGTGCTGTTATTGTTTTGGTCTGTTTTTGGATATTAATTCTCAGGCTTGAGGTATTGCGAATAGGCAACGCGGGCAACAAGCACCACCAGTGCAAAGGGGGTTAGTTGTCAATGCGGGCTTTTATTAAACTTTCATTAAGCTGAAATAATTTTGGCTTAAAGTCCTATAATCAGGCAGCAAATGATGTACTCATTAAGCTAACCAGTATATTTGATATGAACCAGTTTCGCCCAAAAGGATTTATCAGGCCGCTACAACCCGAATTGCAGAGCATTAAACGGGCCATGGACACCGCGTTGATTTTCATCACGCTATATATCTCGATAGATATTTATGGTGAGACGTTTGGTCGCGAATACCTGGGGCTATTCATTGTCTGCACCGTGTTGTTCGGTATTTTTGCCGAGCATCAAGAAATCTATCACGGTTGGCGCGGCGATCCCCTATTCGATGACGCAGTTCGCATCTTGTTTTCTTGGGTATTTGCTTTTGCGCTGATTGGCAGTAGTTTTTTCGTATTCGACTTAGGGTTTGAATACTCGCGGCAAGTATTAGAGCTCTGGCTTCCGCTAGCGCCGCTTAGCATCATCATGTTGCACTCGCTACGCCGCTCGACCTTGTCTTACTTGCGGATGAATGGCCTAAATACCCGCAATTACGCCATTTTAGGTGGCAACTCGCTGGGCAAGCGCCTAAATGTTGCGCTTACTGAAATGCCATGGCTGGGCTACAGCTTTCTCGGATTCTTCGATGATCGTATCGAGAACAAACAGCGTAGGCTTGATGAAGACATGGTCGATGTCATAGTCGGCGACTTTAAAGATTTACTGGACAGAGCACAGCGAGGAGAGATAGATCATATCTACATCACCCTGCCCTTGCGTGCGGAAAAGCGCATTAATCAATTGATCCGAGAGTTGGCGGATAGCACCGTATCGGTAAACATTGTTCCGGACTTTTTTACCTTTAACTTGATGCAGTCCAAGCTAAGCAGCGTAAAAGGGATTCCGGTGGTCAGTGTATTTGATACGCCCTTAAATTCCTCACTGGACGGCGCAGTCAAACGCCTCGAAGACCTATTATTGTGCGCGCTCATTCTGCCGCTTATTGCTATACCAATGTTGTTCATCGCCCTTGCCATAAAGATTACATCGCCAGGCCCTGTCATCTTTAAGCAAATGCGCTATGGTGTGAAGGGTGAACAAATTGAAGTATGGAAGTTTCGGTCGATGTCGGTGTGCGAAAATGGGGACAACGTCAAACAAGCCACAGCCAACGACAGCCGCGTCACGCCCTTGGGCGGTTTTCTTCGTCGCACCTCATTAGACGAATTGCCACAGTTTTTAAATGTATTGAGCGGTACCATGTCCGTAGTCGGCCCACGGCCCCATGCGGTGGCTCACAACGAGTACTACCGCAAACAAATCCAGGGTTACATGCTGCGGCATAAAATGAAACCCGGCATAACCGGCTTGGCGCAAATCAGCGGCTGTCGCGGCGAAACTGAAACCATCGACAAAATGGAGAGACGGATACACCACGACCTGGAATACATCCGTCAGTGGTCGGTCATTTTGGATCTAAAGATTGTGATATTGACTATTTTCAAAGGATTTGTAGGGCAGCAGGCTTATTGACTAAAAGCTCTTCTCTTTTTAGCTCCATCTCCTTGCGGGAGAGGGTTAGGCTGAGGGGAATTAAGATGGAAGCTCTGGCTAAGTCCTTAGACAGGCTCAGCACGGAACAGTATTTTATTGATTCCGGTCGGGGTAGCCTGTCCAATCACCTGTACTCTGAGAGTCTGGTTGGAACCAATTTGTAAAGTCCTGTACTCTGAGAGTCTGGTTGGAACCAATTTGTAAAGTGCGCCATAAGGTGACTTACTCGTTTTGATTCCCTAACCCAAATTCGCTCTTTTATGCCCTTTGGGTATGAAGGCAAGGCCGGTAAGTCGAGAGTTAAATAGGCTGAAATGTCGAATTCTTTCGACCTTTGCCGCCCATAGTGCGAATAAATTCGTACCTACAAGTTGTTAACTTAGTGTTATTCAGTATCAAGGGCGAAGAGCTTGCTTTAACTTATAAGCGGGTATCTCAACAAGCTTTAGACCCGCCCAACAGAAATCGATAACGGGGGTCTAGAGGCCAAAAAATGAATCATAGACATCCACGGCAAACAAGTGGCGCTGCAATACACGGACATAAACCATGCGATTGACGCAACAACACGCGGACATCCTAAAGACCATCGGAGCTGACGTGTTTGTAACGCCAGCAAGCTTGCAATGGTATGTCTCTCGAACAGACGATACTAGACCTGACGGCTACAGGGATTTGTGTGTACAAGGATTTAATCAAACCCTTGATCAAACCTTGGATGCCAAATTACGATTTCTCGTTAAAGCTAAACAGACACTTGGCGAACAGCGTACCGATTTAGTATTTGCGCCGGAAGTGGGGCAAGAACAACAGCCTATTCAGCGAATCGCGGAACAGACTGCGATTGCCTTATGAATAAACTGCAAGGTATAGAATTTAAACGTCGGCCAGCACTACAAGAATGTTGGCGGCATCAGACTCGACTGCATGCAGCTTGGCAAGAAGCCATTAATTTCATCGCCGTAAAATATCTCGCAATCCAGACCCTAAATGATGCGGAAGTAAGTACTCTCGATCAACCAGTGTTTCGTTTCGGCGGATTACATGATGTTATCGGACCGAGATTACTGCCCGCCGGCATGCGGCCACCAGAAAAATCGCAGGAAAACGGATCTTTTCTGTACAAATTAAGCACGGTAGAAAACAGGTATTTTGCTCGCGGAGCCGGGTCACTAGTTAGGCGATTTGCGCAGCCAAACAGACGCCAAGCATCAAACGGAATATACGAACGGTGGTGCCATGTAGCTCTTCCCACCATATTTAAACAAAGGTTTTCGCATTCGGTCGATTCCGTTAATGCACAGCCTTAAAACGCAAACCAATAAGGTAATGGCTAAATTTCAAGGCAACCGCTATCTGGCAATACTGTTTATTCTTTTGAGCGTTGCCTGGGTAGGGGTTTTGTTCGCGGAATCGTCACAGCCCCCCGCAAAAATTATCAACGAAATATCTGGTCTGGATAAAGTTGCGCATTTTTTGGCGTTCAGCGTATTGGCATCCTTGCTCTGTATAGCTAGGCTCAGCTTCTTAGGCGTACGGCCAATCCCTTTATTCTCCCTACCTTTGTTGCTCTCAACGCTAGTGGGAATTGTTGAAGAGGTCTATCAGATGACTGTTCCGCTTCGAGCAGGTAGTCCTTTCGATCTATTGGCTGATATTTGCGGAGCTGTGTTTGCTGTGGTTATCTTCAATCGAGTTTTATCACTAATGCATTCCAACAGTCGAGTTACATCGGAATGACATTTTAATGAATTATATTATCAATCTAGTTTAGTACGTAGCCATGCTATTCAACTCCTATGTTTTTATTTTCGCATTTTTTCCAATTGTTTTTTTTGGATTTTTCCGTATTGGAAAATACAGTCATGAACTAGCCTCTTTGTGGCTTGCCGCCGCCTCGTTGTTTTTCTATGGTTGGTGGGACGTCCGTTTTGTCGGGCTGCTTTTAATGTCTATCGCCTTTAATTATTGTGCAGGCTATTTAATAGGGAATGGTCTTCAGATTGTTAATCGGTCAAAATGGTTGCTAATAGGAGCTATCGTAATTAATCTTCTTCTACTTGGACATTTTAAATATTCTAACTTCCTTATTGAAAACCTAAATCACCTAATTGGAGCTGAGGTCCCAGTCAGAGAAGTGTTTTTACCTCTTGGTATTTCCTTCTTTACGTTTACTCAAATTGCTTTTTTAGTAGATACTTATCAGGGTAAAGTAAAGGAATATAATTTCATCCACTACCTATTGTTTGTAACCTACTTTCCTCATCTTATTGCCGGGCCTGTATTGCATCATAAAGAGATGATGCCGCAGTTTGCTAGACGAACTACATGCCAAGTTAACTGGGAAAATGTTTCAGTGGGGCTGGCAATATTCGCGCTCGGCTTATTCAAAAAGGTGGCTATTGCTGATTCCATGGCAGAATTCTCTTCACCTATTTTTGATGCTGTGCAGGCTGGTCGCCAGCCTATGTTTGTTGAGTCTTGGGTAGGGGCGTTGTCCTACACACTTCAGTTATATTTCGACTTTTCAGCATATTCTGATATGGCTGTTGGACTTTCGCTAATGTTCAATGTGCGGCTTCCGATGAATTTCAATTCCCCATATAAGGCCACTAGCATAATAGAGTTTTGGCGGCGATGGCATATGACTTTATCGCGATTTCTTCGCGATTATTTGTATATCCCCTTGGGGGGGGGTCGCAATACTAAAGTTCGCAGATACTTTAATCTGATGATTACGATGGTGCTCGGTGGCCTATGGCATGGCGCAGGATGGACGTTTATTGTTTGGGGAGGTATGCATGGTTTATATCTTATGATAAACCATGGTTGGCGTAATATAGCCCAAGTTATGGGTATAAGTTTCACAGGTAAATTCTCTAATTTAATCAGCGGAATATTAACCTTTTTAGCAGTAGTAATCGGTTGGGTTTTTTTTCGTGCTGAGAGCCTGATTGCTGCACTTGACCTCCTCAGTGGAATGGCCGGTTTGAATGGTGTTTCTGTGCACCAAGTTTTTGCTAAGTATCTCCCTGCCATTTCGCAACTGTTGCATTGCGATGTTAGCCTTGGTGGATTTTCGCCGATTTTGGGGCCGGTTGTGCATATAGCGATGCTTCAAATTCTATTAGGGCTTTGCTTGGTTTTTTTAGCGCCAAATACCTATCAAACTATGCAACGTTTTCGACCAACGCTGGAGTATGTGGAGGACTCAGCTGTAGTTAATAACGAGTTTAGCGGGGCTTCGCGAAGCCGGTTATTCGGTTTTGAGTGGAAACCTACAAAATTTCAAGGAGCGTTATATGGAGTGCTTTTTTATATGGCATTGAGTTATATGGCTTCAGCTAGTAAGTCTGAATTCCTTTATTTTCAGTTCTGACTATGAGGTTTATCCAAGTATTTTTTGCGTCGTGTATTTTGACTTGCATGATATTTTATTGCGTCATATTTGTGTTCATAGATGCCCCAGTAAAAGCAAGTTACTGGGTTGCGGAGATGATTTTTATTAAGAAAGAACTAGTAAAAGCGCACTCCGGGAAAAACAAAATTTTAGTAGCGGGCGGGTCCAGTACATTATTTGGAATTGATGCGGAATATGCTACTAAATCCTTGGGAATTCCAGTGGTTAATTTTGGTTTAACTGCCGGTGTTCGACTTGAGAAAATTCTTCATGAAGTTAGTCTGGTAGTCGAGTCTGGTGATTCTTTAATTCTGCCTTTAGAGCCAACATATTACGATTGCAATTCAAAATTGGATCCTGCGCAAGTGAGCGAAATTATTGGCTGGGATCATGAGGCTTGGAAAGTAATGGGTTATAAAGAAAGGCTTGAGTTGGTTTCACTAGTGTCGCCCACGCTACTCGGACAGATGATTGTTGCTGCGGCGCTAAAAAATTTTTATCCATCTCTTATTGAAGATAGATTAAATGCACTAAATCAATCGCTGGTATTATCAAAATTCAAGGAACGAAAAGTCCCTACAGAATTTGCATACTCAGCATACAACATTAATAATCATGGGGATATGTTAGCCACAAACGGGTCTAGGTATAATGGTAAAGATGATGATGTTAGTAAGCCACTGCATGTGTGTGATAGAACAGCGAATATTCTAGTTGTTTTTGTAGATCGCATGAGAAATAAAGGAGTGCGAGTATTTTTTGCCAACACCCCATATCCAGGATTAAAGTCAAGCTCTATCTCTTGGAAAAATAGTGAAGTAAGTTTTAAAAATGAAATGGCAAAAATTGGTTGTTTCATAGATAGTCGGGAAGATTTAATTTTTGATAGAAAGTATTTTTTTAATACTCATTTACATCTAAATGCGGGTGGCAGGTTTATTAGGACAGATAATTTAATTAAAGCAATACGTAAGAATGTGCTTTCTGAAAATTGTAACTATAATTAGATTACTGTATTCCAACTTGCAATGTTTGAGATTTTGGTGGTTAACTTAGGCGGGTTTTGGTGTCTATTCTTATTCTATTGCCAAGATATTTTAAATAGATACAAGTTGCATCGAATAGCATTCTAGCTAGGTTTTGTTACTCTTAATGCGGATTGTCCGCATTTTTTAACGTTTTTTCTTTTAAATATGTCAAAAATAAAAAGCTTAGTTTCTGGAGTGGGTTGGGGGGCATTTTCTACTATTGCAGTAATTGGTTTTCAATTGATATTTATGGCAATCATGGCGCGCTTATTGGAGCCAAGTGATTTTGGTCTAGTAGCGATTGCTAATGTGAGTCTTCGGTTTTTCGGCTATTTTGCTCAAATGGGAACTGCTCCTGCTATTATACAAAAGCCTAAACTTGAACAGGGAGATATTGCAGCTGCTTTGAGTGTTTCGTTAGGAATATCCATTTTATTTTTTTTAATTTTGCAATTTACAGCGCCTTTAATGGAGGCTTTTTTCAAAATGCCCGAATTGGGTTTGGTTATACAAGTATTGTCTATAAATTTCATTATTGGCGGACTTTCGGCTGTTTCAGTAGGTTTAATGAGAAGAAATACAGCATTTCGAGCAATATCGATTATAGATGTCGTGTCCTATGTATTTGGGTATGGGGTTATTGGGCTTGCGGCCGCTTATAATGGATTGGAGGTATGGGCTTTAGTTGCGGCGTTTATGACTCAATCGACCCTGACTGCTGTGCTTAGCTATGCTGTGACTCGACACTCATTTAGCTTTCGTCATTCACGAGAACAACGTAGACATTTTTTCAGCTACGGGGGGCGATACTCAATAATCGGCTTTACTGAGTTTTTGGCTTCAAACTTGGATGCGTTAATTGTTGGTAAACTCTTAGGGACTGTGCCAGCCGGGTATTATAACCGGGCGCTATTGCTTGCAAATCTCCCGGTACAACAGCCAGCAAATATTTTGACTAAGGCGCTATTCCCAATAATGAGTTCTGTTAGTGATCAACATGATAAGCAAATTATCAGTCTTCAACTTAGTACACTTTTTGTTGGTAGCTATGCCTTTGCTGTTAGTGCCGGTATTTATTTTGCTGCTTCTGATATTGTGAAGGTTTTATTGGGGAGTAAATGGTTGGACGCGGTTCCAATTCTCGAAATTCTAACTTGGTCTGTTGGGCCGCTATACATTTCCCATGTGGCAGGCGTAACGTTGGATTCAATGAATAAATTGCGGATAAAGCTGCATATTCAGTTGAGTATGTTGTTTTTATTAGTGGCACTAATGCTATGGCTAGTACCTACTGGCAATGTGATTGATATAGCAATTGCGGTAGTGATTACTGAATGGTGTCGTTCAATTATCATGACTATCAAACTTAAAAAAATACTCCGTGCATCAACTAAAGATATAGCGTTTATATGGCTATGCATCGCTATCATCGCTATATCAAGCGGATCATTTATCGAGTTAGTTGTAAGATTAGTTGGCCAAAATGTCAATGATGCTATTAAATTATCTTTAGAAATCCTGGCGGGAGCTTCGGGTTTATTACTGGGTAGTTTTATTGCAAGGTATATCGCCATACGATTACCGGCAGTTCATTTTTTGATAGAGAGATCATCATTGTTCGCCAAATTATTTCCTAAATTAGCTTAATTAAATAAGAGGGTTCAAATGCGTTGGTTTTATATGCCTAACGAGCGTGTAGAAGGGGATCAAATTGGCCCTCGGATGGCGTTTGAAAAGCTTTATCAAGAGGGATGGTTTTCCGCATACACGGCTTATTCTTATCTTGTGAGGCAAAAATTATTATCAAGTCATGAAGATGCATTGGGTGAGCTATTAGAGTCTGTTCGTAGCTTTGCGCCGGATGTCATTTTTATACAGCATCCTAGTAATGGATATCCACTTGAACGCGATTATTTGTTTCAGCTTAGGACCCTGCCAAATAATCCAAAGCTGGTATTGTATGAGGAAGATCCATATGGGTGCTTCATTAGAAGAATGGATAAAACCATAAAGAATGTCATAGCTGAGTCAGATATTTGTTTTCTCGGCGGTACAGGATATATTGCCGAGATTGCTCGTAAGGCGGGCGCAAAAAAAGTACGTTTTGCTCCGCATTCCTATGATACTCAACGCTTTGGGTCGGCATGGACACCCACCTTGCATAGGCGTTACGACGCGGTCATGATCGCTAATTTGAATTGCATCAAACGTATCCCATGGTTATTTCTGCCAGGGGGACGCAATCGTAAGTTAACCGCGCAAGCTCTTTATAGGCATTTTGGTGAACGATTAGCAGTATATGGTGGCGGGCAGGGTTGGGATAGGGAAGCTTATTGCAAGGGCAAGATTCCTTTCGATCAGCAAGGCAGGTTGATAAGAGAGGCGTGGATGAGCGTGAATTGGGGACAGTTTGATGAGATACCAATGTACTCTTCAGACCGACTGCCGATAAGTATGGCGTGTGGCGTTCCACACATCACAAATTATCAGCCGGGTTATGAGCATATTTTCTCCAATATTCCGGGCTTATTTATTATAAAAAAACCTCAAGAAGCCGTTGATATTGCTCTTTACATCCTAAGCTTAAGCATTGAGAGGCGAAATGAACTTGGCTATCAGGCAGCAGAGTACGCGAGTAAATACTTTGATGCCGTAACTGTGTATCGCAACATCGCTTCAGTCGTTCGTGAACAATTACTTAATAATCGAGCAAATCCCGAAACTACATAATGAAGCTGAACATAGGTATTGCTGGGCCAATTGCTACCGAAAATGTAGCTGATCTGCTGGATGCAGATGTAAGCACTATGCCAAAAGGTTATCCAGGTGCGCCACTCACGGCTGTTTTGATTAAAGAGTTGTTAAAGGAGGGCCATAACGTATCTGCTTTTACAACGGATCCTTCCCTATATCAAGATGCTCGCGTGGTAAGAGCAAGTGGGCCGAATTTTGATTTTTATATTTGTCCTGCCAGGCCGCGTGCCTGGCGCTTCAATAAATATCGACCTGGGCGAATTTTAGATGGCTTTGCTTATGAACGCCATCAATTGGTTCGGGTATTTGAAGAGGCAAAACTTGACATTATTCACGCTCATTGGACCTACGAATTTGCCTTAGCAGCGCTGAAGACCGGTTTACCGCACTTGATCACTTGCCATGATGCGCCCTTGGTAGTGCTCAAATTTACCCGTAGCGCCTATCGAGCGATTCGCTATTTAATGGCTCGTGTTGTTTATCGTAACGCGCGGTGTCTTTCGACAGTTTCCTCATATATGGCTAAATCAGTCCAGAAATATACGAAAGTTCCGATCGCAGTGGTTCCCAATCCTTTAGCCGATTATGTATTGGCGATCGGACAGGCTAGGCAGCGACCCATGACGAAAAGAATTGGAATGATTTGTAACGGTTGGGATATGCGTAAAAATCCCAGGCCCGCGTTGCAAGCTTTTTCTCAATTTGTCGCTATTCACCCTAATGCAGAGTTACATCTTTTCGGTGCTGGTTTTGGGGTAGGAGAGGCTGCGGAGCGATGGTGTATGAGTCAGGGCGTGACGACAGGGATGATTTTTCATGGAGCAATCCAGCATAAACAGCTGATAGCGCAACTTAATGGATTGGATATATTAGTCCATCCAGCCTTAGAAGAGTCTTTTGGTGTGGTGATTGCCGAGGCGATGGCGCTGGGTTTGCCTATCGTTGCAGGGAACGCCAGTGGTGCTGTGCCTTGGGTTGTTGGTGCTGAGGAGGCGCACCCCTTTATATGTTGTGCGGTTTTGACGGACGTAGCTTCCGCCGAAGCAATTCTGGAAGCAATGTATCGGGTTTTTGACGAGCGCTATCCTGAGCGTTCTGAGTCGGGCTATTTGCGGGCGCGGCAGATGTTTGCTCCAGATGTGGTTAGCAGAAGTTATCAAAAACTTTACCATCAAGTCATGTTTACAGATAGCTAAAATGTGGCCAGTCAATAGGAACGCTATAATGCTGATTAAAAATGTTTTTATGTTGGCGGTTCGCGTGCGGAACGCTTTATTGACTAGATGGTGGAATATTTCCGGGAGATTCTGGTTTCAAATAAATGATATTGATATGGATGGTTGTCCAACGTTCTATGGCTACCCAATAGTTACATTGAAACCGCGTAGTAGAATATCGATTGGCAAGGGCGTTATATTGTGTTCGGACTCCCGATTTACTGCATTGGGAGTGTCAAAGCCTGTAATTATCCGTACATTAAGACCGAATGCATCAATTATTATTGGCCCTAATTCAGGCTTGAGTGGTGTTGTTATTTGTGCGGCAGAGTCCGTGCAAATAGGGGCGAATTGTTTGTTAGGCGCTAACGTGCAAATATTTGATACCGATTTTCATAAAATAGAACCTGAAAACCGTCGTTACGATAGTTCGCCAGAGAAAATTCGATGTGCTCCCGTAATTATTGAAGATAATGTATTTGTAGGCACCGGATCCATAATAATGAAAGGTGTCAGAATAGGTCGTGATGCAGTAATTGGTGCGGGCGCGATAGTGACGAAAGATATTCCAGCAGGCGCTATTGCGGCAGGAAATCCTGCGAAGGTAATAGGTAAGCTGCAATGACGTATATAGAGCTGCATGCTAATGCTAGGCCCAGAGATTTATATATGACGTCGGTAGTGCTTTTTTTGAAAGTCAAATAGGCGTCCCAATAAGATGATCATAGAAAATGTTGGTTTTAAATTTAAAATTTTAACTATAATTACATTTTGTCTGTATTTGTTTTGGGGGTCTTTTGGCCTTGATTTACTGTTAAACCCAAACGAGGAACGAATACCTTTTCATAGGTTTTATATGGGGCTTACTGTTGTTATTTTTTTGTTTAATTATCAACATGTATTGTTATCGCTAATGAGTAACAAAATTCTCATTAGTCTTGTTTTTTATGTATTACTAACTGCCGCTTGGGCAGGTAGTCCCGAAGGCGTTATTAAAAACTTTATTTTTCTATTTTCTGCAACTTTTATTTCAATAATGGCTGCAATTGCATTTATGGATAATAGGATAGCTTTAATTCGGTGGTTGTTTTGGATTTTTATGGCCCTCACTATTTCTAGTGTTATCTTTGCGATGCAGTACCCAAAGTTAGGTATCAACGTATTGGATTTTGGGGCGCCAAGATGGATAGGTATTACTACTCATCCAAACGCACTTGGCATGCAGGCACTAATGTTGGTTTGGTTGTCGGCAAATTTGTATTTGTTTTCTAAGGCGATGATAGAAAAGATATTAATAGTTTTTGCAGTAGTGGTTGGTATTTTTGCGATAACCAAAGCAGATAGTATGACAAGCTTAATTACTTCAATAGTCATAATCATCTATATATTTTACTGTCAGGTTTTTGGTAGATTAAGTTCGGGATTGAGGTTTGTGCTCATAACTTTTTCAATATTAGCCTTCGTTTTTACTGTCACTTTTTATATGAGTGCTTCCGAAATAACCGACGCAACCCTTGCTTCAACAGGTAGAAATACTACATTTACCGGACGCTCCGGGCAGTGGAAGTTGGCTTTGGCTGATGCCGCTGAAAGGCCAATTACTGGTGTGGGTTTTGATGATCTCGGGCAGTTAACTAAAAAACATCGTATTAATATGACTCAAGTGCATAATGGCTATATCGAAACTTTACTTAAAGGTGGTTTGATCGCAAGTGTGCTAATGATTGCGATTTTATTAAAAACATTTTTCCACTTATTTTTGATAAGGCGCACACTGAAAGATGACTTTGTGTTTTTAAGTAGTGGATTTGTGATGATATTGCTCCATAATTTCACTGAAACTTCATTTTTAAAAGCATTGAATCCCCTCGGTTTTATTATGATATATCTTGTCGTTTCAACTAGTGTTCTCATAAATAGTCGCGGCAATAGTAAATCAAATGGTCATGAAATATGAGTTTCTGGATTTGTATCCCTGTTTTTAACCGTATAGCCTTTACCCGGAAATGTTTGATCACATTAAGAGCGCAAACGTTTCAAGGTTTTAAAATTGTTATTTGCGATCATGGCTCCACTGACGGTACATCTGAGTTGTTAGCTAGGGAGTTCCCGGAGGTTATAGTAATAAGAGCCGATAGTAGTCTTTGGTGGACAGGCGCGATTAATGTTTGTGTTAAATATGTCTTGGACCGCGCCGCGAATCAGGATTGTCTTCTGACGCTAAATAACGATACTGAAGTTCCTTCTGACTATCTTGCTGAATTTTTCGCATATCACAACCAATATCCTCGAGCGGTACTATCATCTGTAACACATGACGTTACTACCGGTAGCGCCTCTTCGATTGGGTATCGGCAAAATTGGTTAACTGCTCAATCAAAGGCGGTAACTTTTGACAGGCATCATCTCCCCGATAACTTTAATGTCGTAGAAGTTACTCATGCATCAGGCCGTGGAACTCTATTTCCTATTGAAGTTTTTCGTGCTTTGGGCCTATATGATGAGCAGCGTTTACCCCATTACGCCGCTGACTACGATTTTAGCCACAAAGCACGGAGAGAAGGTTATCCTATTTATGTATGTAAAAGTTGCCGGGTTTATTCGCATATCGATGCTACCGGTATGGATGCCGTAAGAAATCAAGTTTCATTGAAGAGTTTTGTTAGCTATTTTTTAAGTATTAGGTCGCCTGCGAATATTAGCGTCCGTTGGTGGTATGGATGGAAAAACTGCCCTAGAATACTATTTCCAACCTATATTACATTAGATATTTTTCGTGTGGTCGGCGGATATGTTAAACATGTCTTATTGATGAATCGTTAGAATAATATCGAGTTAATATTCAAGATATGAAAATAGTTATTTTTCAGCCGATGTTAAAACAATACCGGGTTCCACTTTTTGACCGTATGGGGCAAATGTTGAACGACAAAGGTCATGAGCTGCGAGTGGTTTGTGGTACACCACCGAAACATGAACTGAGCAAAGGGGATAATGTCGTTTCGAACCTAGGTGTGTGCATTGTCGAAAAGAGCGTTTGGCTTTTTAGCGGTAAACTTCACATTTTGTACCATTCGGTGCGGCATATATTATGGGCAGACTTTGTTATTACCGAGCAGGCCAATAAGCACCTTCATAATTATATTCTGATATTTCTCCGGGTAATTCGTTTAAAAAAGTTCGCTTATTGGGGGCATGGGCAAAATAGGCAGGGTAGTCCAAGAAGTTGGCGTGAGAAGATTAAGAAAAAATTATCAACTCAGTGTGATTGGTGGTTTTCGTATACAGAAGGCGTGGCAAACTATATTGCTAGTTTAGGCTACCCTGCTTCAAATATAACGGTTTTGAATAATAGCATCGATACCTCGAAATTTAAAGAGGTTCTCAGCGCTCAAAGTGAAGAAGACGTAGCCGCCTTTAAGCAACAACTAGCTATTGATGAAGACGCTAGGATTGGTTTGTTTTGTGGAAGTCTGTATTCTGAAAAAAAAATAGAATTTCTTTTGCAATCAGCTTTAGATATTTATGAAAGTAACTCAAATTTTGTATTGTTAGTAGTTGGGAGTGGTGAATCTAGGTCATTGGTTGAAGAGTTTGCATCCAGATATTCATTTATTAAATTTCTAGGTCCTTTGTTTTCAGAGAAAAAGGCGCTGGCGTTTAAATCGGCTGAGTTATTTTTGTGTCCTGGCTTGGTTGGCTTGGCTATTTTAGATGCGTTTGTTGCTGGGTTACCATTATTTACAACTGATATTCCTAATCATAGTCCGGAAATAGAGTATCTGCAGAGTGGATATAATGGTGAAATGACTATGCATTTACAAGCTGAATATTCTCGGGTTATTTTGGATGTTTTGTCAGACCCAACAAGATTGAATGGTTTAAGACAAAATTCGCTAACAAGCGGCGATAAGTTTTCAATAGGAAATATGGCGCAGAATTTCGTTGATGGTATTCAAAGTCATTTTCAAGCGTCGATATAGCTTATTCTAGAAAAGGAAGTGTATGAAAATTGTTATTTCAAATATTTATTTTGGTACTCCGCCGGGTTATTTCGATCTTTTTTTGAAATCTTGCGGACTAAATCCTGAAATCAATTTTTTGTTCTTCGTCGATTTCGACATTGAAAGTGAAGTTCCGCAGAATGTTAAGTTTGTCAGCACCACTTTTGAGAATATACGTCAGCGCTTCCAAGTGAATTTTGATTTTCCTTTGGCGCTTCACTCTCCATATAAACTTACAGACTTTCAACCGGCTTATGGAGATCTGCTGGCTGAGTATTTCACCGGCTACGATTGGTGGGGTCATTGCGATTTTGATATGATTTTTGGCGATTTGAGCCCATTGATCGAGATAGCTGGTCAAGAAAATTTTGTAAAAGTTTTTCGGAGAGGACATCTCACACTTTATAGAAATACTGTTCAGATAAATGGCATTTATAAAAAGGGCGCGGAGGCGCTTGACTATCGATACATTTTTTCAACTGAAAGGTTTTTGAATTTTGATGAAACCAACGGTATAGATAAGGTTTTCTTATCTAGCGGACTATCCGTTTGTCATGATGAATTGATAGCGGACATCAATCCAAAGAGTCCCTTTTTATATACCACTGTCCATCCAAACAAATTCGGTCAATATTTTACTTGGTCAAACGGAAAACTAACGTGTAAATGCCTAAATACTTCAGATAAGGAGTTTCTTTATATCCATTTTCAGAAAAGATATATGGCTGTGAAGTATGAAATTAGGGGGAAGGCTGATGTCGAGTTAATTATTAATCAGTTTGGTCTTTTTGATGATATCGCAGGCATATTTGGCAGGATTTTGTTGTTTCTCTGTTTTATACCAAATCTTGCTCATTTAAAGAGATTTTATCTGCCAAGAATTGCTCGTAATATTAAATCAAAACTGGTAGGGTAATGTATTAAAGCCCATCTTAGTTGGTTGGAAGTTTGTTCTGAGGAAAAATAATTTAGTAGGCTCTTGATTCTGATTTTGAGTTCCGGATGACAAAGATACCTTATGAAAGTCTGGATTAACTGGTCGCTTTATTTTTTTGACTATCAGTAGCAATCGATTTCAGCCAACTTTATTAAAAAACTTGTTTAATTAGAGATCCGTTGGGCAAGCGTTTTACCTCGTGGTAAGAGAGCGCTGGCCCCCTAGAGCTTGCAGTTGGACGCCGCCTTGTTCTTGTGGAACTTCGCTGTCTGAGCCCCTCTACCTCGCCTAAAACTAATACGCCTTAACTATGCATAAAGTATTGTTCGTTCATAATTATTACCAGCAAGCCGGTGGCGAAGATGCTGTGGTTGCATCAGAATGCGAGCTGTTGCGAGCCCACGGGCACGAGGTCGAGTTGTGGAGGGTTGATAATAAAGATTTGTCGGGTAGCGTTCTCGGCAAAGTTAAAGCGGCACTTTCTACCAGTTATTCTCGTGCTAGCCTAACGATTGCTTTAGACAAATTGCGCAGGTTTAAACCGGATTTAGTGCATGTGCATAATTTTTTTCCACAGGTTAGTCCGTCAATTTTCGATGCGTGCATGCAAGAAGGGGTTCCCGTAGTTCAAACGCTTCACAACTATCGACTGATATGTCCGGGAGCGATGCTGTTGCGAGATGGGAAGGTATGTGAGCTCTGCATTCGGGGGACGCCGTATCAAGCGGCTTTGTACGACTGTTATCGCGGCTCAAAGCTGGGTAGTCTGGTGGTTGCCCATATGGTCTCTCAACATCGCCAACTCGGAACATGGCAGCATAAGGTAGGTCGGTTTATTGCCTTAACCGATTTTGCAAAGAGTAAGTTTGTCGAGGCCGGGTTTCCCGTAGACAAAATTGTGGTAAAACCCAATTTTCTATATGACCCTTTTCAGAGCTCAACAATACCGAAAGAGGTGGAAAAGTCTGCGTACGCGTTATTTGTGGGTCGTATTAGCGTGGAAAAGGGCATCGATACCATGCTTAACGCGTGGTCATTTTTGAGTGATGAGTGTTTATTGAAAGTAGCTGGCGTAGGGCCTCTCCAGGAGGAATTAAAAGATAAAAAAAATATTCTGGCCTTGGGGCGGCAAGATGCCACACAAGTTAGTAATTTGATGCGACAGGCAGCTTATTTAGTATTGCCTTCGGAATGGTATGAAGGATTCCCTTTGGTGTTAGTCGAGGCTTTTGCTCATGGCTTGCCGGTTTTGGCTTCAAGGTTAGGCAGCATGGCTGATATTATCAGAGACGGTGAAACGGGTTTGCTGTTTACTCCAGGAGATCCAAATGACTTAGCTAGTAAAGCGAAATGGCTCTTGGAGAATCCCCAGCAAAGGCAACGGTTAGGTGCCAATGCTAGGAGCATCTTTCTAGAAAAATACACCGCGGAACGGAACTATTTTGAGTTGATGGGGGTTTATGATTCGGCTATTGCCTCAGTCGGCTCGACAAGGCGAATTTAACTCGATTGATCCGCCCCGAGAACCTTGGAGATGATCCCCACCACGCATAGTGAGATCGGTTTCGTTTTGATGTTACCGCGCCATACGAACCGCTCGTTCTCGAATTTCCGATTGATATTGCTTGGTAGTGTTTTCATTCCTAGATTCTCTCAAAGTTTGGAGCCTCGAGAAAACCCGGGCTGTTAAGAGTTTTATTTTATTAAACCTATGTCTAAGGGTAATGGCTGTATGCCGATTGTATGCAATTGCGATTGACGGCAAAAAGTAGCTTTATTGCCAGTTATCGTTAGGCAAGGATCGGCAATCAGGCTGTTGCGCTCAAGACCTTCGTTCACCCAGTTCTGCCAAGTGACGCCATCGCGCTTTATAAGTTTATCTAGGATGTTGTAGGCGACATTGAAAGTCCCTGAGGTGCTCCAGACCAGATTGCGTTCAATTGTGTTACTGAATGCCGGCATCATATAGCGGAGCGCCCAGTTATCCGGTCGAGTGGAGATAATAGTATTGCGTTTTACTGTATTGCCTTCGGGCCAGCCTTCATTCAACATGGGGTCGCCGAGTTTGGGGTATTTACTTAGCCAGGCTTCGCTTTTATAGGGTACTTGGGTGAGACGCCTCTTTAGCTCAGGGCTTGGCTTACGGTAGTCTACCCAGATGGCGAAGTCATTGGTGCTAATGATATTGTTTTCAATGATATTGTCGCGGCCACCTCCCAGTTGAATGGCAATAAGGCCGGCGTTATTTAATAGATTGCCGATGACGCTGAAACCACTCACCAAGTCGTCCAAATATATGCCCCGAACACCGTCCGGTTTGGCGTAAACTACTCGGTTATTGGCTATGTCGACAACTTTCAGGCCATAACCCGATAAATCGTGGACGCTGTTATAGCGGATAACGTTGCCGCGATACGTCCAGTCTCGACCGGAATAGATCGCTCCGCAATCGGATGACTGCTCGCAAACATGGTGAACTTCATTTTTTTCAACTAAATGATCGTTTCCGTTAATCAATATCCCCGTTCCGGGTAATTGTTCAACTAAGTTATGAGTGGCTTGGTTTCCGACGCCGGCAAATTCGATGGCGGGTGCATAAGACATTATTGACTGACTAACGTCGTGGATATGTGTGTTATGAACTAAATTGTTGCCGGGCTTTAATGTGTTTCGGTCACCTCCAGCCAATAATATGCCGCCTTGGCCGGCGTCATGAATATGGCTGTTTGAGATAATAATATCCGTGCTATCGATGATTTCTACTGCTCGTCCTCCAATGTTGTTGGTTTCAATGTTATTAAAGCTTACGTGATGTGTTTTATTGATATTTAGTGCTGCGCCTGCGCAATGTCGAAAGGCGAAGTCTTTGAAGTTAATGTAACTCGAACCATTAATCACTATCAGCTTTTGTAATACTGAGGCAATTACCTTATTTGGCGTATGTAAACTGTGCGGAATGAAGGATAAGTTATTCTTTGCCCGGTCATAAAACCATTCACCTGTGTCATCAAGTTCGGACTGGATGTTTTGCAAATAAAATCGGCGGCCACTAGCTAGAGGGTAAGCAGCTTTATTCGATAGGGTAATTTTATTTTGGTCTGAGAGTATTGAGGCGATGCCGATATATTCATCGTACCAGTCGTTACCGGCAAATATATGAACTTGGGCATGGTCAAGATCTGCTTCAGTCGATGGTAAGGGTTCCATGCTGGTGAAACTGGTTTTTTCGTCGAGGGGTTCTCTAATATGGGCCCAGTCCCCATTCGGCCACCGTGCTAGATGCATTCTTTGCTGATCTACAAACAAGTCAAATCCGGGAATGTCGCCCTTGATTCTGTAGCTTTGGGCATATTTCACTTTGTCTAGATTTAGATCTTTGGTCGGGCAATTCCAAACGCCTTTTCCATTTGGGAGACAGTTTTGCAAAACAATTCCGCCGCTAATGACAACTTGACCATTTTCGGCTTGCCAAGTTATTTGTCGCTCGGCAAATCCAGAATCTCTGATGTCAAACTCTAGCGCTTTTTCCAAAAAGTAAGTGCCGGCTTGGACATGCACCGTAACCGGTTCGTTGAAAGAGTCATTTTTCTTTAAGTCTCTGACGGCTTGTTGCGCACGAGCAAGCGTTCTGAATGGTCTGGATGCCCCGTCTACGTCTGATATTAATGACAAGCCGTTTGCGTTGTCGTCACCTGACTCAGCGACGTAAAAGTTTTGGGACATTACTGTTGGGGAGAGACTAAACATGGCAATGGCGTAAATCAACTTATTTGGCATTATGGTTTCTCAACGGAAGTAACGGTTAGTATGCTCCACATCAAATTAGAAGGTAGGGTGGTAACAGGTTTTTGATTTCGATAGAAGCTATCGATGTTTTAAAGCGTTTAAGTTACTCTAACTGATGGTTTTGGCTTCTAATAAATTTTGATGAGCATTTTTATTTCAGCTTATAAGTCCACTGAGTGATTGTCATTTCGCTCAGTGGGCTAAAAAAGCAACTGATACTAAACTTTAATTAATGAGCCCTATATCGGTGGGAATGGATTTGAAGCCGATCGCGTTCACAGGAGAGTTGGCGCAAGTTATAGTGATTTTGCCAGCAGAAGTATCCATGCAGGGGTTGGCAAAAAGACTATTTTTTTCAATGCCTTTGCTAATCCAGTCGGTCCAATTATAGCTGTTTTTGCCTAAGGGTGAATCGAGTGCGTCTGAATCGACGGTCAGCGGTCTTGAAGGGTTCCATACTAGATTGTTACTTATTATATTGGTTTGTATTGGCATGAAGTAGAGTAATACACCCCCAAAAAATCGGTTTGAAATTACGACGTTTCGAGTGATTTTGTTTCCTTCCGGCCAACGGTCATTGATAATTGGTTTGCTTAGCTCGGGATACTTGGTTTTCCAAATGGCGCTATTAATTGGCATGGTATTCAAGGAGTTTTTAACATTTGTGGCGTCGGCATTTTTTCGGTTGTCAAATAGAATGGCGAATCGGCCAGTTCTGATTACGTTATTTTCAATAGTAGTATCGCGTCCACCACCAACTTGAATCCCTATCTGGCCTGTGTTGACTACGATATTACTAAAAACATTAAACCCGCTGACTCTGTCATCTAAGTAGATACCCCGTGCGCCATCATAAGTATATTGTATAATATTCTTGGCAATATCGAGGTTCAGCAAACGGTAGCCGTAGAAGTCGTGAATATAGTTATAGCGAACAATGTTGCCTCTAAATGTCCAGTCTCTGCCCGAGTAAATCGCCCCACAGTCATCAGTTTGCTGACAAATTTGGGATATTTCATTTTTTTCTATTATATGGTCATTTCCAGTGAGTACTATTGCTTTGCCATTGCCGTTCTCTATTTTATTGTGAGATACAGTAATCGCTACACCGTTCATTTCGATGGCTGGTGACCAGTTATATAGAATCTTATCGTAATTTGTGATGCGATTATTCTCAATCAAATTATTGGAAGCTTTAAGAGTTGGCCTATCTCCACCGGATACGAACATGCCTCCTTGCCCAATATCGTGCAAATAGCTGTTTGTGATAGACATATTGGTGTTCATTGGCGCCCATATGGCTTTACCAGCAACGTTGCTTATTTCTAGATTGTCCATCCATACGGAATCTGTGCGATCAACTCTGATCGCGTGGCTGGTGCTATATTGCAGCTTTAAATTTCTAAATGTTATATGACTGGCGTCCTTGATTATTAGAATATTTTTCGCTGCTGAAATGACTGGTTTCGCTGGGATTTCATTGAGTGGAATAAACAAAACTCTATTATTAACTTTATCAAAGTGCCATTCTCCAGGTATGTCTATGGCCGATTCGATGTTTTGCAAATAAAAGCGCCTGCCGGCGGCGAGGGTGTATTGGGTCGGGTTTGACAACGTAATTTTTTTGTTGGGTATGTCTAAGGCTGATACCCCGATATACTGGTCGTAGATATCGTCGCCTGGATAAATGTGGACTTGGGCGTCGCTTAAGTCGCCTGAAAAGTTAGGAATAGTTTGAAATACGTTGAATTGTGTCTTAGTTTCAATCGGTGTGCGTACGTATGCCCAATTATAGTTGGGCCATCTTGCGGGTTGCATCCGACTTTCGTTGACAAATAACTCGAATACAGGACCGTTGCCAAGGATGCGCTTATTGACGTCTGGCGAGATGTTGGCTAACACGCTAGGATTCAATTGACAGCTCAAAATTTGATTTGGATTGGCGCTGTCGTATTGTTGGCAGCTTTTAAGCTCAATACCCCCAGAAATTAAAGTGGCGTCCTTCTCACCCTGCCAAAGAATTTCCTGGCCAGGAAGACCGGAGTCTCTGCTATCAAATACCATCGCAGTTTGAAGTTGATAAGTGCCTCTGCCAACATGTACGGTAATTGCTTTGTTAAATCTGCCGGCAGCTTTTAAACTTCTAATAGCTTGTTGGGCGCGAGCTAATGTCCTGAACGGACCCGTATTGGTCCATAGATTGGACCTGGGGGATAGGCCGTTGAATCGGTCACTTCCTGATGGCGAGACGTAAAAATCCTGCGCTGCTGCTGCGGTGCAGAAAGTCGAGAGTACTAGAGTGATCAAAATTTTAGATAACATTTTATTCTCCTTGATTAATTTGTGCTCCAATTGCCCTTTGGGCAACAAAATACACTCAAGCTAATTAAATTATGGGGTTAGGATCCGGTCCTTGGTTCCGAGGATACTCTGAAATTGTTTCAGAATTGGGTCAACAGTGAGATTTATGTAAAACCTGTATCACCAATGATCTTAAAATTGTTAGTACCTCTCTTCGATAGTTACGGACAGGGTCTCTCAGAAAACGATTGTCAATACCGTTATGGCTGGTCTTAGGTTTGGCGTACCAATTTGGTGCGTATATCTAACATTAAAAGTTATGTGTTTTCTGGATTGCCTTTGACGTGTGTTGCTAAAGACCTGTATCAATTATGGATTCGAGAATCGCTATTTTTTGTGTACATCCAAGCATAATTTGTAATCTGCCTCTAAGTATTTCAGTTTGTCGGGGTCGGCGCGAATGGTGTTACTAAGCTGCTATCCTTCGCGTTCAGACTGTCAATGTACAAATTGACAAATGTGGAGGCTAAATACAGCCTAAAACATAATGACTTGATAACCAAGCCATTTTCTTATTTTAATTAAATCTTAATCGTTTAAGTAAACTAGATATTCTGGTAGTTTTGACTGTTTAGGAGCATTTATTGGTGCCTACGGGCCTTGGTTGACAACGCCGGACAGCGTTTCGGTCTCAAGGAGCCTAGTACGCTTGCTGTCTAGTGTTTTCTTGGCTTTTGTGGATGTCCATGCGACGTTTAGCCGCACCACCTGCCTGTAAACCGTTATGACAAAAGTGGTTAGGTTCGGGTTTTTGGCCATCAGCCACTCTTTGAAAAATCTGGGCTAGGGGCGGGGAGGTGTCCAAAAAAGCTTCCTTGATTCCGTTGCCGCTGAGTATGAGGAAGTACCTTAAGTTAGCAGCTTCCCTCGTCGAGAATAGGAATATTCGGTTTGATAACTCTTTACTACGACTGTTCCAGATTGACTCCGAACGCGAATATAGAGATGCTAGGGCAATGACAAAATCTAAACGCATATGTTTTCAATTAACCGCCCAATGGAGCACGGAATGCAGTCTCTCAAGTCAGTAGATATTTTCGGAATACGCTTTCCCATCCTGGATTACGAGTTTACGTTAACGCTTTTTGAAAATTGGATCGCCAGCGGCCAATCTCATCAGGTTTGTATTGCCAACGTGCACACCACAGTAGCCAGTCTCACCGATAGCGAGTTGCGCGACATTTCGAATAAAGCTTTGTCTACGATGGACGGCTTACCTTTGGTTTGGTACGCCAAGCTGGTGCATCAAGCGGAGATTAAAACTCGGGTTTGTGGACCGGATTTGATGTTGAAATCTCTGGATCATGGTCAACAACTGGGTTGGCGGCATTTTTTTCTGGGCGGCAAAGACGAGGTCTTGGTGGATTTGCTTGCAAACATCCGCAAGCGCTACCCGCATGCGCAACTCGTGGGTTGGCATTCCCCGCCGTTTCGGGCCTTGACTGCGGAAGAAGATCATCAACTTGTCGATTTAATCAACGATGCCAAGCCGGATTTTCTCTGGGTGGGTTTAGGTGCGCCCAAACAGGAAAAGTGGATCGCGGCGCATTTGGAAAGAGTTCACGTTCCGGTGCAATTAGGTGTTGGCGCTGCTTTTGACTTTCACTCAGGACATATCAAACGGGCACCGCTTTGGATGCAAAAAAACGGTTTGGAATGGTGTTATCGGATGGCGAAGGATAGACGCTTGATTAAGCGCTATTTTTCCACCAATCCTGTATTTCTTATGCGCTTTGCTCGGGATTTTTTACTGATTAGAGTGTTGAAGCGCTCGGCGGTTACTTCTTAAATTTTCCTTTGGTTCCCGGAAGATTCAGTAAAAGCTCAAATCATTCCTTCTCTTTTCGGGAGAAGGTTAGGATGAGGGTAACTGAAAAAGTTGTTTCCTAATTGGATTCTCCTCACCCTAAACCTCTAGATCAGGATAGGGGGAGGACCTTATCAGTATTTACCCTATCACCGATTGGAGATGGATTTGACGTCCCTAGTCGTCACACCTTTGTATAACTGACGGGGGCGGCCGATTTTCAATTCAGGGTCGGAGATCATTTCGTCCCATTGGGCTATCCAGCCCACCGAACGGGCCAGCGCGAAGATCGCGGTGAACATCTCTGTGGGGATGCCCAGCGCGCGCAGCACGATGCCGGAATAAAAGTCAACGTTGGGGTAAAGTTTTTTCTCGACGAAGTAAGGGTCTTCCAGCGCAATCCGTTCCAGTTCCATGGCCAGTTTGAATAGCCGGTCATCATTCAGATTCAATTCGTCCAGCACTTCGTGGCAGGTTTGCCGCATTAGTTTGGCGCGCGGGTCGTAGTTTTTGTAAACCCGGTGGCCAAAACCCATCAACCGGAACGGATCATTTTTGTCCTTGGCTTTGGCGACATATTCACCGATCTTCGAGACGTCGCCGATTTCTTCTAGCATGTTCAACACTGCCTCGTTCGCGCCGCCATGCGCCGCGCCCCAGAGGCAGGCGATCCCTGCGGCCACGCAGGCATAGGGGTTTGCGCCGCTGGAGCCGGCTAAGCGTACTGTGGAAGTGGAGGCATTTTGTTCGTGGTCTGCGTGCAGGATCAGGATTCTATCCAGCGCTCTTACTAAGACCGGGTTGGCCAAATAATCTTCGCCGGCGTCGCCATGCATCATGCGCATGAAGTTTTCCGCGTAGCCGAGCTTACGCTTAGGGTAAATAAACGGCATGCCGATGCTGTATTTGTAGCACATGGCTACCATAGTCGGCATTTTCGCGATCAGGCGGATAGCCGAGATGTAACGGTCTTCTTTGCAGGTGATGTCCATCACTTCGTGATAGAACGCCGACAGGGCGCCGACCACACCTACCAACACCGCCATCGGATGCGCGTCGCGGCGGAATCCGCTGTAAAACTTAATCAGCTGTTCGTGTACCATGACATGCTGACTGATGGTGGTAACGAAGCCTTTCATCTCTGAGCCGTTGGGCAGATCGCCGTTTAGCAACAGGTAACAGACTTCTGGAAAATCGCATTTTTCAGCCAGTTGTTCGATGGGATACCCCCGATACAACAGGACGCCGGCATCGCCGTCGATAAATGTGATTTTTGAAGTACAGCTGGCGGTGGAGGTAAAACCGGGATCGTAGGTAAAATTGCCGGTCTGCGCGTATAAAGAGCGAATATCGATGACGGATGGACCCATGGTGCCTGGTGTGACCGGTAATTCGATAACGCGGTCTTGGTCTTCCTGTTTTAACGTCACTTTTTTATCAGTCATGTCAAATTCTCCGGAGAGCTAGCTGTTGAGAAGGGATGCTTTGTATTCTATTGCAAATAGCGAATAAACACAGCTTTAGATCAGGATTGTTTACAATTTAAAGAAGGGACGGCCTGTAGAGTGGGGCAGAGCGTCAGATTGACCCAACGCTGACCTAAGTTCCACTGAGAAAGATAAAATTGATGGGCTTAGCTTCGCTCTACCCATCACAGCTAGAGGAATAGGGCCCTCGTTTCTACGCAGCGCCCGCAGCGGGAACGAGAATAGAACACCCTAGAACAGGAGGAGAATATGGAACGGTTGGTTTTTGTGCTGTGGCTATTGGTTTGGCAGATGTCGTTTCAGACGGCGCGTGCGTTGGACCTGCAAGATGTCCCGGAACCGCTAAAGCCCTGGGTCAACTGGGTGTTGGCTGATGAAGCTCAGTATCGTTGTCCGTTTTTCTTCGATGATTTCCAACAAAAACGCTGCGCCTGGCCGGGCGCGCTACGTCTTAATTTACAAGCTAAGCGCGGCAGCTTCGTCGCCGACTGGACTCTTTATCGTAAGGATTGGGTTGTTCTGCCTGGCGATACTCAACATTGGCCGCAAGCGGTGTTCGTCAACAAACAACTTCAGCCTGTCATCGAAAAAGACGGCAAGCCCGCCCTACAATTGCCGACCGGTCGTTATCAGATTAGCGGCGAGTTTCTCTGGGAAAGTTTACCTGAGCAGCTCGCTCTGCCCGAGGCCAGCGGCCTGATTCAGCTCAGCGTCAACGATAAGCCGGTGGCTTACCCGCAAATCAAGCAAGGTGCGTTGTGGCTGAGTACTGAAAATGGCGACGCTGCAGACCGGGAGCAGGATAGGATGGATCTACAAGTGTTTCGGCAGGTGTTAGATGATGTGCCGCTGCAAGTAATCACGCGCCTCGATTTGGAAGTATCCGGCAAGGCGAGGGAGGTGGAGTTTCCCTATGCCTTGTTGTCCGGTTTTATGCCGGTGGCCCTGACAAGTCCTTTACCGGCCCGCCTCGACGGTAACGGGCGATTATTGGTGCAAGTGCGTCCGGGGCGCTGGAGCATTGACATTCATGCCCGCCACCCGCAAGCCTTGACGCAACTGGAGTTAGCAGTCAATGATCAGAGTTGGCCGGCGGATGAACTGTGGGCGTTCCAGGCTATGCCGGCCTTGCGTTTGGTGGAGATCGAAAATTTGGCCGCGATAGACGGCAGTCAAACCAATCTACCACCGGAATGGCGACATTTGCCCACCTATCAAATTAAGCAGGGCGAGAGCATGGTGTTTAGCCTAATCCGTCGGGGCGACCCAGAACCCGAGCCCAATCAACTCACGTTAAATCGTACCTTGTGGCTGGATTTCGAGGGCGGTGGCTACACCGTCAGCGATAGTATTACCGGCAGCATGACCCGCGACTGGCGTTTGAACGCTATGCCGGAATTGGGACTTGGACAGGTGCAACTGGACGGTCAGAGTCAATTGATCACAAAGTTGGCCGATGGTAGCCAGGGCGTCGAGGTTCGGCGCGGGGCCGTCCAGCTAAATGCCGATAGCCGGATCGAAGCCGATTTGACTGAGCTTAGCGCCAGTGGCTGGCAGCAGCGCTTTCAACAGGTGCGGGCCGAACTTAACATCCCGCCGGGCTGGCGTTTGTTGGCTGTCAGCGGGGTGGATAATGTGCCGAATAGTTGGTTAAGCCGCAGGACTTTACTGGACTTGTTTTTGGTATTGATCGCGGCATTGGCGGTGGCGCGACTCTGGTCGCCGCAATGGGGAGCGTTTGCGATGCTGAGTTTGGCGCTGATTTGGCATGAGAATGAGGCACCGCGTTTGATTTGGCTGAATGTATTGGCAGTGTTGGCTCTACTGCGGGTATTGCCGGCGAGTAGTTTCGGACAATGGTTGAAATGGTATCGCAACGCCAGTTGGTTGCTGCTCCTGTTGCTGACGATTCCGTTCATGATAGATCAGATTCGGATTGGTATTTACCCGCAGTTGGAACGGCCCGGGCAGCCCATTCAACGTATCCACTCGATGGCAAGTGCGGCAGTGCCGATGGCGATGCAAGCCGAGCTGATGACCGATGCCGTGATGGCGCCGGAAATGAGCGAGTCCGGCGAGTCGGAACGCAGAGTGTTTAAAAAGTCGATAGCACCTGCCCCGCCGCCCTCCGGCGGCAGTATTGCCAGTTTGCAGCGTATCGATCCCGAAGCCAATCTGCAAACCGGTCCCGGTCTGCCGGATTGGGGGTGGCAGCGCGTAGATTTGAGCTGGAACGGTGCGGTCGATAGTAGCCAGCAAATCCAGCTTTGGTATTTGTCGCCACTGATGATGATGGTGCTGCACTTTGCCCAGGCCCTGCTGGTGGCGGTATTGGTTTTGAAAATGCTGGGTGCCATCGCTGGAAACTGGCGTTTGTCCTTGCCGGGTTTCATCTGTCTTTTGCTGCTACCACTGTTACTTACCCCGAGCGAAAAGGCTTACGCCGATCTGCCTGATGCGCCCATGTTGGAGCAAATGAAAACCCGCTTACTGCAAGCACCGCACTGTTTGCCTAACTGTGCCCAAATCGCCGATATGCACGTATTGGTTAAGCCCGAGTTACTGCGTATCGAATTGCAATTGCATGCTCAGGAGGACCTGGCGGTGCCGCTGCCGGCTCAGCTTGAGCAATGGTTTCCCGAGCAGGTCAGTGTCGATGGTGGCGAGGCGGGAACCTTGATCAGGCAGGATGACGGCAGCTTGTGGTTGGTGGTGACTCAGGGGGTGCATAAGGTGGTGATGCAAGGCCGCTATGCGATGCAGGATAAATTTAGTTTGCCCTTACCACTGCTGCCGCAGCATGTGAGTGTGGATGCCGAGGGCTGGCGGGTGGATGGCTGGTACGAAGACGGAAAGGTTGGTCCGCAGTTGGAGTTCAGCCGCTTGCAACTCGATAACGGTCCCCAAAATTCCCTACAACAAGCGGCGTTGCCGGCTTTTGTGCGGGTGGAAAGAACCTTGCATTTGGGCTTGGATTGGCGCGTGACGACTAGAGTTGAGCAATTGGCCGGCGCGCTTAGCCCGGTCTTGCTGGAGCTGCCTTTGTTGGCCGGGGAAGCGGTCACCAGTCCGCAAGTGCGGGTCAAGGACGGAAAAGTTTTGGTTAACATGGCGGCGGGCCAAGCGACTCTGGAATGGGAGTCGGCCTTGGCAAAAACCGAGCAACTGGCATTGCAGGCCGTCGATACGCCGCAGTGGCACGAGGTTTGGCGCGCCGATGTCAGTCCGATTTGGCATTTGCAGGCCGACGGTATTTCCGTGGTGCATCATCAGGATGGGCAGGGGCAGTGGCTACCGGAATGGCGGCCCTGGCCGGGCGAGCGCGTCAACCTGGCTATCAGTCGCCCGCACGCTTTAGTTGGGGCGACGTTGACGATCGATAGCAGCGAGTTAGTGGTCAAACCCGGACAACGCAGCGAAACGGTAGAGTTGCGCTTGAGTATCCGCAGTTCCAAGGGCGGGCAACATCCCGTGAAACTGCCGGAACAGGGGGAACTGCAAAGTGTGACGATAGACGGTGTGAGTCAGCCGATTCGTCAGCAAGGTGTGACGGTGAGTTTGCCGATACATCCGGGCACCCAGAGCATGGTGTTGAATTGGCAAACAGCGAAAGAGCCTGGTTTGCTGTTACATACACCGCTAGTCGATCTCGGCGTTGCCAGTGTGAACAGCCGTATCCAATTGCTCATGCCCCAAGACCGTTGGTTGTTGTGGACCTTCGGTCCGAAGTTCGGGCCCGCCGCGTTGATCTGGGGCTTATTGATTGTGTTGGCTATATTGGCGTTCGGCTTGGGTAAGCTGAGCACCACGCCGTTACGGCATTGGCAGTGGTTTTTGTTGTTGATCGGTTTGAGTCAGCTGCATATTGCAGCGGCATTTTTGGTGATCGGGTGGTTGTTTGCATTGGGCTTCCGCGCCGACCACGCACCGCTCCGGCCACGCTGGTTTAATCTTGCGCAAATCGGTCTGGCGGGCTTTACGCTATTAGCGTTGTCGCTGATCGCAATAGCGGTCGAGCAAGGCTTGTTGGGTAGTCCTGATATGCAAATTACCGGCAATCAATCCTCGGCGACTGTACTGAATTGGTATCAAGATCGCAACGGCCCGCAGTTAGCGATTGCCCAGGTAGTCAGTCTGCCATTGCTGGTATACCGGATTTTGATGTTGGCTTGGTCTTTGTGGATGGCTGCAGCCCTCTTGAATTGGCTGCGCTGGGGTTGGACCTGTTTTGCCGCCGGCGGGCTTTGGAAAAAATCGCCTGCCCAAGCCGTGGTGCCGAAATAACTCGGTCCAAACACTACCATCCTCTGGGCAATTGCGTTGGCAAAGCCCTAGTATCCAACTCCCCTGTCGCTCCCGGCAGGGGTAAAGTATCCTGATTCGCTAGTATCTAAGCTTAATCCGAGGTACTCGGGCATAGCGCCAAATCCCACTCGCTAGAATTAATCCGATCATAATCTGCGCTTAATTCGGTTTTAAGCAAACACCACTAGAATTTCCCGCAACTGAATAATTTTCCAAACAAGGAGGCTTATATGTTCAGAATGACAAAAATTATGTTGATCGGTTTATTGTTTTCGTCAGTGGCTTTAGCCGATGACGATTGGGACGAGCATCGCCATCATCGTCACCACCATCACGGTCATGGACGCGAGTATTATCCGGCATACTCTGTGGAGCGAGTTTACGTGCCTGAACGAGTGGTGGAGTATGTGCCCATACAACAGCGTTATTATGCGCCGCCCCCTCCTCCGCCCGTTAGATATGGAGCTTACGATCAACGCTCTCCGCAAGGCCTAGTCGGCGGCTTGGTCGGAAGTGCGATGGGGTATGAAATGGGTCGGGGTGACCCATTGGCGGCTGGTATCGGTGCTGCAGCCGGTTCGTGGATTGGCAATGGGATGAGCAGATAATGATGAAGTTAACTTACTGTTCACTCATAGCCGGTTGTCTGTTGTTATCGGCTTGCGCTTCGCAAACCGGCTGGACGCCAACTGTCGACACCTATAACAATCAAAACTCATATCGCTTGAATCAGGATCTGTACGAGTGCCAGCAATTGGCTTCGCAAGCGTCTGGCGGTGCAGTGAAGGAAACCGCGATAGGTGCCGGTGTCGGCGGGCTGATTGGTGCAGCTGGCGGCGCGGCTTTGGGGGCGGTGCTGGGAAATCCCGGCACTGGCGCAGCGATCGGTGCGGCTGCGGGTGGCATCGGCGGTGCATCTAAGCAAGGCATTCAATCCGAAGATCGTTATAAGAACGCCTACAACAATTGCTTGCGCCAACGCGGCCATCGGGTGGTCAACTGACCAATACCGCAGTTGAAACTAACCGGGCACGCCATCTTTAGAATCCCCGGCCTTTAGCTGTGGTTGTGCCCGATTACGCGGGAGCAACCACAGTAGGGCCCTCCTATAAGAAGTACCGGAACGGCAAACACGTCCTGCGTAGAATCCCCTAAACGTTTTTGTGTCGTTCTTCCACCATCGCATCGATAAATTGCATCACGTCGGCGCTAGCGGCCTCGGCGACTTGCATTTGCCGTATGATTTCGTCGAGCATGCCGGGATCGTCTATCCATCTTTCGCGAGATACTTCATAAGCACGTTGCGTGGCTTTATGCACGTCGGCGTGGGGTTGATTCAATTTGGCGTAAGCGCTGGTGGAACGGAATTTTTCGTAGCCCAAGCCTTCGTAATACCACTTCCCTAGCCGGCAATTGTGATTGTCTACCATAATGGCTTGGTGATGAGGGCAGTCGTTGGGGGTTTCGACAGCCACATAGCCGTTTTGTTTGTAAACCACATGATCGAGTTTAGCCAGTACGCCGAAGGATTTGTCCTTGGCGTAAGAAATGTAATCGACCGAGATTTTCGCTGACTTTGACAAATTGGAGAACTGTTGGCGGAAGGAATTGACTTGTGCCAGTATCTCTTGCGAAAGCGAAGAGGAGCTTTCGGCTTCGGTTTGCATTTGTTCGACCCGCTTGTTGAACGATTTTAGGGTTCTGGATACTTCTAATGCGGCATTTTTAGTATGTTCGGAGAGATTTTTGACTTCATCCGCTACCACCGCGAACCCTCTACCGTGCTCGCCGGCGCGTGCTGCTTCTATCGAGGCGTTTAAGGCGAGTAGGTTGGTTTGATCGGCAATGCCGGTAATCATTGATAACGATTCATTGATTTTCTTGCTGTCGTTAATCAGCGCGCCGATCACATCCGACACCGAATGCACGTTGGCGTTGATGTCGGCCAGCGAGTTGCTGATGGTTTCCACTGCGGATAGACTGGCGTTAGCGTTCTCCCCGGTTTCTATCGCGATGTTTTCAACCTTTTGCATTTGCTCGGTGATATTGAGCAAGTCGTTTTGATTACCTTTCAAGTTAGCGAGCAAGTTAGTGGTATTTAGCGCATGTAGGCCTGCGGATAAGCGCCGCTTGATGGTCAATTTGTCATTTTCATCCATCAACTTGATGGCGTCGTTAATATTTTTTGCCGATTTTTTCAGTATCCCTGGAAAACCGTCAACTAAGGCATAGCGGTCGTAATTGCCTTCTGCGGCGTGCTGAAAACACGAATTCATTTCCTTGAAATAAGACTCCATGATGTCCAGGGTTTCATTGAGCTCCCAGGCTATCTTGCCCACTTCGCCCATGCCGCGCGTTTTGGTGACGCGATGATAGAGTTGGCCTTGATTGGTGTGTCTTAGCACTTCTTCTATGCGTTCTAATACCAGTAGACACTGTTTGCCCGCTTGCCAAGCATCCAGTGCGACCACTGGTAAAGGTAGCAATAAGCCGAGCATCAGCCAGGAAAAGCCATGATTGATAAGCGTGTAGATGAAAGCGGCAACCGCAAAAAGTACAGTGGCGGCAACTGCATAATTAAGCTTGGTTCTTAGAAACGGAATATTGGCATTTGAATTCATGGCTTACACTCCGTTGGGTTTATACAGGCTTAACACCAAGCTATTGTAATTCTTAGCACCGGCTTGCTTGACCACGTCGAATAGATATTCCAAGGACTTATCCGGAGCATCTTTAACCGAATGGCGTCTCTCCAAGGCGAGCATTTCCCGATAAATCGGTATTATCACTTCCAATGCGCTGCGGGGCGGATTGCGGCGTACCGAGTAATAACCCTGCAATTTGCCGTCTTTGTCGTAGTCCGGAGTGATGTTGGCAAATACCCAATAAAATCCGCCATCCCGGCATAGATTTTTGGCAAAACCAAAAAATTCGTCACCGGCTTTTAAGGTATTCCACATAAATCTAAACACCCCGCGCGGCATGTCAGGGTGTCTGATGATGTTGTGTTGGATGCCCAGCAATTCATGTTCCGGATAGCCGGCAATTTCCATAAAGATGCGATTGGCATACGTGATCCGCCCTGAGGCGTCAGTCTTGGAAACGATAAAATCATCATCCGCGAGTTTTTTTTCGTTATTGTTAGGCGTGATAGTCTGCTTCATGTTCCGTACCTTGATGTGGGACTGCTGGTGGGAAGTTCATGCATATTTTGCGAGAAAACCGGATGAGCTTAAAAAATGGCCTAGGCGGACATTAACTCGATCCGAGTTTGTGATAGCCGCGTATGTTGTGGGGTATTCGCCCGTCAGACAAGATTAGCTCAATTGAGCAAATTAATAAGCAGGCGTTTGATAGAGGTGGCTTCGAAAGGCTTATCCAAGATTGCGGATACTTCGGATTTTTCAATCGCCGCCAGGCGACTCTGGTTTTGCTCGCTGGTGACCATCAGAATGGGTACCGAGCCGCGTTCAGGATGGTTGCGGATATGATCAATCAACTGCAAGCCGTCCATTTCCGGCATGTTGTAGTCGGTAACGACCAGGTCGAAATACTGCTGATTGAATAGCTGTAAGCCCTGCTTGCCATCGTGAGCTGGGACGATCTGGTCAACGCCAATGTTTTCGAAAATCCTGGTGAGATATTTCAAAGAGAATTCACTATCGTCCACCAGCAGCACGCGCAGGTCTTCAATATCCAGGTGCGTCAGGTTAAGTTTTTCCGGGCGAACATATTCCAGCGTGGAATGCAGCGCGGTTTCCAAGGCCTGGCTGGTAAACGGTTTGGGCAATATCGCAATCGCCCCGGCCTGGCGGATCGGTTCCAGGTATTTAATATTGGTTTCGCTGGAAATCAGCAAAAAGGCCATTTCATACGAGGCTGCGTCCATACGCAGTGCGTGGACCAACTCCACACCGGTCATGTCCGGCAAGTACATTGAGCTGATAATCAGATCGGGTCGAAAGTGCTGTAAGCGTTCGAATAAGTCGGCGCCGCTGTCTATGCAGGTAATATCGTTTATATCGCAGGCGTGCAAGAACTGGGAGATGATTTGCTGTTGAGTATGTGACGGTTCGACGAGAAAAACCTGAAGATTGGCAAGCTGATGGTCTGACATGGATTAGTGGTTTTTCATGCAGTATAGGGTTAAACCGATATGCGCTTGTTTGGCAAAGTGTTTGGCGGCAATGAAATCCTCACGCGTTAAGGGTAGTCCATGAATCGAGTGGTCGCAATAGATAAGGCCTACGGTCTTTTTTTCCGCATAAACCGGGAAAACGAAGCACTCGTGTTCGCCGATATGCTGGCGGATTTGTGACGTGTAAAGCGCATTGTGTTGCTGAGGAAATAGCCAGATGCCTTCTTGTTGTTGTAAGGCGTGGAAGAGTAAGTTTGCCGAGGGTTCCGAATTGAGAATGCGGATTTTTTGGTTGAGCGCCATTTTCTGCCAGCCCAAGGAGAACTTTTCATTCAGTATCTGCTTATCCGGGCTGAGCAGCATGAAAAGGGTTCTGTCCATTTCCACGCCGCGATGTATGCCTTCCAAGACCATTTCAAACAGGCCATTTAGATCAATCTGGCCACTGATGTGGCTACTGATGTCTTGCAAAATCTGAAACTGCAACTGCTTCTTGTCGGCTTTTTCGTATTCCGGTTCTTCAAAACTCGGGATGTTGGCCTCGGTACTGATGAACTTAGAGGCGTCGTTCGCGCCGAATTGACGGGCAATATGCACGGCTTCTAGCGTGTTTTTGTCGATCTTGGCTTTTAGGCTTGCCGGTGACAGGCCGGCAAATGCCGCGACTTTTGCCAGGCATGCCTGCATGGCTGCCGAGTCTCGGCCCAATTTAAGCGTGGCGCAAATCTCATGGCCTAAATGCACCATCTGTACTCGCTTTTCCGCAGAATCCGGTTTAGCGATTGCCTCTTCGATCAAACCGCTCAGGCTCCAGGATTTACTGAGTTTTTTGCCCAGGTCTTGCAAGGTAAAACCTAGGACTTTTTTCTCGGCTTCGCGATTATTCAAGCCGCTCTTTTCGATCAGTTCGTGAACTTTTTTAGATTGCGGATTGCCGGAACACCAAAAGGCGATATGCCCAATGTTGTGAAGCAAGGCTGCAATAAACACTTCCTCGGGAGAGGAGTCCCCCATGCTTAGAGCCAAGTCTTTGGCTTGCACGGCGGCATGCAGCGCTAGCGCAATTTCCCGATTGGCTCTGTCCTTGTTGGTGGACGACAGCATGGCTTCGAAAAACGAGCAGGCCAACGTCAGCTCTCTTATCACTTCCGCGCCCAGCACCACGATGGCTCGTGATACGGTATTCATTTTTTGCTTGGAGGGATTGTAGTAAGGGCTGCTACCCACCTTAAGCAGTTTGGCGGTCAGATTAGGATCTTGCAGAATCACCGAAGCCAACTCAACTGCGCCCTTGTGCCGGTCATCCAACGCCGCGTAGATGTTATGCGCGGTGTTGGAGAAAATCGGCATCTCCTGCACGCGCAGTAGCTCCGCCCATTCGTCGAGAGATTGTGGTGGCTTCTGCGCGGCGCCGTTGGGGGGCATTGAGTTATAAGGCTTTGATTTTGGCGAATTGCTCGTTCAGGTTTTTTAAGGACGACTGCAAGCCCGCCAGCTTTTCCCGCTCTTTATCAATCACTTCCGGCGGCGCTTTATCCACAAACGCCGCATTACCGAGCTTACCTTCGATGCGCGGCAGCTCTTTTTCGATGCGCTGGATTTCTTTTTCCAGCCGGGCCAATTCGGCGTCTTTGTCGATCAAGCCGGCCATCGGGATCAGGATCTTCATGTCGCCGACCAAGGCAATGGCCGATTCCGGGGTGTTGTCGTCCGCTGCCAGCCAGGTAATGCTGTCCAGTCTACCCAGCTTTAAGAGATAGCTTTCGGCTTGTATCAGGTAGGCCTGGTCGGCGGCGCTGCCGTTTTGCAGCAAGACACTCAGTGGCTTGCCTGGTGCGATGTTCATTTCCCCGCGGATTCTACGAATCCCAAGGATGAAGTCCATCGCCCATTGCACTTGAGTTTCGGCATCGGTGTTGATCGCATCGCTGTCGCTTTCCGGATAAGGCTGCAACATGATGGTGGCGGCTGTGATACCCGCCAGCGGTCCAACCCGCTGCCAGATTTCCTCGGTGATGAAGGGCATGATCGGATGCGCCAAACGCAGCACCGTTTCCAGAACGCGCAACAAGGTTTGGCGGGTGCCGCGCTGCAAGGTTTCATCGTCGCTTTGCAGCGAAATTTTCGCCAGTTCCAAATACCAATCGCAGTATTCGTTCCAAGTAAATTCGTAAATCGCTTGCGCGGCGAGGTCGAAGCGATAACTTTTGATCGCGTCGTTTGTTGAAGCAATAGTTTGGTTCAGCCGCGATAGAACCCACAAGTCGGCTTGGCTATAAGTACATTCAGCGCAATCGATACCGTTATCTTGATCCTCGGTGTTCATCAGCACGTAGCGCGCCGCGTTCCACAATTTGTTACAGAAGTTGCGGTAGCCCTCGGTACGTTGCAAATCAAACCGAATGTCGCGACCGGTCGAGGCCAATGAGGCAAAAGTAAAACGCAATGCGTCGGTACCAAACGACTGAATGCCGTCCGGGAATTGCTTGCGGGTAGCTTGCTCGATTTTCTTGGCCAGATGTGGCTGCATCATGCCGGACACGCGTTTGGCGACTAAGTCTTCCAGAGCTATGCCGTCTATGATGTCGATAGGATCCAGCACGTTGCCTTTGGATTTGGACATCTTCTGGCCTTCCGCGTCGCGCACCAGGCCGTGGATATACACTTCCTTGAACGGCACTTCGCCTTGGAATTTCAAACCCATCATAATCATCCGCGCCACCCAGAAGAAGATGATGTCAAAGCCGGTGACCAGCACGCTGGTGGGGTAATGTTTCGCCAATTCCGGGGTTTGTGCAGGCCAGCCCAGGGTCGAAAACGGCCACAACGCCGACGAGAACCAGGTGTCCAGCACGTCTTCATCTTGCTTCAACGGGTAGTCGGCTGCCAGGCCATGCGTGGCGCGAACTTCGGCTTCCGAGTGGCCGACATAGGTGTTGCCCAGGTCGTCGTACCAGGCCGGGATGCGGTGGCCCCACCAGATTTGCCGGGAGATACACCAGTCCTGGATATTGCGCATCCACTCAAAATAAGTGTTTTTCCAGTTGTCCGGTACGAATTTTATAGCGCCGGTTTCCACTGCCTCGATGGCCGGTTTCGCCAATGGCGCGATTTTGACGTACCACTGATTGGTCAATAGCGGCTCAATTACCGCGCCGGTGCGGTCGCCGCGCGGCACCATTAATTTATGATCGGCAGTTTTTTCCAGTAGGCCTTGGCCATCCAGATCGGCGATGATTTTCTTGCGGGCTTCAAAGCGGTCCAGACCAATATAGGCTTCGGGAATAATCGCAAAACCATCATCGTTGCCGCGTATCGCCGCATCGACGGTAAAAATATTGATTAAGCCGCCATGCGGTTGATCGGCAATCACTGACATTTGTTTATGGCGAGTCCAGACTTCGTAGTCATTGAAGTCGTGAGCCGGGGTGATTTTGACGACACCGGTACCGAATTCCGGATCGACGTACTCGTCCGCGATGATGGGAATACGGCGGCCGGTCAACGGCAATTCGACGAATTCGCCGAGCAAGTGTTTGTAACGCTCGTCATCGGGATGTATCGCCACCGCCGCATCGCCGAGCATGGTTTCCGGGCGGGTGGTCGCCACCAATAAGTGGCCAGTGCCGTTGGTCAACGGGTAACGCATATACCTCATCGAGCCGTTTTCTTCTTCGGACAACACTTCCAGGTCGGAGACGGCGGTATGTAACACCGGGTCCCAGTTCACCAAACGCTTGCCGCGATAAATCAGGCCTTCTTCGTATAACTTGATGAACACTTCCTGCACTGCGTCCGACATGCCGTCATCCATCGTGAAGCGTTCTTTTTCCCAGTCCAGCGACGAACCCATCCGGCGCAGCTGGCGGGTGATGGTGCCGCCGGACTCTTCTTTCCATTCCCAGACTTTCTCGATAAACGCCTCGCGGCCTAGGTCATGGCGAGTTTTGCCCTCGGCGTTGATGATGCGCTCCACCACCATTTGCGTGGCGATACCGGCGTGGTCGGTGCCCGGTTGCCACAGCGTGTTGTAACCTTTCATGCGGTGGTAACGGGTCAGCGCATCCATAATGGTGTCCTGAAACGCATGCCCCATATGCAAACTGCCGGTAACGTTGGGCGGCGGAATCATGATGCAATACGACTCGCCATCTTGCTTGGCCGCGAAGTAGCCACTCTCTTCCCAAAGTTGATACCAGCGTTGTTCGATTGCGTGCGGGGAATAGGTTTTTTCCATGTTTTGTGTCGGATGCGCTTGGGTTTAAATTAGATAGTTATTTTAACCGTAAATGCGTAAGGGGATAGAGTTAAAGGCGATTCAAGAAGAGGGCGGACTGCTGAAGAATTTTTTGGGTTGGCTGTATAGATACAATATGCCTATTGCATATGGGATTGCGGGGTTGGCGTGGGAAAATTGTTATTCGATTTAGATGAGCTTATATATGATCCATCAAAGTATGATACTCGGAAACTACTACTTAATTACTTTTTGAAGGTAATGGATCAGGACATCAATTCATGAAGCAGCTTCTATTTGCGTTTGGCATAACTGTGGTCGCAGCGGTCGCAGCAATTGTGGCGGGTTCCATGAGTTGGCTCTTCTGGGATGCTTGGAAGTCGACGGATCTTGAAGCGTTCCGAGCCCTTCTCGGGGCTTTCTCTGGTGCCTTCTTCGCCTATGTGTTTGTGCGTTTTGGTGACGCATTAAAGAAGATTTATGAATGTAAGGAAGCTCATTACTTCGCGTTGCTCAGGTTGCAGCACTACTTCAACGATTGCCTAAACACGACCTCGGACAACGTGTTCATCATCAATGACTGTTGTCACAAAGTTTTTTCTGAAATACGGCTCGCCTCAGCCGATGCGCCGATCTATATGAATAGCTTTCAACAGTATCAAATCAATCGCCAGATCGTTATGAGCCTCACTAACATCGACTTCCTAAATGAGGTCTATTCGCTGAACGTCAGCCTTCAAAAGATTAACGACTCTTTAGCAACTATAGATCGAGCCTATTCTCAGCTACGCGATGCCTTCCTGGCAAAGAACATTGACTTATCCACCTACAAAACTAACGCTCGCCAATATCGAGATCGCTGTGCTGAGATGAGAGGCTTTCTCGATCAACTAAAAGAAGATCTTATACGCCTTTTGGCAATCACAAATCTACTTCTCGAAGATCGCCCATTTCTGGTTCGCGTCACTCAATCCAGCGTTCGTACTTCCTATCCCAAAAACCTGGATGCATTGCTCAAAATCGAATGGCAGAAAGTCATTACAGAAATTGATGCGAGTGGGAAGGCAAGTGCGCAAAAGATAAATCAGGCACAGAGAACTCGTAGCTCCGATTAGGACCGTAGGATGTGCTGAACAAAGTGAAGCGCATCGCATCGGTCGCGACAGATGCGCCTCCTGACGTCGGCACATCCTATTTAGCACTCGTAGCTACGATTGCGCTACGCTAGCCACATTTACCTTCGTGCCACATCGCCACCCAATCATGACACTCCGCAATCTAACTCAACAATTCGCTTCGGAAGGCCGAATCGAGGTCATCATCTTGCGTCCGGCGCGCGGCGAGCTGGCGGTTGTGGTCGATGAGGCCCGCGCGGAGCCTGGGCAGGGATTGCTGGGCGACCGGCGAGCAAACACTGTTCGTTCCGGCAGGCAATCGTCAAAACGCGAACTGACTTTGTTCCAGGCCGAGCATTTGCCGCTTGTCGCTAATTGGTGTGGGGTCGCGGAATTGCAGCCGACTCGTCTGCGGCGCAATCTCGTAATTTCGGGGCTCAATCTTATCGGTATGCGCTCGCCGTTCCCAGATTTGGTGTTGGAATGGGCAATTGGGGATGAAGTGATTATTCAAGTCACCGGCCCTTGCGATCCGTGCTCGAAAATGGCTGCCGAACTTGGCGTGGGAAGTTATAACGCGCTACGCGGTCATGGTGGAATGACGGCGCGGATTTTGTCTGGCGGCTTAATCCGTGTGGGTGACAGGGTAAGCTTGAGTGCTGTTCTACGCTCGGAGCCGAAATCTAAGTAATAAACGTTAGGCCCGCTGCCGTTGCAATACCAATGCGGTTTTGGTGAAGGCTTGCAACACTGGCCCCGCGCCGGCAATAGCCACCGCATCGACCAAACAATACCAAGCGGCGACGCCGCTGGGCGGATTGCCTTGCGGCAGGTGTGAGGCGGGATCAATCTCCGCCCAAGCCCAGGTGCCGGCGCTGGTGCCGACGATTTCCAGCCAGGAGGTGATAAAGAATGCACCCAGGTAAACCATAGGCGAGCGGCCCTTGAACAAGTAGCCCAAGAACACCACAAACAGCACCGCGCCGATAATGTCCAAACGCCCAAGGCCGCTAAGCCCCCAAGCCACCCAGGTGCCGCAGACTGCAACGACGAATACCGCGATACGGCGGGCGTGTTGTTGGAACAATCCGGAACGACCTAGTGCTACGGCTGTGAGATACACCAGGCCATGACCGGCGGGCACGTAGGCGGGGACGTTGCCGAAGCGGTAGATATAGCCTTTCATATAAACGGACGCGAAATACTCGCCGATCACCGCAAACGTCACCGCCACCGCCACTTGGGTGCGCACGTATTTACATTCGCCACGCAGCCAGGCGATCAAAAATAGCCAACCGAAAAACGCCAGCACGTATTGCATGAATTGCGGCGCGAAGCCGTCCATCGTCAAGCAGATGGTGGTGGTCACAAAGGTAAACGCGGCAATCTGATAATCGCGTTTATTGTGCACTGCGACGGTATTCGCGGCGGGAAAATGCGGTAAGGAAAAGAAACTCATGGCTTAGACAAAGGCGTAGGCAACGGCGATATAACGCAACACTTTACCTAAAAAAATGGCTAACAGCGAGGACAGTATTGAAAGCCGCAACCAGCCGCCCGCAAAACACAGGCCGTCACCAACCAATGGTAACCAGGAAAATAGTAAGGCCCAACTGCCCCAGCGGCGCACGGTATTTAATGATTTTTGATGTTGTTTGGCTAAAGCTTCAGCAGGATATTTTTTGGCAGCCCAGAGGCCTAGCCACCACGTCGTCATTGCGCCCAGCGTGTTACCTATGCTGGCAATAGCGACTAATTGGCTGACCGAATGCTGCTGGCTGTTGACCAAATACGCCAAGACGGCTTCCGAGCCGCCCGGCGCCACGGTAGACGAGATGAAGGCACTTATAAACAAACCCAGCGGGCCGAGTGATTCTAACTGCATTGGTATAGCCTGTAAAAAAGCTGCGTTCACGTGAGTAGTTGAAATTAGCTTGGCACCGGTCATCCCGACCTAGATTCACTTCGTGCTCTAACGGGTGCAGGGAGCTATTCCACAATCATGTGCCCCTCTTCGCCATCCCCCTTCTAGGTGTTGACAGCCCATGTCGTGGCAACCGGAATCACCTACGCGAACATAGCGCATAAAAAAAGCCCCTGAAACACGTGTTTCAGGGGCTTTTTCCTTAGTGTTTATTTATCCGGTAACGCAATGACGTTTTTGCCGGATACCATTTTGATCAACTTGCCGACCAGTTGCATAATGAAGCCTACGCCAGCCGCCACTTGCTCAAGCACGGTAGCCACTATTTCTCCTGCGCTCATGCCTTTAAAGCGTTTTGCCAGCCAGGGCGCAGCGATAAAACCGATAGCCAAGCCTATCACCGTCGTGCCGGAAACTACGGAGTCGTCGACTGCCGCAACCGGCGCCGCGGGTACGGCGGGCACCACCACTGGCGTGCTCGCAACCGGTGCATCGAGTATAGGGTCATACGGTTTGCCGCTATAGTCGTCCGGGAAAATCGCGGCGGTTACCCCTGGAATGCTGGGTAAGTCTTCGCTGCCTTTGCCAACCTTCAATTGGGCTTTCATGCCTTTTTCCATGTGCTGGGCGATGTCGCAATGCACTAAATAGGTTTTGTCTCCCGGTGGCAGGATCAAGGTGCCGGATACTTTGCCTGGACCGCTAACTTCCAAATGGAACATACCTTTGGGGTATAAGTATTTTGGTAATCCATGCATCATCCATTGATGGCGAATATCATCTTCGTTGATGAAATGTACGGTAAGTTTGGTGCAAGGTTCGAATTGAAATTCTTGCTGATCGAACGCAAACATGGTGCCGGGGAATTTCTCGGAATATTTGTGCCCAGCATGCACGGTAATTTCCTTGGTCGCGGCGATTTTGTCGCAGCCGCCAGGCAATGTGTCGGTGTTTTGGCCCATGACCATGCCGCCATCCATATCCATCAAATGACCGTCGCCGTGGTTCATCATCTGGTTGTGATCCTTAATTTCTTTTGCGGACACAGTAGTAACAGACAAGGCACAGACCAGTGTGGCAAGTGATACGAATTTGACCATTATTGCATTACCTCGAAGGGGCGTTATGTTTAGCGTCGATTATGCCGCGATACTTCTGATTGACAAGGCTGCCGGAAAGTAGGTTATTCCGCCGCGCAGCATAGGCGGAATAACGGTTCTTACGGCGTTTTACTTAGATTTCTTTCGCTTTACCGATCATTTCGTCGACTTTGCGTTTGAAACCGGCGTTAGACAGGTAGAAGATATATAAGCCCGCGAATACCACCAATGCGTACAAGGCATAGCTGCCTTTGCTGGTGGGTTGGCCCGCGCCTGCTTTAAAGCTCATATGCGCATCCAATCTTTCGCCGTTATCTTGCAACAGTGTGATGTGGATCAAATGTTTGCCCGCTTCTTGCACACCTTGCGGCAAGTTCAGAATCACGGTGCCTGATTTGTGTTTTTCAGCGGCTTGGAAGAAAACCCTTTTACCTTCCGGCTCTTTGGTTACTTCAAATTCGATAGCCATGCCGCGGTAGCGTTGGTCTTGATAATCAAATACCAGTTGGGTCAAGGTGTTGGTATCTGGGATGTTGCCGCAAAACTCTTCCGCCGGGTAAGCGTTAGGTTGGTAGGCTGTGTAATGAATCCAGTGATCTTTTTCCAGTTCGAATTTACATTGGTCCGTGTCGGTGCCCGCAGCGCCACCGTGTGCCAACACTGTTGATGAAAAAATCAGGCCCAACAAGCCCAGTAAACCGTTTCTCAATGTGCGAGAGCTTCTCATAAATACCCTTCCCGTGTTAATAAATGCTGTAGTTTTTATTATTTTTCATGTGGTTATACATGAACGTGTTTAAATCATTGGCGAACGTAACTGCCTGATTTCGATCAAAACAGCGACTAACTCTAGCACATCGTCATAGTCAAAGAAAGGCTATAGTTCGGTAGTTGGGACGATCGATTCAAGCTGTAATTTTTTTTGTCAGCAATCAAAGACAATCCTTATAATGGGGTTATGAACCATTCCTTTAAATTGCCTCTGCCTGTTCAGGTCTACTGAAAAATCCCCTATCCGGTTAATCAAATAACAACAATATGTCCAAATTAATAAACTCTGCCGAATGGAATGCCGTTAAGCAACATCACCGCGAGATTGCCGGCAAATTTTGCATGAAGGATGCGTTTGCGAAAGATCCGCAGCGTTTCGACAAGTTTTCCGTGACATTTGAGGATTTGCTGTTCGATTTTTCTAAAAATTTGATCACCGAAACAACTTTACCCTTATTAATAGAATTAGCGAATCGAGCAGAGCTTTCCGCCAAGACTGAGGCAATGTTCTCCGGTTCCATTATTAATACCACGGAAAAACGCGCTGTCTTGCACACCGCCTTGCGGAATCGCAGTAACAAGCCCGTCTTGTTTCGCGGCGCAGACGTTATGCCGGAAATTAACAAAGTCTTGGCAAAGATGCGGGTTTTTACCGAACAAGTTCGCTCCGGGGCCTGGACCGGCTATACCGGCAAAACCATCACCGACATTGTCAACATCGGCATCGGCGGTTCGGATTTGGGGCCGAAAATGGTCGACACCGCCTTGGCGCCCTATGGTAAGGACGGTTTAAAAGCCCATTTCGTGTCGAATGTCGATCAAACCGACATCGTCGAAACCTTGAAACCGCTTAACCCGGAAACCACGCTGTTTTTGATTTCCTCAAAGACCTTTACCACCCAAGAAACCATGACCAACGCCCGCTCGGCGCGCAAATGGTTTTTGCAGTCGGCGGTAGATCCAGCCAATATTTCCAAGCATTTCGTGGCTATATCCACCAATGTCACCAAAGTCAAAGAGTTTGGTATCGATCCAGAGAACATGTTCGAGTTCTGGGACTGGGTCGGTGGCCGTTATTCATTGTGGTCCGTGATCGGCATGTCGATTGCCCTTTACATAGGTATGGACAATTTCGAAGAGTTGCTGATGGGCGCGCATATTGCCGACCAACATTTTCGCAGCGCCCCATTCGAAAAAAACATCCCCGTAATCATGGGTTTGCTGGGTATCTGGTACAACAACTTCTTCGAAGCGGAAACCTACGCGATACTGCCTTATGCGCAGTCCTTGAAATTTTTTGCCGATTATTTCCAGCAAGGCGATATGGAAAGCAATGGCAAAAGTGCCACCATCAGCGGCGATAAAGTTGATTACAACACCGGCCCGATTATCTGGGGTCAGCCGGGTACCAATGGCCAGCATGCTTTTTTCCAGTTAATTCATCAGGGCACCAAACTCATTCCAGGAGACTTCCTGGCGGCAGCGCAAAGCCAATACGATTTGGCCGATCATCACGACATTCTGATCTCCAACTTTCTGGCGCAAGCCGAAGCCTTGATGCGCGGCAAAACCGAAGCGGAGGTTAGAAAAGATTTGAGTCATGAGCCCAACCTGGATGACGCCTTGATTGCCTCCAAAATTTTCGAAGGCAACAAACCATCCAACTCGTTTTTATTCAAAAAACTCACCCCCAGAACCTTGGGTACCTTGATTGCGTTTTACGAACACAAAATCTTCGTACAAGGCGTGATCTGGAATATCAATTCCTTCGATCAAATGGGCGTGGAATTGGGTAAAGTGTTAGCGCGGGCAATATTGCCGCAGCTAAAAAACGAAGATATTGTCACTGACCACGACAGCTCCACCAACGGCCTGATCAACGCTTACAAGCGCTTGCGGAAGTAAGAGGACCCACCCTTGTTCGGTCGCCCGTTAGTCGGCGACCACCGGCATGTCATAAACCTAAAGCCTCCTTTAAACCTGAATATTGCCGGGTTTCGCCCCAACGTTCCTGTGTCGTGCTCGATCAGCCGAGCAATTTTCTCGAGTGATCTCCCTCAAAGCTCCGGCGTTCCGGTTCACCGCTCGAACGATCAAGAAAAATGCTAGAACGATTTACCGTAGGGCTCGGCCGTTCAGGTAAAAAGCCTCATCATTGTCGCTCAAAGCTAAAACGACCGAGCTTTTTGATAGAACAGCCAAGCAATTAGGCAGAACAGCCAGGCTCGGAAGCGGAATGATGCCTTTCTAAACGAGAACACTCTCGTTCTTAGCCTGAACGACCGAGCTCTTTATCAGAACGGGAGTTTTGGCAATCCTTTAGATTGACGCTAACGAAAAATGTCAGCCATAATCTTTTTATAGGAATTTCAAGAAAAATCAGGTTATGGAACAACTCACCGATCTCAAAGCCATCCTCCACTCCAAACGCGCCAACATCTATTACCTGGAAAAATGCCGGGTGATGCAAAAAGACGGGCGCGTGCTGTATCTGACCGAAGCCAAAGATGAAAACCTGTATTGGAACATCCCCATCGCCAATACCACCGTTATCCTGCTTGGCACCGGTACTTCGATCACTCAGGCGGCGATGCGCATGCTGGCCAGCGCCGGCGTGCTGGTTGGCTTTTGCGGCGGTGGCGGTACGCCACTGTTCAGCGGCTGCGAAATCGAATGGCTAACCCCGCAAAGTGAATACCGCCCCACTGAATACATACAAGGTTGGTTAAAGTTTTGGTTCGACGACGAACAGCGTTTGACGGTGGCCAAAGCCTTTCAACAAGCCCGAATCGATTATCTGCGCCGTGTCTGGCACAAAGACCGCGACCTGCAAGCCGAAAACATCTTCGCCGACGACAGCGCCATAGCCAGTGCGCTGGACGCTTACGCCAAGCAAGTCGAACAAGCCGGCAAGGTTGGCGACCTGCTGCAACGCGAAGCGCTGCTCACTAAACAACTCTATCGCTACGCGGCCAAATCCACCCAACACACAGAATTTACCCGCGACCACGACGCCACTGACCTTGCCAATGGCTTTTTGAATCACGGCAACTATCTTGCTTATGGACTGGCGGCAACCACGCTCTGGGTGCTGGGAATACCGCACGGTTTTGCGGTCATGCACGGAAAAACCCGGCGCGGCGCGTTAGTATTTGATGTCGCCGACCTCATCAAAGACGCCATCGTTCTGCCCTGGGCCTTTGTTTGCGCCAAAGAGAAGATGAGCGAACAAGAATTTCGCCAGCAAATCCTGCAAAAGTTCACCGACCACAAGGCGCTGGATTTCATGTTCGATCAGGTTAAGCAACAAGCGACTCAATCCCCTCTCCCTCAGGGAGAGGGCTAGGGTGAGGGTAATATCATGATGGTCACCTTCGTCAGCCAATGCCAGAAAAAAGCCTTGGCCCGCACCCGCCGTGTCCTCGATGCCTTCGCCAACCGCATCGGCGACAACACTTGGCAAACCGTGATTACCGAAGAAGGCCTGATCGCCGTCAAAACCCTGCTGCGCAAAACCGCCACCAAAAATACAGCAGTTTCCTGCCATTGGATCAGGTCACGCAGTCGGAGCGAGTTGGTTTGGATTGTGGGGAATCGAGATCATTTTAATGCGCAAGGTATTGTGCCTGTAAACACCACCAGTAAAGAGCTATTTATGGATATTTCAAACCAAAAACCGAACCCAAATTGGTTGTATGCCAACACTCACTTGCAATCATTAACGGAGCATTTGTTTGCAGTTGGCTATATTGCCGAACAGCTACATAGGCAATTGGTTCCTGGTAAAGATAATCAATCAGTGGCTATTTTTATCGGTGGCTGCCTACACGATACAGGCAAGATTGACCCTGCGTTTCAGGCTTGGGCAATCAACCCCAAGAAAAAAGATTTTCAGGCAGAAGATGGTCAGCACATCGACGATGCCAAATTCAGTTTCGACAAACATCCACGCCATAATGAAATTTCTGTGTTGCTCTATGAGTTGCTTGATCCTATTAATTTCAAGGGGATCAACACTACCAATAAGGATGCAATCAAACACACAATATACTGGCATCACGCGAAGCCCTACCGCAAAGAAAAAGACCCCGATTTTGCGACCTATGGTGGTATCCATAAAAAACTAGCAGGCAATTTAACCGGTATTTCATTTACTGAATTAGTGGCAAAAGTCCAAAAACTGCTACAAGAGTTGAGCGAACTGGATTGCCGTTATCGGACTATTGAAACTTCTCTGCTAGCAGAAATAGTTAACCAAGATGTGGATTTAGATGCTCTGATCAGCGATAAAAAAACCAAACCCTTACCCAGTTTCAAAAGCTACGAGAGCGAAGAACACGTCGAAAACTACCGGAAGCACATCAATACCAATGCCTTTAACAACATCATTCGGGCTTGTGTCATTTCAGCTGACCGTCTAGTGTCTGCTTTAAGTGCTGACGATTTACACCAGCATATTAAGCGCAATACATTAAAGAATCTGGTTGATGAAACCTTACAATTGGAGACAACGCTCGGCTCGCATATCGAAACCTGTCTAACGCAATTCCCAGCAGGTGAACGCAGTAGCAAACAACGCGAAGTCGCGCAGAAGCTCGGCAAAGTGCCGGGAGTCGCCGTGCTTTCAGGGCCAGCGGGTTGCGGCAAAACTAAAATTGCCCTGGAATGGGCGCTACTGAAAACTGCCCAGCAAATCATTTGGATTTGCCCCAGAGTTCAAGTTTGCCAAGGCTTGTTTTACGACCTCACCTCTGAGCAATACTTGCCGAATGCCAAAATCGAAATTAATACGGGTGAGTTTAAGTTCACCAATGCATGGGGAAAACATACCCCGGATGATGAGTATTTCTCCGGCAATATAGTAATTACCACAATTGACCAAATCTTCAGTGCCATCATCACACACACCAAAGTCAACACGCTGATTAATGTACTGAATGCCCATATCGTATTTGATGAGTTTCACGAGTACATTGCCATGCCCGCTTTTAACCTGTTGTTTGCCGAGGTGGTGGCTTGCAAACAGCAACAGGAGTCTCTGGCCAATACCCTGCTGGTATCGGCAACGCCGCATTATTTTTATTTAAAGAAAGTATTGGGCATGGAGCCTGAAGATATTATCGCCATGCCCAGTTTCAACCCAAGCACCTATCGAATTCAGTTCAAGGTACTTGATGAAACTCGCCAAGATGATAATCCGCTGTACCAAAGCCAATCTACAAATACTATTGTCATCAGCAATACCGCGTTGACCGCGCAAAAAAGCTTTATTCGTAACCAGCACCAGGAAAACGCCGTACTGCTGCACTCGAAATATAAGAAAAGCGATAAGCAGATTTGGTTTGGCGAAGTGTATGAATCCTTTAAACAGGACGGTACACGCAAATTCGACGTACTGAGGAGCGGGCCAATTGTCCAGGCCGCTTTAAACATCACCTGCGACTACATGGTCAGTGAAATCACCAGTGCCGAAAATTTTCTGCAACGACTCGGGCGCTTAGACCGCTTCGGCACCAATCAAACGACCAATGTTTTTTGCATTGCCGTTCCCGAACCAATTCATCAAGGCAAGGGCACGGGATCTGCTGCAAGATTTTTATCGCGGCAATACGGCTTCGCGGCGACTAATTCGTGGTATCAGTTCTTACAAGCGGAACAAGTGGAAGATAAGCCCCTGTCGTTACCCGAGCTTTATTTGCTATACCAAAGGTTCCATGACTTGGAACTAGCTCAAAAGAGCATGACGTCCGATTTACTAACCTGCTTTAAACAGGGCGTGACTTTAATTGGCCAGAAAGTGATTGACCCCATTACGATTCCGTCGAAAAAAGCCCAGGAAAAAGGCCGTGCAAAAATCAGCAAGAACTCGTTACGAGGCGAAAATCGTTTTGTACAGATGGCAGTATGCGATGTCACTGATCCTAGCCAACCCAAATTTATAGAACGGTATGCATACCAACCGCCTATCAATGAACGGGATGATGTTGACAATTTAACGACTTCGATTGATGAAATCCAAGGTTACGGCGACAGCGATAAAAACTTGCTGGCCTACATGAAAAACAAACACCACAACATTATTGGCGGCACTAAGGCCTATAAAGATTTTATTTTGCTCAATGAAGCAAGAGACCCGGAATTTCCCATTTACCTAAGTTATACCCCAAATGATTTACTTAGCGTTGGCGGGGAAGACTCAAAGCATAGCTATGCAATTTACTATGCAGAGTGCGAAAAACAGCCAATCGGCGCAATTTCAATTAAACAACTAAATTCAAATGAGGACTGATGTATGCAAAAAATAACGGGCATTAAAAGCGTGGATTTTAAAGTTATTGCTTATGGACACGGCGTCGTTAATTGGAATGGGCCAACAACACTGGCAGGAGATGATGGAAAAACAGTTGACAATCATACACTGCCAAAATTGCGCGGATACACTAATTTAACGGGTAAAGTTAAAGAGGAAACTGGTTACAAATATAAAAAACAAGCTTCTGACATCGATTTTAAAGAAACCCCGATGTATATCAGCCAAAACTGTATCCGCCATCATTTATTTAGAGATCAAGCATTTGATTTGCACTATGCAAAAGACAAAAATCTACAAGCAGTCATTGCTTCAATCACAGGATTGATACGCGGCTATGTCGTACCATCCAGTCAATGTAAGCGCACTAGTCCATTATTACTAGAGGACTTTGTTGACCAGTTGGGAAATGGTAATTTCGAGCAAATGGGACGTTCTGGATCAAAGGAAAAAGGCAAGGACGATAAAGGTGATGATATTGCCAGTAATTCATTTTTTTCTAAAACCACCTTTGGCGAAACTGAGTACCTTGCTTATGGCTCAATTAGTATTGAACAATTAGAGTTTATATCGTTAGATAAAAAATTTGATCGTGCATCGATGATTATCAAAGAAGGCGAAGGCGAAAAAATAGCTGAAGCGGTCCAGAATTTTATCAAAAGCCTCTCGCCAGAGCGTAATCCCAAAGCCATATTTCACCCGAACTATGTTCGTGGTGGCACTATTTTTGAGGAAGGTGAAGTCGGCATTTTATTGGACAACGAGGCCATTGATATATTAATCCAAGAAACGATTCGCATGATTAGTGAATTGAGCATTCGCCAAGCTAAAGGTTATATGTACGTTGATAGTATTTTGGTCGATTACAACGATAGTCATAAAATGATGCGTATTAAACGTTCGGAAATTGATGTATCTGAAATGCCGAAAACTAATTATGCGGTTTATTTTTACGCCAAATAAGAGGTGTTTATGCGTATTACTATTAAATACGAAGCGGCATGGCAAAATTCATTTTTAGATGGTTCAAACAACGAACCATTGCCTAAAGGTGGGCGAGGTTTTATTGGCTCAATGACTAACTTGTCAAAACGTGACGGTGACAAATACCCCAACTTTGTTCAACGCGAGATAAGTAAGGATACCGTCATGGGTATTTTAAATCGTTTGATTGGCGACCAACGCAAGCTTTATCAATCTAGGCAATCTCAAAACTATTTCTTCTCTGATTTAGAAAAACAAATTACCTTCGAAAATATTCATGACCGTTTCAAGCCAGTCAATACAGAGATGGTTTATATACGAAATATAACTGGTAGCACGGATCAAAATTCTTTTACTGGAATGATCAAAGGGAATCATCCGGTTTTTACATCTCCCTATTCGCCAGAGTTCTGGGGGGTGTTATGGTTATCATCAGAACAATTATTTGAGTTTATTAAATGTGAATCATTTTGCGTTGATTTAAAAAGCCATGTTCAACTTGATCCAGTAACTGTTTTAAACCAGTCAAATGAGTTAAATAGCTTAAAGCCTATTGACGCTAATGAAGCAATAATAGAAATTATTGGTATTTTAGAAAAGAAGTTTACAGCCGAAAATTACGTTGAATCGTCTGGAAAAGTAAAGCTAATAAGGCTTTACGCCGCTGCTCTATATATTCAATTTTATCGATTGTCAACGAGATTTAATATGGACGAAGCTTGTAATCGAAGAGGACCCAATGTTTATGTATATGGTTACTCAAAGCGAGGATTTAATGGTTCGCGTGATTTTATGAAAAATTTCATCACTGGCGATGAAAAAAGGATATGGGGAAATCCTTATCTTCTTAAAGAAAAGCGATCTGGTGAAGGAGAAATTACTTTACTGCTGACAAAGGCCAACGGCACACTCAATATTTTGCTGGATGTACCCGAAGAAACTGCTGCGCAAATACAGAACTTGATAGAAGCTGCTGGTGTTTCCAGTTTTTATCTGGGTAAAAAAGGCTTGGCATACGTTGAAACAATCCGGCTGTAGGAAATAACCATATGAATCATTATATTGAGATTACCTTACTACCTAATCCCGACATTAATCTATTCGGACTATGGAGCAAAGTCTACCAACAACTCCACCTCGGTCTGGTCGAAATGCAGGATGCGCAACAACAGGTGCCGATTGGCGTGTCGTTTCCGGAATATACGGTTGGCGAGAAATTCAGCCTGCTCGGCGGAAAGTGCCGGCTGTTCGCGCAAGACGAAGCAGTGCTGGCGCGCTTCGATGCGCCGAAATGGCTGGCGCGCCTCAGCGACTACGTGCATTGCACCAGCATCCGCCCTATACCGGACAAGCTGACGGGATATGCGATTTACCGGCGCGAGCGCCCCAAAACCAACCCGGAGCGATTGGCCCGGCGCTATGCCAAGCGGCACGGATTGGATTTGGAAACCGCGCTGAATATTACCGTTGAGCTGAAAACACCGGTCGGCGATGCCGCCTACCCGACCAAGTTTCGTTATGCGGACATGACCGTGCCGTCGGTGGCCTTGCCGTTCATTCGCTTGCAAAGCCTGAGCGGCGGGCAGACATTTTGTTTATGGATCGCCAAAACCGAGGTCGGCGCGCCGGTGGCTGGTAGTTTCAGCGCTTACGGTCTAAGCAGTGCCGCTACCGTGCCAGAGTTTTGATTAGTCTTGGGAGCGGTGGCATTTATTAGCCTAGAGCTGCATTTTGGAAAGAATTAGCCGTAGAGCGCGCTCAATACGCCTACGGCTAGCGATTATCGGCATCCACTTTAACAATAGGTAACACACCATTGCGGGCAAAGACATCAACAAAGTCACCGGCCCGAATGCCAGTGGCATTACAAACGGCTTTCGGTAAGGTTACTTGTCTTTTGTGGGTTTATCGAGCCATAGCCTTTTCTTGAAAATTTACTGCAAACAACTGGAGCCAATCGAATTTTGCTCGCCGATAATTTTATTAAAGGTCTGCAGCGCTTTTTTCATGCGTTCAGTCGGTTCCGGTGGGTTAGCCTCCATTTCGAAAATCATTTTCCAATCCTGGATGGTAAATGTAGTTTGTCGGCAGAATTGGCATTTTTCGAATTGGGGCCGCTGCTCTGCCAGGCTTGAATTCAAAACTACGCTTTTCTTAGCGTTTTTTCGTTTGTGGTAGTTGGTTGTCATCGCTTATCCCCCTATTTGGTGTGCATTTTACCGACAAACTGGGCTGACAACGATTGCTCATTGGTCAAAGGCAAAAAACAAGGAACCCGCACGCGCTTCGCCACCAAGCTGGTCAACGTGCAATTCCTTTGGCGCGACCGAGTGGGTATTGAGCGCATCGCTGGATTTTTGACCCAAAATTTTCCGCTCTTTAACAATGTGAACTAAATCAGCCGGTTACGAACAACGGTTTCGCGGAAGGTAAAAATGCCATAAACCATCCCCAAGCCTTGTCGCAACCGGCCTGCAGTTTTTATATAATCAGTCCGCCGCCGCACAGGCGGCTTAGAAAGATCATCGGCGAAAAAACCGGCAAGCAAAATAGTCCGCCGCCGCACAGGCGGCTTAGAAATTAATAAAGCTTAATTGATATTCAGGAATCGCGTCCGCCGCCGCACAGGCGGCTTAGAAATTAACCCTGATCGACAGCAGTACACCCGTATTGTCCGCCGCCGCACAGGCGGCTTAGAAAACTACACCTGGCACGATTGGTGCTAAGTATAAGTCCGCCGCCGCACAGGCGGCTTAGAAAACGTTGATGCAAACGGTACGAAGTTTAAACTTGTCCGCCGCCGCACAGGCGGCTTAGAAAATTTGGATCGGTCGTTATGTCCCAATTGTCATGTCCGCCGCCGCACAGGCGGCTTAGAAAGTTACCTGGCAAACAATGGGCGATCATTAACGGTCCGCCGCCGCACAGGCGGCTTAGAAAAAAACCATTTAAGCATGGCGTTGCTGAAAAAAGTCCGCCGCCGCACAGGCGGCTTAGAAATGAATCACTGGGGACCATTGGAGCTTTTCGCCGTCCGCCGCCGCACAGGCGGCTTAGAAATTGCAAAACCTGCGCCATGTTGGTTTTGAGCGGTCCGCCGCCGCACAGGCGGCTTAGAAATTTTTTAGCATACGCATTTGGGTTATTTATACGTCCGCCGCCGCACAGGCGGCTTAGAAAGCAACCAGTTCAACAGGTAACACCACCTGTACGTCCGCCGCCGCACAGGCGGCTTAGAAAGGACATTTGACAACAATGCCATCAGTGTTGGCGTCCGCCGCCGCACAGGCGGCTTAGAAAAGAGAACGCAAAGAACCAGCCACCCGCCGGGGGTCCGCCGCCGCACAGGCGGCTTAGAAAAACAAAGAAGCCATGCTCGCCGATCCTCAGACGTCCGCCGCCGCACAGGCGGCTTAGAAAGATTACAAGCGGCAACTCACGGCGCTGAATCAGTCCGCCGCCGCACAGGCGGCTTAGAAATTAAATATCTTCGCTGTTGCGGAGTCGGTGTTGTCCGCCGCCGCACAGGCGGCTTAGAAATGTAACACTTCTTAAAGAACTCTGTTCCCAAGGTCCGCCGCCGCACAGGCGGCTTAGAAAGTTGGCGTGGACTGGACCGGCGCTGCCAAGAAGTCCGCCGCCGCACAGGCGGCTTAGAAACATACCTTTTCCCCAACACCGCCCCAATATCTGTCCGCCGCCGCACAGGCGGCTTAGAAAGAATACTGCTTCAGCATGTCGGATTGAATAATGTCCGCCGCCGCACAGGCGGCTTAGAAATCCGACCGGCTGGAAAGGCGGCGTGCCGGTGCGTCCGCCGCCGCACAGGCGGCTTAGAAATGGACAGCCTGGACGCTGGCGAACTGGCAACCGTCCGCCGCCGCACAGGCGGCTTAGAAAGCTGTTACGCATGACACGACGCGAGCGGGTAGGTCCGCCGCCGCACAGGCGGCTTAGAAATTTTATAGTTGCTTAAAGTAACGTAATCAATGGTCCGCCGCCGCACAGGCGGCTTAGAAATAAATTATGACGATTTTCAAACCGTCGCCTTTGTCCGCCGCCGCACAGGCGGCTTAGAAATTTAATAGCTTCTAATTCTGTTTCGTCTGTTCGTCCGCCGCCGCACAGGCGGCTTAGAAATGATAATTTTGATAATGCCTAGACGTTGGGGGGTCCGCCGCCGCACAGGCGGCTTAGAAAACTCAGCTTCGTCAGCGTAGTTTTCTGCAATAGTCCGCCGCCGCACAGGCGGCTTAGAAAACTAACAATATCCATTTGAGGATTCGGCATTTGTCCGCCGCCGCACAGGCGGCTTAGAAAGACATGGCGTAAATATCAAATGTCGGTAACAAGTCCGCCGCCGCACAGGCGGCTTAGAAATTTCAATATTATCCGCTCTCGCTGCTGTCTATGTCCGCCGCCGCACAGGCGGCTTAGAAAAAATGGTTTCTATATCTGATACAGCCGGTCGAGTCCGCCGCCGCACAGGCGGCTTAGAAACGTTGCGCGTTCACCGATTTTGTCGATTCTATGTCCGCCGCCGCACAGG
>FSSH01000226.1_pt1 | contig 87841 bp, 81 predicted proteins | sample 1166101 | NCBI WGS metagenome assembly FSSH01 (sample SAMEA32972668, study PRJEB13176) | freshwater metagenome | biome: Drinking water system; feature: Biomass in drinking water that filtered by 0.45 um membrane; material: drinking water | place: USA | collected 2012-12-20 | depth 0 m | reverse complement strand
AAGCGGCATCCGGGTGTCTTTTCTTTTGGATACTTTTCTTTGGACAAGCAAAGAAAAGTATCTCGGCTGTCGGGCCGAGACCCGACATTAAAATAGGTCGTGGCAGCCTCATGCTTACGATTCCGCTTTCACTAATCGTTCCTAAGAGGACTATTCTGTTTTTGTTTCCAAGAACTCAATTTCACTTTATGGCCTTGAAGTCCAACAAATTCAGAGACAACTTTTGCGCGCTCCTCTTCGGTTTGGACGTATATAAATTTTATATCTGAAAACTCAAACTTCAGCGGATATTGTCGAAGACGCTTATTGTACTTTTCTCGGTCTTTGTCATATGAAGAGAAATTTTCTGAAATTCGATTACCGCCAATCTGGCTTATACTTGGAACAAATCTCCACTCGTTTTCAGCTTTGAAATCAAAGTTTTCCTCACCAAAGTTGCTATTAAACCCATAGACATGTTTAGTGAAACACTTTAGCTGCATTACCGGCAAACGAAGGGAACTAGGCAATGATCCACGTTGACGGGCTTTGAGCAAACAAATGAGACCTTGTGCAGCAGGTGAGTTTTTTTCAACATAATTAACAGGGCTTAAGCCATTTTCTAAAGCCCAACTTTTATTCAAAGCTAGGCCATAGCCGCCATAAGTCACCTGTTTTTTAGGTAATTCATCATCACCGTAGTCGCTAAAAGACACCATCGGATGCGCGGCTCTTGAGATAACCTTGCCAGTCCTATCACCAAAATACTCACCACAGTAACTTAGCCAAAAGGATCGTGAAGAAAGGATCGAGTTTAAGCGACCGAACTCATTCGTGAAATGAATTATCACTCCTTACCCTCAAAAACATAATGAGTAATTAAATGGCTGCCGTATATCACCACAACAATCCCCTATACCACTAACCTCGGCACCGCCGACAACAACCTCTGAGTATAAGCATGCTCCGGCGCCCCACAAACCTTCGCAGTCAAACCTTCTTCTACAATCTTCCCCTTATACATCACCACCGTCCGATCACTGAGATACTCCACCACCCCAATATTATGCGTAATAAACAACAAGGTCAGATTCCGCCGCCGGCGAATATCCAGCAGCAATTGCAAAATTTCCGCTTGCACCGACACATCCAACGCGCTGGTGATTTCGTCGCACACCACAAACTCCGGATTTAGCGCCAAAGCCCGCGCCAGACCGATGCGTTGCCGTTGGCCGCCGGAAAATTCGTGCGGGTAGCGCCACAGCGATTCGCGGCTAAGTTGCATGTCTTCCAACAATTGCCCGGCCAGTTCGATACGCTGCTCTTGATTGGCGCCAATGCCATGCACTTTCATCGGTTCGGTCAGGGTGGTTTCCACCAGCAAACGCGGATTGAGCGAGGATTGCGGGTCTTGAAAGGCAATCTGCATCTTGCGCCGCAGCGGCCGCAGTTCGCGCGCGGACAGGCCGGTAAGTTCCTGGCCGTCGATGCGAATGCTGCCGGCAGTCGGCAGTTCCAATTGCAAGACCGCGCGGCCCAAGGTGGTTTTGCCGCAGCCGGACTCACCTACCAAGGCAACGATTTCGCCGCGCGGAATATCCAGCGATACTTCATCCACGGCTTTGACGTAATCGACGGTTTGCCGGAACAAACCTTTTTTGATGGGGAACCAGACTTTCAAGTCGCGGATTTGCAGTAGCGGCTCGCGCTGCTTCGTCACTATTTGAGCGGAACTCTTATGACTATCCCCATCTATCCGAGCCGAGCTGGTAGTCCCCTCTCCCTCCGGGAGAGGGCTAGGGTGAGGGGAGTTCATCGAAACGTTTTGCGTTGACTGTAGCCTTAAGCCGGCGCGCTCCAGTACGGAAAGCAGTTTTTTATCGCTCTTACTCAGCAACTCATCCGACAGAGGGGGCGAGTAAGGTGAAGCATTGATTTGCATCCCCTCACCCTGCCCTCTCCCGAGGGGAGAGGGTTCTGCTCTCGCTATTACCACGGACTCCTTTGACATAGTTAGATTTTCCGCGCTTGGCGATTCGGCGGTTTCGGGAACAGAAGGATTGACACCTAGGGCCGCCCTGCCCGGCTTGGCGAGATTTTCAGGCACGGCGGCTAGCAATTGTTGGGTGTAGGGATGTTGAGGATTACGCAATACTGCTTGGCACGCGCCGACTTCCACCAGTTTGCCCTGCTGCATCACCCCCACCCAATGCGCCATCTGCGCCACGACGCCGAAATCGTGGGTGATGAACAGCATGCTCATGCCGGTGTCGTCCTGGAGTTTGCGCATCAGGCGCAAAATCTCGGCTTGCACGGTCACATCCAGTGCGGTGGTCGGCTCGTCAGCGATCAGCAATTGCGGCTGGCAGGCCAGCGCCATCGCGATCATCACCCGCTGGCGTTGACCGCCGGAGAGTTGGTGTGGGTAGTCGGCAAAACGGCTGGAAGCATTGGGGATCTGCACCTGTTCCAAGGCCTTGATGGTACGTTCCATGGCTTCCGCGTCGTCCATATTGGCATGATGCAATTGCAGCGCTTCTGTGATTTGTTCGCCTATGCTCATGACCGGATTTAAGGAGGTCATCGGCTCCTGGAAAATCATGGCGATTTGTAAGCCGCGCACAGCACGGATACCTGGATCGTCCAGGGTTAACAAGTCCTGCCCGTTCAGAAAAATCTCGCCGCTGGGATGCGAAGCCACGCCGTCCGGCAATAAGCGAATCACCGACAAGGCGCTAACCGACTTGCCGCTGCCCGATTCGCCGACCAAGCAAAAGGTTTCGCCTTTGGGGATGCTGAAACTGATGTCGTCCACCGCCCGCACTTCGCCGCCGCCGGACCTTAAATAAGTACGCAGATTGCGCACCTCCAATAAGGCTTGGCTCATGATTTAACCCCGGCCTTGTCCGACAAGCGCGGGTCAATCGCGTCCCGAAACGCTTCGCCGATCAGGTTGTAGGCAAACACCGTCATGAAAATCGAGCCGCCGGGAAACACCGCCATCCACCAGTTAAAGGTCGAGGATTTGACGGCTTGATCCAGCATAGCGCCCCAGGATGGCGCATCGACCACGCCCAAGCCCAAAAAGCTTAAGGTTGCTTCCGACAGAATCGCCCCGGCCACGCCAAAGCTGACCGCCACCAATAAAGGCGCGACGCCGTTAGGCAGCATGTGGCGGAATAGGATTGAGGTTAAGGGCAAACCACTGGCGACCGCCGCCTGCACGTAATCTTGTTTGCGCAGTTTCAAAAATTCCTGGCGCACGTAACGCGCATACCCGGACCAGCCGGTAACGCCGATGATCACCATCATCATGTACAAACTGCGGCCAAAGAAGGCCACGAAAGTCAGCAGTAGAAACAGCGTGGGAATGTCTTCGAAAATCTCCACCAGCCGCATGCCCAGCATGTCGACGATGCCCGAGAAATAGCCCATCAAACCGCCGACCACGATCCCGATAGCCAAAGCAATACCGGAGGCAATCAGGCCGATGCTCAAGGAAATCCGGCAGGCATGGATCATTCGGCTTAACACGTCGGCGCCGTTTTCTTCGGTGCCCATCCAATGGGTATGACCTTCCGTAGCAAACGGCGCTTCCAGGCCTTTGCTGCCCAAATCGCGCAGATAATCGACCGGCGCATAGGGGATGGGCGGCATGATTTTCCAATCCACTTGCGTGTAAGCGGTGCTGCGGAAGTCGTCGTAGATAATCAAGGCCGGTGGTTTGACGAACATATTAACCGCTAAGGCAGCCAAGGCACTGCCCAGTAAAAATAACAAAATCTGCTTGCCGCCAGCCAGACTAAGTCGATAAACCGCCAAAGCGATAAAAAAGCTGGCCAAAATCCAGGCATCTTCGACGCTGAGGTACTCCAAAACCGGCGCGGAAATCACGCCATCTTTACTCATTAGCAGCGGCATGGAGTTGGCCAGAAACGGCGCAAATACCGCGCAGAACACTAACAGCGCCACCCAGCCCAAGCCAAATTTGACGCCGACGCCAGCCAGCGTTTTGCGCCAGATACGCGCAGAAAAAGAGTCGCGGCTGATCGCGGGCTTAGTCATAACTCACCCGCGGATCGGCCAGGGTGTAACAGAAATCGGCGATCAAATAGCCAATCAGGGTCAAAAAGCCACTGATCCAGGTAATCGACAACACCAACTCCCGGTCACGGCCTTTCACCGCTTCTACTGCCAATTGGCCCATACCATTGATGCTGAAAATATTTTCGACGATCAAGGAGCCGGCCAGCAAACTGGGTAACAAACCGGCAGAGACAGTAATCAAGGGCAGCAGGCTGTTGCGGAACACGTGCTTCCAGAGTACATCGCTCTCGGCCAAACCTTTGGCGCGCGCGGTTCGGGCATAATCGGCATGCAGGTTTTCCAGAATTGAGGTGCGGGTCAATTTGGTCAGCGCGGCAAAACCGCCGTAGGAGAGACAAATCACCGGCAAAATCAAATGCCAGATTCTGTCCAACAAGAAACCTCGGACAAATCCGCCCTCCTCCCAATGCGGCAGGAAGGGCATATCTTGGGCTTCAAGACTACTGATGCCGGCGGTGGGGAACCATTGAAAATGCTGGATATTGGCAAAAAATCCTAGCAGCAACACCCCGGCCAGCATGGTCGGAATCGACCACAATGCCAGCATCGACATACCCGCGCCTACATCGAATGCACTACCGCGTTGGGTAGCCGCCTTCATGCCCACCATGATGGCGATGATATAGGTAAGCGGCAAGGTGACCAGATTGAGCAGCAAGGTGATCGGAATCCGTTCTGCCAGAATGTCCGACACCGGCCGACCGTATTGAAAGCTGGTACCCAGATCCATGCCCTTGCTAAATGAAAATTCGCCGCGCTGGCCTTGGGCGTCGGTAACAAAACCAATCGGTGAGACATTATTCAACCAACGCAGATATTGCACCGGTGCCGGTTTATCCAGGCCATAGCGCTTGTTGTAATAATCCAGCAGCGCCTGCTTTTCCTGCGGCTTCATGTCCATGCCGCCGATCAAAGTCTGCGCGCTTATGCCGCCGGGCGACATGGCCATGACGCTGAACACCAGCACGGTAATCCCCAACAAGGTGGGGATCATCAACAGCAAGCGCCGCAGGAGATATGTCAACATCGGCGAATCCTTGGCCTATTGGGTGTATTTTTGCTGCGCCAGCGGCACGTAATTTTCCAGCGGCATGGAACCGAAGTTTAATCCCAGTTTGGTCATTTGCAGATTGTGGACACGCTTGTCGACGAACAACAGGCTCTTGCGGCGCATCAAAAAGGTGTAAGGCTGGTCTTCGTAAAGAATATGCTCGGCCTGCTGCCACAGTGGCATGCGTTTGCTTTCATCGACAGTGCGGCGGGCGTCGTCGATTAACTTATCCAACGCCGGATTTTTATAATTGACGTAGTTATCGCCTTTGCTGACGGCTTGCGAGCTATGGAAGATTTGGTACAAATCGGTTTCGATGCCGCTGGTCCAACCCAGGGTAATCGCGTCGAAATCTTTTTTATCCAGATTTTCCAACATCACCGGCCATTCCTGCGGGGTTGGAATCAGCTTGACGCCAGCGCGGGCGTACAAGTCTTTCAACAACAGCACCATGCGTTTGGTGTCTTCGTTGGCTTGAAAGTAGGTCAGTTTAAATTCAAAGGGGGTGCCGGCCTTATCTTCCAATACGCCGTCGCCATTTTTATCCTGATAACCAGCGTCTTTTAGCAAGGCTTTGGCTTTATCCAAATCCGCTTGATACGGCTGCAAGGCCACATCATGCTGCTTGCTGGTTTTACTGAACGGACTAACCGCAGGCTCGGCGTAATCCAACATCACATCCTTGATCACCCGGCTGACGTCGGTCAGGTAAGTCATGGCTTGGCGCACGCGCTTGTCGGCAAAACGGGTTGGCTTACCGCCGCGCTCTTGGTTCCAGCCAATGTAGCTGTAGCCTACGACCGGTGGCATGTATTCGAAGTTTTGGCTCTTGGCCTGGATTTGCGGGTCTTTTTTCAGCTCTTGATACTCGACCGGTCTAGCGGAGTAAGAGTCGATATCGCCATTGCGAAAGGTAGTTAAGCGGGCGCTATCGTTTTGGATAATTTTCCAGAGAATCCGATGGTAAGACGGTTGCACGTCGCCCCAGTAACGCTCGTTACGGACCAGCTCAATATTGCCTTTGTCCGGCGTCCAGTTTTTCGGGTCGTTCAATCGATAAGGACCGCTGCCCAACAACAAACCTTTGGACTCGTTAAATTTTTGCGGCTCTTTTAAATACGGCTCGTAAAAATGCTTAGGCAGGATGCCGATGCCACCGGCCAAAGACAGCGCTTCGAAGTACGGCTCTTTGAAGGTAAACACCACTTCGTATTTGCCGTTGGCTTTGACGCTTTTGACTTTTTCCAGGTAAGCCCGTTCGCGCGGGGCTTGGATGGCATCGGTCATGATGAAATCGAAGCTGAACACCACATCGTCGGCAGTCAGCGGTAGACCGTCCGAGAAACTGACGTCCTCGCGCATCCGGAAGCTAATCACCAAGCCGTCTTCGCTGATGATCCAGTCCTTAGCCACCAAACCTTCCCATTCCAAGGTGTCTGGGTTACGGGTAATCAGACTCTCCAGCACATAACTTTGCACATTGGAGGCATAAGCATCACTGGACACCAGCGGCGTGATGGTTTTTAGGTTGGTGCCGAAGGCTTCCACGCTCCAGTCGCCCTGGGCGTAATCCGGCATACGACTCGCAGCATGCGCGCGTTGAAATGCTTGAGAAACCTCACCACTCGCGGTGGCGTTAGCGGGCGAGTTGACGGCGGCAATCGCGCCAGAGGCAATCGCCCCGCGCAGTTCGCGCATATCCTTGGCTTGCTCGGACAGCGCGGCTTGCATCTCGCTCAATTTCAGCCATTGCCGGTCGATTTGATACATCGCCAACACGATCAGCAAGATAGTCAAACTAAGTAGCGAGTAGAGAATCCAGTCTCGGGTAGTTGATTGTGTTTGCATGTTTCCAGTGTTTCACAGAAATTAAACAGAAACTTGAGCGACGTTTTTACTTGTGGCTAGCACTATCGGCATCGGTTTGGGGGTTCGCCGATAACGCCGCCTTTGCAAAAACGTCAGGTGTCCTTCCTCTTAAACCCGGTGGGTCGCCGCACTAGCCACCGGGGTAATCTTTATAGCAAGTTGGCGATAGGTGCCTCGGGATTGACGTCGGCGTCGTAATCCACCCCGTCTACCTCGAAACCGAACAACTTCAGGAACTCGTGTTTGTAACCGGCAAAATCGCTCAATTCGTTGATATTGTCATTGTTGATTTGTTCCCACAAAGCCGTGACCTTGTCTTGCACTTGCGGCTGCAATTCTTTCAAATCGGCGCGCAGGCGACCAGTATCGTCCAGGCTGGGATTGGCACCGTAAAGACTGTCGCGAAACAAGCCGTTGACCTGTTCGATACAACCTTCGTGGGTTCCCTCCGCCTTCATGGTTTTGAACAGCAAAGCCAGATACAAAGGCATCACCGGAATCGCCGCGCTGGCTTGGGTAACCACGGCTTTTAGTACCGACACCCTAGCGTCACCACCCAAAGCAGCTAACTTGCTGCGGATATCGATGACACGTTTGTCCAAATCTTTTTTGGCCGCACCGATGGTGCCGTCCCAATAAATATCCCAAGTTATTTTTTCGCCCAGATAGGTGTAAGCGGTGGTTTTGGCACCTTCCGCTAAGACGTCGGCATCGGCTAACGCATCGATCCACATTTGCCAGTCTTCACCGCCCATCACCGCAACGGTGTTGGCGATTTCTTCCTCGGTGGCCGCCGGCAGGGTAAATTCCTTGATGATCTCTTTGTCGGTGTCGATACCGTTTTGCACCAAATCCTTGCCGATTGGTTTTAGCGTGGAGTTGTGGGTGAAACCGGTTTTAGGATTGGTGCGGCGCGGGGCGGCCAGACTGTAAATCACCAAGTCGACTTTGCCCAAATCTTGTTTGATGGCGTCTATGGTTTTTTGTTTGATCTCGTCGGAAAACGCATCGCCGTTGATGCTTTTGGCATACAGGCCTTCCGCTTCGGCAAACTTATGAAACGCTGCGGAATTGTACCAACCTGGGGTGCCCGGCTTATCGGCGGTACCTTCGCGCTCGAAAAACACGCCCAGGGTTTTCGCGCCTGAACCGAAACCAGAGACAATCCGCGATGCCAAACCGTAACCGGTGGAAGCGCCCAGAATCAGAACGTTCTTCGGGCCGTCCGGAATGGTGCCGAAGCTTTTGACGTAGTCGATTTGCTGTTTGACATTGGCTTCGCAGCCGACTGGGTGGGTGGTGACGCACATAAATCCGCGTACGCGAGGTTTGATAATCATGTTGATCCTTACTTCGAGCTAATAAAAATTAAGACGGGAGCGGCTTCAGCAAGCTTTTTTAGTTATAGATTTTAAAGTTTATCCCATGAGTTGACCGAACAGGAAAATAATATCGATACGTTCCAGATCGAAAAAACTCCGTATTCGGCTTTCTGCGGCTATGTTAATAAACGTCAGCCTAAAAGCCAATCCGTGTTGGACGCTGCTAGCTATTGCCGCATGGGGCAACGGTAATAGCGGGACGTCTCAGGAACCCTAACTAAAATCAGTAACAAAATCACCTGAGGTAATCAACTAACCGCTTAAACATGCAAAAAAAAGGGAGCTTGAAGCTCCCTTTTTGCCGGTCCGTTTTACGGTTTACTGTTTTTGCGTATTGATAACAATCTCGGCTTTAGTCTGCAACGCATTCAATACTGCTTCCATCTGCGCCTTACCGAAGGCAGTAGAGATGTTTTTGGCAATCAAGGCTTGTTTGCTCTTGTCGCTGTCCGACATCACACCCTCGTTTACACTATTGATGCTAACCACTAATTTACCGCCCTTCGCTTCGTCGATTACCGCAACGCTAGGCTGACCGGCTTTGGGTTTGGCCGTTCTAAAAATCTCCTGCGTGACTGGCGCCGGCAAATCGTTGGCGGTGCGCGTCAAACCAGTAATTTTTTTGGTTTGCAAATGTTGCGCTTGGGCAATTTCTGTAAGCCCTTTACCGCCAACCAATTCCTGCTTAACTTTATCGGCAGTGGCGATGGCCTGTTGTTTTGCTTTATCTTGCTGGATGGCGGCAATTACCGGTGCTTTAACATCCTTGAGTTCCCGACTGGCTGCCGGTTGATGCGATAACATCCGCAACACCACCACTTTGTCACCGCCAATTTCCAGCGGCTCGCTGTTGCTGCCTTTTAAGACATCTTCGGAAAATGCAGCCGCTCGAACTTTCTCGTCTGCAGCGACGCCTTCCCCAGCGGCGAGAGTAAATGCCTCGGTCTTGCTGGTTGTTCCGCCCAATAGTTGCGCAACCGCTACCAGACTATCCGGATTTTCATAACTGACTTCGGCAACCTTCTCAGCCAAAGTGTTAAATTTGGCTTCGGCCTGGGCTTTTTGATACGCCTTGCTGACTTCTACTTTTACCGCTTCGTAGGGCTTTACGTCACCCGGTATCAACTCGGTGACTTTAATCAAATGATAACCAAAAGCCGATTTAACAGGTTCGGAGACTTCGCCAAGTTTTAAACTGCTAGCAGCATCTTCAAAGGCTTTTTCCATCACGCCGACATTGAATAAACCCAAGTCCCCGCCATTTTTAGCGGTTAATTTATCGTCTGACACTTCTGCAGCTAGGACCGCGAAATCCTTGCTTTTCAAATCTTGTTTAGCCTTCAGAGCTTTTTGCAAAGCAAACTCGTCGGCAGTTTTATCCTTGCTGAAAGCAAACAGGATATGGCTGATTTTTCTGCGCTCTTTCGTGGTGAATTGGACTTTTTGCTCTTCGTAGAAGGCTTTTAACTGATCTTCGCTGGCGCTGACCTCGGCGGCCAGTTTATCCAAGGTTAATTCCACGTACTCGATAGCCACCTGCTCGGGAGTCTGATAGGCGTCCTGATGCTGCTGATAATAAGCGGTAATTTCTTCTTCGCTAGGCTGCTGGGTGACTGGCGCTAATGGCACCATCACATATTCCACATCGCGGGTTTGGTTCTGGATTTTAAAGAAATTATTGATTTCTGCCGGGGTAACGAAGCTACTATCCACCACCGCACGCTGGAACTGCTCCATCACCAAAGCTTTTTTGATGCGATTGACAAACTCGGCTGAAGACATGCCTTGCGAACCAAGCATGGTCTGGTACTGCGTCTTATCAAACTTGCCGTCTTTTTGGAAATACTCCAGCGTTTGTATGAAATCCCTCGCCGTATCGTCGCTGACCAACAGGTTTTGGTCTTGCACATACTGTAACAAGACTTCGTCGCGAACCAGCTTTTCCAACGCCTGCTTTTTAAGCGTCTCTTCGTCGAACTTCATACCTGCCAGATTCTGCGCATATTGCTGGTAGGCCTGATTTACATCACGCTGATAAAACTCTTTATCTCCTACAGATACAACTGGTGCTTCTTTACCGCCACCAAGATAGTTTTGAATGCCCCACAATCCGAAAAGCACACAAATCAGTGTCAATATGATCGATGCAAACAGACCGTGCACCTTTTCTCTAATCTCTAAAAGCATAAACGCTGTCCTTAAACAGTATTAAACCCGATCGCTTCAGGCCATAAAATTAACAGGCAAAAAAAAACCTCGGACCATACGGCCCGAGGTTTCTGTTTTGGCGGAGCGGACGGGGCTCGAACCCGCGACCCCCGGCGTGACAGGCCGGTATTCTAACCAACTGAACTACCGCTCCAAAGTCTGGTGGGTGCTGAGGGGTTCGAACCCCCGACCCTCGCCTTGTAAGGGCGATGCTCTCCCAGCTGAGCTAAGCACCCGACTAAAGAGCGGCTAGTTTACAGCATCTTTTAAAGATTTGTCAGCTTTAAATGATGGGATCTTCGCGGCTTTAATAGTGATCTCTTCGCCTGTTTGCGGATTACGGCCTTTACGCTCTGCTCTTTCTTTCACATCGAATGTGCCAAAGCCAACCAAGGCAACGGAATCGCCTTGTTTTAACGCGTCTTCTACTGATTTGATGAAGCCATCCAAAGCCCGACCTGCATCGGCTTTAGTTAACTGGGACGCACTGGCGATTGCATCGATAAGTTCCGATTTATTCATTTATTTCCCCTTAGGATGTCGTTTTATTAATTATACCCAGCAAACAAAGCCTGGATTTGCCAACCAACCGGTTTTTCACCAACCCGATTTACTGCCTCTCCTGGTGCGGGAGGCCGACATTTATAACAATCGCCTGCAAGCGATGTCAAGCACTGAAGTCGGCGGAAGCCATGATATTGATGGTTTCCACCGATTCGGCTCTACTTTCAGTGCGCGACAACACCCGGCTTTTTTACCTCTGCCTTGGTGGCGGCAGTTTCGCTTATTTCAGTCACCGGAATCGCCGCAATTGGGGTTGGCATATGCTGTAGGGCTAAGTCCAAAACTTCATCTATCCAACGGACACACTTAATCGCCAAGTTGCGTTTGATGTTTTCGGGGATCTCCGCAAGATCCTTTTCGTTTTCTGCGGGAATGACTACGGTCGCGATACCCCCGCGATGCGCCGCCAACAACTTTTCTTTCAGTCCGCCGATCGGCAGCACTTCGCCGCGCAGGGTTATCTCCCCGGTCATGGCAACATCCGCGCGTACCGGAATTTTGGTCAGAGCGGAAATAATGGCGGTACACATGCCAATACCCGCGCTAGGCCCGTCTTTCGGGGTAGCGCCTTCCGGAACGTGGATATGGATGTCATTTTTCTGAAACACATCACTGTCGATGCCCAAAATATCAGCGCGGCTCCGGACGACTGTGACTGCAGCCTCGATAGACTCTTTCATTACATCGCCGAGCTTACCGGTCGCTAATTGTTTGCCTTTACCCGGCATTACTGCGGTTTCGATAGTTAGCAACTCACCGCCTACCTCAGTCCATGCCAGACCAGTGACTTGCCCGATTTGATCGTTGTCTTCGGCCATACCATAACTAAACCGCCTCACACCTAGATACTTATCCAGGGTTTTTTCGGTAACAGCAGTGCGGCTTTTACGGGTTTTCAACAACAGATCTTTCACGACTTTCCGGCAAATTTTCGATATTTCCCGCTCCAGTCCGCGCACACCCGCTTCACGTGTGTAATATCTGACAATATCCTTAACTGCAGCTTCTGAAATAGAAATCTCTGACTCCGCTAGGCCATTATTTTTGACCTGTTTCGGGATCAAAAAGCGCAAGGCGATGTTGATTTTTTCATCTTCGGTGTAGCCGGCCAAACGAATAATTTCCATCCTATCCATCAGGGCAGGCGGGATATTCATCGTGTTCGCAGTGGCCACAAACATTACATCGGACAAATCAAAATCGACCTCTAGATAGTGATCCGAGAAGGTATGATTTTGCTCCGGATCCAGTACCTCTAATAGCGCAGACGCCGGATCTCCGCGAAAATCCGCAGCCATTTTGTCAATTTCATCCAGTAAAAACATGGGATTACGGGTTTTGATCTTGGACAAATTCTGCAAAATTTTACCGGGCATCGAACCAATATAGGTACGTCTATGCCCACGAATTTCCGCTTCATCTCTAACCCCACCTAAAGCCATCCGAACGTACTTACGGTTGGTGGCCCGCGCAATCGACTGACCAAGAGAGGTTTTACCAACCCCCGGAGGGCCGACCAAGCAGAGAATAGGCCCTTTCAACGCTTTGACACGCTGTTGCACAGCAAGGTATTCGAGTATCCGCTCTTTTACCTTATCCAACCCGTAATGTTCGGCTTCCAAAACCTCTTCGGCGACTTTTAAATCATGGCGTACTTTGGTTTTCTTTTTCCAAGGCACGTTGACCATCCAGTCGATGTAGTTGCGTACCACTGTGGCTTCCGCCGACATCGGCGACATCATTTTCAGTTTATTTAACTCGGCTGTTGCCTTAGTTTTCGCTTCTACCGACATACCAGCCGCGGCAATTTTCCGTTCCAGCTCTTCGATCTCGTTACTGGCTTCGTCCATCTCACCCAGCTCTTTTTGAATAGCCTTCATTTGCTCATTCAAATAGTATTCGCGTTGATTTTTTTCCATCTGCTTCTTAACGCGACCACGAATTTTCTTTTCCATCTCTAGAATGTCGACTTCACCTTCCATCAAAGTCATCAAATTCTCCAAACGCTTCGCGACATCGACCATTTCCAACATCAACTGCTTTTCTTCGACCTTTAAGGCCATATGTGCAGCCATGGTATCGGCTAAGCGACTGGGGTCGTCAATTCCGGCCAGCGAATTTAAAACTTCGGGCGGTATTTTGCTGTTCAATTTCACATACTGATCGAATGAATTAATCGCGGTGCGCTGTAATACCTCCGCTTCCTGCTCGGAAATATTCAATTCGTCGCTCAACTCGACCACGCTGGCTGCGCAATAATTGTCAATTTCTTGGTATTTGGTGACCGAGCAGCGCTGACTACCTTCAACCAACACTTTTACAGTGCCGTCAGGTAATTTCAACAATTGCAGAATATTGGCCAAGGTACCGACCGTATACAAATCATCAAAACCCGGCTCGTCAACATCGGCCTGCTTCTGGGCGATCAGCAAGACTTGCTTGTCTTGTTTGATGGCGGCATCAAGAGCATCAATCGACATGCCTCGACCGACAAACAATGGAATCACCATATGCGGATAGACCACCACGTCCCTTAACGGCAAGACGGGAATTAATTCATCTTTGGTTTTTAAATCGGTCATTTCATTTGCTCCCTTGAGCAGCTCAAAACATTAGATGCCATCCTATATGAGGATGAACTCCCAGAAAACAAGTATCTTTAATCTCAGGCAAAAAAAAGGGGGCTTTATCAAAAAAGCCCCCTCCAATTTAATTAAGACGCCGGAACAGCGCCAAGATGGTTTAACAGCCCATGCTTAGGAAGCGTCCGAAGCCACCAGTTTCTGTTCGGCTTCGTATACCAAAATCGGTTCAGCATTACCCTGAATGACGTTCTCATCAATCACGACTTTCGAGATTTTGTCATTTGACGGCAATTCGTACATGGTATCTAACAACACGTTCTCGACTATGGTACGCAACCCTCTGGCACCGGTTTTTCGCTCCATCGACTTACGCGCAATCGCCGCCAGCGAATCGTCCCTAAACTCCAATTCCGCACCTTCCATTTCGAATAAATGCTTGTATTGTTTGATCAAGGCGTTTTTAGGCTGCGTTAAAATCTGAATCAGAGCGGCTTCGTCCAACTCATCCAGAGTAGCGATTACAGGCAACCGACCGACAAACTCCGGAATCAATCCGTATTTGATTAAATCCTCCGAACGCACGTCAGCAAAAATCTCGCCCACGTTGCGCTTGTCGTCCCGAGCTTTGACTTCTGCGGAAAAACCAATGCCGCCCTTCTCTGTGCGATGTTTGATGACTTTATCTAAACCCGCAAACGCCCCGCCGACTATGAACAAGATATTTGCAGTATTAACCTGCAAAAAATCCTGCTGCGGATGCTTGCGACCACCTTGCGGCGGTACGGAAGCTACTGTGCCTTCAATCAACTTAAGCAAGGCTTGTTGCACGCCTTCCCCAGACACATCGCGAGTGATGGACGGATTATCGGATTTGCGAGAAATTTTATCTATTTCGTCGATATAAACGATGCCTGTCTCCGCCTTTTCCACATCATAATCGCATTTTTGCAAAATCTTCAAAATGATGTTTTCAACATCTTCACCGACATAACCGGCTTCGGTCAGCGTGGTGGCGTCTGCTATGGTAAAAGGCACATCCAGCAACCTAGCCAAGGTTTCGGCTAACAAAGTTTTGCCAGAACCGGTAGGCCCGATCAGCAAGATATTGCTTTTCGCCAGCTCGACTTCGTTCTTTTTACTGTTGCTACGCAAGCGCTTGTAGTGGTTATAAACAGCGACGGCCAGTATTTTTTTTGCATTTTCCTGACCGATAACATAAGCGTCCAGCTCTTGCTTGATTTCCTTCGGCTTAGGCAAAGCGCCGCTCGCCACAGACATTTCGTCTTCTAGCAACTCATCCCTGATAATGTCGTTGCACAATTCCACGCATTCGTCGCAAACATAAACGGATGGTCCTGCAATCAGCTTCCTGACTTCATTTTGACTTTTACCGCAAAAAGAACAGTAAAGAAGTTTTTCATCGTCTTTACCTTTCTTGTCTCTACTCATAGACAGACTCCACCTTGATACATTGCCTCGTCATGGCGATGAAATATATCAAAAACCAACATTCAAATCTCGTAGCACTCTCGAGGAATGCTACGCGACACTTATCAAACAGTACGACTAGTCAGTACCTTATCGATCAAACCGTAATCAACCGCTTGCTGAGAACTGAGAAAGTTATCTCTATCGGTATCTTGCTGGATATTTTCCAGCGGTTGACCAGTATGATGAGCCAGGATCTTGTTCAACCGATCGCGGATAGCCAAAATCTCCCGAGCATGAATATCAAAATCCGATGCCTGACCTTGAAACCCACCCAGGGGTTGATGAATCATCACCCTAGAATGCGGCAAGCAGTAACGTTTGCCATTCGCACCACCCGCCAACAATAAAGCCCCCATACTGGCAGCCTGACCGATGCACATGGTGCTGACATCCGGCTTGATAAATTGCATAGTGTCATAAATTGACATCCCCGCCGTCACCGAACCGCCTGGAGAATTGATATACAAATGTATGTCTTTATCCGGATTTTCAGACTCTAAGAACAATAATTGCGCTACCACCAGATTGGCCGAGTAGTCTTCCACTTGGCCGACCAAAAAAATTACTCGCTCTTTAAGCAACCGGGAATAAATATCGAACGATCTTTCCCCACGGGCTGTTTGTTCAACCACTATAGGCACTAGACCGCCCGCCGCTTGCGGCGCCATCATTTCGCTCATCACATTTTGGTTAAACACGTTTAGCCCTCATTCGTTACTGTTTTTCCATGACATCATCAAAACCAACGGTTACGTCGGTGATTTTAGCCTGACTGACAATCCATGCAACAGCTTGGTCCTCTAACACCATCTGCTGCACGTCATTGAGACGGGCCTTGTCGGCATAATACCAGTTCACAACGTCTTCGGGGCGCTCATAGCTCTTGGCCATATCATCAATTACCGTACGAACTTTGTCGGCATCGACCTTGATCTCATTTTTTTGAATGATTTCCCCCAAAATCAAGCCCAGAGCCACTCGGCGCTTGGCCTGACCTTCAAACGCATCCCTAGGCAAATTCAGGTCTTCTAGCTTTAAACGCATGTTTTTCGCGCGTTCGGCATAAGGCTTCATTAGTGCTTGAATTTCTTGATCAATCAGTGCGTTAGGCATAGCAATAACGATGTTTTCGTACAACGCATCCATCACCGCATTTTTTAACTTGTTTTTTAGGCCTTGGTTCAGCTCTCGCTCCATGTTGGCGCGAACATCGTTACGAAAACTGGCCGCATCGCCGTCTTCTACACCGTAGGCTTTGATAAACTCGGCATCCACGACCGGCAACACAGGTTCTTCAACACTAACCAACTCGACCTCAAATTCGGCGAGCTTACCGGCTAATTTTTCGCTGTTGTATTGCTCTGGAAATGTCACTGAAAAGGTTTTGGTGGCTCCCGCTACCAGCCCCTTCAATTCCTCTTCAAAACCGGGGATCATTTGTTTGCCGCCGATTTCCACCTGGTAATTTTCTACCTTACCATCGGTGAAATTTTCGCCATCGGCCACACCTGAGAAATGAATAGTGACCCGATCAGCCTCCTGTGAAGCGCGCTCGACAGCATTCCAGGTTTTCTTTTGCTGACGCAATTTTTCGATCATGTTATCAACATCAGCCTCTTCGACCGTTGCGAAAGGACGATTTACTTTCAACTCGCTGACGCCATCCAGAACGATCTCAGGATAGACTTCAAACTCAGCGACATATTCAAAACCTTCGGTTTTCTCGGTCGGATGAATATGCGGCTGACCGGCCGGATTTAGATCTTGTTGTTGCAGTGCTTCGAAATAAGTGGATTGAATCAAATCACCGGTTACTTCGTTCCTAACCCTATCACCGTAAAGCTTCTTGACCATGCTAGCAGGCACTTTGCCAGGGCGAAAACCATCCACTTTGACTTCGCGGGCGAGCTTTTTAAAGCGAGTTTCCATTTTTTCCTGAACAACGGTATCAGGGATACTAACGGTCATTTTTCGGCTTAACTCTGATGTCTTCTCGACAGAAACTTGCATTGCATTACCTCAAAAAATTAAAAATACGGTTTTATATTTTGGGAGACCGACCGGCGATGTTTAAACCTGGGGGGCTTAAGGTCGTATCGTTACGAATAACGCAGAAATGGTGCGAGCGGGGAGACTCGAACTCCCACGGGGTTACCACTGGAACCTAAATCCAGCGCGTCTACCAATTTCGCCACGCTCGCTAAATAATTGAACGCGGCATTATAATCAGCCGCCTCGGCAATGACAACCTTATATTCCTGACATCCCACATGCATCATTTTGCTTTCCGCTCTAATTTCCTTATGTTTCCCCTTCTAATACTCATTAGCCAGAGCGTTTCGGCGAATGCGTTTACCGAGTTCAAGCAGCCGATCACGTTTGTAGAACAACAACGTATTGTCTACGCCGCAGTTGCCTCCAGCGAAAACGAGCGGGAATACGGCTTGATGTTTCAGACGAAACTTGCCGAAGACCAAAGCATGTTATTTATCTATCCCGACCAGGCCGAGCGCGCCATGTGGATGAAAAACACCTTATTGGCATTGGATGTGGTGTTTTTATCGAGTGACGGTCGGTTTGTAGCGTTGTTAAAGGATCTACAACCCTGCCTCAAGGACCCTTGCAGGATATACAAATCCAAAGTACCAGCCAAGTTCATGCTGGAACTGCCCGCAGGCGCTATCGACAAATATGCAATCAAGGTCGGACAAACGGCGACATTACCTTAAAAACTCAGGCCGGCCCGTTTGCGTCGTCTGGATCTCCCTCATAAGGCGTGGCGTATTTGCATTCTTTCTGCGGACAAACTTTTTCGGTGCCGCGCCGCTTAGTGGTTTTCAATGTCAAAATCGGCCAATTGCAATCAGGGCAACTTTCCTTAATTGGCGCGTCCCACAGGGCGTAATCGCACTTTGGGTATTCGGAACAGGAGTAGAAAATTTTCCCGCTGCGCGCTTTGCGCTTCAAAATCGCGCCTTGTTTGCATTGCGGACATTCCACACCGGTATCGGCCGGCTTCTCTAAGGGTTCGATATGCTTACATTTGGGATAAGCACTGCAACCAACGAATTTGCCATAGCGCCCGGTTTTAATGACCAGCGTCGATTCGCATTTCGGACACACCCGCCCTTCCACCACTTCTGGCTCTGCCGAAGCCGTTGCCGTATTGTCATCACCCAAATTTCGAGTGTAAGAACAAGTCGGGTAATTGGTACAGCCGATGAACCGACCATTGCGACCCAAACGAATCGACAGCGGACTCCCGCAATCCGGGCATTTTTCGTCGATGCTTTCCTGAGTGACATCCTTGCGCTGTACGCTCTCTTCTTTCTCGTTAATCAACTTCGTGAACGGTCGCCAGAAGTCGTTCATCAAGGGAATCCAATCCTTCTCGCCGCGCGACACGGCGTCCAGATCGTCTTCCAGATTGGCGGTAAAGCTGTAATCAACGTATTTGGTAAAGTGCTCCGTCAAGAATTTGTTAACGATACGTCCGACATCGGTTGGATAAAACCGTTTGTTGTCGATGGTCACATATTCTCTGTTTTGCAAGGTCGAGATAATGGTCGCGTAAGTGGACGGCCGGCCTATGCCGTGCTCTTCCAACGCCTTGACCAAACTCGCTTCGCTGTAGCGCGGTGGCGGCTCGGTAAAATGCTGATTAGCTGCAATTTCATTCAACACGACTGGCCGCCCTTCTTCCATTGGCGGCAACAAGCTGTCCTGATCGTCGGCAGCTTCTTTGCTATCGTCCACGCCTTCCAGATACACTTTCATGAAGCCGGGGTTAGTCACCGTGGAACCCGTAGCGCGAAATACATTCGCGTCGCTGCCGCAATTCAGATCGACGGCGACTTGATTCAAGGTGGCATGGATCATCTGACAGGCGACTGTACGCTTCCAGATCAAATCATAGAGTTTGAATTGCTCGGCACTGAGTCGACCTTTTACCTGATCGGGCAAGCGCTCCACCGACGTAGGTCGTATCGCCTCATGCGCTTCCTGCGCATTTTTAGACTTAGTCTTGAACCGGCGCGGCTCTTTTGGAACATCGTCGGCACCGTATTTTTCGGCGATCAGTTTACGAATATCGGCAAGCGCCTCTTCCGCCAGATTGACCGAATCGGTACGCATATAGGAAATCAAGCCGACGGTTTCGCCGCCCAGATCAATGCCTTCGTACAACTGTTGCGCGACCATCATCGTCCGCTTGGTGGTAAACCCCAACTTGCGGGCTGCTTCCTGCTGCAATGTCGAGGTGATAAAGGGCGGTGCTGGGTTTTTGCTGCGTTGCTTTTTCTCTAGTTTGGCGACGATCAATTGGCCGTCGGCAGCATCCAGTAAACTTTGTTTTACCTGATGGGCTTGGACTTCGTCGGTGAAACTGAACTGATTCAGTTTCTCGCCATTGAAATGGGTAAGCTTTGCTTTGAACGGCAGGCCCTGGGCACTGGCTTCGGCGGTGTGCGACCAATATTCACGAGTTTTGAACGCCTCGATTTCCATCTCGCGCTCGACTATCATGCGCAAAGCCGGGCTTTGCACCCGACCGGCAGATAAGCCTCTGCGAATTTTCTTCCACAACAACGGCGATAAATTGAAACCGACTAAATAGTCGAGGGCCCGCCGGGCTTGTTGGGCATTGACCAGATTATTGGATAATTCAGTGGGATGAGCGATGGCCTCGGTGACGGCTTTTTTGGTAATCTCATGAAACACCACTCGCAGGACTTCTTTGTTTTTGAGCAGTTTTTTTTCCTTGAGGTGTTCGAACACATGCCAGGAAATGGCCTCGCCCTCCCGATCCGGGTCAGTGGCCAAATAGAGCGTATCCACGTTTTTGATGGCTTTGCCAATCTCTTGCAAGTGCCGCTGATTGCGATCGATGACCTGATATTTCATCGCAAAACCGTTTTCTGGATCGACCGCCCCCTCTTTAGGAATCAAATCCCGAACGTGACCGTACGAGGCGAGTACCTGGAAATCCTTACCGAGATACTTCTCTATGGTTTTGCATTTTGCCGGTGACTCTACAATGACTAAACTTTTGCTCATGCTATCCGTAGAAAAATCAATGTAAAGACGTGGGTATCAAATCGTAAACTATATCTTCCATTCGGGAAAAAGCGGCACTATCGCCGGGTTGACTCAATAACACCATCAATACAATCCATTTCAACTTGTCCAGGGTAATGTTTTCATCTTTCAAGGCCATCGCCCGATCAATGGCTATCTCACGGTTAATCGGCGTCAGAATGCCGCTATGCTCAAGATACATTAAGAAATTGCGGCACTCCATATCGAAAACAGCAATCTCTTGGCCGCTAAAAATACGGAACGATGAAGAAACTGCAGGGGTGATACTCTCAATCTCGGCCAAAGACTCCAACCAGTCGAACGCCTTGTTGACATCGGGCTGCTGAAAACCCGCATCCAGCAACTCGCTGGCAATCACGGCAGTATCTGGATAGTTATCGCTGTCGCCATCCAGGTAATTTTCAAACAGATAAATGAGCACATCGAAAATATCTTCTTTCATTAGAACCTTTATTTGATTCGGAGGTAGCCGCCACCGGCAAGCGCGGCAATGTAGCCCTGCAACTCCATTACCAACAGAGTCGATGAAACTTCTTCCGCCGACCAACCGCTTTCACGGACCAGAGTATCGACCGTTGTGGGACTGTACGGAATCAATTTCAATAGATTTTGCTGCTCCAGGTCAAGCGAAGTCTGCGGCAATTCTGACTCAGCTCGCATATACCCTTGATTATAATGACCTAATTCCTCAAAAATATCTTGCGCGGTTTCTACTAATTTGGCGCCCTGGCGAATTAATGCATTGCAACCACGAGCCAAAGGGTTATGAATCGAACCGGGAATCGCAAAAACTTCCCGATTCTGTTCAAGAGCCAAGCGCGCCGTAATCAAAGACCCGCTTTGCTGAGCGGCCTCCACCACCAGGAGGCCGACACACAAACCACTTATGATCCGATTTCGCCTGGGAAAGTGATTGGCTTTGGCATTGGTGCCGGGCGGAAATTCGGAGACCAACGCGCCATGTTCGACTATTTGAGTCGCCAAGTGCTTATGGCAAGCCGGATAGACTCGATCCAAACCGGTGCCAGCCACGGCTATGGTCAGTCCGTTTATATTTAAAGCGCCTTGATGGCTCGCAGCGTCAATACCCAAGGCCAAACCGCTGGTCACAATAAAGCCGGCTTCGGCTAAAGCTTCGGCAAATTGAATCGCGGTGCTCACACCAACCGGCGAAGGATTGCGACTACCAACCATAGCCAATTGAGGCTTCAGCAGTAATGACGGATTGCCTTTGACAAACAAGATTGGGGGTGGACTTGCTATTTCTCTCAGTTGCGCCGGATAGTGAGCGTCACCCAAAGTCAAGGCATAATTTCCAGCTTGCGCCAACCATGCAAGATCCTCGTCGACTTTTTGCCAATCCGGCTGCTGCAAGGCGTCTATCAACTTTTCGGAGAAACCCAAGCAAGCTAAAGCGGCTCGCGACGCCGAAAATATCTGCTCGGGTTCAAAATGCGCTAGCAAGCGCTGAATGGCCTGACTGCCGACGCCGGGACTGCGCAGCATCGCCAGCCAATATTTGATTTGCGGATTGAGTGCGGATTCCAAAACAGGTTAAAAGGCAATCCAGAGCGAATTAAAACATCTTGGCGGCAGACAAACCATTAAGGCGTCTGCACTCTATCCAGAGTATGCATCGCGGCAGTGGCCTGCATCACCAAAGCATAGCTCACTCGCTCGAAGGGTCGAAACACCATCAATACCCCCGCTAGCTCGTCTGGCATCTTCACCGCCATCGCTTCCTGTGATTGATATCTATCCACTATAACGTGGCCCTTCCGGTAAACGTCCAGCGTATGTCCCACCTCCAAACCGTCCGCGGTGCCTTTATCGATGACAACCACATCGTGTTGACCGATCTGGGATACGCCGCCCTTTACCTGAATTATGCTACCAACCACTTGATGCTTAGGCGGTCTTGGAAAATAGTTCAATGCCAGTTCCCCCTCAGAGGTAGGCATCAAGCGATCGCCGCGTTGAATTTCCATGTCGGATTTATTGATCACCAATGTGGCCGGATCGCCGGGCTCCTGCAGCGTGGTATCGGCGATATATTGCGCTTCATAGCCCAATATCTCCTTGGTTACCGGGCTGAGATAAGCCTTGCCCGCTCGATAAATGGTGTACCCCAGTCCTGGCGGGTTTTCAATTGCGCGAACATAAACACCGTCGCCCGCCCCGGCAATCAAGTGTTCGCCGACAAAACCAATCACGTACGGTGCGTGCTGCAACTCATCCGCAGAAACCACTTTCGGCGAGTTCAAGAATTGCACAATCGCATCGCTGGGTATCATTTTAAGGGCTTGATCAAGTTCCGACTCGCGCACTCGCGGCAACAACTTCTCGTCATTGCCGTCCGGTGACAAACTTAGTCGCGGCATACCGTTCACGTAAGAAAAATATAAAGTGTCGCCCGGATAAATCCAGTGCGGATCTTTAATGTGGGAGTTGTTATGCCACAGTTGGGGCCATTCCCAAGGGTTACGCAAAAATTTTCCGGAAATATCCCATAAGGTATCGCCTTTTACTACCGTGTACTGATCGGGATGATTGGGGTTTACTTTCAGCTCATCGGCCCATGCCACAGCGGCAAAAACCAGCGGTATCACTATTCCCAGTATCGCGCGAAAAAACATAATTTATCCTGCCAGAGCTTATAAAACCGTTCAAAATCCGCTAGACGAACCGTCTAAACGCAAGATTGGCGAGAGCTAAAACATCGTAAATCCCGCTTAGCCCAATTTGAAACAAATACGTAAAAACCAACAATCGGTTTGCGGCACAGTTTAGATTAATTCGGGGATTATGCCAGCACGCCCCGCTCCCGCCTAACCGAAGCCGGCTGTGCCAAGCGCTTTGACAAGCCACTCGCCTAAACCGCCCACATTTAGTCTGCACGTTCAAACCCGAGGCAATTTCAGATAAAATTGCACCATTACATTGAGCAAGTGGAGTGATGGGTGAGTATTCTTACAATTCTGGAGTTTCCCGATAAACGGCTGCGCACGGTTGCCGCTGAGGTGGACACAGTCGATGACGGCATCAAGACATTGGTCGATAACATGATAGAAACCATGTATGCCGCAAAGGGAGTAGGCTTGGCGGCAACGCAGGTTAATGTGCATAAACGAGTGATTGTGATGGATGTCAGCGAAAACAAAGACGAGCCGATCTGTCTGATCAATCCAACCATTATCGAACGCGATGGCGTTGAAGAATCCGAAGAAGGCTGCCTGTCGGTACCCGGTTTTTTTGAAAAAGTTAGCCGAGCGGAGCGCATTAAAGTTAGGGCGCTAAACCGGGAAGGCACAAACTTTGAAATGGAAGCGAGTGATTTGTTGGCTGTATGCATTCAGCACGAAATGGATCATCTGGACGGCAAGTTATTCGTCGATTATCTTTCCGCCTTCAAACGCAACCGTATCAAAGCCAAGCTGGATAAAATTCACAAGATGCAAGGCTAACCAGGACATCCCATGAAAATCGTGTTCGCTGGTACGCCGGATTTTGCGGTTCCAACCTTGCAGACCCTGCTCAAAACCCCGCATCAAGTGTGCGGGGTGTATACTCAGCCCGACCGACCCGCTGGACGCGGTCGCAAGCTGAGTGCAAGCCCGGTCAAAGCGTTGGCCTTGTCAGCCGAGATCCCTGTCTATCAACCTGAAAATTTCAAAAGTGCCGAAGCGATTCAGCAACTGGCGGCACTCGATGCAGATTTGATGGTGGTTGTGGCTTACGGCCTGATTTTACCGCAAGCGGTATTAGATATTCCCAAACATGGCTGCGTCAACGTGCATGGCTCCCTGCTGCCGCGCTGGCGAGGCGCTGCTCCGATTCACCGGGCCGTGATGGCCGGCGATACTAAAACCGGCATCACTATCATGAAAGTGGTTAAAAAATTAGATGCTGGCGACATGCTTTATAAAATCGAATGTCCGATCACCGCCGACACCACCTCCAGCAGCCTGCATGATCAATTGGCACAAATGGGTGCCGAGGGCCTGGTGAAAGTTGTCGAACAGATAGCCAACGGCTCCCTGCAAGCGGAACCGCAAGACGAAAATCTAGTCACTTACGCCCAAAAGCTGGAAAAACAGGAATCGAACTTGGACTGGCAAAACTCCGCCTTAGAGTTGGATCGGAAAATAAGGGGCCTAAATGCTTGGCCGGTCGCGCAGACCTCGTTTCGCGGCCAAGTGCTGCGGATTTGGCGGAGCCAAATCTTAGAAAAAGCAGCAGAGCAAGCCCCTGGCACCATAAGTTGCGCGGAACACGCACTCGATGTTGCCACCGGCGAGGGCGTATTGCGCCTTTTGGAAGTGCAACTTCCTGGCGGTAAACGCATAGCCGGCAAGGATTTTATGAATGCTCACCCCGCCGATCAGGCTATCCTCGGCGTATGAACCTGCGCGGCTGTTCGGCTCAGATACTCTCGCACGTCCTCAACGACGGCCAATCGCTAACCGCTGCACTAGCGCATGGTCTACCCAAACTCAAAGACAGCAAAGACCGGGCTTTCGTGCAAGCCTTGTGTTACGGCGTGATCCGCCATTATTTTGCATTAGATTTTATGCTGAGCCGCCTGCTCAGCAAGGCCCTCAAACAAAAGGACGGTGACATTAAAGCCTTATTGCTGATCGGCCTGTATCAACTGCTGCACATGCGGGTTAAATCGCACGCCGCCGTATCGGAAACAGTGGCCGCTACCAGTCATAAACCTTGGGCTCGGTCCTTGGTTAACGCGATACTAAGACAATACTTACGCGACGCGGAGACACTGCAACAAGCCTGCGCCAGCGACAACCAGGCTCACTACAACCACCCAAGCTGGATAGTGGATCTGCTCAGGCACGACTGGCCGGAACATTACGAAAAAATTCTGCATGCCAACGATCAAGCACCGCCGATGGCTTTGCGCGTCAATCTGCTGCAAGGTAGCCGAGCCGCCTACGTAGATGATCTGACCTCGCAAGGTATCGCTGCGCAATTGGTAGACTGCTGCGAGACCGCGATCAGGCTGGACCAAGCCTTGGCCGTGGAGCAATTGCCGGCGTTTGCCCAAGGCAGAGTGTCGGTCCAGGATAGTGCCGCGCAACTTGCAGCGGAGCTGCTCGAGGTACTGCCCGGTCAGCAGGTTTTGGATTTGTGTGCGGCACCGGGCGGTAAGACCGCAGCCATTTTGGAGCGACAACCTGCGTTGGCCGGCCTGCTAGCGGTCGATGTCGATCAGCAACGCTTGCAACGCGTGACGGAGAATTTGCAGCGCTTACACGTGCATGCCGATATCCTGGCCGCCGACGCCAGCCAAGCGGCGGCGTGGGCTGGCAACCGCCAATTTGAAAGGATACTGCTGGACGCCCCCTGCTCGGGCTTCGGTGTGATCCGCCGCCATCCCGACATCAAGTTGTTACGCCGCGCCGACGACATTGCCGTCCTGCAGGCCCTACAAACCAGGATTCTTGATAATGCCTGGCAATTGCTTAAACCTGGCGGCATCTTACTGTACGCCACCTGCTCGGTGTTAAAACAAGAGAACGAGGCGCAGATTGCCGCATTCCTTGCCCGACACAGTGATGCCAGCGAGATTCGCATCGACGCGCACTGGGGCATATCGCGCCCTTATGGTCGGCAAATCATCACCGGCGACCGGCAGATGGACGGGTTTTATTATGCCAAGCTCACTAAAGCCATTTAGGTTCGGACTGTTGATGCTCTGCCTGCAAATAGCTCCAGGCATTGCGAAAGCTGGCGATTATGCCGCAAAAATCGAGTACGCCGAGTTACAACGAGTCGATCGCGGTTATGTCGTGAAAGCCTTTATCGATTATCGGCTTAGCCCGACCGCCAAGGAAGCCTTGCATAAAGGGGTACGACTGACCTGGGATGTAATGACCGAGCTGCGCCAGCCGGGCATGCTCTGGGATACTGTAATCCACCACAGCAAGCTTACTTACAGCCTACAGTTCCACGCGTTGCTTAATCAATATGTGGTGCAAACCCCGCAAGAGCACAGCGAAATGTTTTTAACGTTAAGCGCCGCGACGAATTTTATGGCGGCTGTAAGCAGCAACCCGCCAATCCCGGCTGATCGCTTAGCGGCAGGCACCGCTTATCGAATGGCGTTAAAAACCCAGTTTAACCGTGAACTTCTGCCTATTCCGTTACGTCCGGTCGCCTATCTGGATAACGATTGGTTTCTCTCTAGCGACTGGCACTCATGGTCAATTCAAGAATAAAATTACCGGCCAGCGCCACCATCGTTATTCTGTTCGGCTTCGTATTGCTATCGTTGCAATTGATGAGCAGCGCCACCCAGGAATCCTCCGAACTCGGGGAAATGTATTCTTGGCTTTTGGTAATCAATACCTTGGGCTCGGTAATCCTGCTCGGTTTAGTCGCCTTCAATGCTTATTCGTTGGTTAGGGAGCTTAAGAAGAAAGAAGCCGGCTCCCGGCTCACGACGCGCATGGTATCCCTATTTGTCTTGCTGGCCTTGGCGCCCGCAGCCATCGTGTTTTATTTCTCCGTACAATTCCTGCATCAAGGCATAGACAGTTGGTTTAACGTCGAAATCGACCGCGCCATGGACGACGCACTGGAGTTGAGCCAATCTTCCCTGAATCAGCGAATGAATTGGCATACCAAGCAAACCAAGCAAATGGCCGATCAACTCCGCAACAAATCGGAAGCATTGATCGCAATGGAAGTGGGTTCATTGTGGGCAGAATCAGGGGCGCTTGAGATAGCAGTATTTTCCAATCAGGGTCGGGTTTTGGCTTCCAGCAGCATCAATCCCAGCGATATTTTGCCGCATCTACCCGACGAACAAATCTGGCTGCTGCTGCGGCAGAATAAGGAGTATTTTGCTTTCGACCCCGGCGATAACGATGAAATGCTGGTGCGGATCATCGTCGCGATCGAGGCCGATCAAAGCCGGTTTTTGCAAGTTTTGTTTCCTATTCCGCTCCGGGTAACCGACTTGGCCGACTCCATAGAGTTTGCCTTCATCCGTTACCAGGAAATGAACTTCCTACGCGACTCGCTGAAAACCAGCTTCTCCCTGATCCTGTTGCTGGTGTTACTGCTCAGCCTGCTGGCAGCGATTTGGGTAGCGTTTATCAGTATCCGAAACATCGTCGCGCCGGTCAAAGAGCTGGTAAAAGGCACGCAGGCGGTGGCCGATGGCGATTATCAGCAGCAGTTGCCGGTAATGAATCAGGACGACTTGGGCTTCTTAGTAGAATCCTTCAACCAAATGACCCGCCGCATTGCCCGTTCCCGGGACGAAACGCGCGCCGCTGGCCTGGAGGTGGAAAACCAACGCGCCTATCTGGAAACCATTCTCGCCAATCTGACCGCTGGAGTAATCAGTTTCGACGCGGCTTATTACATCCGCACAGCCAACCAAGCCGCCTACCGGATTTTACACATTCCGGTCAGCCATTTCGTCGGTGAGACCTTGCCAACCCTAGCGACCATGCACAGCGAACTTGCCGACGTACTGACGGCAATCCAATCTCTGCTGGAAAAAGCCGACGACATTTGGGAGCAACGCATCGTGTTTCTAGGCCCCAATGGCCGTCAGGAGTTGCTATGCAGGGGCACGCCGCTTTTTTCGCAAGATGGTGCTCGGACCGGTGCAGTAGTGGTATTCGACGACGTTACCGACCTGATTCAAGCGCAAAAAAACGCGGCCTGGGGTGAAGTAGCGCGCCGTCTTGCGCATGAAATTAAAAATCCGTTGACCCCGATTCAACTCTCAGCCGAACGCTTACAGCACAAGCTTTCTAAGGAATTGCAAGACGGTTCTGCCGAGTTTCTGCAGCGGGGCACCCGCACCATCGTCCAGCAGGTGGAAGCGATGAAACGTATGGTGGACGATTTCTCGGAGTACGCCCGCCCTTCCAAAAAACAGGTAGAAAAAGTCAATCTGGTGGATCTGATTCAGGAAGTCATGGCTTTGTATTTGCCTTCCGGCATCATATTCAGCACAGCATTCGCCAACGACTCGGTGCTAGTCGAGGCCGATCCAGTCAGCTTGCGCCAAGTACTGCTCAATCTGATCAAAAACGCGCAAGAAGCCACTTCCACGCCTTGTCGGATCGAAATCAAAATATCCAAAGTCAGCCGCAACAACACTGATTATGTCGAATTGGGCATTTACGACAACGGCAACGGCCTAAATGCAGAACAGCTAGAAACCATTTTCGATCCCTATGTGACCAGTAAAGCCAAAGGTACCGGATTGGGCTTGGCCATCGTCAAAAAAATCGTCGAAGAACATGGCGGGGTGATTTGGGTGGATACGTCTTATAATGGCGGTGCGGGGTTCTTACTCCAGTTGCCGGTTTTTGAATTTAGGAACTTTAAATGAATAAGCAAGCACCTTACATATTGGTGGTCGACGACGAGCAGGATATTCGTCAACTGGTGTCGGAAATTCTCGAAGATGAAGGTTACGATGTGGCCATGGCCGAAAACGCCACAGAGGCTAAGGCCCTGAAAAATCAGCGCCAGCCTAATTTAATCCTGCTGGATATCTGGATGCCCGATAGCGACGGCATCACCTTACTCAGGGAATGGGTCAATGAAGACGATGCACTGTGTCCGGTGATTATGATGTCCGGGCACGCCTCGGTGGAATCGGCAGTGGAAGCCACTCGACTTGGTGCTTACGACTTTTTGGAAAAGCCGCTATCCCTGGCTAAGTTATTATTGATTGTCGAGCGTGCGCTGGAGACCAGCTCATTACAACGCGAAAACGCCGGTTTGAAGCAACAGCTGATGATAGGCGTGGATCCGGTCGGTAAAAGCGCGGTAGTGGAGCGCACAAAGGACAAATTGAAACGACTGGCGCAACATGACGCCAGAGTTTTATTCGTCGGCGAAGCCGGGGTCGGTAAGGAAATGTTCGCTCGCTATTTGCACAACAATAGTTCGCGGCGCGATGGCTCGTTTGTTGATGTGTCGGTCGGCAGTATCTCCCCGGAGAACTCAGCGGTGGAGTTCTTTGGTCGCGAAGATAACGGTCGGGTTTATCGCGGCCTGTTAGAGCAAGCCCATCGCGGCACGCTGTTTCTGGGCGAAATCGGCGGCATGGACCCGGAAACCCAAACCCGTTTGCTTAGCGCGCTTGAATCCAGCTCCTTTCTGCGAGTGGGCGGCAGTCAAGCCGTGCGCGTTGATGTGCGCGTTGTCGCTTCGACCCGGATGTCTCTGGAAGAAGAAGTCAACAGCGGTCGCTTCCGGCAGGATCTGTATTATTTGTTGAACGTGGTGACACTAGAGATTCCGCCGTTGCGCGAACACAGCGAAGACGTACCCAGCCTGTTGAATTTTTACGTCGATCATTTCGTTACCCAAGAAAAGCTGCCTTTCCGGCGTTTCTCGATGGCGGCGCAAAATTATTTGCGTAATTACAGCTGGCCGGGTAATGTGCGCGAACTGCGTAATTTGGTACAGCGTCTGATGATACTGGGTGCAGGCGACGATATTGAACTGGACGAGGTAAAAACCGCACTTGGATCGATTGCCGAGCAACCCAAGCTGGGCCTAAATGTGCCGGAATTTTTCAATTTGCCGCTAAAGGAAGCCCGCGACCATTTTGAAAAATCGTATCTGGAATATCATTTCGAAAAAACCGGCGGCAGTGTCGCCAAACTGGCATCAGCGATCGGTATGGAACGTACGCATTTGTACCGAAAACTTCATTCCCTGAAAATTAAGCTTTAATTTGACTTGAAGTTATAAGCCCTATTAAGTACAATTCACGGTTTTTATAGCCTCAACAGACTAAAAAGCAAAGATGAAAACATTTAGTGCAAAGCCCGCAGAAGTTAAGCGCGATTGGTACGTGATTGATGCAGAAGGAAAGACACTTGGTCGCCTTGCTACTGAAATTGCACGACGTCTTCGCGGAAAACACAAACCCGAATTTACACCACACGTTGACACCGGCGATTACATTATCGTGATCAACGCTGAGAAAATTGGTGTTACAGGCAACAAAGAAAAAGACAAAATGTACTATCGCCATACAGGTTATGTCGGCAACATGAAGTCAGCCTCTTTGGGTAAGTTAAGACAAACTTTTCCGGACAGAATCATCACCACAGCCGTACAAGGTATGCTGCCCAAAAATCCATTGGGTCGCGCCATGTTCAAAAAATTGAAAGTTTACGCAGGTTCTGAGCATAATCATCAATCTCAGCAACCTAAAGTTTTAGAATTCTAAGCAGGTAGATAGTTTATGGCAGCTCAATACTACGGAACAGGTCGTCGCAAAAGCGCAATCGCTCGCGTCTACGCCACCATTGGTTCAGGAAAATTCACTATCAACAAACAACCTGTTGAACAATATTTTGGCCGCAAAACCGACGAAATGATTGCCAGACAACCGCTTGAGTTGTTGGGTAAAACCACAGATTTCGACATCAACATTATCGTGACCGGCGGCGGCCCATCAGGCCAAGCTGGCGCGATTCGTCACGGCCTGACCCGTGCGCTCATGGTTTTCGACGAAACCTTGAGACCATCATTGAGAAAAGCCGGTTACGTCACTCGCGACGCTCGTGAAGTTGAACGTAAAAAAGTCGGTTTGCACAAAGCCAGAAAACGTCCTCAATACTCAAAACGTTAAGCGTTTCTCATTGGGAACGAAGAAAAGCCGCTTCACAGCGGCTTTTTTTATGTCTGTCGCAACCGCCGAACTACTTAACGCTATCCGCGGCAAGCGTAGCCCTGATCTTTCCAGCCAAGCTGGCGATACCATGCTGGGTAACCTTTTGATGACTCCCCTTCAACTCGATGTCGTAACGCGCTACCGCCGCTCGCTTCTTCACATCGATCAAATACACCCACAGATACGAAAATAAAAAGCTCGGTTTGCTGTGCTGACTAACCAGCACCCAATCCACCCCCTGCTGCAGACCTAAATCCGCTGCCAAATCGTGAAACCGGAACAAATAGCCGAAACTGGCGTTGGCGGCTTTCTGGGTAGCGGCATCGACAAACGCGATTTGATAAGCACCCGACGGGCTTAAGGCTTTCATCAACATAGGCGCCATACTGGAAGTACGGGCTATTTCCGCTGGTGTGTTCGGCAGCGAGGTGATGTCGTTCAATTCAAACTCCAAAACGGCTATCAGCGGCACGGCATTGGCCGCCGTAGAGAAAATAGCTGCAGCCAACGACAGGCAATTGATGGATCGGACGCTAGTCATAAAGCCTGCGACGCCGAACTTGACGTCGCTGACTCCAGCAAATCCCGCTCCAATCCAGCCACGCCATCGGTTATAGCTAGACGCACAAAATCGAGCAACTCCTGGCTTACAAGCTCCGCTTCAATCTCCACCATCCATTCCACCACGCTACCGCCATCAACCGTTTCCCCAACCTCCACCGTGCCCAGATAATGACTCACCCCGAACGGCGATTCGATGCGGTTGTATTTAAAACGCCGGCGACCGTGATCGATTAGCTCGATCCTGTCCGTCATTTCCCCGCCCGCCGCCAACGTCAAAATTCGTAGGGCGCCGACGCCATCCCCTATAACACGACAAGCAGCAATCACTGGAAACCATCGTTCCAGACCGCCAATACCGGCTATCGCCGACCACACTGTTTCAGCCGGCATAGCCATGGTTTTGCTTATAGTCACTGTTTTAAGCATCTTTGATCTCCCAATTAAACTGATTTAGAAGGTCTCAGCTTAAGCAAGCCGCCGCAGCCGGTCAGCCGAAATTTGCCCGGCAAACTCGGGCAAATTGCCCGCCTCTCACCATCGCGCTATTCAGCACCATCCCAACTACCTAAAATGCCTTCCAAACAGGACTAAGCGACTTTTCAGCGTGCGACGAACCGATCATGAATCTAAAACTGTATTTGTTAACCCGCATCACGGCGGTAGCCTTACTGTGTTTGTTCGCCACGCTGACTTATGTCTTGCCACGCAGCGCCCATCAATCGGCAGCGCAAGCGCAAAACACCTTGGCGGCGCTTGGCAAACAACTGGAGTTTCAGTTATTGAAAGTAAGCGCTGGGGAAAAACCGGCCAACCCCTTCCCGGACTTTGATCTGTGGAAACAGACCGGCAGCGAGCCAGGCATTTGCGCCAGTTATCTCGCCAATGACGGCGAAACGATGCGTAACTACTGCAAAGGCATCGACCTCTCGACTCATCAATACCCTCAGCATTTTGCTCAGCTATACCGACAAATTTTCAGGCCGAACTTCGACTGGCAGCGGCCAATAACCTACAACGGCCAGGGTTACGGCGTATTGACCGTTTCGGTTAGCGCCGAGTTATCGATAGCCCGCGCTTGGGATGACGTCCGGGATTTACTGGCATTGTCGGCAGCAACCATCACGGCGGTGTGCCTGCTGGTTTATTTAGCCGTCAGCCGCGCCCTGCTACCAGCTCAGGCTATTGTGGCAGGACTAAACCGGCTCAGCTCGGGCGATTTGGCGTTCCGGCTACCGAATTTCGACTTACTGGAATGGCGGCAAACCGCGACGGCAATCAACCAACTCGCCGACAACCAGCAACAACTCTTAGCTGAAAGACAAAAACTGGCGGTGATGCTGATGAACTTACAGGAAGAGGAACGCCGCTATCTGGCGCGGGAACTTCACGACGAATTAGGCCAATGTCTGACTGCAATCCACGCGGTCGCGACCAGCATCGCACAGACCGCTCAGCAAAATTGTCCCGAGCTAATCACCGAAGCTGAGCAAATCAGCCGCTTTACCCAAGCCATGCAACAAAGCGTACGGGATTTATTGACGCGCTTACGACCGGCGGAACTGGAGGAATTAGGTCTGGACGCCAGCCTGCGTAGCCTGATAGCAAGCTGGAACCGTCTAGGCAAGACGCAGTATAACCTGCACATCGTCGGCGATTGCAGAACGCTAACGGAGCCAATGGCGATCAGCCTGTTTCGCATCACCCAGGAAGCTGTCAGTAATATCGCCAAACACGCGTTTGCCAGCCAGGCCGATATTACGCTGGCAGTCGACAAAACAGAAGCCTTGCTCACCATACAAGACGACGGCAGCGCCATCGCCCTGCCGCTTGCCACGGACCATGGCATAGGTTTGCTGGGCATGCGCGAACGCATAGCCGCCTTAAACGGCCGCTTTGCTTTGCACTTAGCCAAGCCGCATGGCCTGATAATCCAAGCCAGCTTGCAATTGGAGTAACCGCAGAGCACCCAATGACTAAGCAAACCACTATCAATATTTTGCTGGTAGACGATCACGCCATCGTCCGGGAAGGCTACCGTTCGTTAATCAGCAAACAAGCAGACCTAAAGGTCATTGCCGAAGCCGCGAACGGCGCTGATGCCTATCGCCTCTACAAAGAATACCAACCCGACGTGGTAGTTACCGATTTAACCATGCCCGGCTTAAGTGGCCTGGAATTGATAGGCCGCCTCAAACAGCGCGACCGCCAAGCCAGGATACTGGTGTTCAGCATGCATCAAAACCCCAGCTTTGCCCGCCAAGCCTGCCGCGCCGGCGCTTTGGGTTATGTCAGCAAAAGCAGCGCTCCGGACATATTGCTGCGGGCGATACGAGATGTCTACCTTGGCAGGCACATTCTCAGCGCCGACATTGCCCAAGCGTTGGCTTTGGAAAAACTCGGCAACGAAACCACGGCTCTGAATAGCTTAACTGCCAGAGAATTCGAAATTCTGCGCCTGCTGGTCGAGGCCAACACACAGGACCAAATCGCCAAAACTCTGAACATTAGCCCCAAAACCGTCGGCAACTGCCATTACCTGATCAAAAACAAGCTGGGGGTGAACAGCGACATCGAGTTGACGCGGTTAGCGATCAAACTAAATGTGGTTAGCCTGCTGGATTTGGCAGATCCGACTTAAGCCGCACTCAAATTAGCAACAAACAAACTCAATCATCGTTTAATTGATCGCATATTGCTCACTTGCCCCCAGCGCTTCCACCAACGCCAAATGCCCCATCGCATCGAACAATATGCGCTGTTCGCTGAAAAACTCGGTTGCGGCGTCAATGGCATCCAGCATCACCGCGACCACAAAGCGCTCGGCGTGGGTAGAGGCCACCATTTTTTCCGGTACGGCGCATTCTACGCGCAAAGTCTGCGAGGTTTTATCGAACGAATGCAGTCGCAAGCCCTCGAAATCGGCTTTTTCCTGGCGACTGGGTAATAAAAATATCAAGTCCAAAATCGGCGCCCGTTTTTGTATCGACTCCTCGCGGAATCTTGCCAAATCGACGGCAGTTTTGATAATGGCTTTGGCGATTGCGCTCTCGTCAAGCGCGCGGTCCGGCATCATGGATGCAATGTGTATTGTCATATCAACCTCTCTAAGTAACCCGTTTTTAGGCTACTCAGCAAATCCCGTTCCAAGATACTGATTTACAACAGCTAAGCCTGCATTCAGCTTTTAATGACTAATACAGCGCAATGCGTGGCTTAGCAAATGAGATTATTGGGCTGGGAGCGTTAAGAATGGGAACGGGTATTTGTTGTAAACCCAACATATCCGGCAAATGCAACAACATCGAAAGGACAAACGCGATAGATCAGACAGTGGCATTACGGCAATTGGATTTTGGATATCTGCAGCCGAAAGGAGCTTGCGAACACCTCAATCGGCTGACAGCGCCAAACGCCGCAAATCGTAGCTGCAAGCCGGCGTAACAAGTGCAGCGCAGCTATTGTTGATCCGGCCCTGAAATTCCCCAAAGTCATCATTCCCACGAAAAACGGAACCTAGTTCAGTAACCGAACTCCTGCCTACGCCGGAACGACAAAGATCAAGGGCCGGATTAACAGCATCACCGACATCCAATTCGTGAACCAGCCAAGCACTGGCCGGACCGTACTCATCCGGAATAGCCAACAACTGCCCACCAGTATCCAATTCAAATTCACATTGCTCAATTCCCAAAGCAATCCCCCGCCCGACCGCCTTGACGAAGGCCTCTTTCTTGGTCCACAACCGATAAAACGCTTCCGCCTGCGACTCCGTCGGCAGTTCGTACCAGCCCTGATACTCGCGTTCGGAAAAGCAACGCTGCGCCAAACTTGCAAAATTGCGCCGCAGCTTAACCGCCTCTATATCAATCCCGATATCGGGAAAATTAGCGATAGCCATTAACAAAGAGTCAGCCGTATGCGAAATATTGAAATGCAAAGCCCCATCAATCAGCGCCGGCTTGCCGTATGGGCCGGCCCCGAATTTTAAGGTCGCCGGATCGACCGCCGAATAGCTGGCCAGGGCTTCCCTAAGCACGCCGCGCGCGGCGATGTAGCGATCGCGTAAAGCCGGTAACTTGAACGCTTGCGCCTTCAGCGTTTCCTCCTCCGACAATCGCGACGCCAGACGCGCTAATGTGTCGGCAGATAGGCTCAAGCCCCCCTGCCAAACATCCACGAAATGCTTACTCACAGTTGCGCCCCACCGCCGCAAGCGGGAACCGAATTCAATGCCGCCAGCCGTTCCGACAATAACGCAAAACCGACATACTCCTGTTCCAGCCGCACGCCACGTCCATAGCGGTTATCCCTTAATGCGTCATACAACGCAGCCTCCTCAGTAGTTAAATAAACCAACTCGGCGTTAATCGGGCTAGCTTCCACAACCCATTGCGAGCGATGCGCGATTAAAGTCGCTTCGTCCATCAACAACGGGCGGGTCCGCGGAAAGTGCCGGCGAAACTGGTTCAAAATCGCGAAACCGTGCGTATCTATATCGCCCCAATAATGGATTTCCTTGTCTTGCAGCCAGACGGCCCGCGCCAAGGACTCGAAGCCGTAACCGCGCCCAAAAATCATCATGCCGCCTTCAAGCAACGGAAACGCCAGACCATTCACATCGTTTTCGGTAACGAACACCCTGGTTACCGGCAGATCCAACTTGGCAAATTCATCGACGGTAACGCTTAGATCGGTCAAACCGGCGATAGCCAGCCGGCTGTCCAATAAACGGAAACGAATCAGTTGCGGTTTGGCAAGAAAGCCGTATCGGCGTTCGAAACCACCCACCCCGTTAAAATGACCATCAATGGCTGACTCGGGCAACAGTAAATCCAGCCATTCGGACAGTAGTTTTTTGTGCTGTTCGATAAATTTGGTATCAACGCCGGGCAAGCTGAGTTGGCGTAGATAAATACCTGGACGCGGGTGCTCCACTACCCATCCGACCACCGCCAACAATTTGGGCCATGACTCGACATGTTCCAGCAGCCGTATCGGGTATCTACGTAACCAGTCGCGCAAGCACCCAAATTCAATAGGCAGAGCCTCCGCCATCTCGACGAAGCGCGCCAGTTCCCTGGTTTTTTTAAGATAGCGGGCGGCGTCGACCACAGTCGCAAACACCACGGTCGCCGGCAAGCGATTACGACCGAGGCTGCGATGCACGATCTCCCTCCACTCGATCGAAAAATGCGTGCCGTCGGCCGCTTGCCAGCTTTCCACCCAGGCCCTGGCAGCGGCAAAATCGTCACTAATCTGCCCGGTGCTCGGTTGCTTTAATCCAATGCGCAGCGGAAACAATCCACTATCCGCCAGCGCTTCAGCCAAAATTTGCCCGCGCTGCCAGCGCTTTTCAAACTCGGCGCGCAGTTCGGCCGGGCTGGTCCAGTTTGGCCGGGTCACGCCCGCGCCGCACGTTCGGCGCGGTATTCTTCGATGCTGAGATTACGCAATTTGGAATCCCGGCCAGCCTCGTTATGCACGAAGCCAACCGCCGCCACGTAAGGCTCGATAATGTGGATTTTTTGCAGGGGCGTAACAATCAATAATTGCAGATTCAGCTTTTCGAACAAGCGCAAACCGTATTGCGCCGATTCGTCCGAACCGCGGCCAAAGGCCTCGTCTATCACCACGAAGCGAAACGAACGCGAACGTACCGCGCCCCATTCCAAACCGAATTGATAAGCGAGGCTGGCGGCCAAAATCGTGTAGGCCAATTTTTCTTTCTGACCGCCGGACTTACCGCCGGAATCGGAATAGTGCTCGTATTCGCTGCCGTCCTCCCGCCAACGCTCGCTGGCGCCGAAGGTAAACCAGTTGCGCACGTCGCTGACCTTGTTGGTCCAGCGTTTGTCCAGATCGGACTGGCCTTCGCGGCCGCGGAAGCGCTCGATGATGGCCTTGACCTGCAAAAACTTGGCTTCCGAATATTGCGCATCCTCGGACCCTGTCAGCGCCCCCTCGGTGCAGGCGCGCAGTTCGGATTGAAAATCCCGCACATCGGCGTCAAGCGCAGTCTGGGCCTCCATCACGATGTAGCGACTGGTGTTGTAATCGATCTGCGTCAGCGACTCGTTGATGCAAGCGATGCGTTCCTTGATGGTCTCGCGCTCACGAGCCAATTGCGACTGGAAGTTAGCGACCTCGCGGATGGTGTTTTCGTTGAGCAGTTCCTTGAAGCGCGCCTCAAAGCGCGGCAAATCGTCGGCTTGCAGCTTATCCAGCATTTCGCGATATTCACCCGCGGCATCAATAGCCACATCGACTTCCTGGGTATCGAGCGGAAACGCCGCGCAATAGCCGCGCATCGCGTCGATGATTTTATCGCGCAGGCGGTCCAGTTTCTTGATCTCGGCGTCTATCCTAGCCTGCAACCAGGCGCGGTAGTCTTGTTCGCGATTATCGCAAGATTCGACCGACAACTGCCGCTCGCCCAATGCCTCAATCCGCATTCCGTCCAGCTCGGAATAACGGGCGGCGTGCGTGTCGCCGGCATCGACCAAGACATCCAAGGTCTGTTGCAGTAAAGCTTCGGCTGCCTGTTTACGTTGCTCGGTACCGCCCAATTCCTTGGTTTTTTCGCCGTGCAAACGCTCGGTTTCCTGCAGGTCCGTTTGCAACGCTTCCAGGCGCTCAGTCAACTGCTTGAGAAGATCGGAAGCCGATTCTAACTGACGCTTCTCATCTTCCAATCTGGCGATCTCGCCAGCCAGCGGTCGCCAATCCAACTCCCGAAAATCACGGTACTCGTCCAGTTTGGATAAGGTATCCAATTGGGTCTTGACCGCTTTTTGCACCTTGTCAATCTCGGCCAGTTTGCCAGCCAATTCCGCTAAACGCTTTTCCATCATACCCGCCTTGGCTTCCAACGCGGCAATCTTGGCGGCGTTCGACCAGCCCAGCACATAACGGCTGCGGTCCTCCAAACGGTGGCGGTCGTCTTTTTCGTGGCGTTCGCCCGGTGCCTTGATTTGCCCGGCGCGGGTGATGGCTTTTTGCTCACGGCGAAACTGTTCGGGCGTCGCGCAACAAGCCACATCAAAACGATGGGCAATCTCCCGCTCCAACCAGTCGTAAAATTCCGAATCCGGCTTCACCGCCAATTTGTGGGCTAAAGAATCGAGGTGCAGGCTGGGCAATTCGGCGCGCTGGCCGGGCCGCACCCGGAAATACACTAGCCGGCCTTTTAAATGAGTCCGATCCACCCAATCCGCCACCGCTGCATAATGCTGATCCGGCACCAGCAGCGACAGCCCAAAGCTGCGTAATAAACGCTCGGCGGCACCTTCCCAGTCTTGATCCGTGTCGCGCACCTGGATCAACTCGCCGGCGAAGGGCATGTCGTCTTCGGCCAAGCCCAAGGCTAGGCACAAGGCTTGCCGGAGCCTGATTTGCGTATCTTCTATATTGCTGCGCCGCGCCTTCAGGCTGGTCAACTCGATTTGCAGTTCTTGATGCTCCTGCCTTCCCTGAGCAAAGGCCACGCCGGCTTCGCTGGCCTGATTCTGCAACTCGGCCTCGCGCGCGCCGGCTTTGTCCAACAAGTCAGCGAATTGCTTTTGCTGGGCCAGAAAGCCGTCGACGTCCTCTGGCGGAGTTAGATCCAAGGCCCCCAACAGCTGGGCGTGACGCTCGGCCTTACTGCGGCGGCGGGCCATTTCCTCTTGATGCTGGCGAATGTCATTGGCGATGTCGGCGATACGATTACCGCCATTCTCGGCAATGCTTTGCCGTAGCGCGTGTTCTTCGCTTTGCTGTTGCTGCCTGCGCTCGGTCAAGCGCTGCACCTGAGCGGTTTGTTTGGCCAGTTCTTCATCCAAGCCGGCCAGACGTTTTTCCAGCAAACCTTTTTTAAGGCCGGCAAAATAAGGCCGTAGCGCCTCGCGGCACGCGCGTAAAGCCTCACTTTGTAAAATCAACTGGGAGTGCTTATCGCAATCGGCGACCAGCGGCGTCAGCAAATTTACCTGGCGTTTAGCCTTTTGCACGGCGTCGTGCGCACGATTAAGGTCGTCGAAATGGTTAATCAGTGCGGTAATTCTTGGCGCCACATCGGACGGCTCCAGCATATGGCTGCGCACAAAATCGGTCAGATTACCGACCGACTTCATCGACACGGTTTGATGAAACAATTCCAGCGCTTGCTCGTTATCGATACCAAAACGCCGGCGAAACCAGGCGCCGTAAGGCGGAAAGCTGTCGTGCAACTCAGCGCCCAAGCCGCGCAGTTTTTTGCGTAACAGGCTTATGTCGCTGCCGAAATCGGCAAAGTCGCGACTGATACTCAGATCGCGTTCGGCGCCGACGAATATCCGTGCCGGCTGACCCTGGCGGTCACTGATCCAAAACACCTGCGCCAACGTCACCGTCTGGTCGTAACCGGCATTGTGGAATACGCCTAGAATCACTGAATAGCTGGTGTCATCGCGCAAGGCCACCGGCTTGGCGCTGCCACTGACTTCGTTACGCTCGGATTTGTAATGGCCCAGCACATAGGAACGTAGACTGCGCTCCTTGTTGTCGGCACCGGCCGCCTTGTTGTAAGCAATGCGATGGGCCGGCACCAGCAATGTAGTCACCGCATCGACCAAGGTCGATTTGCCGGAACCGATGTCGCCGGTTAGTAGGGCGTTGCGACCATTGAGATGCAAGCTCCACACCCGACCGTCGAAAGTGCCCCAGTTGTAGACTTCCAGGCGTTGCAGGCGGAAGCCGGATAAGGCATCGTCTTCGACGAAATCCAGGGATAATTGCAGGTCGTTACGGGTATTCATGGCGTTACAATTTTTGGTTTTACGGTAACCCTACCCGGCTTTTTTTCAGGAGAGGAACCGCACAAATCAAAATGTAGGGTGGATAAGCAAAACACATCCACCTGTCGAAGTTTAAGTTTGGCGGATGCGCTGCTCAGATCCGCCCTACCGCCTTGCCGGAGCGCGGCCCTCATAATCGAATAAATCATTCGCCGCCCTCCGCGCCGCCGACCAGTTGCAGTTGATATTCCGCCAGCCGATTGTCGAACTCCGACAGCCACTGCGCATCGACGAAGGCCTTGAGTATCCGCCTAACTTCAAAGGTCGCGGCCTGGCTAGAGCTAGTCTTGAGCTTACGCAAAAAGCCCAGCTCAACGATTTTGTTGATGTGCGTTTCAATCTGATCAATCAGCCGCGCCTCGTTGCTACTTTGCGGCAGAAACACCCGGATCAACTCGACAATATCCTCGCGAGATAACACCAAGCGGGTATCGCCGCCACCTCTATCGAACTCGGCCAAGCGCTTGCGTAGCAAAGCCAGCAATAAACTGACCGGAAACGACAAAGGCCGGCGAGCAATCAACCGCGGCAGTTTGGGCTCCACCTCGTCCGGGTCACCGGCAACTTGCCGCGAGCGTAGGAAGGCATAGCCCTCCGCCTCATCCAGCACCAATTCCAAACCCAATACCGCAATATAGTCCCGCACCCTGGCTTGTAGAGCCATTAACGCGCCCCATAATGCGCTGTCGGCTTCCTGGTAAATCACGCCTTTCAGTAATGGTATTACTACTGCAGACAGGTCGTATTGCGGCGCTATCTCTAGGTCGGTTTCGGTCATGGTTATTTCGTTTGATAGAGCAGACGTTGAATTGGGCGTATTTTAGGGTAAAACCATAGCCGATAGAGACAATCTGCTTTTTGGCTTTGGATGCTACTATTGCTTGCCGAATGGAAAAGCCGAATTTTACGAAATTAACAAACTAAGCCTTATGACTCGGAATCAGGCATTAGAGCTACTGAGAAAACTCAACCCCGTTGTCGCGCAACGGTTTGGTGTCACGCAACTGGCGTTATTCGGCTCCACCGCGCGCGACGAAGCCGGGGACAAGAGCGACGTGGACATTTTGGTCGGCTTCGATGGCCCGGCGACCTCCGCCCGTTATTTCGGGGTAGATTTTTATCTGGAAGATCAATTGGGGTGCCGGGTGGATTTGGTTAGCGACAAAGCCTTGCGTCCGGAATTGCGGCCGTTTATTGAAAGGGAAGCCATTGATGTCTGAAACCGCCGCGCGGGAAAATAGCTAGCCAGGCGGATTATTCAACTGACGTTTGCATTTATATAAAAATAGCGTTGAAACGTTTAGGACGGGGAATATTCTCCGCCCCGCTCAGAGCTCATATGATCTCAGATATGAACGGGGCATGAAAATCCACATATGGTAATCGATAATTGTCCTATTCTTAAGAGAAGAGAAACGGATATGGAGCGTTTATGAAGAGCACGATATTTTTAGCACTAGTTCTTATTGCAGAGCCGGTTTTTGCTGTCACTAAATGTATTGTGGATGGCAAAACTGTCTATCAACAAGGTCGCTGTATGAAAGGCGAAGAAAAGCCGATTTCAGTAAAAAGCGTTAGCATTCTAGGGACTTCAGGTCTTAGAGATGAAATTGAGCGAGATAATGTCGAGTACGTCGAACAACTTAAGCGTGACGCTAAAATGCGACCAAACAGTTCAACTGATTTTGCTGACTATGGAGCGATTAAACAACGCCGCGTTGATGCCCAAGAAAAGCTCAAGGAGATGGGTTTGAGAGATAAGCAAGATGACATTTTAGAAAAGCTTGAAACTATCGACCGAAAAGCGAGTGCTGCGGCGGCCAATTCGGCCAACACAGCAAATAGGCAGAAGCCAGTTGGCTGGGTGCCTATGCAGTGAATGAGTAGAAAGAGCAAACTTATTTACTGAGAAATTAAATATTGTTCGTATTTGGTTTTTTGTCCCATGGGACACTCGGTGAAAAATAGAGGTAGCAAGCGACAAACAGGCTAAAGATTGATTCAATAGTTATTGTTTGTTGCAATATCTTGCCTGTTATTGAATTCAAGGCATTAATTGCAATGGTCAAAAACAGTCGGACAATGATTTTGTGCAAACGACGACTGACAAACCGAAAGCCATCGTTTAGCACTCTAGATCGCAGAGTAACGGTTTTGATGAATCAGCGGTGTTATATATATTACATGCTTTCCCATTCAACATCGAGAATTACGTCAATTTCAGGTTTGTACTCTGGCTTGGTATAAATTGGAATCCTTTTTAAGCCAAGTTCTTTGGCAATTGCATATCGGTGATGACCACCATTAAAAATAACCTCTCCAGTATCCAGTGGCTTGACCAATGGTGGAGAAATTTTCCGGTTCTCAGATAGGTAAACTATTAGGAATGCTAATTTAGCACTACAACCGACTTCCCATAGCTCACCGTGATTTCTACGACTGTAATGACATAACTTTGCATCGAAATTTTCGATAAATACATGCCCAAGAAGAAAGCCTTCTGGATAATTTTCCGCGAAATCTTTCTGGTTTGTGGCATCTAATGAATGGCGTTGCCCATTCTTTGAAACATCCCAATTGAAAAATATTTTTGGCCATTCCGAAGATGGTCTGCCAATATATTTTTTTGATTGCTCAGATATTCGCATACCCTGGGCTTTTCCCTTTCGATATTCTTCGATGCTTTGGCCTGCTTCATCCGCATGAATCTGGTCAATTGCATTATTTAGATCAAAATTTTGATGTCCCATTTGTCTGCTGAACGATGGCCGTAACCGGCGTATTTATTCTGCGCACAGAGAACGAGAAATGTGTCCGATTTTACGGCTTATTTAACACTCCGCTGCGCCACAATATTCCCAAAACATGATTTTCGAAAGTTTTACCAACTGTTCTTCCCCTGAAGCTCTAGACAATTAAATTTCTCTAATTTCAGGAAAGAAGCCATTAGGGACCGGATACGAGGAAAAAGGATTTGACAAGTATCTGTGATTTCCACTATTCGCATCAAAAACCAAAACGCCTGATATTGCCGTATTTCCGTTTTTAGTTACTGCTGCGTTTCCTCTCGGCAAATGCCTAGCATCTCCCCGATTTCCATTTGAGATTGCAAAGCCAACGTCGCCGAGCATCGCTTGGGCTACCGTAAAAGCAGTGAAAAAACTGCTTGAGAAATTCATTGTTACCAAAACCACTGGTTCTTGAGGTTTCACATTTTTAAACTTCTTTCTGAGTTTACAAATATCATCCCTAATATGTTCATATGCATCAATTTTACTTCCAAAATCTGAACTTGAATCCCGGACTTCTTTTACGTCGCAAAAAACGACAGATGGGAATTCAATCATAAAATCAACATTCTTGTCTCCAGATACGCGATAGTGCCTTGTGTAAGCCATCTCGTACTTATCCAAGTACGTAGCAAATAAGCCCTCTGATATTTCTGCATCCATCTTATTGCCTTAGTAATTAGAAAGTGGCCGGAAATGATTAAATTGCTGCTATTGAATCTGGTTAAACTATAGACCGTAACGGGTCGCTCTTGCCAATCAACTTCATATCAAGAGTTATCGCGGTTTAAGCCAACTTTCACTAAAATTGTCACACCTGAATCCAAAGGTCTTTTTCGAATCAAGGACTCTCCATACTTATGCACCAAGACATCCGCTGGAAACAGCGCTTCGCCAATTATCAAAACGCTTTGGCACAGTTGACCAAGTTCATCGACAAGGGCGAACTCAACGAATTGGAAGAACAAGGCCTGATCCAGGCCTTTGAATATACCCATGAACTGGCCTGGAACGAGTTACGCGATTATTTGCTGGAAAAAGGCCATTAGGATATTTACGGCTCGCGGGAGGCCACTCGCCTGGCATTCAAGCTGGGTTTGATCAATGACGGTGACAGCTGGATGGATATGATTCGCGACCGGAATCGCACCAGCTATACGTAAAATCAGGAAACCGCTCAAGCAATAGCCGAGAATATCATGCAACGTTTTTTCGACTTATTCGTTCAGTTACAACAAAAGCTACGGACTTTGCCGGATGGCGGCGATTAGCCCCGAAGCCCGCGACCGATTTGGTTTAAAGCCGCACACCATCAGCGCGATTCAATGCGTATTTGCCAAACATCCACAGGTTGAATGCGCGGTTTTGTAAGGTTCGCGGGCCAAGGGTAACTATCGCCCCGGTTCCGACATCGATTTGACGCTATTCGGCGAGAGTTTAACTTATGCCGACCTTTGCCGGATCGAAACGGAAATCGACGACTTGCTGCTGCCGTACACGCTAGATTTATCGTTTTACGCGCAGATTGATACGCCGATTTACGCGAGCATATTCGGCGCGTAGGGCAAGAGTTCTATTCGTCCTGAATAGGTAGTTTGCTTACCTGACAAATATCACCCTCGGCAACCGCGCCTGCCGGCTTAATTCGCGTCCCTCGCCATCCGACGTTTGCCACACGATCAGGTCTTCGGCACCTTCATCAACCGTGGTTTTAAAGCTGTCGCCGCCAAGTTGCAAGTAAGCGACGAGTTCGGCCAGGCCGTGTTGTAGTGGTCTGGAGCGGCAGAGTTCGGCTAGGGTGATTTGCGCTTTGTCTTGCAGAGTGTGGCGGATGTGATGGGCCAATTGGGCTTTGTCGATGACGACTTGCGAGAATAGCGCGGCGGCGTCTATGTCATCCGCGCCATCCGCCAAGACCATATCGGCGATCTTTGGTTTGACCGTCGGCGTATGTAGCGGCCGCTCCATCGGCAGTTCGATGTCGGCAGCAGCTGCGGCGATGCTCATCACCTCGCCGGCCGGCTGGCTGTCGCGCAAGGCCACGGCCTTGGCTTCTATGCCGTGCAGTATTTCCATGATGCGCCGGTTTTCCAGCCAGGCTTGGTCATCCAGGAAGCGACGTAGTTGTCGGCTTAATTCGGCTACGGTGCGCTGAGTATGTTCGCCGGCCTCCAACCAATCGTAATGAATGCGGCGCAGCCGCGCATCGGGCTTGAGTTCGGCGACAGGCTCCAGGGTAAGCACCCTTTCCAACAGCGCTGATAGTTCTTCCTGGCGGCGGCTGGACATCAGAAAGTCCCAAAAAGCACGGAAGCTGCGGCCCTGGTCGGAATCGGCAATCGCATCGCGTTCGCCCATGATTTCCTCCAAAAGCTTGCCTTTGCCGCCTTCCCACAGCGCGATGCGTTCGCGGACCCTGCGGTCCAGGCCACGAAAGTTATGCTCGACTTCGCGAAAATCGCTGAGCAGTTCGCGGGCTAGATTGGTGAATTGTTGAAAGCGGTCTTTCAGTGCGGTGTCGTCCAGCAGAGCCAAGTCGCCAGTTTCGATGCGGGCGATTTCGAAGTCGATGTCGGCGCGGCGCTTGCGCAATTCAGCGATGCGGGTTTCCGGGTCGGTTTCGCTGCCTTCGCTGATTTGCTTGAGCAATTCGAACAGGGTCAACAGCCGCGATTCAGTGCCGACAAAGCTGCGTTCGGTCAGGCTATTCAGCCAGGCAATGGCTTTTTCGGTGGCCGGGGTCAGGTCGAAGTAAGGCTCGTCGGAGCCTTGGCGGTAGAATTTGCGTAACCAGCCTTTGTCGTTGCCGGCCCAATCGTTGAGGTAGTCCAACGCCGACTTCGGAAAGATGTCGTTTCCCAATTGCTCACGCAGGCCGAACAATTCGTCTTCCAATGCCTCGGCAAGATCGGCTTGCCCAATCAAACGCTGGTTTGGCATGACAAAGGCCCGATGCAGAAAACCGGCAAGCAGCGGCGCATGCGGCGAATTAAGCAGACGCCAAGCCGGATGATTTTGTTTGAGCAGATCGAGAGTGAAGTAATCCAGCTTAAATATCCTTTATATGCTCGCCAACGCTTGTCGTGGCGTAAACTGTTAATCAATGCCTTTGCTCTGAGCGGCAATTTTTCGTTCGGGCCGAATTGCTGACGGCAAAACCGTTCAATAGACAACAAAACCCAAGTGAAACCCTTGGTTTTTCCTTGACGAGAAGGGCCAAAAACAGTAGCTTATCCAACCTTTTTTGTAAAATCTGCATTTCCCCGATCGATTAGTTTTTTGAGGACGTAAAATTGGAACTCAGTGGCGGACATATTATTGTCCAATGTCTTAAAGATGAAGGTGTCGAATTTGTATTTGGCTATCCGGGTGGCTCTGTCTTGCACATCTATGATGCCATTTTCCATCAAGACGAAGTGAAACATATCCTGGTCAGACACGAGCAAGCGGCAGCCCACGCGGCCGACGCTTATGCCCGTGCGACGGGCAAACCAGGGGTGGTGCTGGTCACCTCGGGGCCAGGCGCAACCAATGCCGTCACCGGTATTGCCACAGCCTATATGGATTCGATCCCGATGGTGATTATCTCGGGACAAGTACCGTCGCCGGTCATAGGCAGCGATGCGTTTCAGGAAGTCGATACGGTGGGGATCACCCGACCCTGCGTGAAGCACAACTTCCTGGTCAAAGACGTCAACGACCTGGCCGAGACCATGAAAAAAGCCTTTTACGTGGCGACCACAGGGCGTCCTGGCCCGGTGTTGGTCGACGTGCCTAAGGACATGACCGACCCGAAGATCAAGGTACCTTACAAATACCCGAAAAAAATCAGCATGCGCTCTTACAACCCGGTAGTCACAGGTCATAAAGGCCAGATCAAGCGGGCGGTGGAGATGCTGGTAACCGCGCAGCGACCGATGATTTATTCGGGCGGCGGCGTGATTCTGGGTGAAGCGCATAAGGAACTGACGGAGTTAACTCAATTGCTCGGCTATCCGATTACCAATACCTTAATGGGTTTGGGCGGTTATCCAGCCACTGATAAACTGTTTGTCGGCATGCTCGGCATGCACGGCACCTACGAAGCCAACATGGGCATGCACGAAGCCGATGTGATTCTGGCCGTTGGCGCTCGCTTCGATGATCGGGTCACCGGTAAACTAGCCGAGTTTTGTCCTTACGCGAAAATCATCCATATCGACGTCGATCCGGCCTCAATATCCAAAACCGTTAAGGTCGATGTCCCCATCGTCGGCGAAGTCAAGCCTGTGCTGGAGCTGATGATAGAACTGATCAAAGACAGTAAAATCAAGCCATCCAAGGCAGCATTGGAGTCCTGGTGGCAGCTAATTCAAAGCTGGCGAGATGTGCATTGCCTGGAATACGACCGCAGCAGCGCAGTAATCAAACCGCAATATGTGGTGGAGCAGTTGTATCAGGTCACTCATGGCCAAGCTTATGTCACATCGGATGTAGGTCAACACCAAATGTATGCAGCCCAGTATTATCACTTCGATAAGCCACGGCGCTGGATCAACTCCGGTGGTTTAGGCACCATGGGCTTTGGTTTACCAGCTGCGATCGGGGTAAAACTGGCCTTCCCTGAATCCCATGTTGCCTGTATTACTGGCGAAGCCAGCATCCAAATGTGTATTCAGGAACTGTCTACCGCCTTGCAATACCATGCACCGGTAAAAATTATTAACCTGAACAACCGTTACATGGGTATGGTGCGGCAGTGGCAGGAGTTTTCTTACGAAAGCCGCTATTCGCAGTCTTATATGGACACCATCCCCGACTTCGTCAAACTGGCTGAGGCGTACGGCCATGTCGGCATGCTGATCGAAAAGCCGGAAGATGTGCGCGGCGCTCTGGAAGAAGCATTTGCCTTAAAAGATAGAACCGTCTTCCTGGATTTCATCACCGACCGTACCGAAAACGTTTACCCCATGATAGAAGCAGGCAAAGGCCACCACGACATGAAATTGCGCGTCGCACCCGGCACCCCGGTAGACAGGGAGTTGTCATAATGAGGCACATAATTTCTATCCTGATCGAAAACGAATCCGGCGCCTTGTCGCGCGTGGCGGGCTTGTTTTCCGCGCGCGGCTATAACATTGAGTCCTTGACTGTGGCGCCGACCGAAGACCCAAGTCTGTCGCGGATGACATTGGTCACCAGCGGCAGCGACGAAATCATCGAACAAATCACCAAGCAACTAAACAAGTTAATAGACGTGGTGAAGTTGATCGATTTGGCGGAATCTGCGCACATCGAACGCGAGTTGATGCTGGTAAAAATCAAAACCAGCCATGACACGCGCGAGGAAGTAAAGCGCATGGTCGACATCTTCCGCGGCAAAATCATCGACGTTACCGCCAACAGTTATGTGGTGGAAATGACCGGTCAATCCAGCAAACTAGACGCCTTTGTCCATGGCTTTGAAGAAGGCAGCATCATAGAAGTGGTGCGTTCCGGCCCGACCGGCATCTCCCGTGGCGAAAAAGGCTTACATCTGTAACATTTATTATTTACCCAGCAACGAGAAAACCTATGCAAGTTTATTACGATAAAGACGCCGACCTTTCTGTTATTAGAGCCAAAAAAGTAGCGATTATCGGCTACGGCTCACAAGGCCACGCGCACGCCAACAATCTGAAAGACTCAGGCGTTGACGTCGTCGTCGGCTTGCGCGCCAGCTCAGCGTCAGTCGCCAAAGCCCAAGCCAGCGGCTTGACCGTAAAAGACGTTCCGGAAGCCATCGCCGGCGCCGACGTAGTTATGATCCTGACCCCAGACGAGTTTCAATCCAAGTTATACAAAGAAGAAATCGAGCCCAACATCAAACAAGGCGCTGCTTTGGCATTCGCGCACGGCTTCGCGATTTTGTATAACCAAGTCGTGCCCCGCAAGGACCTGGACGTGATCATGATCGCCCCAAAAGCGCCAGGCCACACTGTGCGTTCAGAGTTCGTCAAAGGCGGCGGTATTCCTGATTTGATCGCGATTCACCAAGATGCGTCCGGCATGGCCAAAGCCATCTGCTTATCTTATGCATCAGCCATTGGCGGCGGCCGCTCTGGCATCATCGAAACTACTTTCCGTGACGAAACCGAAACCGATTTATTCGGCGAACAAGCGGTATTGTGCGGTGGCGCGGTGGAACTGGTAAAAGCCGGTTTTGAGACCCTGACCGAAGCGGGCTACCCACCTGAAATGGCCTATTTCGAGTGCTTGCACGAATTGAAATTGATCGTGGACTTGATGTACGAAGGTGGCATCGCCAACATGAACTACTCGATCTCTAACAACGCGGAATATGGCGAATACGTCACCGGCCCGAAAGTGATCAACGAAGAAAGCCGTTGGGCAATGAAACAAGCCCTGGAAGACATTCAACAAGGCAAATACGCTAAACAATTTATCCTGGAAGGCCAAACCGGCTACCCTGAGATGACTGCACGCCGCCGTCTGAATGCCGAGCATCCTATCGAAGTCGTTGGCGCGAAATTGCGGGGCATGATGCCTTGGATCAAAGCTAACCAAATCGTCGATAAAAGCAAAAACTAAGCTTATCGGCTAGGATTAAAGCCCATCTTCACGATGGGCTTTTTTTTGCCTCTTGGTTTACCCAATGCCCGATACCTATCGCTTAATCCGGCTTTGTCTCGGGCTCATAACCGCGACCTTGGCACCCAAGTGCTCTGCTGAGTTTTTACAATGGAGCAACAGCGAGATTCAATATCTCCATGGCAGCAATTACACCGAACCTTTCAATCCAGAGAACGTTAGCCAGTCGATCATTACCCTAACCCATGCCCACGGCTGGACGTATGGTCGCAATTTTTTCTTTATGGATACGCTGTTTACCGAGTCCGGCCAGCCAGCGCAAACCAACCTGTACGGTGAGGTTTATAGTACGTTTAGCCTCAGCAAAATCAGCGGTCTGGATTTGGCATTGGGTTTAATCAAAGACCTTGGCATAACCGGCGGCGTCAATCTCGGGGAAAACCTGAACAGCGGCCAAAGTGGTTTCCGAGCCTGGCTTTATGGGGTATCCGTGGATTTCGATCTTCCGGGCTTTGCTTATTTCAATGTCGATTTTCTGCGGCAACGAGTCACCGAACCTGACGACATCGGCACCTCCTGGCAAATTACGCCGGTGTGGCAGTTGCCGTTTGAAATCGCCGGCAGCAAATGGAGTTTTGAAGGTTTCGCCGACTTTATCGGTAAGAAAGGCGATCGCGCCGCCCGTCAAGCCTTGGCACAGCCGCAGTTAAGACTGGACATTGGCGACTTATGGGGCAATAGTGACCATCTGTACCTGGGTATCGAATACCAATACTGGCACAACAAATACGGCATTAAGGGCTTGCGTGACTCCGTGCCACAGGTCGTACTTTTGTGGAAATTTTGAAACCAATTGCCCGGTATTTAGTTAAGCAGCTGTCATATTCAGCATGTACAATGCCGCCAACTTTTCAACCTTTGTAGAGACATTATGATCAAGAAGCAACCGCTTACGCGTCATCGTGGCATTTACTTACTGCCCAATCTGTTTACCACGGGGGCTATGTTTGCCGGGTTTTATGCGATCACGTCAGCGATTAACGGCCGATTCGAAACTGCAGCAATCTCCATGTTCATCGCCATGGTGCTGGACGGTCTAGACGGTAGGGTTGCCCGACTAACCAACACTCAAAGCGAATTCGGCGTGCAGTACGATAGTTTGTCCGACATGGTCTCGTTTGGCGCCGCACCGGCGATTGTGATGTACCTTTGGACCCTGTCCAGCATGGGCCAAGCCGGTCTATTCGCTGCGTTTGTGCACATGGCTGGCGGTGCTCTGCGCTTGGCGCGCTTTAATACGCAGGTGGAAGTGGCGGATAAACGTTATTTTCAAGGTCTGCCCAGTCCGGCGGCGGCGGCTATTCTGGCGGGCGGATTGTGGTTCTGCGTGGAAAACGAGTACAACGTCGAAAACATCAAATATTTAGTGCTGCTGACAACAATTAGCACCGGCTTACTGATGGTCAGCAATTTTCGCTATTCCAGTTTTAAAGAAATCGATTTCAAAAACAAAGTGCCGTTCATAGTGGCCATCATTGCCATGCTGGTGATTAGTTTCGTTTTAGCGCAACCACAGCGCATGCTTTTTTTGTTATCGGTTGGCTACGCGGTATCAGGCCCCATCGTTACCTTGGTTTTGCGTAAGCGTAAGCTACAAAGTCGCAAAAGTTAGCTGATGCATAATATTGGCGGCAAGCCACTGTTAGATGCGCTGGAAAAGCACTGGCGCCAATATCGCAAACGCTTGAAAGCCTGCCGCCAAACTGCCAATGAAGATAACGTCCACGAATTACGTGTCAGTACCCGGCGGTTGTTGGCCCTTATCGAGTTACTGCATACCCTGGCGCCGCAGGCCATCCTGCTGATAATCCGCAAATCCCTGAAAAAGCAACTCGACGGTTTCGACCAATTGCGCGACACTCAAGTCATGCTGTTCGAAGCAGCCAAGACCCTGCCTATACTCCCTGAATTGGAGCCATTTTTAGCCCAGATGCATCGTTGCGAGCAGAGCTTGCTATCGGAAAATCAGTGTTTTATTACCGGTTTGTATCAACCCAAATTGCGGCGAAAACTCAAAAAAGCAGCCAAGCACTTCAAAACTCAAACAACCCACACCGATCTAACGCAGGCATTGCCCAAGGCTATTGATGACATATACGGTACGGTCATCAATCGCTATGAAGCATTGGATCCAGCCAACCCTGAGAGTATTCACCATCTGCGCATCGCCGTTAAGAAACTGCGCTACACCTTATTGGCTATAGAATCTCTAGATTTAGCCTTGGCGAAAATAGACTCGAGCAAGCTGAAAAGCCATTTAACCTCTATGGGCATTATTCAGAACTCGGTGGTTATGCTGCAAGCACTGACGCTTTTTTTTGAGTATCAAATACCTGAAGAAATAGAACTTTATTATCGGAAACAACAGCAAGATTTAATCGGCGCATTCATGAATTGCTCTGCTGAGGTTTTGCACCTTCAGCAAGAACACGAATAAATGCAGAATGTCAGCTTTAAATCCGGCTAGTTGAATGTTTAGTTTAATCTCAAATGAATAGGTAGTGGCAGGCTAGTGATATATTGATTGAAACGTAATCAAATTTTTGAATATATTGATCGATCAATCCTGTGGCTTACAGACTGGATTTCAATGCAGAATCGACGTTATTGTGACTTTAGCAAACTTGGGAGTATATGACCGCCCAAAACGGGTGACCCACTTTACTAAATGGGAATCTGCATTAACAGAATTTTCAAAATAAGTATTTATCTATCTGCTGAGCGGCTAAGCTGGTCTATAGTACTTCTCGTTATTGAACTTAAAAAATACTTAACTCGACCAATCAAACCATGAGTTGCTTAGTTACCATCATTATACCCACCCACAATCGCCCCGATCTTTTACACGAAGCTATTAGCAGCGTAGTTGATCAAACCTTATTCGATTGGGAGTTGATTGTCGTCGATGATTATTCAAGCCCACCAGTAGATCAGACAGAACTTCAAGAAAAATTTGGATCTAAAATCAGAGTGCTGCGGCACGTCAATTCTCGAGGAGGCGCTGCGGCAAAAAACACCGGCATCAAAGCTGCCAGTGGGAAATATATCGCCTTCCTTGATGATGATGACCTCTATGCTAGCCGTTACTTAGAAAGTGCTGTCTCAACACTACAAATATATCCGCAAATTAGCACGCTGTTCATGGGCGTTGCTTGGTTTGGCCCAAATTCAAAATGGACGCACGAATACTATACTGAGGCCATGAACAAAATATTGGCCGATGTGGCAGGCACACCGATCACAGAAACCCTGCTGGAATTCGACGAAGATCGACTTTTCAAAGCCCTGCTAAAACGGGTTCCAATGGCTTTTCAACGTCCGGTGACCAGCCTTGAACATCTTAAGCGAATCGGTTTATACCAGGAAGACTGTCTTCTTTGGGATTGCGACTGGGCCTTGCGCGCTGCGCTAATCGGTCGCTGCGGATTACTGACTGAGGGCTTGTACCGTCAGCGAAGCGCCGGCCAAGGATACTCATCTCAGCCTCGTCGTCGCCTGGATCACTCGCTATCCAATCTGGAAATTAAAGGACAACTGATTAACAGGAATACCAGACCGGAACTGGCCAAACTTCTCAGACGCAACTACATTCAGTCCGCTCAAGACTTAAGTTGGGAATATATCAATCAAAACCAAGGCATGTTAGCGCTTAAGACGATGCTGAACAGTTTGCGTTACGGTTTGACTTTTCTTCAGCTTAAGTTTTTAGCGCATGCTGCTTATAGCTGTGGATTGAGTTTTTTTGCCAAGAAAAAAAAATAGCCTGTCGATATTGCGGATCACACTAATCACCGAACAACGAATATGCCACAACATCACCATAAGCTTGAGCCGCACTCGGCATTCAAGTATAGTTTCTGACCATGAACAATCAGACGATCATTTTTTATAAAATATTAGATTCCATGCCAGCCATTGGCAGATGCTTGTTCGGCCTGTCCCTGAGATTGCTGCCCTGAGGGGCGCACTCTATCTTCACCTAAACAATACAACCCTTTTCTGTTTTCTCGGCCTAAGCGCCGAACATTTCATGAACGGAGTTCTCATGAAAGACAAATTAATCATATTCGACACCACTTTGCGCGATGGCGAGCAAAGTCCCGGCGCATCAATGACGCGCGATGAAAAAGTTCGTATTGCTCGCGCCCTAGAGCGCATGAGAGTCGACGTAATCGAAGCCGGCTTCCCGGCAGCCAGCCAAGGCGATTTCGAAGCGGTGCAAGCGGTGGCCGATGCAATCAAGGACAGCACAGTTTGTGGTTTGGCACGCGCGCTGGATAAAGATATCGACCGGGCTGGCGAAGCGTTGAAAGGTGCGAAAAGCTCGCGCATTCACACCTTTATTGCCACGTCACCGATTCACATGCAAAAGAAGCTGAATATGCAGCCGGATCAGGTGATCGAATATGCGGTTCGCGCAGTAAAGCGCGCCCGCCAGTACACCGATAATGTCGAGTTCTCACCGGAAGATGCAGGTCGTTCAGAAGAAGACTTCTTGTGCCGAATTTTGGAAGCAGTGATCGATGCCGGCGCGACCACGCTGAACATCCCCGACACGGTGGGCTACAGCATGCCGCAACAGTTCGGCGCGACCATCGCTAATTTGATCAAACGCATCCCCAACGCCGACAAGGCGATTTTCTCCGTGCACTGCCACAACGATTTGGGCTTAGCTGTTGCGAATTCTTTGTCGGCGGTAATGAACGGCGCGCGTCAAGTCGAGTGTACGATTAACGGTTTGGGCGAACGTGCCGGCAATGCCTCTTTGGAGGAAGTGGTGATGGCTGTGCGCACTCGGCAAGATTTTTTCGGTTGCGATACCGACCTGGATGCGCGAGAGATTGTCACCTGCTCGAAGCTGGTGTCATCTATCACTGGTTTTCCGGTGCAGCCCAACAAAGCCATCGTCGGCGCAAACGCCTTTGCCCACGAATCCGGGATTCACCAAGACGGCGTGCTTAAAAATCGTGAAACTTACGAGATCATGCGTGCCGAAGATGTGGGTTGGACAACCAACCGCATGGTGCTCGGTAAACACTCCGGACGCAACGCCTTCAAAACCCGAATGGCAGAATTGGGCGTAGACTTTGCCAGCGAAGCGGATTTGAACGATGCGTTTTTCCGCTTCAAACAACTCGCGGACAAAAAGCACGATATTTTCGACGAAGACTTACAGGCCTTGATATCCGAGCAAGGTTTCGAATCCGAAGACGAACACATTAAATTAGTAGCCTTAAAAGTCTGCTCAGAAACCGGCGAAGTACCCAATGCTACCGTTACCATACGCGTTGACGGCAAGGAAGTGACCGGCTCCGGCCAAGGCGGCGGGGCGGTGGATGCCAGTTTGAAAGCCATCGAAAGCTTGGTGAAAACCGGGGCGACTTTGGCGTTGTACTCGGTAAACAACATTACCACTGGCACCGATGCCCAAGGCGAAGTAACGGTGCGATTGGAAAACGCAGGCAGGATTGTCAATGGCTCAGGCGCCGACACCGACATCGTGATCGCCTCGGCCAAGGCTTACATCAATGCAGTAAACAAACTGCAAACACCAGACCAACGCCAGCATCCGCAAAAAGGCGACGTTTGATTGTTGAGCCACCATGGATAACGCGACCGGCTTGCAATATCTGGAGGCGATGGGCATTGATGTCTGGGTAACTAGGCATCAACCTGTCGCTATTGGGCAAGCAACCGATCATCCTGAGAATACGTTCGAAAGCGGAGGATGGGCTGAACACCCCGAAGCCTATCAAGAACAGCATTCGATGCAAACGGCAGCAAACGCCATGGAAACCGTTAGCGCTGATTTTCCGCGCCATTCGGCTGCATCGCAATTTGCCCACGCCAACGACCCCATCTGGAAAGACCTTCAACACGAGGTATCATTGTGCAGAGCCTGCTCGCTCTGCGAAACTCGCACCCAGACAGTATTCGGCGTAGGCAATAAACAGGCAAGCTGGATGCTGATTGGCGAAGCGCCCGGCCAGAATGAAGATTTACAGGGCGAGCCATTCGTCGGCAAGGCCGGTCAGTTGTTAACCGAGATGTTACGAGCCATAAACTTAAAGCGGGAAGACGTCTACATAGCCAATATGTTGAAGTGCCGACCGCCCAACAACCGCGACCCACAAGCGGAAGAGATCGCTGCCTGCAACCACTTTTTGCAACAGCAAATCGATTTGATACAGCCAAAAATAATTTTAGCTGTGGGCCGCATTGCCGCGCAAAACTTGCTGAACACCCAGCGGCCTCTGGCACAATTGCGCGGTGTCGAGCATCAACTTGGCAACGTGCCTTTAATTGTCATCCATCACCCGGCTTACTTGTTACGTTCCTTGCTGGAAAAAGCCAAAGCTTGGAGCGATTTACAGTTTGCCCTAAGGGTCTACCAAAAACTAAAGACATAACCACATGTGGAAACTGTTACATAAAATAAAAGATGCCTTCATTTACGATGCAGACCGCGAGTTTTACGCAAAAGTGTTTCCCGATTCCTTAGATAGCAAAGACTTAATGCGTTTACGTAAAATGGATCACGCCGATTTGCCCAGCGTGCTGAAGATCGAAGCATCAAACTACGAATTTCCCTGGTCGGAAGGCATATTTAAGGATTGTTTCCGCACCATGACTTATACCTGCTGGGTATGCGAAGCGCCCGATGACTGCATAGTAGGCTATTGCATCATCAATGTAGCGGCGGGCGAAGCGCACATCATGAACATTAGCGTCAACCCGGACTTTCAACGTCAAGGTGCCGGTCGAAAAATGTTGCAACACCTCATCGAATACGCTCGTCCCCGCGCCGAAAAGATTTTTTTGGAAGTCCGGCCCAGCAATCCCGGCGCGATTCAACTTTACCGAAAAACCGGCTTCCGAGAGATCGGCATCCGCAAAAACTATTATCCGGCGAAGAACGGTAAAGAAGACGCCATTATGTTCGAGTTGGATTTGGTGCCGATGCTGTAGCGAGCTAATGTTTGCTCACTGAGCACTTGAAGCACTTACTAACACAATCGGATATTTTTTTGATTTGTTGTGTAATTGTTGAATATCTTGCTTTAACCAATTTGCCGTTTCGACTCGACGATCAATTTCATAAAGATAAATTGGGTTTGCTTGAAAGCCCGCGTTACGGTTTTTAAATGCGTTGGATTTGCCGAATTTACTAATCATCGTAATACCCTAATGTGCAGTTTATCTGTAAAAGCAAGAGGCTTGGTCAAATTGCATAAGCAATTGAAACCGTAAACTTACAATCAGTGATTAGTCCGACATTGTCCCGAACCAGAAAGTATGTCAACCTCACTTGACAGCTGTTACAAAGCAAACTTCGCACCACGTTAAGGGGAATAGAATTTCTTTCACCGCTGCAATCGCCACGTCCAGAATGACAATTTTTGTCAGCCTAGTAGTGCCAGAATTGGCAGTTACCTGACATTTTTGGTCAGCAATGGCAGGCATCGCTCATCTGTGGCGGTAATCCTCTCTTCACCAAAGCCAAATGTTAATCTGTTCGCCATCGCGTCAAGACCTTAGCCGATTTGAGATGGTGCAGGTGCCAGACTGCCATCCAATTCAAAACGCTATTGAGTTGGAGACAACAGAAAAACGGCACACGGGAGTTTGTAGAGCGCGTTTTAGAAATAAATTCCCCATTCATATTAATAGGAATTAACCATAGTTTTGCATCATTCTTGTTCGGAATAATCCAGGGATTGGCTAAGTTTGGGGTTGATGCACGGCGGAATGTTGAGACGTAAAATCAGGCTGATTCAATCAAGCAACAAGACTTGAATTCTTCAAACACTATTATATAAAGATCGGATAAATAGAGCCGGGATAACGCCCGGCTTTTTATGTTTTATGCACTTGGATTTCGGTTTTTTGGTAATGCCTAAACTATAAATACAGGCAATCTTAACGGCGACATAGTTTTTGGCGGCATAGTGTGATGAACGGGTGCCGTCTGCCGAGTCGCGGAAGTAGATAACAGACGCCCACATTCCATACAAATAAAATTTCCGGTTGGCGAGCCGTAGGCGAATTCCATGGTCAAACTCGCATGGTCGCAGCAAGTATCATCAGTATTGTTGGTTATTGGTATCGATTTTGTATTGTCCATAATTTTTCCTTATAACAGCCTAATCTGAATAGTTAGGTTCTTTTGTGTGTAGTTACTTTATTCACCCTTTCTTAAATCTACATTACGAGTAAATTAAGATTGGATTATTACTGGGCTAAGCAATCGGCTCGGCCGTATTGCAATTTGCCATGATTTTTTAAAATTGCGATACGACGCTGATATAGTGCGCACGCGTGCCATTGGGCGCCACTACATAGTCGAAATAAAAAAGCTGCTGAATGCTTTTGCCTTGTTATGGGCTGACAATCCTAATTTCAAGGTTGGTCAATGCTTACCGACCTGCCTCGAATTTCAATGCATGTGCCATGACGTGATAGATATAACTTTGCTCTTGTACGCCATGAAACAGATGCGCTTTGGGACCAAACGCGAAAATCGCTACATCTTCGGCACCATGTGTTTCGCTGGCTAGAGGCACCAGTGCCTCCTGCAGAAAATCGGGATGAGTGGTATCAATAGCGCTTAGATCGGGACGACCATTTTGGCCTCGATAGCCAGGTCCATTAGCATATCCCAGAGTGGCATAAGGCAGACCATTACTGTCCTTGGCAAAACCGGTTTCACCCGGTTGTTTAACCAACCCCATAATGGGATTGCCCCGTTCCGGATAGCCGGCGATAGTAAATGTATGACTGTGATCAGCAGTAACGATGATTAATGTATCTTTAGGATTGGTTTTTTCCAGCGCCCTGCGCACTGCGTTGGATAGCTCCACCGTTTCCGTCAAAGCTCTAAACGCATTCCCGGCATGATGAGCATGATCGATACGACCGGCCTCCACCATCAGCACAAAGCCTTTTTTATTTTTTGACAAAATATCGATGGCCTTTTCAGTCATCTCGGTCAACGAAGGCTCCCCTCCTTTATCGTTCGGCCTATCATGCTCGTATTCCATGTGAGAACGCTCGAACAAGCCCAGCAAATGCTCGGTCTGCTTTGGATCTACGGCCTCGAACCCGGCCTTGTTATAAACGTAGGCAGATTTCGGGTATTGGGTTAACCACCGCTGTGTCAAATCTAGACCATCACTACGGCCACCAAACTTGCCACTATCTTCCGGGTCCGGCGTGGTATTAGGCAAAAACATGCCGCGCCCGCCGCCTAAAGCCACTTCCAGGCCATTACCGTAGCCAAATTCCAATAATTGCTTGGCAATATCCCTGACAGTCGCCCCAGCCGGAACTTGCGCATCGGACTCCCAATCACGTTCCGAGCTATGTGCATAACAGGCCGCCGGGGTCGCATGAGTGAGACGCGCTGTAGAGACTACGCCAGTTGATAAGCCTTTTTCCTCAGCTTGTTCCAGTAAGGTTTTAACTTTGTAGGTATTAATAATATTGGCGCTTTTTTCCCGGCGAGCCACCTGCATGCCAACAGACAATTCGCCATCGTTGGTTTTTACACCCGTAATAATGGCCGACATAGTCGGCGCTGAATCCGGTGTTTGTTGATTGACACTATAGGTTTTCGCTAAGGCGACATAAGGCGCCGCTTCGAAACTCAAGGCGTTTTCCTCTCCGCCGCGATTGTCGGGCTTGCGCTGCCCTTCCAAAATACGCGCCGCCGTAATAGTCGCAATGCCCATCCCGTCGCCGACGAACAGCACCACGTTTTTGGCAAATGCGTTGTTGACTGTAAGTCGCTCCGCGGTCTTGACGCTGTTTTGCCCTGACTCCAACCAGAACGCAGGCGTTTCTAAAAGCGTTTCAGACTCAGAATTACCGGAGGCCAAGAGCAACGCTCCCGCCAGAACTCCAGATTTGCACTGCTTATAAGCCATAAATATTCCACTGACGGATGTTTGCAAAATCAATCGCCGCGATGGTGAACGGCTTCAGCCCGCTGTTTGAAAATGCCCGCATTCAAGCAACGATTGCCGGCATAAGTCGCCAGCAGCAATAGCACCAACAGCCCAAAGAAACCTTTATCCCCCAGCATCACATAAGGCGTCCGACCGGTCATTGGCACGATATAGTCGGTCAATGTTGTGGTTTGGAATAAGGGCGCTTGCTTACGCAATCCACCATCAGGACCGACAAATCCAGTGACACCGGTGTTGGTGGCGCGCACTAAATAGCGGCCTGTCTCCAGCGCACGCATTTGGGCCATTTGCATATGTTGATGCGGCTGCGACGAGTCGCCGAACCACGCATCGTTGGTCATATTCACTATATAACCGGCATCTGCAACTTGCCGGGCAACCAACTCGCCAAAAGCATCTTCATAGCATATTGTGGTTACAAAGGCGTGACCGCCCGCCCGCAATAAAGTTTGCCGGTCGCCCCCAGCGGCAAAATCGCCGAGCGGAATTTGCAATTTATCCAATACCCAGCCGGATAAAGGCTGAAGCGGCAAATATTCACCGAAGGGCAGCAGATGGTTTTTGTGATAGAGCGCCTGCTTTTCACCCAAGGTCATTACGCTGTTGTAGTAATCCTTACCCCGCCCGCTGCTCGGCAGTCCAACGACCAAATCAACACCACGGGTCTGCGCAGCAGTTTGGAGAGGATCAATGTAGAGTTCTTTAACTTGGGATAGAAAGGCCGGAATCGAGGTTTCCGGCCAGATGATCACATCTGAATCCCAATGCTGTTCGGTAAGCTCTTGATAAAGTCTAAGTGTGTTGAGCTTCTGATTTTTTTGCCATTTCTGATCCTGGCCTATATTGCCTTGCACCAATGTCACTTTGATCGGCGCGCCAGCGGCTTGCGTCCATGACAGGGTTTGCAGATAGGCACCGCCAGCCCAAATTAATCCTAAAACCATCAGCCCCGGCAAGATCCGCAATTTGCCACACAGCATGTCCACCACCGAGAACGCCGACAAAGCCAAAAAAAAACCAATGCCATAAACCCCGACTAATGGCGCGTAGCCAGCCAACGGTGTCGACAACTGGCTGTAGGCAATCTGTAACCAAGGAAAACCGTTTAACAACCAATAACCGCGAAAATACTCTATGCCTACCCACGTTGCAGCGGCTGAGGCTAGCCGCATCCATGCCCCGGACTGTCTCAAAGTTTTGGCGATAAACCAGCCGGTTAAAGCCGGGAATAAAGCCCAAACCGCCACTAATAAAGCGGTCAGCGCAATTGAACTGTACGGGTCGCCACCGCCGAAATCGTGAATACTGATATACGTCCACCAAATGCCGGAACCGAACAAGCCCAAACCAAACAAATAGCCACTGAGCGCCGCTCGATTTGGCGCTTGCTGCTGCCAAACCCAATAAATGAAAATCAGTGCGACGACTGCGCCGTAGGCAAAATCGTAGGGTGCAAAGGCCATGGTGAGCAGTGCCCCAAAAACCGGCGCGGCGAGTTCCCACTTAAAATCCAATATTCGCTTCATTACTTCGCTGTGTTTATTCGATGGAATCGGCATTTTATGCAGCTGCGGGGTTTTCGTAAAATTGGCAACTGCCGTTAGGATCATTCTGAACTAAACTGAGCTCATGTTTTCAACACAACTTAACTCGCAAGTCCATGACCGATAACGCATCGCTGCCTTTTGAGCTCTCAACCCAATCCCTCGCTGGATGGATTAGTTCATTAAGCGCGCTACCGGCGGCGAACGCCGCAAACCTGTTGAATCAAGTTCTAAAGCAATTGACCCGCTACCATGGCACAGCGGCAAACGTACTGCCGATCCTCATCAATTTAACGCCTCTGACATTACACTTATCCAATGGCCTGACCAACGTGGCGCGCGCCGAAGCAGACATAGCTACGAACACTAAAGCGCTTAAAATTGCGAAACTAGCTATCCAATTACTTAGGCATTTGAGTCTGGCTTTTTGCCATACTGTCGAGACCAAGCAACTCGATACATTGCAAAACCAACAAGCGATATTTTACGCATTGCAACTCGTGGGATACTGTCTGCGCAGCACTGCGCTATTCTATGAAATGCCGTCCGCCACCTTATGGAAGAAGAGCGGCCTGCTCTACTCGATAGCCGAAGAATTACAACTCTTAAAAAAGCCGATCTCGTCCAAACAGCAAGAGTTCAAGTTACAAAACAGCATCGAAGCAGTCGTCAAGCGCAACCTGTTATTTGCGCTCTGTGCCCCGAACCGTTATCCGTCGCTGGAGATTACTCAATTGTTTCAACTGGCGAATCGCCATCAGGATCGCCTGGTCATCGGTAAAAGCCCCAGCTCTGACAGCGGTTTTTTTTGGAATCTAGGCAGCGAACCAAACCCGGTGCCGCGCACAAACGCTAATTTGCCGCGCGGATCGGTGTATATCAGCAGCCTGAGTTTAGGCCAGGCCTTGCAACTGGGCGAGTTGGAGACCGAGCTGAATTCAAACGTGCAGTCCAAGGTTGCCTTACAATTGAACGGATACAGCAACATTTTTGCATCGGTAGTTATTGGACCGCCGATGCCGGCGCACTTACTCGAAGGCTTCGTTGCAGTGAGCGCACATCTGCAAGGCGAAGAAAAATTATCGAAAATCATGAACCTTAGTTCGCAGTCATCGCGCGGTAGGTCACTAGCTCGCGATATGTCTTTGGTGCCCCTTGAACATGAAAAAAGCTTCTATAAACCACTCAATGCCAGCATTGTCAGTTTTCCCGAACACGGCACGAGCCTGAGTCTGCTGCGCAACGTCAGCAAACAATTCCTGGTAGCCGAAAGTCCAACGCCCAATTGTTCAACCGGCGATATCGGTTTGCTTTGTCGCGAGCAGCAAGCAGCGAGACTGGTTATCGTTCGCCAGCAAACCCGACACGAAGATGTGACGCTAATCTTGCTGGAGCCCGTTCTCGGCAATGTGGCAATCTTCGACATCGAAAATGCCAGCAACAGCGGCCAAAAAGCGATAGTCATAGGGATGGAAACCGATCACCCCGAGATATTATTAGCCAACGGCAAATATGTGGTAGGCGGTAAAATCAGTTTGCTTTACGGTAACACCCTGTATTTAAAAGCCTGTGTGGAAAACACACCCTGGTTAGTGCGCTTTAGGGTTGGTGTTGATTTGTAACACCGTGAGGGACGTGGGCGGCAGCGATTTGATGCGACTCCGCGGAATCGCAATGGCCCTTTTGGTCATCGAAGAAAATATCGGCCCCAAACGCTTTTAAAAACGCCCCTTTGGGCATCCCGCCTAAAAACAAGGCTTCGTCTATTCTGATTCCCCAGGCTCGCAAGGTTCTCACTACTCGCTCGTGCGCAGGCGCAGCCCGGGCAGTGACCAAAGCCGTGCGGATTGGCGACAACTCCTGATCAAAATGGGTCTGAATGCGGTGCAAAGCACTTAAAAACTCCTTCAATGGTCCGTCGGACAGCGGCCTATGTGCTTCACTGCGCTCGTTGGCTGCAAACGCAGCCAAACCGTGTTGTTGATATATCCGCTCCGATTCGTCGGAAAATAACACAGCATCACCGTCAAAAGCGATGCGCAATTGCGGCGACGGATTAGCTACCGCTCCTGACACAATGGTGGCTGCAGCATAGCCGGCTGCCAAGGCTTTTCTGACATCGTCGCCGTTGGCGGATAAAAACAGGTGCGCCCCGAAAGCCGGAATGTATTCGTAAGGCGACACGCCACTGGTAAAGGCCGCCCGGCTAATTGCCAGTTCGTAATGATTAATGGAGTTAAAGATGCGCAAGCCGGTATCCGCGCTATTTTGTGACAGCAGAATAATCTCCACCAGCGGCGCCCCAGGAAAAGCTTTGTTAATATCCAGAAACTTCTTCACCAAGGAAAAGCCGAAACCGGGTGGCAGAATTTCGTTTTCGTGCTCGATCTGATAACGACAAAACGCTTCCTTGCCCTGGGTTTCGAAAATAGCATGCGATTCGTCCAGGTTGAATAAGGCCCTGGACGATACTGCAACCACAAGCTTCTGATTATCCATTTGGCTAGTCTTTATTGCGGGTGACCCAGACCGAATCAAGATTGAGGGTTTTCTTGATTTTCGCCGCATAAGCGGCGGCTTCGTATTGAGTTTTAAACCCGTCGACGAACAATCGATACCAGTTTTCGCCCTTGGATTCGGTTTTGATCACCTTGGCCGGCACGCCCTTACCCGCAAACTCTTGGGCTTTACTCTTGGCATACCAATCTTGTTTAAACGCAATCAAATTGACCGCCCAATTTTCCTCGACCGGTTCGGGCTTTTTCTTCTCTGGCTTAGGTGCCGGCGCAGCAGACACGGCCCGGCCTTTTTCCAATGCACTGACCTTATTTTGCAAAGTTTCTATCGCCGCGCCGATTTGCATAATTTGACTGCCGAGTTCGGCGGGGAGCTTAGCCTGATCGCCGCCGGCTTTTGCGGCACCCGCATCAGGGTGCCCGGCCTTACTCAATTCCGCGATCTGAGTGGCCATCACTCCATTGCTCACAGCCAATTCGTCCAACTGTTTGCGTAACATTTCCTTGTCGGCTGCATCGTTAGTCGGCGCCGTGTTCGCCTGCTCCTGTAGCTTACCGATGATAGTCACCAATTCGCCTACTTGCGATTTGGCAATCATGCCCTGTATACCCAATCCGGTACCCACTAGCAATGCAGCAACCGCAATACCATTTGCCACATAAGCGGCTACCGGCTTTTTAGCCGATAAGGCCTCCAAGGCTCGCTTGGTTTTTTTCTGTTCGGTCTGCGTGCCTTCCAGTCTATCCAAACAACCAAGCAACTCATTTTTACCCGCTACCTCGGTCAGATCGTGTCGAATTTGCTGTTGATGCTTCTTGAGGTCGACAATACTTCGATTCAATGCGGCGATTTCGCTACTATGGTCGATTACTTGTATCGCCGGTACCGGGGCCACCTGAGTTCGCTCGACCGCTTCTGCGACCGGCGCTACTTCCAGTTCATCACCAGGTGCGATGACTAATTCGTCATCGTTATCCTGTTCGTTGACCGCTTCTGCAACTATCTGATCCAAATCCAGCTCAGTCTCAGGCTCGGAAGGACTTAGTTGGTCGTTAGCACTTGGTTCTGCCAAATCGGCAAAATCATCTACAGCTTCGGCTGGGGGCGCGTAGTCATCATCAGCCGAGATATCGAAATCAGCAATCAGAAAGTCAGCATTGCCGCCGGCTAATTCAGCGTCATCGGAAAACTCATCGATCTCGGCCATATTTTCCAGCTCGTCCACGACAGTTCCCGGCACACCTGCTGCGACGGCCTCGGTATCTTGGGCGAATTCTTCAATTTGACCAACCTGCTCCAGATCGGTAATTTCTTCAAACACATCGGTAACCGCCAACTCCAAAGAATCTTCGCGATTTTCGGCATCAAGGATATCGGCAAAATCATCGTCCGTCACTTGCTGCTCGTGTCCGGGGTTAATGGCGATATCGGCGTCAAAATCGTCGCCAAACTCGTCAAGATCGGCAGCTAAACCCGTTGCTCCACCTGACTGATTCGCATTTAGCAATTCATCGATATCGGCAAACTCGTCTATTTCTTGTTGAGCATCCGGCTCGAATTTTTCGTCTCCTACCAGTAAACGATCTATGGCTTCATCGTCGTCTATTTCTCCAACCTGTTGCTCCTCGGGATCACTGATATTAAGCATGGCATCCAAATCGTCGGCGAATGCATCCAAAGTTTTTTTGTTTCTACTACCAGTCGATTCAGCCATATTTTTTCCCGTTTGAGCTGCACAGAGTTCAGCAAATCCTGATTCGCCGAGCACCGCAAAGTATCATTTAACTGCAGTTACCAAGGCATTGACCTCCATCCGCTGCAGCAATTCGATCTCTCGAAAACCAGCCTCAGCCATCTGTGTCAACGCGACCGATTCGCGCATGACGTGGTTCTCTGACTCATCGTTAAACAAATGGACGATCCAGTGTTCAAGTAAGTCCAGTCGGTTGATTTCGGCCAACACTTTAAAATAGCCGCCGACCTCTCGCTGGGTATTACGGGTATGCGCGGTAATATCGTCCAATGCATAACGATCGCCGTCGACAAACTTTCCATCCGGTTTTAACACCCTATAGATTTCTGCGAGCACCAAGCGCCGGTAGTCAGCATGAAAGTTATGCAAGGTATATGCCGACGCCAAAATATCGATAGTGTCGCTCGCTAAACCCTGTAATGCGCTCAAGGCATCATGGCCGGAAAAACTCAACCTGCCGGCGGCCACCCAATCCCGCAAATTCTGCTTCGCCTGATTTTGCATGGTGGGCTCGTTATCAATACTCAATACCTTCAAATGCTCAGACGCGGACAGGATCGCCAGTGTGGTGATACCTGTGCCGCCCCCGAGTTCGACCCCCGTCAACGGAATGTTTTGCGTCTGACAATAAGCGCCCACAACTTCACCAACCAAACGACTCATTTCCGTTGCAACGGGGCATATCAACTTTAGCATTTGATAGTCTTGACCGATCACGCTGGAGAACATCGCATCGAAGGGTTTATCGGCCATCATGATTACTCTTTTAATGTTTGTTTTGCATTGTAAGCCGCCATCTGCTCCGGCGAGGCTTCGCGTTGATATTTATCTTTCCATTCGCTGTAAGGCATACCATAGACAATTTCCCGAGCTTGCTCGTAATCGATTGCAATTTCGCGCTCGGCCGCGGCCGCGGCATACCACTTCGCTAGGCAATTGCGGCAAAAGTCGGCCAGCACCATCAGTTCGATATTTTGCACTTCGGTGTGCTGCTGTAAATGGGCGAGTAATTGTCTGAAAGCTGCAGCTTCCAACTCAACGTTATTGGACTGAACCATGAAATCCTCCTTTAAAACCGGCATTTTAGCAGCAAAGCCGCCAGGCTCATGTACAATTGCTGTCAAAGATTCTACAATGAAACAATTGATACTTAGGCTCTAACCGCGCTTCGTGAACACAATACATAGTTCATCCCTAGCTTTTTATCCGGTCGGCTATAATCAGCCTCGAACCGCGCGGGCGGATAACAATTATGAGCAAAAGCCAAATAGCGACGAAACCGGACTACCTCGGCAAACCTCTGATTTACCTAAAGCCTCGTCAACCGCTCAAATAAAAGCGGCTTTGGCAGACAATGGGTTAACGGTAAGCAATAACGACCAACCAAACAACTCGCGTACGTTGAAAGCGTTGAACGCTTACACAGAAAACCGCAACCAAGCGGCCAAAAGCCGGGTTTCCGAGATCATTTCCGGTATCGACTTTTACGTCTAATCATCCTGTCCATCCTTAACCGTCAATCATGAAACCGCTTTTAGAGTTTTTCCCTATCATTCTATTTTTTGTCGCCTATAAGCTTTACGACATATATATTGCCACCGCGGTAGTAATCGCGGCCACGGCTATACAGGTCATCTGCTATTGGCTACTGTATCGCAAAGTCGAAACCATGCAGTGGATTACGCTAGGGTTGATTTTGGTGATGGGTGGTGCAACGCTGTATTTACAGGACGAACAATTTATTAAATGGAAGTTGACCATCATTGAGTGGCTATTCGGCGGTGCATTTTTGGTTAGCCAATTCGTCGGCAAAAAAACCTTTATTGAACGCATGATGGGCGCAAATCTTGAATTGCCGGATCGTATCTGGAAACGCCTCAATATCAGCTGGTCTCTTTTCTTTATTGGGGTCGGCTGCTTAAACTTATACGTAATGGCAAACTACAGCACAGACGATTGGGTAAGTTTCAAAACTTTCGGCGTACCAGGCCTGATGCTTATTTTTATTGCCGTACAAATAGTGTTCTTGTATAAGTTTATTCCCACACCGGAAGCCAAAGAATAATGTTATACGCCATCATTGCCGAAGATGCTCCTGACAGCTTAAGCAAACGCATGAGCGTCCGACTAGACCACTTGCAACGGTTGCATCAATTGCAAGACCAAGGCCGATTAGTATTGGCTGGCCCGCATCCGGCGATAGATAGCGACAACCCCGGCGATGCCGGATTTAGTGGCAGCCTGATTGTTGCCGAATTTCACTGTCAGCAAGATGCCCAAAACTGGGCCGATGCAGACCCTTATATTGCTGCGGGCGTCTATGCTCGCGTTACCGTTAAACCTTTCAAACAAGTATTTCCCCAATGACAGCCGACAATATCAGACAGAAGCTGGAAGAAGCTTTTAAGCCAGAATTAATCGAAATCATCGATCATAGCGCCGCGCATGCCGGCCACGCCGGTAACAAAGGTGGCGGCCACTTCCACGTCACCCTAGTATCTACTCAATTCGAAGGTAAATCCTTGGTGCAAAGGCATCAACTGGTTTATCAGGCTTTGGGCGACATGATGAAGGATGAAATCCATGCCCTCGGCATTAACGCTTTAACCCCCTCTGAAAACAGCTAAAGGAAATTCTTAAGATGAAACTGAAACTTATCCCTCTGATACTAGCCAGTAGCATACTGTTACCCGGTTGCTTCGAAGAAAAAACCAAAGAAGCAGCCCCGCAAGCGGCACCGACTGTCAGCAAAGAGGACGCAGTTGCCTCAGTGAATGGCACCTACATCAGCAAAAAAACCTTGGAAACCTTGGAAAAAGAAATTGCGGAACGCAGCCAAGGCCAGACATTTCCTAAAGAACAGCTGCTGGAAGAGTTGATCCAACGTGAATTACTCATTCAGCAAGCCGTACAAAAACAGTTGGATAAATCGCCGGAAGTGATTGAACGCATGGCGACCGTTAGAAACTCGCTATTGTCCCAAGCGGCCTTACAGGATTACCTGAAAGCCAATCCTGTCACTGACGAGGAAATCAAAACCGAGTACGATTCCAAGATGGCCAATATGGGCAGCGAATATAAAGCGCGCCACATTTTGGTTAAGACCGAAGACGAAGCAAAAAAACTGATAGCCGAACTTGAAAAAGGTGGCGATTTTACTGCGCTGGCTAAAAAACATTCCATCGACCCGATGGGCTCTGAAGGCGGAGATTTAGGCTGGTTTACCGCCGACCGCATGGTCCCGCCCTTCTCGGAAGCCGTTGTTGCGTTGGAAAACGGCAAGTTCAGCAAACAACCGGTGCAAACTCAGTTTGGCTGGCATGTGATTCTTCGAGAAGAATCCAGAGCCCTGACACCGCCTCCATTCGACTCCGTTAAAGAACAAATTCGCCCGATGTTACAGCGCCAAAAAGCGCAAGCAATGATAGAAAATTTGCGTAAAAACGCGAAAGTTGAAGTATTGCTGCCGCCGACACCGCCAAAGCAAGAAGAAGCTCAACCGGCAGTAACGGCTGACCCTGCTGCGCCGGTACCTGCAGATGAACCAGCTCCTGCCGAACCTGCCAGCGCTGCACCAAACGCGGATATAAAACCCGCCGAACCTGCGACTGCCCCAAAATAATCTTTATTCGCAAAACAGGGCGGTTGATCCGCCCTGTTTTGTGTAACTAAAGCTATAAGCTTAACTCAAACCAAACCTAAGCAGCGTGAGCCTCCATCCCCCGATTCTGGGTATTTTCGTTCAGTAACGCCTTAAGACTGGCAGCGCATTTACCACACACACCGCCCGCGCCCGTGCATTGCATCAGCTCCCTGCGATTGCACGCACCTTGGCTAATTGCTTGCGTAACCTGTCTATCGGTGACCGCTTTACATACACACACGTACATAACATCCTCTCTTAAATCACATACGCAATAATGATAACAATTATCATTTAAAAGTAAAGCATCCTCCATCACATTTTTTCAAGCCGAACTTCCCAAACCAAACTGAGTCCGAGCACATATTTACCGTGCTTTGCTGAGGAAATACGCGGGATTGAGCCACGAACCCGAATTGCAAATCAAGGTTTGTTCATGATTAAATACGACGATAACTTTTTCGTCATCTATTACAGAGCCAATGATGCAAGACTATCAAACCCAAAAACCCACAGTGTTGGAAATATTGAACACTCATGAAGCAATGCCGGGTAATCTGTTGCCGATTTTGCATGGTATTCAGGACACCCTGGGCTACATTCCACCTGCCGCCGTAGTTGACATTGCCAAGTCACTCAATCTTTCCCAAGCGGAAGTTCACGGGGTTATTAGTTTTTATCATTATTTTCGCGAGACGCCGCCTGGAGTGCATACGATACGTATTTGTCGAGCGGAATCTTGCCAAGCGATGAACGGAAAGTCCCTTGAAAGCCATGCTAAACAACAACTTGGCATAGATTTTCACGAAACCACAGCAGACGGATATTTTTCGCTAGAGCCAGTATATTGTTTGGGTAACTGCGCTTGTTCGCCATCAATCACTATTGACGACGAGGTGATTGGCCGCGTCACAACTGAAAAATTCGATCGATTGCTAGCCACTTATAAAGGTGCCAAATAATGACACGCGTATTTATTTCCCGCGATTCCACCGCGCTTTCCTTAGGTGCCGAGCAAGTTGCAAAGGTCTTGAAAGAACAAGCTGCCAGCAAAGGTTTATCTGTAGAAATCGTCCGCAACGGCTCTCGCGGAATGTTCTGGCTGGAACCCCTCGTAGAAGTAGAAACCAGCCAAGGGAGGGTAAGCTATGGTCCCGTGCAAGCAGAAGACTTAGCCTCACTGCTTGATGCCGGCTTGTTGGAGGGCAAGGAACACCCGCTTTATTTGGGTAACATTGAAGAAATAGCTTATTTCAAAAATCAAAACCGTCTTACCTTTGCACGCGTCGGCTTGACCGACCCAGTTAACATCCAAGATTATTTGGCTCACGATGGTTATTGCGGCTTAAAGAACGCTTTGGCGTTGCAGCCAGGCGACATCGTCAAGCAAGTCACTGACTCGGGTTTGCGTGGCCGAGGGGGCGCTGCGTTTCCAACAGGCATCAAGTGGAACACGGTGTTAAACGCCCCAGCAGATCAAAAATACATCGTCTGTAACGCGGACGAAGGCGACTCCGGGACATTTTCCGACAGAATGGTCATGGAAGGCGATCCTTTCGTGTTGATCGAAGGGATGACTATCGCCGGGCTAGCCGTAGGTGCTACCCAAGGCTATATTTATCTGCGCATCGAATACCCTCACGCCAAAATTGCCTTAAACCAAGCCATCGAAGCGGCCTATAAAAACGGTTACTTGGGCGAAAACATCCAAAACAGCGGCAAAACCTTCCACCTGGAGGTACGTAGCGGAGCCGGTGCCTACATTTGTGGCGAAGAAACCTCGCTGCTGGAAAGCTTGGAAGGCAAACGCGGCCTAGTTCGATTCAAGCCGCCGCTACCGGCCATAGTGGGGCTATTCGGCAAACCAACCATAGTGAACAATGTAATTTCACTCGCTTCGATCCCGGTCATTTTGGATAAGGGCGGCGAGTATTACAAAAATTATGGTATGGGTCGTTCTCGCGGGACTCTGCCGCTGCAGCTGGCCGGAAATATCAAGCACCCTGGCCTGTTTGAAGTTGCTTTCGGCATGACTTTACGTGAATTACTTTATGACTACGGCGGCGGCTCGGCTAGCGGCAGACCGATACGGGCAGTGCAGGTAGGCGGACCGCTTGGGGCCTATTTACACGAAGGCCAGTTCGACACACCACTTGATTACGAAGCCTTCGCAGCAATCTCTGCAGTGTTGGGACACGGTGGCATAGTGGTACATGACGACACCGTCAACATGGCCGATATGGCGCGTTATGCAATGGAATTCTGCGTGGAAGAATCCTGCGGCAAATGCACACCTTGCCGGATAGGATCAGTACGTGGAGTGGAAGTAATAGATCGCATAATCGAGGGGGTGCAAAAGGATAAAAACGCCGTGTTGTTGCGAGATTTATGCGACACCATGACTTACGGATCGTTGTGTGCAATGGGCGGCATGACACCTATTCCGGTGTTGAGCGCGCTGAATCATTTCCCTGAAGACTTTGGTATGCAACCCACCAAAGCCTGATCGCGAGTACCAGGAGATAAATATGTCTGCCAATAACGAAACAGATTACGGAACTCCCGCAAGTTCAGCTGCAACTCAAGTCACGCTGGAAATCGACGGACATAAGGTCACAGTCAACGCGGGCAGTTCCGTCATGCGCGCTGCCGCGGAAGCCGGGATCAGCATACCGAAATTGTGCGCGACCGATAGCCTGGATCCTTTCGGTTCTTGCCGGATGTGTCTGGTACAAATCGAAGGTGCACGTGGCTACCCCGCTTCTTGCACCACGCCGGTTGCCGACGGCATGAAAGTCTGCACCCAAAACGATAAATTGGCTAGTATCAGACGCGGCATTGCCGAATTGTACATCTCCGATCATCCATTGGACTGCCTAACCTGTGCCGCCAACGGCGATTGCGAATTGCAAGATACCGTCGGCCAGGTAGGCTTACGCGAAGTGCGGTATGGCTTTGACGGCGAGAATCACTTGAATGCCGAAAAAGACACCAGCAACCCTTATTTCAGTTTCGACCCGGCAAAATGCATCGTTTGCTCACGTTGTGTGCGTGCTTGCGAAGAGGTGCAAGGCACCTTCGCATTGACTATCGACGGCCGCGGTTTCGACTCTAAAGTCTCTCCTGGGCAAAACCAGCCCTTCATGGAATCGGAGTGCGTGTCCTGCGGCGCTTGCGTGCAAGCCTGCCCCACCGCAACCCTGATGGAAAAGTCGGTGATCGACAACGGGATACCGGAGCACAGCACCATCACCACATGCGCCTATTGCGGTGTCGGTTGCTCATTCAAAGCAGAAATGAAAGGCGAGCAACTAGTGCGGATGGTGCCCGACAAAAACGGCCAGGCGAACCATGGTCACTCCTGCGTAAAAGGCCGTTTTGCATTCGGATATGCAACACATAAAGACCGCATCACCACTCCTATGGTCCGGGAAAAAATCTCCGACCCATGGAGAGAAGTCAGCTGGGAGGAAGCAATCGGTTTCGCCGCCAACAAATTGAAAGACATCCAAGCCAAATATGGCAAAGATTCAATCGGCGGCATCACCTCGTCACGCTGCACCAACGAAGAAACCTATCTGGTGCAGAAACTAATTCGCGCAGGCTTCGGTAACAATAATGTCGATACCTGCGCCCGCGTTTGCCACTCACCTACCGGCTACGGCTTGAAAAGTACCTTTGGCGAGTCATCAGGTACGCAGACCTTCGATTCCGTCGAAAAGTCAGATGTAATTGTGCTGATAGGTGCCAACCCAACCGATGGTCACCCGGTTTTCGGTTCGTTGATGAAGCGCCGCTTACGCCAAGGTGCGAAACTGATCGTCGTAGACCCCCGCAGTATCGATTTGGTCAGCAATAGCCCGCATGTAAAAGCCGACTATCATCTTAAACTCCGCCCCGGTACTAACGTGGCTGTCGTGACAGCTTTGGCTCATGTCATCGTCACCGAAGGCTTAGCAGATGAAAAGTTCGCGTTGGAACGTTGTGATGTCGAATCGTTTACCAAATGGAAAACCTTCGTCGCCCTCCCCCAACATTCACCGGAATCCGTCGCCGAAATCACCGGCGTACCCGCCGAAACCATGCGCGCGGCGGCTCGCCTTTATGCAACAGGCGGTAATGGCGCGATCTACTATGGCTTGGGCGTCACAGAACATAGCCAAGGCTCCACAATGGTCATCGGAATCGCTAATCTGGCAATGGCAACCGGCAATATTGGCCGAGACGGTGTTGGCGTCAACCCTTTACGCGGACAAAACAATGTTCAAGGCTCTTGCGACATGGGGTCTTTCCCCCATGAATTCGTCGGCTACCGCCACGTTTCTGACACCCAAACCCGCCTTGAGTTCGAGAAAGCCTGGGGTGCAGCATTGTCATCAGAGCCGGGTCTGCGTATTCCGAATATGTTTTCAGCGGCTGTGGATGGCAGCTTCAAAGGCTTATACGTGCAAGGCGAAGACATTGCACAGTCAGACCCGGACATCACGCATGTGCATCACGCTCTGCGCGCGTTAGAGTGTTTGGTGGTTCAAGACATATTCCTAAATGAAACCGCCAAATTTGCGCATGTGTTTTTGCCAGGCTCCTCCTTTTTGGAAAAAAACGGCACGTTTACTAATGCTGAGCGTCGGATATCCCCGGTTCGCAAAGTGATGACACCTCTGGGCGGCAAAGAAGATTGGGAGGTGACCCAGGATCTCTCCAACGCGCTGGGTTACCCGATGAACTACAGCCATCCATCGGAAATCATGGACGAAATTGCCGCGTTGACCCCTCAATTTGCGGGAGTCAGTTACCAAAAAATTGATGAAATGGGCAGTATTCAATGGCCTTGTAACGATGAAACACCAGAAGGCACGCCAATTATGCATGCTGACCAGTTCGTGCGGGGCAAAGGGTATTTTATGCTGACCGAATACATCGCTACCGAAGAGCGCACTAGCAGCAAATTTCCGTTGATTCTGACTACCGGACGAATATTGTCGCAGTATAACGTCGGAGCCCAAACCCGCCGCACGGAAAACGTCGCCTGGCACGAGGAAGATCGTTTGGAATTACATCCTCACGATGCCGAAGTACTGGGAATTAGCGACGGCGACTGGTGCGGGGTAAAAAGCCGTTCCGGGGAGACCGTACTGCGGGCCTTGATTACCGACCGCATGCAACCAGGGGTGGTTTACACCACGTTTCACTTTCCCCACTCGGGTGCCAACGTCATCACTACCGACAACTCGGACTGGGCAACCAACTGCCCAGAATACAAAGTAACAGCAGTGCATGTGGCCAAAGTCGCACAAACTTCGGCATGGCAGCAGCAGTACCAAGACTTTTCGGACAATCAGTTGGCTTTGCTGGAAAACCGCATCGCGGTCAACGAGTAAAAGCACCGCCTCATGGATGCAGTCTCAAGCGAGTTAGGCTGGACCAGCTATCGAACCGGCACGTTCGATAGCTGGCGTGGCCCTGTTCATAGCACTAAGCAAGATTATGTTGCCGAAGAAGTGCCGGTAGTGTTGGTCTACAACACGATTCCCCATGTAGTGATGTTAACGACCCCCCTCAATCTGGAGGACTTTGCGTTGGGATTTAGCCTGACCGAGGACATCATCGGCCATACATCAGAATTGCAATCGGTACGCGTCGTCCAACGTTCCAAAGGCATAGAAGTTCGAATGACGATTCCCGACGCCCGGTTCGAGAAACTGCATGGTAAGGGAAAAAACATGACGGGCAGAACCGGCTGCGGCTTGTGTGGCGCCACCACATTGGAGCAAGCCATCCGCCATCCGCGTCATGTCGGCCAAGGTATCGCACTCAGCGCAGGGCTACTGAGCAGCGGTTTCGACGATATGGCCCAAAAACAAGCGTTGAACTTACTGACCGGTGCGGTCCATGCTGCAGCTTGGCTACATCCTGAGCGCGGCATCGTTACTGTTAGGGAAGATGTTGGTCGACATAATGCATTGGATAAACTGATCGGCGCTTTAGCCAAGGCTAGTTGCGATTTTGAAAATGGCTGGCTACTGGTCACCAGTCGCGCGAGTTATGAAATGGTCCAAAAAGCGGCCAGCGTTGGTATCACCTTGTTGGCAGCAATATCGGCGCCAACGGCTTTAGCGATTCAATTGGCTGACGAGTGCGGGCTGACTTTAGTCGGTTTTGCCCGGCACGAAAACCACATGATCTACACCCACCCTCATCGTATACAACATTACCAAGAATCAGCCGCATAAAACATGGATACCCACAATCTCATTAAAATGGCCAATAACATTGGCGCATTTTTTAAATCAGAGCCCGACCGGGAACTTGCCATAAAAGGCATAGAGCAACACATCAGAAACTTCTGGGAACCAAGGATGCGTAGGGAGATTGTCGAATACGTGCAACAGGGCGGTACGGAATTAATGGATATTGTCTCAGAAGCGGTATTACTGATCGCTAAATAAGCTGCCCATCAATGGTTTTGACTTGTTATATGTTTTGCGTGTTTTGAACTTACTTATCGCGTTGCACTGACTAAAAGAGCATTAACCTAATCCCCAAGATTGTGTTCCGGCTGCTAATACTAAGCCAGGCGAAGCGCGCGAGGCCCACCCTAATTCAGAAAGTGCGTGCCGCATAATTAACGTTCCCCAAATCGGACTTATTTGGGGAACGTCACTAAAAAGCCTTAACTGTTTACCTTAATTGGCTGAGCTGAGAGGTTGCACTTCAGTTGGCAAAGTCGTACCCAAATGTTTATTCAGTTGGCCTTTGCTCGCTAAAATCCGAAACTGCGAAAACAGCTCATCATATTTAGCATTGATATACGAACTTTTGGCGATATAGGCCTCATTGAACGTATCCAACAAATCCAATAGCGTCCGTTGACCGATATTGAATTGCTGCTGATAGGCGCTGATTGTCTTCTCGCTGGAATCCGCATGCTGTTTAAAAAACTCCAACTGGTTCTTGACGATTTGATGTGCCACCCACGACAAGCGCATGCTTTCGATCACCTGCCTATGGGTATTATCGCGAATGTCCTTAGCTTGGCTGATTAATTGCGCAGTTTGTTCGCGCCGCGCAATGTCCTTTCCACCATTAAAAATGTTGTAGCGCATACGCAGCATTGCCGTCATATCCGAGTTGGTACCACGAATCCCATCCAGGTTGTAATTGTGACTGGCACCGGCTTCAATATCGAAACGCGGAAAATAAGGTGCCATAGCCGTAGCATGCTGAGCAAATGCCGATTCAATATCGGAATTGGCCGATTTCAGAATAGGATGGTCGGCCAACGCTTCTTCGACAGCTTGATCCAGTGATTGCGGCAGTGCGCTTCCAGGGGATTGAACCGGCTGAATGCTTTCCGGCAATACACCGATGACCCGCAAGAAACTGGTCTCAGCGTCTTTCAAATTACCGACTTCTGACAATACATTTTTTTCTGCCAACGCTACCCGACCCATCGACTGATCGACGTCGGCCCGTTTTCCCACACCACGTTCACTACGCAATTTTATTTGATCGTTGGTGCCTTGATGCCTTTGCAGGTTCTCTTTGGCAAGGTTTAGCAATTCCTGGCGCCGTAACACCTTGATATAGGCTTCAACACCATCGAGGGCAGTAATTTCCGATTGCCCGAATACCGTATAAGCCCTTGAGTCCGTGCGCGCTTCCTGTCTTTCAACTTCATTCGGCGTGGCCAACCCGTCAAACAGCATTTGTCTGGCGACTATAGCCCCTTCCTCCCTGTGGTAAAAAACCGAGCCGTCACCACGCGTGCGGGTGGTGGGGTTGTTCGACTCTTCCCAGCCGATACCCGCCGTCACATCAACGGTTGGAAAATAACCGGCCTTGGCTTGGCTGATTTCCTCTTCAACCGCGCGGCGTTCTGATTTGGCTGCTTGGATCTGAGGGTTATCATCCAGTACTTTCTGAATAGACTCCTGCAAACTCAGCGCCTGACTTGACGAAACACAGGCCAGATGCATGGCTATTCCTATACCCAATCTCCCGCTGACTCTCATAACATTCCTCTCTGATATTGGTCGATTTCTTTTAACAATATGGCTAGTCTTAATCGGTCGTCGACATTCAATTTCCTGAAAATCGATGACAAATGTGCTTTCACAGTTCGTTCGGAGATATTCATTGACAAGGCAATACGCTTATTGCTTTCGCCTTGACGTATCATGTCCGCCACCTCCACTTCACGCGCCGATAAACTGGCAAGCTTCTTTAGTTTCAGCTCGGTATCGACCGTATTTGGCGCAAGTTGTGGGCGCCTGGCGCTGGTCAATACGCCAATTACTTTGGGGACTAACGCCCTACGAATCCAAATATCCCCCGCCAAAATACAGGCTACCGCCCGCGTTAAAAGCTGCGACGCTTCCGATTGTTCGCAATAACCGGCGGCCCCGTTAATCAGCACCTCTATCTGCCTATTCTCCGGCCAATCGGAGCCCATGACCAAGAACCGAGCTTTTTTATTGGCAAAAACCGATAATAAACTGGCATCGTCGTCCAGCTTTTTCGCATCGAAAATCACCGCATCAGCCGTGTATTCACCACGTATACTATGCAGCATACTTACGTTATATTCCGCGATCAGCGCATGAGTCCACTGCGCAGTCAGCTGAGGATTATTGGAATAAATCAGTATGTTAGCCACAAATATAAATATTGGTTTGAGTTATCGTTCTCTTAAAGCCCTATCCCTGGCTTTCAATATCGGCTTCAAGAGGTAATCAAGCACTGTTTTTTTTCCGGTTAAAATATCCACTTCCGCTGTCATGCCGGCAATAATCTCCAAACGTTCGCCACCCTTTTCCAAATAATTTTTAGCGGTGCGCAAACGAATTAAATAGTAGTTATCCTCGTCTTTCTTCTCGCCAGGTATGCTGTCGGCGCTAATATGCTCCAAAGCGGCATCCAAGCCACCGTATATCGAAAAATCATAGGCACTTAGTTTTACCACAGCTTTCTGCCCAGGGCGAAGAAAAGCGATGTCAGCCGGTCGAATTTTCGCTTCGATCAATAGCTGATCTTCCAGAGGGACGATTTCCAACAAATCCATTCCCGGCTGGATTACTCCGCCGACCGTAGCGACTTTGATTCGCTTAACCGTACCTTTAACCGGGGACAACACTCTGGTACGGCTCACCCTATCTTCCAAAGCCACCGCAGTTTCGGATGTTCGATCCAACTCAGCCTTCACTTCGTTCAACTCTTTCAAGGCTTCGGTTTTATAACGAATTTTAATTTCCGCCAACTTGTTACGCGCCTCATCCAGTGAGGACCGTAGCCTAGGCATCGCCAGATTCGCTGAATTCAAGTCGCCCTTCAAGTCATTGGCGGCACGTTGCAAGCGCAACAACTCTACCTGTGACATCGCCCCATCGGCCACCAGCGGCTCGGACATTTTCACTTCGTCCTGTAATAACTTATAACTGCGCGCCAACTGGTCGCTCTTCGACTGAATTTCAATGATTTCCTGCTCTTTCTGCCGAACTTGCTCGGCAAAAATGTCGCTGTTCGACCTTATTTCGTTTTGCTTGGAAACCAATAATTGCCTAACATTCTCGGCGATTTGCGGTGCATTTTTCAAAACTTCTTCCGGGATCGCCAAGGGAATACCGTTGATCTCGGCGTTCAAGCGCGCGGTATTTGCCAACAACTCGTAATACTTTAACTTGGCTTCCTTAAACGATGAAGCAAAACGGACTTGATCCAATTGCAGCAACACCTGATCCTTGTCCACCAACTGACCTTCTTGAACCAATATTTCCGCGACTATGCCGCCCTCCAGATTCTGGACGACTTGTACCTGACTGGACGGTATGGTTTTACCTTCTCCGCGCGTGACTTCGTCCAAACTGGCAAAGCCGGCCCAAACCAAGGAAACCACAACAAATGCTGCGAAAAACCAGAGGATCAAATGGCTTTGCAAGGGTAACTCGTAAAGATTCGCCGCATTCACATCGCTTAAAAAGCGTTGGTCTTCTGCGCGATACCGATACTCGGCTCGCCAATCGGCTATTTTTTTAAGCATTTTAAACAGCCACCTTGATCTGCCCTTGGCGTAACGCTTCCAGCACATGCTCCTTCGGACCGTCGGCGACCATATGTCCGCCGTCCATCACGATTAGCCTGTCCACCAAACTGAGTAATGACATGCGATGCGTGACCAGAATCAGCGTCTGTCCCTCTAATTGCGCGGCAAAACGCTGTTTAAATGCTTCCTCGCTGCTGTTGTCCATTGCATTGGTCGGCTCGTCCAGAATAAAAATCGGTGGCGATAGTAGTAAAGCCCTAGCCAGCGCGATACTTTGCCGTTGCCCGCCCGATAACGATGCGCCGCGCTCACCCACTTGCAAATCAAAACCTGCCGGATGCTTACTGACGAATTGATCAACACCGGCAATCCCCGCCGCCTTTAACACCGCACTGTCATCGGCAAAACGCGAACCCAAAACAATATTGTCCTTCACGCTGCCGAACATTAAGGAAATATCTTGCGGCACATAGCCGACTTGCCGACGCAAATCGGCGGGGTCAATTTGGCGAATATCGGTACCGTCTATCAATATCGAGCCTTCTTGGGCCTGATACAAACCCAACATCAATTTTTCTAGCGTACTTTTGCCTGAGCCGATGCGACCGATAAAACCTACACGCTCACCAGCCTTGATTTTGAAGGATACGCCATCCAAAGCCTTAACCGGCTGCTGAGGATAGCTGAAGCGAACCTGCTTGAATTCGATCTCGCCGCTAAAGCCTGGCCTATGCAAATATTCCTTACCATTCTCCCGTTCTACGGGTAAGGCCATCATCCGGCTAAAGGACCCCAAGGCTGTCACAGCCTGGTGGTAACGGGTCAATAACCCGGAAACTTGGCCTACCGGTGCCAATGCCCGCGAGGTCAGCATAGTACAAGCCACCAAGCCCCCTGTCGTCAAATCGCCATCGGTAATCCGATAGACACCGGCCACCACCACGAGTACCGACGCCAACTGCTGCAGGAAGGCGGTCAAATTCACGGTTAAGCCGGCATAAAACCGCGACTTCAAGCCCAACCGGGCGATTTCGCCGATATTCTGCTCCCAGCGACGCTGCATCTGCCCTTCTGCACCAGCCGTTTTAATGCTTTCCAGATTGGATAAGGCTTCCACCAACGTGGCGTTTTTTTCGCCGCCGAATTTGAACATGGCGTTTATCGTGTTTTTTAACGGGGCCTGCAAGGCGATGCCGATCAACATTGCCAACGGTAAAATCGCCAATGGAATCAGAGCCAAATTGCCGCCGACACTATAAATGATCAGTAAAAACAAAAATAAAAACGGCAAATCGATCAGTGTCACCAGCGTTGCCGAAGTCAAAAACTCGCGAAAAGACTCGAATTCGCTCAAGTTGTTCGCAAATGCTCCCACCGAGGGCGGTCGGGATTCCATACGAATATTCATTAGTTTTTCGAAAATATTCGCCGACAAAACAATATCGGCGCGTTTGCCGGCTGCATCGATAAAATAGCTCCGCAGCAGTTTCATGGCCAATTCAAAGCCCAACACGATTAATATGCCGACGGTCAGCACCCACAAAGTTTCCAACGCATGATTCGGCACCACGCGGTCGTATACATTCATGAAAAATAAGGGGGCCGCCAAAGCGAATAGATTGATTAGTACCGAGGCCGCCAGAACTTCCGCATAAATAGGCCAGGACTTGTAAATTACATCCCAAAACCAATGTTTGACTTTAGGTATCGCCGATTCGGCAGTACGCCCATCGAAGCGATGCTGTAACTGCAAGAAAAATGCAGAACCCTGATAGTCCGCTTCCAGCGCCGCCACACTAACTGTCTTTTCGCCGCTCTCGGTTTCCGGCAACACGACCGTATAGCTTTTACCATTCTTGGCAACCAGTACACAGGCATTACCGTCTTTGAGCAACAGTACAGCCGGCAGCACCAAATTAGAAATATTCTGTAAAGGTCGGTGCAACAAGCGACTCGTCAAACCTGCCCGTTCAGCAGCGCGCATGAACAAGGCCGGCGTCAACTTATCATCGACTAAGGGCAGTCCGGCTACCAAGGCCGTTGCGGTTTGAGGTATATGCAACAATTTGCAGACCGACAGCAAAGCCAACAATAAAGGATCGTCAAACGTGGAATCTGCTGGTCCGGATATCTGGCCGCTATCAGGCATTTAGGGTGTAAGTAGAAGTTAGAATTTTATAACGCTGTCACGCGCTATTGTACGTAAGTATTACTATATTGATGCGATTACAACCCAAAAAGTATTTTTTTCAAAGCAAATTCAATAAGCGGCGCTAGGTGCATCGCCGATAATTTCCCGTAACAAGGCGGTGGCATAGCTGCCGGCCGGCAGACAAAAGCTCAAATTTACCTGATTATCCAACCACTGCCACGCCATCTCTTGCGGCAATGTGCGCAGGGCCCGACGATCAGCTTCCAGATCAAACGCAAGCAAACCGTCGGCTATGGATGCGTTAGCGGCAATCACGGCATCCTCTATCGCACCGGCCTCAGCCGTGGCAATCTTACCGCCACGGCCCCACATGATCCCAGTGGGATGAATATCACCCTGCTGGACGCGAGCCGACAGACTGGCATCGTTGCTATCGCCGGTAAAACAGCTATTACTGCCCTCAAGCTTAAACACATCGCCATTTAATGATCGATGCCAACTCGCTTGCGCGACGCGCTGCGCCAGGATCAAATTGAACAAATACGAGCGCGCTGCCGATAAATACAGAGATCGTTGTTCCCGCTTGACCTTGGCGCCGGCAAAAATCGCCAATGCCCGATCAATATTTTGGCCGTGATGCCCGAAACGTTGCGGGCCGAAGTAATTGGGAAAACCCTGAGTTTTGATCTGCTGCAACTGCTTTTCGGCGAGTTCTCGGTCGCCCGTCCAATTGCGGATCAGCAACGTAAACCGATTACCGGCCAATACGCCGCGCTTCAGTTTTCGGGCATGCCGGATCGTTTGCAAAATCCGCAACTGGTCGGATTCGATAGCTGACCACTCCGGATCTTCCTTACCCGGCAGCCACACACTAAACCATTGCCGAGTGCGGCCGTGTCTATCCTTCAGACCGGCATAGCTGACATCACGTTGCCTGACACCGGCATGGCGAGCCAACTGCCGCGCGACATATTCGGTGTTTTCGCCGATTTTTTCGATATGCAGGAATATATGCTCGCCGCTGCCTTCGGGCTCGAAAGATAGAATTTCTTCGACGACAAAATCCTCGGGCTCGATTTTGATGTCGCCGGCGCCGGATGGGCCTCCGTAAGCGTAAGGCCATTCGGGTAAGCTAAATTCTGTCATGGGATAGTAAATATCGTAGGCCATATTGTTGCCGCGATACGTCTGCACTGGCGCAGGAGGCAGTGAAATTGTCAGGGAACGCTAAGCGCACCCTGACCGGCATAACTTTGCAGCTAAAAATTTGAGTAAACTTTGAATTAGAGTAAGTTACTTCTCAATTAACACCACAGCCTGCACCGCGATGCCTTCCTTTCGGCCTTCGAAGCCTAATTTTTCAGTCGTGGTCGCTTTGACGTTGATGAAATCGACATCGACAGTTAAGTCTGCAGCGATATTGGCACGCATAGCCGGCACATGCGGCAGCATTTTCGGCGCCTGGGCGATGATAGTGACATCGGCGTTAACCAGCTTGTAACCTTTTTCCTGGACGATTTTATAGACATGTCGCAGCAACACCCGGCTGTCGGCACCTTTGAATTCGGGATCGGTATCCGGAAAATGCTTGCCGATGTCGCCCAACGCTGCCGCGCCGAGAATTGCATCAGCCAAGGCATGCAGCACCACATCGCCGTCGGAATGGGCCTCCAGGCCTTTTTCGTAAGGAATGGTAACGCCACCGAGAATGATGTGGTCGCCTTCATTAAAACGATGGACGTCGTAGCCTTGGCCGACTCGAATCATGTTTGTTGCTCCATATAAAATTGTGCCAAAGCCAGATCTTCGGGCCGGGTGATTTTGATGTTATCGGGGCGGCCTTCGACGATTTTGGGTTTGTAGCCCAAAAGCTCCAATGCACTGGCTTCGTCGGTGACAGCCGGATTGCCTTCGGTTTGCTGCAAGGCGTCGCGCAGCATGCCGTATTTGAACATTTGCGGTGTCAACGCCCGCCAGACATGTTTGCGGTCTATCGTCGCCGTTATTGTGTCGGCGTCGACGTGCTTCAGCGTGTCGTGCGAGGACAAAGCCAAAATACCGCCGACTGCATCGTCTTTTAGCTTATCGATTTGCAGAAGAATGTCGGAGGTGGTCAGACACGGCCGAGCGGCGTCATGCACCAACACCCAGTCGTCTTCGGCGGCTTGTCCTTGCAACGATTTCAGCGCCGATAGTACCGAGTCGGCCCGCTCCTTGCCGCCCGGTGCGGTAATCACATCGGGATGTTTGGATACGGCCAATTCCGGCCAGTACGGATCTTCCAGCGAAATCGCTACCGCGACAGCTTGAAACGCGCCGGATTGTAATAAGCGATTTAAGGTATGTTCAATGACGGTTTTGCCGGCCAGCGGCAGATATTGTTTGGGGCGGTCGGCTTGCATACGTTTGCCGACGCCGGCTGCCGGGACGACTGCCCAGCATCTAAGAATTTGCTTCATGCTCTACTCAAGGACTTGAAAGAAGGTTTCGTTTTCCTTGATCATGCCCAATTCGTAACGAGCGCGTTCTTCGATAGTTTCCAAGCCACGGCGCAAATCCAGTACCTCGGCATACAAGGAATCGTTGCGTTCCTTTTTTTCCTGAGCTTCCTTGGTCAGGGTATCGAGGCGTTCCCGATAATCGCTAATCTGCGAGACGCTGGCATCACCTAGCCACAACCTATATTGGAAGTGAACGATTAATAGGATGATGATGGCGATCAGGGTTTTAATGGCTGCTCTCGATCTGTAAGGTGGGTTGCACCCGGAAGAGTGCAACCCAACAATAAAGCAATCCGTTGGGTTACGGCTTGCGCCTAACCCAACCTACGCATTTTATTTCAGCATTTTAAACGCGCTACGGCCGGCGTATTTGGCTTTGTCGCCCAACTCGTCTTCGATTTTCATCAGACGGTTATATTTAGCAACCCGGTCGGAACGGCTCAATGAACCGGTTTTGATTTGGCCGGTGCCAGTGGCAACCACCAAGTCAGCGATAGTGGTGTCTTCGGTTTCGCCGGAACGGTGAGAAACCACCGCGCTGTAACCCGCAGCAGACGCCATATCGATAGCAGCTAGAGTTTCGGTCAAAGTGCCGATCTGGTTGACTTTGATCAGGATGGAGTTGGCGATGCCTTTCTCGATACCTTCTTTCAGGATAGCAGGGTTGGTCACGAACAAATCGTCGCCGACCAACTGAATTTTACCGCCCAATTTTTCGGTTTGATATTTCCAGCCGTCCCAGTCGTTTTCGTCCAGACCGTCTTCGATGGAGATAATGGGGTATTTATCAACCCACGCTGCCAGGAAATCGACCATTTCTGTGGAGTTGAAACTGCGATTTTCCGCAGACAACACGTATTTACCGTCATCGAAATATTCTGAAGCAGCAGCGTCCATACCCAGATAGATGTCAACGCCTGCTTTGTAACCAGCTTTTTCGATGGCTTCCAGGATCACTTCGATGGCTTCTTCGTTGGAAGACAAGTTAGGCGCAAAGCCGCCTTCGTCGCCCACAGTGGTAGCCAAACCGCGGCTTTTCAATACTTTAGCCAGGTTGTGGAATACTTCGGCACCGTAACGGATCGCTTCGCGGAAGGTTGGCGCACCAACAGGCAAAATCATGAATTCTTGCAAGTCCACGCTATTATCAGCGTGCGAACCGCCGTTGATGATGTTCATCATTGGCACAGGCAGGATGAACTCGCCGGATTTGTTCAGGAATTTGTATAACGGTACGCCGGCTTCTTGAGCGGCAGCGCGAGCGGCAGCCATGGAAACACCCAAAATCGCATTGGCGCCGATGCGGCTTTTGCTTGGGGTACCGTCCAAGGCAATCATTTTTTCGTCTAACGCAGCTTGGTTGTTGGCATCCATACCGATGACCGCTTCGCGAATTTCGGTATTGACGAAGTTAACAGCGTTCAATACACCTTTACCCAAATAGCGAGCTTTGTCACCGTCGCGCAATTCGATTGCTTCGCGTTCGCCGGTGGAGGCACCGGAGGGCACCATCGCACTGCCGATGATGCCGGATGCCAAATACACTTCCGCTTCAACAGTCGGATTACCGCGTGAATCCAGAACTTCTCTTGCCTTTACGTCTACTATTCTTGCCATTATTTTGCCCTATAGAGTGGTTTCAATCAGGCTGGTGGATTTAACAGCCCGGTCTATCGTTACTAACATTTCCAATAATTCTTTCATGCGGTGCAAAGGCCAGGAGTTGGGGCCGTCGCTCAAAGCCTCTTCCGGTTTGGGATGCGATTCCATGAAAAGCCCGGCAATGCCGACCGCAACCGCTGCACGAGCCAGCACAGGCACATGCTCGCGCTGACCACCGGAGACATTGCCTTGCCCACCCGGCAACTGCACAGAATGGGTGGCGTCGAATACCACTGGACAGCCAGTGTCGCGCATCACTGCCAGTGACCGCATGTCAGACACCAAATTATTATACCCAAACGACACGCCGCGCTCGCAAACCATGATTTGCTGGTTGCCGGTAGCTTTGGCTTTAGCAGCGACATTGGCCATATCCCAAGGCGCTAAAAACTGGCCTTTTTTGATATTCACCGGTTTACCCAGCTCGGCAACGCTTTGGATGAAATTGGTCTGGCGACAAAGGAACGCCGGAGTTTGCAGGACATCGACCACCGCCGCAACTTCCGCCAGCGGGGTGTCTTCATGGACGTCGGTCAACACCGGTACATGCAATTGCTGTTTTACTTTTTCCAGGATCTGCAAACCCTTTTCCACACCTGGGCCGCGAAAACTGCCCAATGACGAACGGTTCGCTTTGTCGAATGACGATTTATAAATAAACGGAATATTCAACTCGTCGGCTATTTCTTTCAATTTACCGGCGGTATCCAGTGTCATTTGCTCGCTTTCGATGACACAGGTGCCGGCGATCAGGAAAAACGGCTGATCCAAGCCGACTTCGAAATTACATAATTGCATGTTTAACCTTGTTTCTTGTGTTTGGCGGCCGCTTCGACAAAACCGGAAAAAAGCGGATGGCCGTTACGTGGTGTGGAGGTAAATTCGGGGTGAAATTGACAGGCCAAAAACCAGGGGTGATCCGGCAGCTCTATAATCTCCACCAAACGTCCATCCAGCGATTTACCGGAAAAACGCATACCTGCGGCTTCTAATTGCTTCAAATACTGATTGTTAAATTCGTACCGGTGACGATGCCGCTCGGTGATCACATCTTTTTGGTACAACTCGAACGCCAAGGAATCGGATTTTAGCCGGCATTTTTGCGCACCTAAACGCATGGTGCCCCCAATGTCTGAACCTTCGTCGCGGACGTTTAACTGCCCGGCTTCATCCATCCACTCGGTAATCAAACCGATGATGGGATGCGGACTATTCGGCAAAAACTCGGTGCTATGCGCGCCTTCTAAACCGACCACATCGCGGGCGAACTCGATCACTGCGGACTGCATGCCCAAGCAAATGCCCAGGTAGGGTATCTTGTTTTCGCGGGCGAAACGTACTGTGGAAATCTTACCTTCCACGCCACGTTCGCCAAAGCCACCGGGTACCAAAATGGCATCGACATCTTTCAGCTTTGCCGTACCTTCGGCTTCGATGGTTTCCGAGTCGATATAAGTAATCTGTACTTTGTGGCGAGTATGAATGCCAGCGTGAATCAATGCTTCATTCAGCGATTTATAAGCATCTGTGTGGTCAACATATTTGCCGACGATGGCGATATTGACCTCGTCCGTCGGGTGAGTCAGACCATCAACCACTTTCTCCCATGCCGACAAATCAGCCGGCGGCACATCAAGACGCAACTGGGCTACGACGATGTCGTCCAAACCTTGTTCGCGCAGCAATAGCGGAATGCGATAGATCGTATCGGCGTCAATCGCGGAAATGACCGCTTTCTCGTTAACATTAGTGAACAAGGCGATTTTTTTGCGGTCGCTGGCCGGAATCGGCTGCTCGGACCGGCAAATTAAGATATCAGGCTGGATACCGATGGTACGCAGCTCTTTTACCGAGTGCTGGGTTGGCTTGGTTTTTATCTCGCCGGCAGATTTGATGTAAGGCACTAAGGTCAGATGAATGAAAACAGCCCGGTCGCGGCCCAATTCCACGCCCATTTGCCGGATCGATTCCAGAAACGGCAAGGATTCGATGTCACCAACAGTCCCGCCGACTTCGATCAACGCCACATCGGTCCCTTCCGCACTGGCATAGACTCGGCGCTTGATTTCGTCGGTAATATGCGGAATAACCTGCACCGTCGCGCCCAAATACTCGCCCTTACGCTCGTTGCGTAAGACTTGTTCGTAGACTTGGCCGGTGGTGAAGTTGTTTTTCTTGGCCATCGTGGTTTTTAAAAACCGCTCGTAATGGCCTAGATCCAGATCGGTTTCCGCGCCATCCTCGGTCAC